>WNGP01000388.1_pt1 | contig 33692 bp, 36 predicted proteins | sample 5407671 | NCBI WGS metagenome assembly WNGP01 (sample SAMN13153381, study PRJNA577476) | soil metagenome | isolation source: 40 cm soil or saprolite under Garry oak tree replicate 2 | place: USA:California | collected 2016-06-15 | reverse complement strand
GCCCTCACAAGAGACGGCCTGCGTCAGCCTCCGACCGACGTCGTCGCGGAGCCGACGATGATCTCGCCCGTCGTCGTCGCCGTGCCGCCGACCAGCTGGCCGGTGAGGGGATCCACAATCCCACCGCTGATAGTCTGCAAGTACACGTGGATCATATTCACCGTCATGCCGCCGCTTGTCACCCCGTCACCTAGCGGGACTTGCTCGTTCAGCACGACATAGCCGACCGCTGGCAGCTCGAGGCGAGTGTTGGGAGCCACCGGCTGGTCCCCCGACGTAACCGGCGTGCCGGCGACCACCAGGTTCTCGAAGGTGGAGCCGTTGGTGCTGCTCGTGACGCCGCTCGCGCCGCGGGTGCTCGTCACGGTAGCGATCAACTCGCCTGCCGTGATCAGTCCGTTCAGGATGGTGACGTTCGCCACGGTGGCGACGCTCTGTGCGCTGCTCTCCGCGGTGCCGATCGCACCCGTCGCCGTGCTGTTCAGAAAGCTCGACGACAGAGTGTTTGGCACTCCGAGGACGTCGGCATCGGCGTGCGCGATGTCGCCGTCCGTTCCTGAGATGGCCGGCAGCACCGCCAGCGGCGCCTGGGCCTGCGAGGCGGCGGGCGTGTTCACGAACACGCCGAACGCTTGGCCGCTGATCGATTGAGCGACGCCCGTCGCCGCCGCTCCGGCGGCCAGCGCGACGACCAGGCCGAGGGTGCTCTTGATGCTCATCGCTTGGACCCTGCCTTTCAGTGAGCTTGGATGTTCCCGCCGGTCAGCGGTGTGTCCCCGGTGTCACCGTGCCCGAACGAGTCGTCATCCGTGATCGCAAACCGGAACGTATCGGGTCCCGTGCCGGGGCTGGAACCGGGCTCGCCGTTGTCGCACGTGCGTACACCGAACGAGTGCTCGTGCCAATCGCCGTTCGCGTGCTTCGCGCGCACCGTGCCGAAGAACGTGACACAGGTGCCCTCTTCGGAGGCACTGCTGAACGACACGCTGTGAAACTTCGTCTGAGACGGATGATGCACCACTTCAAGCTGTCCCTTCAGCACGTTGCAGTGCTGGTCCAGGAAGATGTTGAATCCGAACGTGACCTTCCCGTACATGGTGTTCGTGGGCGTTGGATCGATGCGCCCGCCTCCCGTGAACTTCCCAATGGGGCATTGGCGCTCGCCTCCGGCCCAGAAGCTGGGCTTGTGCGGCGGCGCAAACGGTCGCGACGAGTCCTGGCAGGCCGCGACGAGCAGGGCGACCGCAACGAGGCCCGGCAGGATAGCGCAGATGGTGGGTCTCGGCTTCATATGAGTTCCGGCCTCCTCCGCCTAGATTCGTGACACGTTGGTTGCGCGTGCCCCCAAAGCAAATGCGGTGCCATTTTATGTGCATCCAGCAGCGTGTTGGCGCGTCGGGAGATAGGTCGGGCGTTGCAGTACCGCGCCGCTGCGGGTTGGTCACGGCTGTTGTCGCGCACTCGCGTGACGCGTGCGCGCGGCGTGTGAAGTTTGCTTCACGTGATGCAAGGCGTGCAACGTAGAAACGTGTCGCGAGCCGGCCTCACCATCACCGTCTACGGCGGCGCCCCCGGCGAGATCGGGGGGAACCGAATCTTGCTCGAATGGGCCGCGCGACGCTGGCTACTCGACTTCGGGATGCGCTTCGGGCCTACCTGCAGGTTCTTCGAGGAGTTCGTACAGCCGCGCGGCGCATCTTGCCGGTGCACACCGAGCATCCGGAATGGTTCGAACAGCGCTGGGGGAAGAAGGTAGTGAGGGTGAAGGAAGGGGAAATATGGCGCGCTGGGTCATAGTCGTGGTGAGTGGGCTGCTCCTTGCGCCGGCGGCGGGGAGGGGGCAGGCGTGCGCCGAGCCACACTATCGCTGGAGTGAAAAGGTCGACACCACGCTGCAAACGCGCCCGGCCGCGCCCGTGGACATCGCTGCGATCCTGACGGCCTGGGCGCCCTTGAGCCTCACGAGCCGAGACATGTGCGCGCCGCGCGGGGCCCGAGAGGACAGCGTGTTCGTGCTCGTCGGCTGGGTGCGGCGCATACGGCTGCAGGAGTCCGACGGAGACTGGCACGTCGAGCTGACCGCGGCCCCCACCACCCCCGTCGACTCCTGCATCATCGTGGAGATTCCCGCGGAGCGCTACGGTGTGATCTATAGCCGGGCCCGCGCGGCACTCGCGAGCCTGGTCGACACCACGCAGCTCGGGCCCCGTGGCGATCTCCGTCCGCCGGTGCGAGTCCGGTTCACCGGTGCCGCCTTCTTCGACGGGTTCCATCAGCGGGCAGTTGCCGGTGGGCCTCCTCATGCCATCCAGCACGGCCGCTGCAACTCGTCGTTGCGGGCGCTGTGGGAGCTGCATCCGATCTACGGAGTCGCGGCGCCGGGCTAGCCCTTTTTTCTGGAAGCGGTTACTGTCTGCTCGGCGAGATGCCCCCAGCCACGCGCTACATCATTCAGGTGGACCGGCCCGGCGAACGGGTCGACATGACGGCGATCCGCGCCCTGCTCGACGGGGTTGGGGTCGCGGTGGACCCCGACTACGGCCCGGTCCCGATCGACCCCAAACTCGGTCGCTACGTGGTCCGCGGCGTAGCGTCCCCCGACGCGCGCCAGCGGGCCGAGCAGATTCCGGGCGTGCGCTTCTTCGCCGACGCGATCCAGGAGCCCGCCTCCTGATGGGACGCTAGCGGATCGCCTTCGCTCTGCGTCGCGCCTTCGGCTGCAACCGCAGCGCCTTCACGGCCGCCGCCGCATCGATCACCCCGTAGCCCAGGTCGTAGTCCCAGCCGTCGCCCCCCAGGTCCCGCGCGGTTCGCTGCAACAGGCCCTTCAGTTGCGCGGGCGCCAGGCGATCGGCGGGGCGAGCCTGGCGCAGTGCCGCCGCAACGCCGGCGGCTACGGGACTCGCGGCGGACGTGCCCCCGTCCACCGGGTAAATGCCCGAGCCCTTGAAGTGACTCAGCCCCGCGAGATCGGGTTTACGAGAGTAGAGCGCGCCGGGCCCTTGCGACGAATAGCCGAGGCGCCGGTCCGTGACGGTGACCGCGGCCACGGTCACGACGTCAGGATGGGAGTTCGCGCCGTGGATCGAGGCTCCGGGGCCGGTATCGCCCGTGCCACACCGCCTATCGGGGCAGTCGGCGCCGCAATTCCCGGCCGCGAAGAACACGTCCGCGCCGGCCGCGACGAGCGCGCCGGTAATCTGATTGAACGGATGGTCGGGATTGGCGGAGTAGTTCTCCGGCGAGCCGATGGGTGCGTCGCCGGCGCGGTCGAACAACCCCCAGCTGTTGTTGACTACCCACCGCCCCGGAGTGGCATTCACTCGGTCCACGAGATCCGCGAACGCGGCGATGGCGTCCGAGAGGAACGCGGCCCACGTCCCCGCCCGGGATGTGAGGAGCGCGTAGTCGAGGATCTGCGCGTCGGGCGCCGCGATGCGGACGTCGTACGCCACCATGGTGCCGTGGTTGGGCGCGCTCGAGCCCGGCGCGTAGCCCGGCCTGGGCGCCCAACCGCCAGCCACGGGAATGCGTGAGCCGTCGATTCCCGTGTCGACGATGGCGACGTGGACGCCGCGGCCGGTCAGCCCGGCCCGCCGCAGCGCCGCGACGCCGAGCCGCCGGGCCACATCTCCGGTGGCGCCGACGGGTGGGTCGGCACAGTACGGTTTGGGGAACGGGGACACGACGGGGTCGGTGAACACGCCGACGATGTCGGCCGGGCGGTCGCGCCGCAGCCGCTCGAGCGAGTCCTCGCCGTCCGCCTCCACACGCACGGCGTAGGTGTCCCCTGGTCCGGCGGCGCCGTAGTTGAAGCCGCTCGCGGAAGGAGGATCGTCCCCGCCGCCGATGCGGCGCCGCACCCGGACCGGGTGGTAGGTCTCGTCGAACCTCACGCCTGCGACCTTGGCCCTGTCATCGAGCAGCGGCCCGGCTGGAGCGAAGGAGCGCTTGCGCCAGCCCTCGCGTAGCGGCTCGTGGCTGCGGAGCAAAACGATGCGACGCGGCATAGACGCCTCTCATCCCTCTTGCGGATTGATCAGTGCTGCGACGAGCGTGTACAGGATGAGCAGAAGCGACCCGTACACCTCGCGGCCCGGGAAGTGTTGGAACGGCCCGCCCAACGCGAACACCCACACGGCGAACGCGACGGTCGAGATGAGCGCCTGCGTGACGGGCGGCCGGCGCCCCGGCACCGAGGCTTGCTTCCACGTCCACCAACCCGTGAGCAGCAGGCCGATGCCGAACGCGACCCAGAGGACCGCTTGCTGGGGGATGTCGCGGGCACTCGAGACGAGGCCGGTGACCGCCACCCAGGCGGCCACGATGTCCGCCGGGATGTACTTGAGGACCTTGTCGAAATAGCTGTCGATCTCGACCGGTTGTGCGGCGGCGGCGGCGCCAAGCGCCTTGGGCGGGAGCGCACGAACTCGACGGCTCATGGGGCCTCCTCTTAAGTCGAAGTCCGGGCGCACCTCCTTATACCCCACACCCCTGGTGCCGTCCCTCCGAAGTCGCGAGGGGCGGGTATAAACACGACCGATGCCACGCGTCGCCATCGTCTGCGCCCTCGCCCCGCTTATCATCAACGCCTGCGGAGGCCATGAGCCCCGCGAGACCGGCCGGCAGTCTGCCGCGGCGGCGCGCGTCTCCGCCCCGCAGGACACGACCTTCGCGGGCACGACGGCCCCGGTCCAGCGGACTGCCCGACCCGGCACACCACCCCGCGTCCTGCGCAGCGTAGCGGCCACTTCAGGCCCCGGGTATGACCGCGTGGTGTTTGAGTTCGCCGAGGACAGCGTGCCCGGCTACCACGTCGAGTACACCACCAAGCCGGTGCGACGCTGCGGATCAGGTGATCCGGTGACGGTCGCGGGTGCGGCAAAGGTCGTGGTGCGCTTCGAGCCGGCCCAGGCGCACGACGAGCGCGGCAATCCCACGCTCGCCGAGCGGGAGCGCGCCCTCGGGCTGCCGGCGGTCAGGGAAATGAAGCTGGTGTGCGACTTCGAGGGACAGGTCGAGTGGGTGCTGGGCGTCGTGGCGGCCGGCCCGTACCGCGTGCTCGACTCGCCGGGCGGGGGGCGGGGGCGGGTGGTCGTGGACATCCGGCATCGCCCATGACCGCGCGGCTCACGGCAGCCTTCATCGTTCTGATCGCCGCCTGCCGCGAAGCGCCCGTCGGGCCCTGCCCCTCGCCACGCGTGGCGGGGATCGCGGCCGAGCAAGCAGCGCCCGTGGTGCGGCGGTCGCCGTTCGACTCGGCGTTCGCATCGGCCGGAGCCGAGTTTCACGTGCCGCCAGCCCTGCTCAAGGCGATCGGCTGGGTGGAGACGCGGTGGGAAATGGTCCAGGGGGCGGAGGAGTTCGCGGGACGAGCGCCCGCATTCGGCGTGATGGCGCTGCGCGGGGCCGCGCTCGAGCGAGGCGCGGCGCGTGCGGGAGTGACGCTGGAGGCGGCGCGGCGCGACCCTCTGGCCAACATCCGGGCCGCAGCGGCGCTGCTCGACGCATTCGCCGATGAAGCGGCGATCGATCGGTCGCGCAACGAGCAATGGTCCGGCGTGATCGCCCGGTACTCGGAGATCGAGCGCCCCGACGGCCGCGCGGCGTACGGGCGCGAGGTCGATCGCGCGCTCGGCGGCCTGGCGCCCCAGCTCGCTCGTGCGCCCGCACCGGCGCCGACCGCGTGCCTGCCGCCCCCGCCCCCCGGCTCGGGCGGCGCACCGGACTATCCGCCCGGCGTGTGGCGCGCATCGCCCAACTTCAATGCGCGGCCCAGCGACTCGACCGGACGGGTGCATGTTCTGATCATCCACACTTGCGAGAGCAACTACACCGGCTGCTGGAGCTGGCTGGTGAATCCCGCCTCACAGGCGAGCGTGCATTACGTGGTGAGTGAGGACGGCAACGAGATCTCGCAGCTGGTGCACGAGAGCGACCGGGCGTGGCACATCGCGGCGACGTATGACTGTACACTCAATCGTCGACACGACTGCTGGCTAAACGGCGTGCAGAGCAACGATTTCACGGTGGGGATCGAGCATGCGGGGTTCGCCTCACAAGGCTCTTTCCCCGCCTCCCAGCTCGAGGCGTCCGCCACGCTCGCGTGCGACGTGACGCGCGACCGCGGCATCCCGCGCGACTGGCAGCACATCGTGGGTCACGGGCAGCTGCAACCCGCGACCCGCACCGACCCGGGGCCGAACTGGCCGTGGATCGCCTACCTCCATCGTGTGCAGGCGCTGTGCGGAGAAACGGTGGTCGACGACTCGGCCCCCTTCAACGATCCCGCGCTCGCGGTGGCGGCGGTGCCAGCCGCGTGGACGGCGTCGGACACGACGCCCGACTACTACGGCGGGGGGTACCGCTGGGCGTCGACCCAACCCGACGCGACCGACGTTGCCGCCTTCTCCTTCCGGCTCGCTGCGCCGGCGTCGCGCGCAGTCGACGCGCGCTGGACCAGCGGGACGAACCGCTCCCCACAGGCGGCTTACGCCGTGATCAGCTCCGCCGGGGACACCCTCGCCCTGGTTCGAGTCGATCAAACGACCGGAGGGGGTCGCTGGCGAGCACTCGGTACCTGGACGTTCCCCGCCGGCTGGAACCGCGTCGTGCTGCTGCGCCGCGGCACCGCCGGATCCGTCGTCGTCGCCGACGCGGTACGGGTGCGGGAGTAGGCAGGCGTGCGACGGCGGCGGCTTGACCATCGCGCCGGCGCAGCCTAGCGTCCGGCCCCATGCTCGGAGCCCAACTCCCGCTGGCGAGCGCCCTGCCGTTCGGGGCGCTGCTCGCCGCGATCGCGCTGCTGCCGCTCGTCGCCCCGCGCTGGTGGCACCCGAATCGCAACAAGACCCTCGTAGCGGTGGTGGTTTCGCTCCCGGTGCTGTGGCAGCTGGGGATCGCGCTGGGGGAACCCGGCCGGGCGGTGTTGGAAGAGAAGCTCCACGAGTATGTCGGGTTCATCGTCGTGATCGGCGCGCTGTACGTGATCACCGGCGGTATCCACGTCCAGGGCTCGCTATCGGGCACGCCGCTCGTGAACACGGCGATGCTCGGGCTGGGCGCCGTGCTCGCGAACCTCCTGGGAACGACCGGCGCCTCGGTCCTCTTGATCCGGCCGCTGCTGCGCGCCAACAAGAGCCGGCGCCGGACGGCGCACATCGTCGTCTTCTTCATCTTTCTCGTGGCGAACTGCGGCGGGTTGCTCACACCCATCGGCGACCCGCCTCTGCTGCTCGGCTTCCTGAAGGGGGTGCCGTTCGAATGGACGCTGCGGTTGTGGCCGCAGTGGCTCACCGCAACGGGCGTGCTGCTCGTCGTCTTCAACCTGTGGGATCAGTGGGCCTTGAACCGCGAGGAGCGGGAGCGGCCGGGCTCGCAGCTGGAGCGGGTCATGGTGCACGAGCCGCTGCGGGTGAACGGCGCCGCCTCCGTGGCCGCGCTCGGCGGCGTGATGCTCACCATCATCGCCGCGGGCCGGGCGGCGGCGCACGGCCGGCCCTGGGTGCCGGGCCGGCAGGAGGCGATCATCGCGCTGCTCGCGCTCATCGCCTACGGGGCGGCGTCGCGCGAGCACCGCGAGCGCAACGCGTTCACCTTCGGGCCGATCGTCGAGGTGGCGGTCCTGTTCGCGGCGATCTTCGTGACGATGGCGCCCCTGCTCGAGATCCTGAACGGCTGGAGCCAGGGGGCGCGCACGGTACTGGGGATGCGGTTCGGGGTGACCCACCCCTGGGAGTTCTTCTGGACGACGGGGGCGCTGTCGAGCGTGCTCGACAACGCCCCCACCTATCTCGCCTTCGCGGCCGCCGCGGCCGGCCTGCAAGGCATCCCGCCCCACGGGCCGTTCATCGGCACGCTCGCGCTCCACCCCGAGCCCGCTCGCCTGCTGGCGGCGATCTCCACGGGAGCGGTGTGCATGGGCGCGAACACCTACATCGGCAACGCGCCCAACTTCATGGTCAAGGCCATCGCCGAGGAGAACGGCATCAAGATGCCTTCGTTCTTCGGCTACATGGCCTACAGCTGCGGGATTCTCCTGCCGCTGTTCGTGGCGATCACGGTGATCTTTTTCTAGACCCGAGCGGCGAATGTTTCACCACGCCGTCCGGCGCGTTGTCTCCCTGCCGCAGCGTGACGACTGCCGTCTGCTTCCACCCGAGGTCCATCTCGACCACCACGTGGCTGCGGTCGCGCGCCATGCGCCAGCGGCGCGACGCCTTTGGCCCGCTGCCGGTCGCCGCCAGCGCGGCGGCGACCACCGCCTGCGGGAGATCGCTCACCGCGGCGAGCTGGGCGCACGTGGCGCAGCGCCGGGCCTCCGCGCTCACGTCCGCGGCGCACACGCTGCGGCCGCAATGCCCGCACGCCGCGCGGTGGGTCTGGCACACGCCCTTTCCACAAATGGGACACGCCCCGACCTCATCCGCCGCGAACAGCGTCCCGGACTCGAGCGCGCAGGCGGCCCGGTGCCGCGCGCACACCAGCCGCTGCGACTGGTCGGTGCGGCGCAAGTGCGGTGAGCAGTGCACTTGTCCATCGACGGCGCAGACCCCCTGATGCGCCGTGCAGACGGTCTTGCCGCAGCTGGCGCAATGCGCCACCTCGTCCACGCCCACCGGCTCGTTCGTGCCGCCCTCACAATGCCGCAGGCACGCCGCGCACAAGCGACGGCTTCCCTTCGGCGCCGCCGCGTGGCTCCGCTCCGCGTGCCGGTTGCACACGACCCGGCCGCAGCTGCCACACGGCGCGAGGCAGGCGGAACAGGCCGTGTGCCCTTCCCCCTCGCTGCAGACACCCTCGTGTGCCGTGCAATGCTCGAGCCGGCATGAAGGGCAGACGCGCACGTGCTCGTCACAGGCCGGCTGCGCATCCACCCGACACTGGGCGATGCCGTGGTCCGCGCAAAAGTCCTCGGCGCAGACCGAGCAGCGATGCGAGCACGCCTCGCAGGCGCAGTGGTCGTGCCGGCAGATCACCAGGATCGCGGGTGGGCGGCCGCAGTGCGGGCACGCCATGATCCAGGGAGCCGCACCGGCTGAGCCCAACGGCCGCTGCGCGCTGAACGTAGCGCGACGCTTTCGGGGAGGAGCCGCCTCCAGCTGCCACTCGGCGCGCTGTATCAGGACGGCGGCCTCGATGAGCTGCAACGGGTGCACGACGGCCTTCACCTGGCTGCGCCTGATCTCCTCGGTCCGGCGGCGCTCGGCGAGCGCGGTGACGGTCTCTACCGCTTCCGGGTCGGACTGCTCTTTCAAAATCGACTCGAAGTAGCGGTCCAATCTCCCGAGCTCGGCGGCAAGCTCCCGCTCCGCCAGAGCGCGGCGCGCGGCGGCGCGCTCGGCGGACTTGTCGCGGAGGTGGCTCAGCAGGAGCTCGAGCAGCTCGGCAGGCGCGCGCGCGGCAACGCGCGCCGCGGCCGCCGCGACGGACGGATCCGCGGGCGCGACGCGGCCCGCCTCGAGGTCCCGGAACGCCGCCGCGAGATCGTCGCTCAGCCTGGCGCCGGCCGATAAGTCGTAGACATCGCTTTCCACCACCGCTTCCTCGACCCCGGCCCCCGCCCGCAGCACGACGCGCGCGCTGAGCCGCCCCACCGGGTGCACCGCCGAGCGCGTCGTGCCCAGCCGTGCCGTGCCGTCGCGCACGGGAATGGTCAGCTCCACGTCGCCGGGATCGCTCGGTGTGGGGAGCGCCGGCGCGATCAAACCCAGCGACAGGCGCGCCCCGCGTGCGCGGATCGCCTCGATCAGCTGCGAGAGAAACGGGCTGCCCAACACGGCAATCTCGGCGTCGGGATCGCGCTCCAGCGCGTCGAGCGAGAACGCGACGCGCAGTGAAGCGCGATCGCGGAAAAACGGGCGTTCCGCCGGCGGCACACTCAGCTCGGCGTGATCGGGGCCGAGCGCCGCCTGCTTCACAGCGGCGAGCCTGCAGTAGCGCTCGAGCAGCGGCCTTAGCCCCGAGTCCGCGAGCGGCTCGGCGTCGCGATCCACGTCGCGCGTCGGGGCGGCCGGTTGGGCGCGAGCCTGGCGCCGGGGTTTGCGCTGGACGCCGCGTCGGGACTTGCGGCGCTTCACGCGGCCTCCACCGCGATGTCCACCAGCGCGAGGGGCAGACGTTCCACCTGCGCCACGAGCGTGATGGCGCGTCCGGCGCTGGTCAGCCCGGTGAGCTTCACCAGCTCGCCGTAGTCCGAGTGACGGCCCGCCGGCTCGAGCGGCGGCGTGACGCCTCCGATCGGCTCGATCGACTCGAGGGCCTCGAGCAGCTCCGTCACGTGCACGCCGAGGCGGCGGCGCTTCGCCTCCCAGCCGGCGGCCTTGACCACCCGGCTCGTGCCCAGCCCGAGGCGCAAGCGGCCGGGGACCGACAGCGTCTCGAACCGGCGCTCGAGTCGCATGGCGTTGTCGTCCGGCGCGATGAGAGAGTTCAGCTGTTCCTGCTCCTTTCCCACCGCGCTGCTCTGCTCGATGTCGGCGCCGATCACCTCTACCCGGCGCGCGAAGTCCGCCTCGCTCTCGGCGGCGAGCCACTCTTTCGCCAGCCGGCCCTCGAACTGCTGCGCGCCGCCGAACTCCCCGAGTATCAGGTCCAGCTCGCCCACCACCAGCTCGAACAGCTTGATCTTCCGGTCGAGCAGCTGGAGGATGTAGGACTCGATGGTTCCCGCCGCGGCGAGGTTCACGATGTGGACCTCGCGCTTCTGCCCGATGCGGTGCAGCCGGCCGATGCGCTGCTCCACCACCATCGGGTTCCAGGGCAGGTCGTAATTCACGAGCACGTTGCAGAACTGCAGATTGCGTCCTTCGCTGCCGGCGCGGGTGGCGATCAGCACGCTGCGCTGGTCCTCGTGAAAGGCGCGGATGCGCTTGTCCCGTTCGGCCGTCGCATGCGCGCCCCAGTAGACGATGGGCTGGCGGCCCAGCTTCTTGACGCGTTCCTCGATCAGCTGAATCGTCGGGCGGTGATCGCTGAAGACCACCACCCGGTCCGGCGTGTCCTTCAACAGTCCGGTCAACACCTCCAGCTTGGCGTGCGTCTTGATGCCCTGAGCCCGCTTGGCGAGCTGTCGCGCGATCGTGCGGTAGGCGGGACTGATATGCTCGCCCTGCGCCAGGTGGTCGAGCGATTCGGCGAGGGCTCGCGCCGAGGAGCACAGCCGCTGGCGCAGGTGAATCACCGCGAGCTGCACGATCCCCTTCTTGGTCCGCTTCCGCCCGGCCCCATCTTCCGGTGCTTCCTCCCCGGCCGGTTGAATGAAGCCCTCCCGATAGAGGCGGCGCAGGAAGTCGGTGGTGCGGTCGTACAGGTCCGCCTCGGCGCGCGTCAGCTTGACCTCGGGGTGGCGTGGCCGGCGTGGCGGCAGGTCCAGGTCGTCCACCACGCTCGAGCGCCGCGTGCGGATCATCACTTCGTGCGTGAGCGCGCGCAGGCCTTCGGGGTCACTCGGTTGGCGGTGGTCGCCCGAGACCAGGTGTTGGGTTTTGAACTCCTGCCACGTGCCGAGCTGGCCGGGCCGAAGCAGGGTGATCAGGTTGTACAGCTCGCGCAGATCGTTCTGCAGCGGCGTGGCCGTGAGCAACAAGATGAAGTCACGCTCGATCTTCTCGATGAACCGGTACGTCGCGCTGCGCTCGCTCTTCACCTTGTGCGCCTCGTCCACGATCACCAGGTCCCAGCGGTGTCGCAAGATCTCCTCGGCGTGACGGCGCGACCGCGCCCGGTCGTGCGACACGATCGCCCTGGTGATGGCAACGCGGTGCCAGTCGTCCGGATCGGTCGGGGTCTCGAAGCGCTCGAAGAACTTTTCCTCTAGCTCACCCTGCCACTGGCCCACCAGTGAGGCGGGCGTGAGGATCAGCGCGCGCCGCACGAGCCCGCGGATTGCTAGTTCCTTGTAGATGATGCTCGCCTCGATCGTCTTGCCGAGACCCACCTCGTCGGCAAGGATGGCGCGGCCGCCCATGTCGCGCAGCACCCGCTGGGCCACGTCGATCTGGTGGGGCAGCTCCTTGATGGCGTTGGCGTCGAGCGTGATGAGCCGATCGAAGCCCGGGACCAGGGCGACACGCTCCGCCTCGCGCCGCAGCTCGTACCAGGCGCCGTCGGCCGGCGGTTCCTGGAGCTGATCGACGAACAGCTGCAGGGACCGCTCGTCGACGGCCCAGGAATCATCGGGCTGAGGGTTGGGGAGCGTCACGCGGCGGCTCGAGAAGTCGGGGGACGCAATATAGGGAATTGGGGGCCCGGGACGCGCCCCCCGGGGTCGGTCGGGCCGTTGACGCCACCACCAACGCTCGCAACTTCGCCATCGATTGTATCATAGGTGTGTGCCGCGCCGCGGCCGTGAGGGGCCTGGCGCCTGTCAGCGCTTCACCCACCCGCTCTAGGTGACGCACGATGGCAACCGCGCCGAAGATCCTGGTGATCGACGACGACAAGACGTTCACGGCCATGGCGGCCTCGCTGCTGCGCAGCGCGGGGTACAGCCCCGTCGTGGCATTCGACGCGATGCAAGGGTTCATGTTCGCGCAGCGCGAGTCGCCCGCGCTGATCCTGCTCGACTTGAGCATGCCGGCGGGCGGCGGGATGCAGCTGCTCGACAAGCTGCGGGATTCGCGCAAGACTCAGAACGTCCCCGTCATCGTTGTGACGGGCACCGGCGGCCCGGGGGTCGAGGCGGATACCAAGGCGAAGGGCGTGATCGCCGTGATCACGAAGCCGGTCGACTCGAAGGCATTGATCGCGCAGGTGAAGCAAGCGCTCGAGGCCGGACACACCTAGGGTGCGCCGGAGTCGGACCCCTCAGCCCTTTGGTCGTGCTTGCGCCGCTTGTCCCGGTAGAGCGCCCGGTCCGCGCGGTCGAGCAGGCCCGCGACCGAGCCCAGGCTGCCCGCCTTGTGCACTGCGAAGCCGAGGCTGATCGAGAGCTGGTAGGGCCGCCCGGCGCGGCGGTTGAACTCCCGCACCAGTCGCTTCATCCGATCGGCGAGGACGCCGGCGCTCTCGGGCCCGGCGTGGCGCACCAAGACCGCGTATTCGTCGCCGCCGATCCGGGCCACCAGGTCCGCGTCGCGAAACGCCCGCCGCAGCAGCGCGGCGGTGTCGCGCAGCGCGCGATCACCCACCGCGTGGCCGGCGGTGTCGTTCACGCGCTTCAAGTCGTCCAGGTCGGCGAACACCACGAGCAGCGTCTCGTCGCCGCGCCGCGCCACGCGCAGATCCCGGGTCGCGAGCGTCAGGAAGCCCCGCCGGTTGTACAAGCCCGTCAGCTCGTCCACGAGCGCCAGGTCGAGCAGCGCGGCGTGCAGCCGGTTGCGCTCGATCGCGTGGCGCAGCGCGCGGGCGAGGCGCGCGCCGTCGAGCTCGCTGTTCACCAGCACGTCCTGTGCTCCGGCGCGCACGGCTTCGAGCCCGTGACGCTCAACATCCGCGTCGGAGAGAAAGAGGAACGGCGTGGCGGGCGCGAGCGCCCGCAGTTCGGTGAACGTGGCGAAGCCGCGGCGGGCCGAGAGCGACATCGCGAGCAGCACCACGTCGACACCACCGCGCGCGAGGCGAGCGTGCGACTCGTTCGGCGCCGCCGCGGCGACGGAGAAGCGATCGGGCGCCGCGCCGTTCAGGAGGTCCCGCACCCGCAGCGCTGCCTCGTCGCGGTCGCTCACCACCAGCACAGCGAGCTCGGCGTGGTGCCCGGGCTCCGCCTGGCGCCGGCCGGCGGGCTGGCGTCGATCGATCGGCTGGCGCCGCTCGGCCTGATCGCGTCGTTCCTGCTCGAGCGAAATGAGCTCCAGGCGGCGCTCGCCGGCGCGACGTTCCAAGTCGGTGCGGCGCGGCGGTAGCAGACGCCGCTCAGCCGCATGGTGCTGCCCGCGTGCTACCACGCATCACCCTCTTGTGCGCACTGTTGCAAGATGGAGTCGCGGCCCCGACGGCACAACCGGCGACGCCGCAGTCAGCAGCCGCGCCGGCACGCTCGTATTTCTCGTGGATGACCTCGCGGTCCTTCATAAGGACCGCTGCATTGCGGGAACTGGCGCTCGGAGAGACGCTCGTGGTGGACAGAATTCGGCACGCGTTCGGCTGGGCGCTCGCGGTACCGGTGCTCTGGGTGAGTACCCTCGTGTATCCGGTCATGGGCCTGGCGTATGTGCTGGCGCTGGGCGCAATCGACACCGTCGGACATGTCGCTCGCCGATGGCGAGCCCACCGCGGGACTTAGCCCGCCAAGCAGTCCCGCACCCCTATCCATCCCTCGCCACTTGGCAGAGCGGTCTGCAGATTAGCGCTCGTACCCTGGCCGGGGAGTGCGTCGTGGAACCTGCTGCAGTGTCGCCGTTCGCCGCCTGGGAAAGCTTCTACGTCATCATCGGCTCCTCGGGCGCGGCGCTGACGGGCCTGCAATTCGTCGTGATCGCCCTGAGTGCCGAGGGGCGTGCGACGCGCACCGCGCAGTCGGTCGGCGCCTTCGGTACGCCCACGGTCGTCCACTTCTGCGCCGTCCTGCTGATCGCGGGGATCCTGAGCATGCCATGGCACGCGGTCTCGAGCGCCGCGCTCGCGCTCGGCATCTGCGGCGCAGCAGGGATCGTGTACGCGCTCATCGTGGTGCGGCGGGCGAGCCGGCAGACGGCGTACGCGCCGGTGCTGGAGGACTGGCTGTGGCACTGCGGCTTTCCGTTCGTCGCCTACGCGGCGCTGCTGGTTGCATCGCTCATGCTCCAGCGTGATCTCCCGCACAGTCTGTTCGTGATTGCCGCGATTGCCCTGCTCCTCTTGTTCATCGGTATTCACAACGCGTGGGATGCCGCGACCTACGTTGCGATGCAACGGCCGGAAGAGCAGGCTCCTCCCGACCAGCGCGCCAAGTAGCCTAGCGGTGGGAGGCACCATAGGCGATGACGACCCCGTCGTTCGCGACCGAGCCCCGGCCGATCATCACCCGCCTCCTCGTCAGTCTCAACGTGGCCGTCTTCATCGCGACCGCCGTGGCCGGCGTTTCCGTGATCGACCCGTCGGGAGAGGCCTTGCTGCGCTGGGGAGCGGACTTTGGACCGCGCACCCTGAGCGGTGAGCCGTGGCGGCTCCTCACCTCCACGTTCCTCCACTTCGGCATCATCCATCTGGCGCTCAACATGTGGTGCTTGTGGGCGCTCGGCACCCTGGCGGAGCCGCTGTTCGGGTGGGCGGCGTTCCTGCTCTTGTACCTGCTGAGCGGGCTCGGCGGGAGCGTGCTGAGCATGCTGGTGCATCCGATGGTGGTGAGCGCAGGGGCTTCGGGCGCCGTCTTCGGTGTCGCGGGAGGCGTGATCACGTTTCTGTTGCGGAGCGACGGGCTCAAGTTTTCGGTACCAACGAAGACTTTGGGGAGCGTGGTAGGGTTCGTCGGCTACAATCTAGCCTACAGCTTCGCCCGACCCAACGTTGACATCGCGGGTCACATCGGGGGGTTGGTGGTCGGCCTCCTCCTGGGAGCGATGTCCCAGCGCCGCGTCACGGACGACGCCGCACGTTTGACGGTGCCCTCGCTGACCGCGGCGCTCGCCATGGCGCTGGTCATCGGCTACGGAGCGCATCGGGCGCAACGCCTGCACCCGTCCCTGGCGGCGCTCGGACGGGCCGAGCGGGACGTCACGGCCGGCGCGTACGACCGGGCGATTGCAGAGCTCGACTCGGCACTCGTCCGCGATCCGGACCTGGTCGAGGCCCATCGTCTCCTCGCCCGCGCCTACGCAGGGACCCGGCGCTGGCAGGAGGCCGTCGCGGAGCTCGACACGGCCATCCGCCGCGTTGCAGACGATCCCGGTCTGCTCTTCGAGCGAGGCAACGCACAGCTGGAGCTCGGCCACACCGACCGCGCGATCGCCGACTACGCCGCAGTGCTCCGGCTCGCGCCGCGCGCCGCGGTTGCCCACTACAACCTGGGGATAGCCTACGCGCGCCGCGGCGACGGGGACAGCGCGCGCGCGGAATTCGAACGTGCGCTCGCGAACGCCACTAATGACACCTTGCGGCGCGACGCACAGAACGCGCTCACGCACCTGGCGCGAGCGTCGCCCCCGCACTTACCAGTTGGGAGCGTGGAGCCGCCGGCGACCGAGCTGGCTGGCGGCGACGCGCAACTGCGCGACCGCCTGCGAACCCAGCTCGCGCAGGCGCAAGATTCGCTCGACCGCGGGCGCTACACGGCGGCGGCCGTGACGTTGCGCGCGGTCGAGCGGGAGGCCCGGGGTCTCGCCGCCCGCTACCCCGACAACTTGGACCTGCCGCGACTCGTCTCGGACAGCCGCCGTTCGCTCGCTCGGGTGCGCGACGCCTGTCTGGCGGAGCAGATCGTCGCCGAGCGGCGCGGTGCGACTCCGCCAGCGTGCCCGTGAACTCGGTCGCGCTCGCCGGGCTGCTGTTGGTGACGAGCTGCGGACGCCTCATCGCCCAGGCGCAGCCTTTCTCCATCGGGGACATCGAGGACCTGCTCGGCAGCGCTGTCAGCGAGGTCCGCATCCTGCAACTGGTCCGGCGCGACTGTCTGCTCTTCAAGCTCGACGCAAAGTCGGAGCAGCGCCTGCGAGATACCGCGGGAGCGAGTGCCGCGTTCATCCGAGGATTGCGCACGGTGTGCTTCGCCGGGGCCGCCCTGGAGGTCACGAGCGAGCCTGCGGGGCTCGAGGTATGGCTCGGCGACCGCCGGGTCGGCACCACCCCGTGGAGCGCGGAAGTGGCGCGCGGTATGCTGACCGTTGGGGTCCGTCGCGGCGAATGGCGCGACAGCGTCACCGCCCGACTTCCGGTTGACCGCATGGTCCGCGTGCACTTCAGGACCCCGCGCGACACGCTGGCGTGGCCCATCGAGCCCGAGCGCGAGCGGCTCGCCGCGGCGCTCGATCGATCTTTGGAGTGGACGCCGTCCCGTCCCGAACCCGTCGGGCCGGAGCCGTTCGCAGGTAAGCCCCCGAAAGGCCGCCGGATCGTGGGCGCCGTCGTGGGAGCGGTGGCGGGAGGCGCGGCCGGATACGCCATCGATCCGCACAGCGACTCGCTCGCCGCCGACGTCGCGGCAGGGAGCGCCGTGTTCGGCATCGTCGGGTGGTGGGTCGGCAAGAAACTCGATGACGCGGCGTACAATCGCCGGGTGAGGGACTACCAGCGGCGCGAGACCGAGCACGACGCCGGGGTCGCGGCCTGGCACGAGCAAATGGACGCCGAGCGCGCCGTGGTACTCGACCGCCTCGTCGACAGCGCCGTGGCGGCGGAGCGCGCGCGCACGGATTCGTTGCGCGCGCTGATACGAGTCGAGAATGAGCGCATCCGCGCGCGGAACCGTGCAGCGCCTGGGCCGAGCGTGACGGTGGAACGGCTGCCGTAGAACCGGGGGGAGTGGCCCTCGGGCCGTTGCGATGTTTAGTTTCGAGTAACGGTCGAAAGGCGGCTGCCATGATCGTGCCGCTCCTCGTGTTGCAGTTTCAGACGACTCCCCCGCCGGCGCCCGCTCCCGTGGATGTCGCAGGCCGGGGGGATAGACCGGTGCACGTGTGGCTCGGCTCCGCGAGCCCGCTCGCGCGCGGCTCCGCGGTGCGCGTGTACGTCCAGGTCGCCAGCGACGGCAACCTCGTCGTGCTGCAGCGGCGCACCGACGGCCGGATCGGCGTCCTCTTCCCCGCGAGCCCCACCGACGCGCCGTTCGTGCGCGCCGGAACGTACGAGATCCACGGGCCTCGAGACGGGGCGGCGCTCGTCGTCGCCGAGCCGGATGGCGAGGGAATGATCCTCGCCGCGCTCACGACCGATCCGTTGCAGGTCGACGAATTCGCGCGGCAAGCCGATTGGAATTCCGACGCCCTGATCCCCTCGTGGAGCGGGGCGGACGCGGAAGGGGCGTTGAGCGACATCGTGCAGCGCATGCTGGGTGACGGGACGTTCAACTACGATCTCGTGACGTACACCGTCGCTCCGGCGGTCTACGCTCAGCAGGACTCGACGCCGCGATACGTGCCGTACTCCACGTGCGTGGACTGCACGTTCATCGGGACCGAGTTCGTCGCGGTGGCGCCATTCGTCGGGTGTGACGCCTTCACGGGTGTTTGCTTCGGCTTCCCCCGCTTTCACCGCCGGTTCGAGCGCCGGGAGCCTGCGGCGCCTCCGCCACAAAGCGTGCTCGCGCTCAACCTGCGACCTCAGACGACCGAGGTCCCGGTGACCCGGAGCCGACCCGCGCTGATCCCCAAGGGCAACCGGGCGAACCCCGTGGTCGAGCCACGACCGCGCCCGCAAGTCCTGCAGCGTCCCGTCGCGCGCGGTCCAGCCGGGGCGACGATCGCGACTCGGCGCCGGGTTGCCGAGCCCACGCCGCTACCGGCCACTCGCCCGACGATGCCGGCACCGCGCAGCCACGTGCGCTACACGCGGCTCTCCCCACCGACCCCGAGTGAGGACATGCGCCGCGGCGGCGTGACCGTCGTGTCTCCCGGCGCCGTCAGTGTCGCCCGGGGCGCGAGCGTTACCGTGGCGACACGGCCGCGCAGCGCCGTTGGGACGGCCGCGTCGAGAGGGGAGGCGCGCGTGACCGGCGCGGCAGGGGCCGTTGGCGGGGGACCGCCGAGTCGCGCGAGTATCGCCGCGCCGGCAGGAGCGCAGACGCTCGCGCTCCCGCATGCCACCTGGCAGGCCGGCGGCGGCCGGACGGCGGTGGCGCGGGGCGGTGCCAGGCGCCACTAAGCGGGCACCGCGACACCACGTCTACGTAATCGAGCTTGATCCCGCGGTGCTCGGGCATGCCAAGTTCCGCGCCGCCAATCCCAACCACGACCCCCACAAGCCCCCGCTGTATGTGGGGATGACAGGGCTCGACCCCGCGACGCGGTTCGAGCGCCACAAGTACGGGGTGAAGGACAACGCGTACGTGCGGCGCTACGGCGTGCGGCTGCGCCCCGATCTGTACGCCGGACTCAATCCCCTGCCCTACGCGGAGGCGCAGCACATGGAGCGCGTGCTGGCGCGGGAGCTCCGCAACGACGGCTACGCGGTCTGGCAGAAATGAGTGGGGCTCGCGCTGCCGCGCGCGCGCGGGCGTGAGGTGCTAGAATCGAGGGTCCCCATCCCGACGGTGCCCATGCCGCCCCTGCCCGCGCGTCCCTACATCCTGAACGAGCTCACCTGGAAAACCGTGCGGGACGCGCGGTTCGAGGTCGCCGTACTGCCGTGGGGCGCGACCGAGGCGCACAACCTGCACCTCCCCTACTCGACCGACAACGTGGAAACCGAGCGGATCGCCGCCCTGGCGGCCCGGCACGCGTCGGAGCGCGGCGCGCGCGTCGTGGTGCTGCCCGTGGTCCCGTTCGGCGTGAACACCGGCCAACTCGACATTCCGCTGTGCGTGAACTTGAACCCGAGCACCCAGGCGCTAGTGCTGCGGGACGTGGCGACGGCGCTGGCGGGTCAGGGCGTCCCCAAGCTCGTAATCCTGAACGGGCACGGCGGCAACGATTTCCGCCAGATGATCCGCGAGCTGCAGCCCACGGTGTCCCTGTTCCTCTGCACCGTCAACTGGTATCAGGTCGTGGACCAGAAGCAGTTCTTCTCCGACCTGGGAGATCACGCGGGTGAGCTCGAGACGAGCGTCATGCTCCATGTCGCGCCCGAGCTGGTGCGGCCCATGTCCGAGGCCGGCCCGGGGCGCGCGCGCCGGTTCACGATCGGGGCGCTCAAGGAGGGGTGGGCCTGGGCGCCGCGGCGCTGGCGCCAGGTCACCGACGACACTGGCGTGGGGAACCCCGCGGCCGCCACGGCGGAGAAGGGACGGAAGTACGTGGAGGCGGTGAGCGAGAAGATCGGGGGCTTCCTGGTGGAGCTGGCGCAGGCGGATGCGGCGCACATGTACGAGTGAGGGCACTCACCGCGCCGCCGCCCGGAACACGGTGAGCTTCTCCTGCTGCTCCGCCGAGAGCACATTCTTGATCTGGATCAGCAGCGTCATGTGGGCGCGCTTGATCTCACGCTCCACGCCCAGCACCTCGTCCACCTGCGCGAGCGCGGCGGCCTGATCGACGGCCGGCTTCCCGAGCAGCGCGGCGAGCCGCTGCGACTGCTCCTGCATGCGCCACTGCAGGTCCACCACCTTGGTCTGAAACTCCTGGATCGCCTTGGTGATGCCGGCGCGCTGCTCGGCGCGGAGCCCGATATCCTGCTGGTGCTGCATCACGAGCTCCGGGGGGAAGAGCACGCGCGCGAGCGGGTCCTCCGGAGGCTGGGGGGACCCGAGGGGCGGGGGCTGCTGCTGGGCGTTCCCCGCGGCGACGGCGAACAGCGCGAGCGCCGCAACGAGAGGTAGGGCGAGCGTCTTCACGGAGTCCTCCGGTCTAATAGGGTCGATAGGTTCATCCGACCAAGGTCCGGCACGGCGCGCAACAGCGCGTCGCCCGGGAGCACGAGCAGAAAATCGGTGGGCCCGTTCCAGCGCACGTTCGCGAGATCGACCGTCATGCGGTGCCGGTGGGGCCGGGTGAGCAGCAGCGCGACAGCTATGCCGGCGACGGCGACCGCCGCGGCGACGAGCCCCCCCGTGCGGTGGCGCGGCCGGGCGGCGCGCCGGGCGCGTGCCGAGGCGAGCGTCGCGTCGAACGGCCGCGCCGCCGCGGCATCTTCGCGACGCAACGCGCGGAAGCGGTCCCCCAGGTCGGAATCGGTGCGCTCGATCATTCGGGTTCTTCCTTCAAGAGCTTCTTGAGCGCGGCCTTGCCGCGCTCATAGTGGGTGCGCGCGGTGCCGAGCGAGACCCCCGCCACGTCCGCCGCCTCGCTGATCGTCAGCTCCTGGTAGAACACCAGGTGGAGCACCTCACGCTGCCGCCGCGACAGCGTAGCGAGCGCCGCCTCGAGGCGCCGGCTCGCGTCGCCGCGCGCCAGCACGGTCGCGGCGTCGGGCCGGCCGTCGGGAGCGTCGCCCAGGGCGGAGAGCGGCAGCAGCCGCCGCAACGCGGCCCGGCGCCGCAGCTCGGCCGCCGTGTTTCGCACCACCGCGAAGAGCCAGGTGCGGAAGCTCGCGCGCCCGTCGAACCGCGCCCGCCCGTCCAGGATCTTCAAGTAGCTCGCCTGGAGGGCGTCCTCCGCGGCAGACCGGTCGCCCGCGCAGCACGCGATCGCCCAGCCGAAGGTTGCTGGGTGCAGGCGAGCGAGCTCCAGCTCCAAAGCCTCGGGCGACATCGCGCGTTCGGTGGTGTCAAGGATTGGTGTCTCGGGGGAGGATGGTATATGACGACCGCAGTTCCTCAGGAGTCGCGCGACCACCCGACGGCCGCGCGGGCGAGGAACAGGACCTCGCCCGCAACCTCCGGAAGCTTGCGCCTCGGGCCGGCGAGGCTGTCGAACGTCTCGAAGCTCGTCAGCGTGTAGAGGAGTTCCTCCGCCTGCGCCCGCTCCTCGGGCGCGGGCCGCCCGTACCGCTGCCCCAGGCGCTCCACGACGACCCGCACGACCTCGCGACGGCGGGCGTTGCGCGCTTCCACCGCGTCTCCCAGCTCCGGATCCAACACACCCAACGCTCTCACGCGGCGGATCCACAGGCGCCCCGCGTCCCAAAACCGGGCGAACGCCGCGACGACGTCGGCCAGGGAATCGAGCGGATCGGGCCGCTGGAACGCGGCGGCGAGGTGGGCCGGCAGCTCGCCGCCGGCGGCGAAGGAGTCGAACAACGCCTCGAGCAATCCCCGGCGCGAGCCGAACTGGTGGTACACGGTCATGCGGGCGACCCCGGCCCGGCGCGCCACGGCGTCGACGCTGAAGGGCTCGGCGCCCGCCCGGGCGGTGAGCAGCTCCCGGGCCGCGCGCAGCACCCGGGCACGGGTTCGCTGTGCCGCGGGCTGGCGCCGGCCGAGCCGGTACGGACGGGGGCTCATGAAACCCTTGCCAGGATTCCTACGTTAACTGTACATACTGTATATCTAAATCTAACACCCGGGAGGTCCAGATGTCCGTGTACGCGATTGCGGTATTCCTGCACATCGTCGGCGCCCTCGGCCTGTTCGCCGCGCTCGGCCTCGAGTGGGCCAGCCTCTACAATCTCCGCCGCGTGCCCACCGCCGGGCAGGCCCGCGAGTGGACCAAGCTGTTGAGCGCGCTGCGGTTCGTGGGCGGCCCCTCGACCCTCACCATCCTCGTCACCGGCATCTACATGATGGCGACCCGCTGGGGCGGCCAGGGATGGATCGGCGCCGGCCTGGCCGGTCTCGTGCTTATCGCCGTCGTGGGTGGCGCGCTCGGCGGCCGCCGGTCCGCCGCCATCGCTCGGACCGTGGCCGGCGAGACAGGCGCGATCTCGGCGGGTCTGCGCCAGCAACTGCTCGACCCGGTGCTGTTGCTCTCGGCCTGGCTCAGAACGGCCCTCGGCTTGGGCGTGATCTTCGTCATGGCGATCAAGCCCGGCACGAGCGGGTCGCTGGCTGCCATGGGTGCGGCGCTGGTGCTGGGGCTCGCCGCCGGCTTCCCAGGCTGGAGCCGCGGCCGCCGTGCCGTCCCGGCATCGTAACCGAGACGAGATCGCGCTCTAGAGGGCGCGCCGCAGCGCGGCCGCGAGCGTCTTGGCGTCGCCCGGCTCCTCGTGGGGACGGCCGTTGATGAAGAACCGCGGGGTGCCGGTCACGCCGCTCTCGATGCCGCTCACGACGTCCTGCTTCACCCGCGCCGCGTGGACATGGGCGTCGAGCTCGCGCCGCACCCGCTCGGCGTCGATCCCCAGCTCGCGTGCATACCGCACCAAGTCCTCGTCCGCGAGCGCCGCCTGCCGCTGGTACAACAGATCATGCATCTCCCAGAACTTCCCCTGCGCGGCGGCCGCTTCCGCGACTTCCGCCGCGTGCTGGGCGTGCGGGTGCTCCTCGCTCAAGGGAAAGTGCCGGAACACGAACCGCACCTTGGCGCCGACCCGGCGCAGCACCTGCTTCAGCTCCGGGTAGGCGCGGCCGCAAAACGGGCACTCGAAATCGCCGTATTCCACGAGGGTTACGGGGGCATTCGCCGGTCCCAAGGCGTGGTCGCGCGGGCCGACCAGCGGTGTGAGCAGCGGCAGGTCAGCCACCCCGCTACTCGTGCAGCACCTGATGCACCGCGGCGATGGCGATCGACCCCTCGCCCACGGCCGATGCGACGCGCTTCAAGCTCCCGGCACGGACGTCGCCGATTGCGAACACCCCAGGGAGACTCGTCTCGAGCAGATGGGGAGGCCGGGCGAGCGGCCACCGTGCCGCGGCCAGATCCTCTTGCGACAGATCCGGTCCCGTCTTGATGAACCCCTTGGCGTCGAGTGCGAGACAGCCGTCCAGCCAGCGAGTGCTGGGGACCGCGCCCGTCATGGCGAAGACGTGCCGGATGGCGTGTGTCTCGATCCGCCCGGTCGGGTTGTCCCGCCAGCCGACCCGCTCGAGGTGACCGTTCCCCTCGACGCTCACGAGCTCGGTGTGCACGTGGCGAACGATGCGGGGATGGTCTTCGATGCGGCGGATCAGGTAGCGCGACATCGTGTCGGCCAGGCCCTCCGAGCGGATCAGCATATGCACCCGCCGCGCGGCCTGCGCCAGGAACACGGCGGCCTGGCCCGCCGAGTTGCCGGCGCCCACGACGATCACTTCTTCGCCGGCGCACAGCTGCGACTCCATGAACGTCGCGGCGTAGTACACCCCCGCGCCTTCGAACCGCGGCAGGCCGTCGATCGGGAGTCGGCGATACTCGGCGCCGGTGGCGATGACCACGGCGCGTGCCGGCAGTCGCTGCCCGTCGCCGATCGCGAGCGCGTACGGCCTGCGGGCGCAGGCGAGCCGCATGGCGCCTTTGCCGATGATCACCTGAGCCCCGAACTTCTCCGCCTGCGTGTACGCGCGGTCCGCCAGCTCCTGACCCGGGATCCCCATCGGAAACCCGAGGTAGTTCTCGATCCGGGAGCTTGCGCCGGCCTGGCCGCCGGGCGCGCTCGTCTCCACGACCAGGACATCCAGTCCTTCCGACGCCCCGTACACCGCCGCCGCGAGCCCTGCGGGGCCCGCGCCCACGATGACCAAGTCGCGCACCTGGGTCTGATCGATCGCGTCGTTGAAGCCCAGGCAGTCGGCGATCTGCTGATTGGTCGGGTTGCGGAGCACGACGTCGCCGCGACAGATCACCACCGGTACGTCGGCGGCGTTGACGTGGAAGCGAGCGAGCAGCTCTTCGACGCCCGCATCCCGGTCCAAGTCGAGCATGGTGTAGGGATGCCCGTTGCGCGTGAGGAACTCGCGGATGCGGAGCGTCCCCTGGCAATGACTCGACCCGAGGAGCACGACGTCGCTCACGCCGCTCGCGATCAACCCCACGCGGCGGAGGATGAAGGCGCGCATGAACAGCTCGCTCAGCTCGGCGTCGGTCTGCATCAGCGCCAGCAGGTCGTCGCGATCGACGGCGATCACCTCACCGGCTGCTCCTGCCCGGAGCTGGGCGAGCCCGGGGCGGCCGGAGAGCATGGTGACTTCGCCCGTGAACATCCCCGGGCCGAGCGACACCACGACGTCCTCGCCCTCGGCGGACGAACGGACGACGTCGATCCGGCCCGCCGTGACGATGAACAGCCGCGCCGTACGCTCGCCCGCCTGCACCAGCACCTCGCCCGCCGCCACCCGGCGGCTCCGTCCGTGCGGGGCAATGCGGGCAACTTGCGCCGCGGTGAGCGTCGGATAGATATGGTCGAGACGCGAGGTACTGGCCTGCTGGATCGCCGTCTGGGTCATGGAAGCCTCGGCTGGTGAACTTGAGACCAAATCGACCCCCGCGCCAGCGGCGAGTCGATCGATCGACACGAGGAGCTCCTGATGCTGAGCGCCGCACCGATTCGCGCGTACATCCCCGTTTCCAACCTCCAGCGCGCGAGAAAATTCTACGAGCAGACGGTGGGGCTCGAGCCGGGAGAGGCGTACGGCGGTGGTGTAATCTACACGTGCGGCGGCGCCGAAGTCTTCATGTATCAGACCCCCAACGCGGGTACGTCGAAGGCCAGCCAGGCGTTCTGGCAGGTCGACGACGTCGCGGCCGAGGTGGCAGCGCTCAAGGCCCGAGGCGTCGTGTTCGAGGAGTACGACATGCCGGGGATCAAGATGAAGAACAGCATCGCCACCGGCGGCGGCGCGAAGACCGCGTGGTTCAAAGACAGCGAAGGCAACATCATGGCGGTGAGTCAGCGCCTGCCGGCTCGTTGACTCGAGTGAACGCCACCGATCTTCGAGGGCGGACGTTCTTCGTCACCGGAGCGAACTCCGGCATCGGTCGGGCGCTGGTCGAGGCCCTCGCGGCACGCGGCGGCGGGGTCGTGCTCGCGACGCGCTCCGAGGAGCGGACCAGGCCCGTGCTGAGCGCGATTCAGAGCCGCTACCCGGCCGCGCGGCCGCAATGCGTGTCCCTCGATGTCTCGGATCTCACTTCGGTGCGGCGCGCCGCTCAGACGTTCCTCGAGTCCGGCCATCCGATCGACGTCCTGGTCAACAATGCGGGCATCGCAGGGACGCGCGCCCTCAGCAAGGACGGCTTCGACTTGACCTACGCGACCAACCACATCGGGCCGTTCCTGCTCACGAGCCTGCTCCTGCCGCGGGTGCGCGAGTCGTCGCAAGGACGGGTCGTCAATGTGGCGAGCGCCGCCCATATGATGGTCAAGCGGATTGACTGGTCCGTACTGGAGCGCCGCTCGACGCCGCAGCGCAGCGGCTTCGCCGATTACGCCGTCACCAAGCTCATGAACGTGCTGCACGCGAAGCAGTTGGCGCGCCGGCTCGCCCGGGGCGAGACCAGGGTGACGACCTACGCGCTCCACCCCGGGGCCGTGGCGTCGAACATCTGGCGTGCCCTGCCGCGGCCGCTGCAATGGCTCGGGAAGCTGTTCATGCTCTCGAACGAAGAGGGTGCCGAGACCCCGCTCTACTGCGCCACCGCCCCCGAGCTCGCGACGACCAGCGGCCGCTACTACGACCGTCGCCGCGAAGTGCGGCCCAATCCGCTGGCAGAAGATGAAGCGCTGGCGAACGAGCTGTGGGACAGGACGGAAGCGGCGGTGGCGTAGACCGGTCTTACTCGCCGGAGCGAAATTCAGGCGATGCACCTCATCCGCGACCTGCTGCGCCCCTACCGGGGGTGGCTCGCCATCATCCTGCTCGCGCTGCTCGTCGAGACGGCGATGAGCCTCGCCGGCCCGTGGCCGCTCAAGATCGTGCTCGACAGCGTGGTGGGTCACCACCCGCTCCCTCAGTGGATCGTTCCGCTGCTCGGCAACCGGCTGGCCGACGACAGTGTGGCGATCGCCGCCGCGGCAGCCGCCGGACTCGTGATCATCGGCGTGTTCGGCTCCATCGCGGGCTACATCGACAAGTACTACACCGAGAGCGTGAGTCAGTGGGTGGCCAACGACCTCCGGATGCAGGTCTTCCACCAGCTCGACCGCCTGTCCCTCACCTACTACGACACGCAGCAGACCGGCGGGCTCTTGAGCACGATCACCACGGATATCTCCACCATCCAGACCTTCGCGTCGGAGGCGACGCTCGGCATCCTGATCGATCTCCTGGCGATCATCGGCATGCTCGGCCTCATGTTCTGGCTGAACTTCGATTTCGCGCTCATCACAGTCGCCGTCGCACCGTTCATCCTCGTCTTCGTCATGCGATTCAAGCGGACGGTCAAGCGGGCGACCCACGAGGTCCGGCGCCGGCAGAGCGACGTCGTCGCCGTCGTTCAGGAAGGGTTGCAGTCGATGCGTGTGGTGCAGGCCTACGGTCGGCAGGACCTCGCGGAATTGCAGCTGCAGCAGGCCGGTAAGGCCGCGGTGGACGCGGCGCTGAGGGCGCGCCGGGTCAAGTCGCTGGTTTCGCCGGTCGTCACGGTGAGCGTTTCCTTGTGCACGGCATACGTACTGTACCGCGGCGCATCGCTGGTCCTCGCGGGTGCCATGACGATCGGAGCGCTCACCGTGTTCCTTTCGTACCTGAACAAGTTCTTCAAACCGGTTCTGGACCTCGCCACCATGACCAACAGCATCGCGCAGGCCGCCGTGGCGGTCGAGCGCGTGCAGTCGATCATTCTCGCCGACCAGATGATCCCCGAGGCACCCAACGCCACAGAGCCCGCGCCGTTCAAGGGTGAGATCATCTTCGAAAAAGTGGCCTTCTCGTACCAACCCGACACCCCGGTCCTCAAAGAGATCAGCTTCACGATCGAGCCGGGCCAATTCGTGGGGTTCGTGGGTGCGACGGGAGGCGGCAAGTCCACCGCCGCCAGCTTGATCCCGCGGTTTTACGATCCGACCGCGGGCCGCATACTCGTGGACGGCGTGGATGTCCGCGCCTACAAGCTCAAGTCGCTCCGCGCGCAGGTCGGCGTCGTCCTCCAGGACACGGTGCTGTTCCAGGGAACCATCGCGGACAACATCGCATACGGGCGGCCGGGCGCCACGCGCCAGGAGGTCATCCAGACGGCGCGAGACGCGGACGCCCACGAGTTCATCGCGCAGATGCCCCGGGGCTACGACAGCGCCGTAGGCGAGCGTGGACTGACGCTCTCGGGTGGCCAGCGGCAGCGGATCGGCATCGCGCGCGCGCTCATCCGGAATGCCCCGATCCTCATTTTGGACGAACCGACCGCCGCGCTCGACGCCGAGGCGGAACAGCTCGTGTTGCAGGGCCTGGCGCGGCTGATGCAGGGTCGGACCGCCATCGCGATCGCGCACCGCCTGAGCACCGTCCGCCACGCCGACAACATCCTCGTTTTCAAAGAAGGGATCGTGGCTGAGCAGGGAACGCACGAGGAGTTGCTGGCGTTCGGCGGGGTGTACGCCGAGCTTTATCGGGTCCAATTCGGATCTGCCGTCTGAGCGGCTAGGAGTCTCCATGGCGTCTCGTTCGCTCATCGTCCTGCCTGACGATGCCGCTACGCCGATCCTCGACGCGATCGGCAGAGCGCGGAAGTCGCTCCGCATCAAGATGTTCGTCTTCTCCGATCCGGCCCTGATCGGCGCCGTCATCGCCGCCCAGCGCCGCGGCGTGCAGGTCCGCGTGATGCTCAACCCGGCACGCCGCAGCGGCCAGGAAGACAACGAGGCGACGCGCCAGCAGCTCGCGCGCGCCGGTGTCGACGTCATCGACTCGAACCCGGCCCTCGCCCTCACGCACGAGAAGTCGATGGTCACGGACGACTCGACGGCGTTCGTCAAGTCGCTCAACTGGGAGACGAAGAACCTCACTCAGACCCGTGACTACGCGGTCGTCACGGATCACCGGCACGAGGTCGATGAGATCGTGGCGTGCTTCGAGGCGGACTGGCATCGGCAGGCATTCGTTCCGGGCGGCACCGTACGCCTGCTGTGGTGCCCCATCAACGGCCGGGACCGGATCGCGCATTTCATCGACGAAGCGAGGCATACGCTGTACGTTCAGAACGAGCGGTACCAGGATTCTGTGATCCTCGAGCGGCTGGTCCGCGCGGCCCGGCGCGGCGTCAAGGTGCACGTGATGGCACGCCCGCCGCATTCATTGAAGCAGGACCAGCTGATCGAGGGGGTGGGGGGCCTGCGGATTCTCGACGATGTCGGGGTCAAAGTCCGCAAACTCAAAGGGCTGAAACTCCACGGCAAGATGCTCCTCGCCGATGGCGTCACCGCCATCGTCGGGTCGATCAACCTTGCCCCCGGGAGCTTCGACAGCAGGCGCGAGCTCGCGATCGAGGTGCGCGACGCCGCCGTCGTGGACCGGCTGCACACGATCGTCAAACTCGACAAGGAGAACTCGCACCCGCTCGATCTCTCGGATGACGGCCTGCTGTCGGACCTCGCGGATCGCCAAGAGGAGGCTGCGGAGAAGCTGGCGCTCACCGACCACAGCAAGAAGAAGGCGAAGGAGACGTAGCCTATGCCACCCTTTCTCGCAGAACTGCTCGGCACCATGCTGTTGGTCACGCTGGGCGATGGCGTGGTCGCCAACGTGGTGCTCAATAGGACCAAAGGCCAGAACGCCGGTTGGATTGTGATCACCGCGGGCTGGGCGTTCGGCGTGACGATCGCGGTGTATGCCGTCGGCGCCTTCAGCGGCGCGCATTTGAACCCCGCGGTGACCATCGGCCTCGCTTCCATCGGCAAGTTCGCCTGGGCGTCGGTGCCCGTTTACATCGCGGCCCAAATGCTCGGCGCGTTTCTCGGTGCGGGCGTCGTATGGCTCGCTTACCTGCCCCACTGGTCGGTCACGGACAACCCGTCATCCAAGCTGGCCGTCTTTTGCACCGCCCCCGCCATCCGCAACCCGGGGGCGAATCTCCTGACGGAGATCATCGGCACGATCATCCTCGTGCTCGGCGTGCTGGCCATCCTCACGCCGAAGAACCTGAACCCCGCCCATGGGTGGGACGTGGGGTTCGGACCATGCCTCGTCGGCATCATCGTGTGGGCCATCGGCCTTTCGTTGGGCGGGCCGACCGGCTACGCGATCAACCCGGCGCGCGACTTGGGTCCCAGGCTCGGGCACGCCGTGCTGCCGATCGCGGGCAAGGGGAATTCGGATTGGGGCTACGCGTGGATCCCGGTGGCCGGACCGATCCTCGGCGGTCTGATCGCGGCCTTCCTGTACAAGGCGGTGTGGCCGGCGTGAAACACATCCTGGCGTTGGACCAAGGCACCACGAGCTCGCGCGCTATCGTGTTCGATCACAGCGGGAGCGTCGTGGCGTCGGCGCAGAAGGAGTTTCGCCAGATTTTCCCCGAGCCGGGGTGGGTGGAGCACGATGCGCGCGAGATTTGGGCCACGCAGCGGTACACGGCGACGGAAGCGCTCGGCAAGGCCGGATTGACTGCGGCCGACGTCGCCGCCATCGGCATCACGAATCAGCGGGAAACCACCGTCGTCTGGGACCGCGAGACGGGCGAGCCGGTGCATCACGCCATCGTATGGCAGGATCGCCGCACGGCCGCCGCGTGCGACCGGCTCAAGGCCGGTGGGCTCGCGCCGCTCATCAAGCGCAAGACGGGCCTCGTGGTGGACGCGTATTTCTCCGGCACGAAACTCGAATGGATGCTCCGCAACGTCCCCGGCGCGCGCGCCAAGGCGAAGGCCGGCAGACTGGCATTCGGCACGGTGGACTCGTGGCTCGTCTGGAACTTGACCGGCGGCCGCGTGCACGTGACCGATCCGAGCAACGCGTCGCGCACGATGTTGTTCAATCTGCGGACGGGCGATTGGGACGACGAGCTGCTGAAGCTGTTCGGTGTGCCGCGGTCGGTGTTGCCGGCCGTCGGTTCGTCGAGCGAAGTGTACGGTGAGACCACACTGTTAGGCGGCGCGGTTCCGATCGCCGGCATTGCGGGCGACCAGCAGGCGGCGCTGTTTGGCCAGGCGTGCACCCAGCCCGGCATGGTGAAGAACACGTATGGGACCGGTTGTTTCATGCTCATGAACACCGGCACCAAGCCGATTGCGTCCAAGCACAATCTGCTGACGACGGTGGCGTGGCGCATCGGGAATCGGACCGAGTACGCGCTGGAAGGCAGCATCTTCATCGCCGGTGCGGTGGTACAATGGCTGCGCGACGGACTCGGCATCATCAAGTCGTCTTCCGAAGTCGAAGCCCTCGCCTCACAGGTGGCGAATACGCAGGGTGTGTACCTCGTCCCCGCATTCGCCGGACTGGGCGCGCCGCACTGGGACCAGTACGCGCGCGGCATCCTGGCCGGCGTCACGCGCGGCACGACCGCGGCGCACATCGCGCGCGCGGCGCTCGAGGGAATCGCGTTTCAGGTGGCCGACGTACTGCGGGCGATGGAGGCCGACGCCAAGATCAAGCTGAAGGAGCTGCGCGTGGATGGCGGCGCGTCGGCCAACAACCTGCTGATGCAATTCCAGTCACACCTCCTGGGAGTTCCCGTCGTCCGACCGAAAGTCACCGAGACCACCGCGCTGGGCGCGGCGTATCTCGCGGGATTGGCCGTCGGCTACTGGAAGGACCAGAAGCAGATCGCGGCGCAGTGGCAGGTCGACCGTCGCTTTACACACGCGATGAAACCCGCGCTACGCAGGCAGCTCGAGGCGGGCTGGCGCAAGGCGCTCGAGCGGGCCAAGCGATGGGAAGAGCCGGAGTGAGGCTGGGGGAGGTTCCATGGAAGTCGTCATCAGGCGGGACTACGAGCAAATGAGCGCGACGGCGGCGCAGCTCGTCATCGACGTGCTCAACACCAAGCCGAATGCCGTGCTCGGCATGGCCACCGGGTCCACGCCGCTCGGCCTCTATCAGGAGTTGGTGCGGCTGCATAAGGCGGGGGAGGTCGACTTCTCTCGCGTGACGACGTTCAACCTCGACGAATACGTCGGGCTGCCCGCGAATCACCCGCAGAGCTATCACTACTTCATGCACGAGCACTTCTTCCAACACGTGAACATCCCGCGGCACAACATCAACATCCCGTCGGGCACGACCAGCAACTACCCCGCGTTCTGCCAATGGTACGAGGGGCGCATTGCGGAATGCGGCGGAATCGACCTGCAGATCCTGGGCATCGGCACCGACGGCCACATCGCCTTCAACGAGCCGGGGAGTTCCCTGAGCTCGCGGACGCGGCTCAAGACGCTGTCGAAACAGACGATCGACGACAACGCCCGGTTCTTCGAGCGCCGCGAGAGTGTGCCGGTCTACGCGATCACGATGGGCGTCGGGACCATCCTCGATGCGCGGCGGCTGGTGCTGGTGGCGAGCGGCAAGACCAAGGCCAAGGCGATCGCCCAGGCCGTCGAGGGACCCGTCACCAGCATGGTGACGGCGAGTGCCATCCAGCTGCACCGTGATGCGACCGTCATCGTCGACGACGCGGCGGCCGCCGGCCTGACGATGCGGGACTACTACGAGTTCATCTACGCGGCCAAACCGGCAGCGCCGAGGGCGTAGGTGAGCGATCGTCCGATCATTCGCGTCCAGCACGTCGTCAAATCGTTCGGCACCGTCATGGCCGTCAACGACGTCTCCTTCGACGTCCGGCCCGGAGAGATTTTCGCGTTCCTGGGGCCGAACGGCGCCGGCAAGACCACCACCATCAAGATGCTCACCACCCTGTTGCGCCCGACGAGGGGCTCGCTCGAGCTCGACGGACTCGACGTCACCACGCATCAGAGGGAAGTGCGCACGCGGTTCGGCGTCGTGTTCCAGGATCCGAGTCTCGACAGCGAGCTCACGGCGTGGGAGAACATGGACATCCACGGCGTGCTGTACCACGTGCCGCGGCACCCCCGGCGGGAGCGCTGTGAAGCCCTGCTGCGGATGTTCGAGCTGTGGGACCGGCGTGGTGACCTGGTGAAGACGTTCTCCGGCGGCATGAAACGCCGCCTCGAGATCGCCCGGGGGCTGCTGCACACCCCGAAGGTCTTGTTTCTCGACGAGCCGACGCTCGGCCTCGATCCGCAGAGCCGCAATCAGATGTGGACCCACGTGCGCAACCTCACGGCCACCGAGGGCGTGACCGTGTTCCTCACGACCCACTACATGGATGAAGCGGATCGCGTGGCCGACCGCATCGCCGTCATCGACCACGGGCGCCTCGTCGCGACGGGCTCGTCCGCGGAGCTTAAAGACCAGACCGGCGCCGATTCGCTCGAAGCGGCTTTCCTCGCGCTCACCGGCACGACGATCCGGGACGAGAGCGCCACGGCCGCGGACCAGATGCGCCAGGTCGCCCGCGTGTGGAGGAGATGAGCGGATGGCCGTGATCTTTGCTCTCTGGCTGCGGGAAGTGAAGAAATACCTGCGCTCGCGCGTCCAGATCGTAGCATCGCTCGGCGGCCCGCTCATGTACCTGGGCGTGCTCGGGTTCGGCCTCGGTCCGGTGTTTCAGCGCGCCGGCGAAGGCAGCTATCTGCAGTTCATGGCGCCCGGCGTGATCGGCATGGCCGTGCTGTTCACCGCCATGTTTTCGGGGATCGCCATGCTGTGGGACCGCCAGTTCGGGTTCTTGAAGGAGACCCTGGTCGCGCCGGTGCCGCGCCTGGCGATCATGATCGGGCGCACGCTCGGCGGCGCCACGGTCGCGGTGTTGCAGGGCACGCTGATTTTCGTCGTGACCCTGGTCGCGGGATTCCGCCCCGCGAGCGTCCTCGCCGTGCCGCTCGCGTTTCTCCTCATCGCGCTGATCGCCGTGGTGTTTGCGGCGCTCGCGACCGCGATCGGATCGACTATCAAGGAGATGCAGGGATTCCAGATGGTGATGAACTTCCTCGTGATGCCGATCTTCTTTCTCTCCGCTGCGATCTACCCGCTCCAGGGGCTCCCCCGAGTCCTCGCGGCGCTCACGCGGCTCGATCCACTCACCTACGGCGTCGACGGGATGCGCGGCCTGCTGATCGGGAGGGGGAGCGCGCACTTCGGCGTCGCGTTCGATGTCGCCGTGCTGCTGTCGGTCGGGGTCGTGTTCGTGGCCGCCGGGGCGTGGCGGTTCTCGAGAATCGAGGCCTAACGTGCTTCTTGTCACCCTGCTGGTCCTAGCTCAGCACCCAGAGAGGCGCGCGATTGTCTATACCACGGCGGAGAGCACCAGCTTCCGGCTGACGCCCACCGACACCCTGACGTTCCAGCCGTCCGAGCCCACCTCGGAAGGAAAGGTGTACGTCTTCGTCGATCCGCGGAAAACTTTCCAGTCGTTCCTCGGAATCGGCGGGGCGCTGACCGATGC
>WNGP01000382.1_pt1 | contig 33844 bp, 34 predicted proteins | sample 5407671 | NCBI WGS metagenome assembly WNGP01 (sample SAMN13153381, study PRJNA577476) | soil metagenome | isolation source: 40 cm soil or saprolite under Garry oak tree replicate 2 | place: USA:California | collected 2016-06-15 | reverse complement strand
TGGGCCCATGCCACTCGGCAGGGCGCGACGTTCCGAGGCGCACATCTTGGTACCGTAACTTGAATACAACTTTGCCGTCAAAGGGGGCTTACTGATGGTAGCCGACCTTCGGTCGCCTGGCGTGACCTCGCCCCGAGGCGAGACCGCCTCAAGCGGGCTCGCGACTGCTAAGCCCGCCGAGGCCGAGCCGCTTCAACTGACTCTGCAAGCCGCCGCGCAGATTCGCGGTCTGATCATCGACCGCGTGCTCCTCCCCGGGGAGAAGATCCGGCAGGTCGAGTTGGCCGATCGCATCGGGGTTTCCCGCAGCCCGCTGCGCGAAGCGCTCAGGACGCTCGAGTCCGAAGGTGTCGTGGCCTATGAGATCAACCGAGGCTACGTCGTCGCCAAGCTCGGCGACGACGACCTCGCCCAGATCTTCCGGATGCGTGCGCTGCTCGAGGACGAGTTGCTGCGCACGGTGAAGCGCCCCGACGCGGCCGTGCTGAGCGATCTGAAAGACCTCAACGAGAAGATGATGGTCGCGATTGACGAGCGCAATGTCACCGACGTGCTGCGGTACAACCGCGAATTCCACTTCGCCATCTTCGATCTGTCTCCGCTCAACCAGTTCCGTCGGGAAGTACGCCGGCTCTGGCAGATGTCGGAGGGCTACAGCGCCGCGTGGTGGTGGCGTCAGCCGGAGGCGAAGAAGCGCATCAACGCCGAGCACAAGGCGATCATCAGCGCCCTGCGGAAGTTCGATCTGGACCGACTCGTGGAGATCTGCGCCAAGCACCGCATTGGCGGCCTCGAGCGGTCGATCACCGGGGCCCCCGGCAGCGCCGCGCGCTGATGGCTCAGCGACCGCCTGCTCTGCGACGTCGACTACCGTGCTTTCGTCCAGCAGGGCGCGGAGATAACCGGGCAGCGTGAACCGCTCCTCGCGGTGAAGGATGTCGCTCGCGCTCATCATCCGTAGCAGGGTCACCACGGCGCTGTAGTAAAAAATGCATGCAGTTTAGTGTACAATCTATGACCGGACGGACCATCACACGGAAGCCGGTACCCGGTGCGAGCAGACGTGTTGCGGCAGTTGCAGCGCGTCCTGCGCGAAACGGCCCGGCGCTTCTTCACGAAGGAGGCGGTGGCCGTGAAGGTGGCGGTCGTCGGTACCGAACGAGCCGTTGGGCAGCACGCGTCCGGAGAGGGGCAATGAGCCCGTCGCCAGCATTCGCCGACATCTCCCGGCTCGTCCGCCCCCACCGGGTCGCCGTGGTCGGTGCCTCCGATCGGCCGGGGTCGCTCAGGTACTCCACGTACTACAACGTGCGAAACAACTCAGTCATCGCCGGCGGCGCGGTGCCTGTCAACCCGCGGTACGAGACGGTGCTGGGGGACCGCTGCTATCCGCACGTCTCGGACTTCTCCGGTGACCCGATCGACGTTGCCATCGTTCTCGTGACCGCCGACCGGGTACTGGACGTCGTCAAGGATTGCGCGGCATCCGGGGTACGTTATCTCGTCGTGCTGAGTTCCGGGTTCTCCGAGACCGGCCAGGCTGGCCGCGCGCAGCAAGAGCAGATGGTCCGGCTCGCCCGGGCGTCGGGGATGCGGGTCTACGGACCGAACTCGCCGGGGCTGGCCAACATCGCCGACCGGGTGCTGCTGAGCATGTCGCCAGTGGCGGGCGCAGACGTGACGAGCGGGCCGGTCGGGCTGGTGACTCAGGGTGGTGGTCTCGGCCGTGCGCTGATGCAGTGGATGGATCGTGGCCTCGGTATCGGCCTGTGGTGCTCACCCGGCAACGAAGCCGACCTGGACATCGCCGACTTCGTCAACCACATGGTCGAGGACGACAGGATCCGCGTCATCGGCGCCGTAGTCGAGGGCTTCAGCACGGGCCGGAAGTTCCTCGAGGTGGCCCGCCGCGCCCGCGAGGCTGGCAAGCCGATCGTGATCCTGAAGATCGGCCGCTCGGAGTACGGGCAGAAGACAGCGGCATCGCACACCGCCTCGATCGCCGGGAACGACGCGGTGGCCTCCGCGGTCTTCGCCCAGTACGGCGTCGTGCGTGTGGACGACGTGGACGAGCTGGGCGAGGCCCTGCATCTGTTTTCCAGGGCCCTCGAGGTGGCCGGCCGCGACGCAACGCGCACCTGCGTGTACTCGTTCTCCGGGGGCACCGCGTCACTCGCCGCGGACCTAGTCGGCAGCGCCGGGCTGGAGCTTGCGACGTTCGAGCCGGCGACCTCGGCGGCGCTTACCGCGCGGGCCCCGGCATTCGGGTTCGTAGACAATCCGGTGGATCTCACCACGAAGGTGTTCACCGACGCCGAGCTGAACCGGGCCATGTTCGAACTCATCTGCAACGACCCGAACGTCGGCTCGGTGCTGTTCGCGATGCCGGCGGACTACGGCGAGAACACCGTGGCCGTGTGCAGGGACGCGGTCGAGATCGCGCAGTCCACGGGCACCCTGCTGATCCCCGTGTGGATGGCTCCGCACTATGTGAGCACACGGCCGAGGAGCTACCTGGGCTGGGGCAACTCCACGCCGCTCGGCTCCTCGCTCGGCCTCGCGCTGGGCGCGAAGGTCGCGGCACCGGACAAGCTGTCGGTCTGCTTCCTTGGCGACGCGGCGTTCGGGCAGTGCGGCCTGGAGCTGGAGACCGCGGTGCGCAACAAGATCCCGGTGCTTTGCGTTCTGGTGAACAACTCCGAGATGACCGGCTACGGCGATCACCAGCGTATTGCCGAGGAGCGGTTCGGCCTCAAGGCCCTGTCCGGCCGCTACACGGAGATCGGCGCCGCGCTGGGCGCGGAATCTTCCCGGATCACCAACCCCGACGAGGTCGCCGCGAGCATTCAGAAGGGCATCGCCAGAGTCGAGGCCGGCGCGGTCGTTCTCCTGGAGTTCGTTACGGCACCGCTGCGGCACCGGATCGCGGCCGCCACTGTATTCGCCAGCTGATTGGCCTATCGGTTCCCGTGCCGGCCGGACGACCATCATCAACCCGGGGAGTGCGATGACATACGTGGTCACACAGGCATGTGTCGACGTCAAGGACCGCGGTTGCGGTTGAGCCGATGGCTACCCGAGATGGGCGCGATGTCGCCGGCGGCTCGCACCGCCTCGCCGGACGCGTCGCGCTGGTGACTGGCGCCGCGCGCGGCATCGGAGCCGCTGCCGCCCGCCGTTTCGTGGCCGAGGGCGCCTGCGTCGTGGTGGCGGATGTGCTCGACGACGAGGGTGTCGCGGTGGCCGCCGAGCTGAGCGAGCGAGCGCTGTACGTTCACCTGGACGTGCGGGACCAGGACGCTTGGGGCGATGCGGTCCGGGCCGGCCGCGATCGCTTCGGGAGCGCGCCCACCATTCTCGTGCACAACGCCGGCGTGATGACTCGGGGCACGGCGGAGAACGCCGACGAGGCCGCCATGCGACTCGCGTTCGAGGTGAACGTCCTCGGGCCCGCTCTCGGTACGTCAGCGTGCGTGCCCGGAATGCGCGCGGCCGGCGGGGGAGCGATCGTCTTCGTGTCGTCCATCGCCTCGATCACCGGCGGCGGCGGCTTCCTTCCCTATGCCAGCAGCAAGGCGGCCAACGCCACCTATGCGCGCTGCGCCGCGCGAGAGCTCGGCCCGCTCGGCATCCGGGTGAACTCCCTGCACCCGGGTGGGGTCGAGACGCCGATGAATTCTGGCCCCGACTTCGCCGCCCTCGACCACGACGCGTGGTTCGGGCGGATGGCCATTCCGCGGATCGGCCGGCCGGACGAGATCGCCGACGCGCTGCTCTACCTCGTGTCGGACGAATCCTCCTATGTCACCGGTACTTCGCTTGTTGTCGACGGAGGCCAGGCCCTCGGCCCGGTGACCGCGTGGGCGTCACCGTCCGGTGCAGCGGGCTGACGCTACGCCGACGGCTCACCGGGCCACTCACCGGTCGAGCAGCACGACCGTCTTCCCGATGTTGCCGCCGCGGAACAGTTCGAGCATGGTGGCAGGCAGGGACTCGAGGCCGTGATGGACGGTCTCGAGCGCGACGATCTTGCCCCGGTCGAGCCAGTGCTCGAGCTGGGCCATGGCCGCCGGCTCGAACTCGCTGAAGTGCGACGGCGTGAAGCTCTCGAACCGCAGGCCGTGCTGGTGGATCGGGCGGATGTCGACCGTCCAGGCGGGCGGACTTGGAGCACGCCGACGCTGACCGGGACAGCGGTCGACCGGCCCTTCCTCACCACCGACCTGTCAACCGGACAGATCTACGAGGCGAGCTCGGGCCCGCCCGGACCGAATTCGTCCGGTGATCCGAACGCCGCACCGGGGACCGGCTTCGACCGCTACCTGGTCGAATCAACTGACGGGGTGCACTGGAGCAGCCCCGAGCCCTTCGGCGGCGCGGGACTGGGGGCATTCTTCTCGGCCGCGCACGGCGTTCTCGCTACGGCCATCACTTCCACGAGCCCAGCTGTCTGCGGCGGCGTCGCACCGGTCAGCTGCGTCGTCTTCCAGACCACGACAGACGCCGGTGCCAGCTGGTCACGGCATGTGCTGCCGGGTTCGGCGGACAACAGCGACTCGCCGCTGGTGGCCGCCGATCCCCGGCGACCGGGTCACTTCACGGTCGCCTTCCTGAACGCGGCCAGCACGAAGTTCCAGGTATTCCAGACCCGCGACTCCGGGAACACGTGGAGCAGCAGGCCGACGATCGTCACCGACGATCCCGCCCAAAAGCACTGGCACCCGTGGCTGGCCTACTCACTTCAGGGCGTGCTCGGCCTCATGTGGCAGAACAACCCGCCGGGCACGGGGCAGCCATACGGCATGTTCGCGGCGATCTCCTACGACGGCGGCACGCACTTCAGCCTGTCCCTCCAGGTCGGCAGCTCCCCGGCGCCCCAGCCCGGTGAGTTCGGCAACTCCGGCGACGACTTCTCGTTCATCAACATCCACGGAGATGACGTCTTCGTGGCCTGGGCGGGCTGGCAGCCGGTGGAGAGACAGGGCTTCCTCACGACCGTCAAGCTCCAGGCGTTCAGGTTTGGCCACGGCCGCCGATGAGTCAGCGTTAGAGATCGAGGAGCCGTCGCGTCAGAGGGGGGGCAGTGCGGGCAGTCGCCGGCGGGTGAGGACCTCGCTGCCGAGCTCGCGGGTGAGGGAGCGCGTCCCCCCCATGAGCTGCTCCAGCACGAGGACCCGGCGCACGTAACGGTGGAAGGGGTGCTCGGTGGTGAAGCCGATTCCGGCTCTGCTCGAACAGCTTGAGATCTTTGCCTTCGATCAACGGTCGTTCCCCAGGTCGAGCAGGCGGCGGGCGATGATGTTGCGCTGGATTTCGGCGGTCCCCCCGTAGATCGTCGCGGCGCGCGAGTAGATGAACTCGCTCCGCCAGCGCTCGCTCTCGGCGTCGTCGCCGATCGTGACCTCGGCGGGCAGGGCCTCGGCGACAAGGTCGAACAGGGCCTGCTCGGCCGTGGCCAGGAGCACCTTGTCGATCGAGGTCTCCGGCCCAAGCTCGTCTCCCGCGGCCATCCGGTGCTGGGTAGTGCGGGAACGGGCCCGGAACGCGTACACCAGCTGGGTGACCTCGCCGAGGGCGGTCGGGTCGAGTGTGTCCGGGCCCGCCGCGCTGACGAGATCGCGCAGCCGCCGGTGGAGCCACGCCGCCCGCTGCCAGAGGGCGGTGCTTCGTTCGTAGGGGAGCAGATCCATGGCGAACGCCCAGCCCTGGTTCTCCTCGCCGAGCGTCCGGTCGAAGGGAACGAGCACGCCGTCGAAGAACACCTCAGAGAACTCCTGCTCGCCGTCCATGGTCTGGATGGGCCGGATCGTGATACCGGGGGCGTCCATGTCCACGAACAGGGCGGTGATGCCCTTGTGGGCCGATTCGACGGAGCCGGTCCGGGTCAGCAGGACACACCGCCGGGCGTACTGGCTGGTCCACACCTTCTGGCCGGTTACCTGCCAGCCCTCGCGGGTGCGGACGGCGCGGCAGGTGAGCGACGCCAGGTTGCTGCCGCTGCCTGGCTCGGAGAATCCCTGGCACCAGACCTCGTCGCCGCGCAGCAGCGGCGGGAGCACCTTGGCCGACAACTCGGGCCGGGCAAAGGTGATCACCGAGGGGCCGAGCACCTCGGGCAGAGAGTACAGGCCCGGCTCCAGCAGGTCCCGGGCCGTGACCGCCTCGCTCAGGTAGGCACGCAGCAGCGTCGAGCCACCGTAACCCCCCACCTGCTCGGGCCAGCCCCAGCGAGCCCAGCCGGCGTCGAAGGCGAGACGCCGGACCTTGGCGATCTGGGTCATCTTCTGGTCGAGCGTGCCTCCGCCCGCGTAGCTGGGAGCGAGCTCATCGCCATGCTCGTCGAGCCAGTCGTCCAGCGCCTTGCGGAAGGCGTCGAGCTGCATGGCTCGGGTCCTACCCGGCCGGCTGCGCCGTCGGCTCGGGGCGGAGCGGGTCGTGCGGCTTGCCGGCATCACGGGTGCCGCTGCGGCGGAGGAACGTCATGGACCGCGTCTTCAGGCGCCAGCCCTGCTCGGTCCGGACGTAGGCGTCGGTGTACCAGCCCATCCGCATGTTGTGGTTGGTCTGGTCGACGAACAGCAGCGGCTGGTGGCCGCTCCCCGTGTCGCCATCGAGATCGAGGAGCGGTGTGCCGGTCAGGAACAGGCCCTTGGGTGCGACCTCCACGAGGGCCGGGAAGTCGCGGAGCGCGTAGGTCGAGCCGAAGGCGCTGTAGGTGCCGTCGGGCGTGAAGACCTCCGCAATGACGGTCTCGATGTCGTTCTGCGTCATGGCCACGGCGTACTTCGCCAGCAGCTGTTCGATCTCGATCACGTCGGTGATCGGCAGTTGTGCCATGGGTCAGCTCCCCTCATGGGACTGTACGGGTTACCTCTGCGCTATAAAAACTAAATCGATATCGAAGTCAAAATATGTAACCGGCCGTGCAGTGTCAACGATGCGGCCGGTTTCCCGCCGGGGCCGAGCGGCAGGGAGCTGATGCGGGGGCGTCCCCTGCGGGCCAGCTGCGCGCTCCTGGCCGGCACCGGATCGCCCGGCGCGAACAGGTCTCAGGCGGCGCCCCTTTTCGCCTGCGGCCGCCGGCTTCGGTTCTCCTGGATGCCCAACGCGTTCGCCCACAGCAGGGTGAGCTGGTCGACCGCGGTATCGAGGTCGAACTTCGCCCCGCCGATGAACATCATCTCGGCGAACTTGGCGACCATGCCACCGAGCGCTATCGCCGCGTGCCGCGTGTCGATCCGGCGGTCGGCCACCCCCTCGGCCTGCAGCCGGGCGATCGCCGACTCCGTCCGGACGGTCAGGTAGTCGTCGCGCTTGGCTCGCGCCATCCGCACGTCCTCGTTGTACCGGCTGACTTCCTCGATCACCCGCATGATGCGGGCTTCCTTCCGGTACGCGGAGAGGTACGAACGGTTCGCCGCCCTGATCCGGTCGATCGGCCCGGCTTCGTCGTCGATGTTGTGTGCGATGTCGTCCATCGATACCAGCCGCACCTCGACCTCCTCCGCTATCTCGCGGAAGAGCTCCTCCTTGGTGTCGAAATAGTGATAGAACGACCCGTGCGAGACTCCGGCCTCGGCGGCGATGTCGGAAATCCGGGCCTGGAGGAAGCCGTCGCGCTCGAAGACCGCCTTGCCAGCCTCCAGGAAGCGAGCGCGCGTACGTCGTCCCTTAGCCGACCGCGGCCCTGCATCCATATGGTCACCTCTTCATCCAGAACTCGACGTCAAAAGCATAACGTCGGGCAACGCGCGCTCCGGTTACCAGTCTCGTCCGAGCGAGGAACGCTCTGGTCGGCGTACCAGCGCCGAACCGGCCGCAGGCACCTCGATCGGCACCTGGCGCGGGACAGCCAGAGATTGACATCGACGTCGGTATAGAATTTTATGGTGACGTGACATTCGTACCAGTGCGGCTGAGCGTCGCGCGCGGGAGCGGCGGCTGATGGATGTCCGCCTCTCGGATGAGCAACGGGCACTTCGCGACTCTGCGGCCCGCGTCGTCAACTCACTCGCGCCCCGGACCGTCCGGGACCTCGACGACCTCGAGCGGGCCGACAAGCTCGACGCCGCGGTCGACGCGTCCGGCTGGCGCGAACTGCGCACCGCGGTAGTGGAGGGGGACGGGGAGGTGGGCGGGGCGCCCCTGGCCTCGGCGGTCGAGGCGGCTCTGATCGCTGAGGAACTCGGCCGGGGGCCAGCCGACACCGCGTTCCTCGGGCCGACGCTGGCGGCGGAGTTCCGTCGCGTGGCCGCCGCACCAACGAGCGGAGCACCGGAAACGGTCGCATTCGTGCCTGATCTCTCGGCGCTCGCCTGCGCGACGGACGGTGCGCTGCCGTCGCGCGCCGTCGCGATCGATGCTCGCGGGGCAACATCGGCGCTTGTGCTCGTGCCCGCACCCGACGGTTACCTGCTGGCCGAAGTCGCCTTGCCCGACACCGGGACGATGGTGGATCTCACGCGACCGGTGGCCGCGGTCGAGCCGGCCGCGGTGGTTCCCGTTCCGGGACAGGGACGGCCGATCACCGCGGAAGATCTCGCCCGCTGGACCAGCCTCGGACTCGCATTGACATGCGCGGACCTCGTCGGGGCCATGCGTGGCGCCGTGCACCTGGCCAGCCAGTGACATCCTTGGCGGCGTCGGAGTGAACCTGGCCAGGGTTCTCGAACATCATGGGATCGGAGAACATCACGGGATCGGATCGGGATATGGACTTCGGTGACTCGCCGGAGGAAGCCGCATTCCGGCTGCGCCTGCGGGAATGGCTCCAGGACAACAACCCGCACTTGCCGGCTTCGTCGACCTCGGACGACTACTGGGCCGGGCAAGCCGCGTGGCATCGGGCCCTCTACGACGCCGGCTTCTTCGGGATGTCCTGGCCGCCCGAGATCGGAGGGCGGGGACTGCCCGGCGTCTATGAGGTCATCGTGGACTCCGAACTCGCCGCCGCGGGTGCACCACCGCGTCCGAGCGTCGGGTTCCTGGTAGAGGGCATCCTCCGGCACGGGAATGACGACATCAAGCGCCGGTTTCTTCCCGGTATCGTCAGCGGCCGTGATCGCTGGTGCCAAGGCTTCAGCGAGCCGGACGCCGGCTCCGACCTGGCGTCGCTGCGCATGTACGCGCAGCACGTTCCGGGGGATGGGGAGGCGGGTGGGGAGTACGTCTTCACCGGGCAGAAGGTCTGGACCAGCTACTCGGACGAGGCCGACTGGTGCCTCCTGCTGGCCCGTACCGATCCGGACGTCCCCAAGCACCGCGGCATTTCCGCCTTCGCCGTGCCGATGCACCAGCCCGGCGTCACCCAGCGGCCGCTGAAGATGATCAACGGGATCACCAAGGAATTCGGCGAGGTGACCCTCGATGGCGCCCGGGCCGCCGCGTTCGACATGATCGGCGAGCCAGGCGAGGGCTGGTCTTTGGCCATGACCGTCGTGAGCCACGAACGAGAACCCGGTCAGCTCGGCTATGTCGCGCGCTATCGCAAGAGCGTCGATGAGCTCGCCCGCCAGGTACGCGACGACCCGGCACGGTTCGAGGCCGAACAGCTGCGCGATCTCGCGTGGGCGATCGTCGAGGCCGAGATGCTGCGGCTGCACGTCAGCCGGCGGCTTTCCGATCGCATGGACGGCACGTCCCACGGCCTGGAGGGCTCGGTCGACAAACTGCTCATGACGTCCGCCGAACAGGCGGTCGGGCACGCCGCGCTCAGTGTCGGGGGCACCGCGCACGACGGCGGAGACGACACGTGGCTGAACATGTACCTGTACAGCAGGGCGCAAAGCGTCATGGGCGGCACCAGGACTCCGATCTCCGGACCTGGGTCCGCTGGTGTCGGCGGGACAACGCGACCGGGTTCGCGGGTTCATCGACCGGGCCATCGCCGACGGGGCGGTGGTCGCCAATGATGTCGCCGGTGACGTGCCGCCGGACGGATTCGTCCTTTGCCCGCACCTGATGGTGAGCGTGCGCAACGAGATGGAGCTTGCGCAGCAAGAGGTGTTCGGTCCGGTCCAGTCCGTCATCGCCGTGGACGACGACGATGAAGCCGTGGCCGTGGCGAACGCGTCCCCGTACGGACTGGCGGCGGGGATCTTCACCTCCTCTATGGCGAAGGCGCACCGTTGTGCGCGGCGGCTGGAAGCGGGGTCAGGTTCAGATCAATCGCTTCCCCGCCGGCGGCGTGGACACTCCGTTCGGTGGCTATAAGCAAAGTGGCCTGGGACGCGAGAAGGGTGTCGAGGCGTTGCGCCATTACACGCAGCTCAAGACCGTCATCGTCGAACTCGGTGACGACGATGACTAGCAGCGTGAGCGGGCCGGCCCAGCACACGGTTTACGCCCTGCGCTACGCGGAGCGCGCAACCACCCGGGAGCACCACTTCTACGGTGCCATCGACCGCGCTACCGATCCGATGCCGATCAGCTACTTCGTGTGGCTGATTACCGGTCCGCATGGGCCCGTACTCGTCGACACCGGGTTCACGGCGTCGACGGCGCGCCGCCTGGGCCGTACCTACATCACCTCCCCGCGCGACGCTGTCCGAGCTGCGGGCGTCGATCCCGATAGCCTCGCCACGGTCGTCCTCAGCCACCTCCACTACGATCATGCGGGCTGCACGGCAGACTTCCCGGCCGCCTCCTTCGTCCTGCAAGACCGGGAGATGGCGTTCTGGACGGGACGGCATGCCCGCCAGGTGGCGAGCGGGCTCGGCCTGCCGCACCTGGCCCTGCCCGAAGACGTGCTGGCACTGGTCGCGGCGAACTTCACGGGCCGCGTTCACTGGGTCGACGGCGACGCCGAGATCGCGCCCGGCATCTCGGTACATCGCGTCGGCGGGCACACGCCGGGCATGCAGGTCGTGCGGGTCAGGACCGCGCTCGGGTACGTGGTCCTCGCCTCCGACGCGTCACATTTCTACGAGAACATCGAGCGAGACCGGCCGTTCGCGGTCCTCGACAGCGTCCCGGGAGCTCTCCAGGCCTTCGCCGACGTCCGTTCCCTGGCCAGCGACCCCGGCCTGATCATCCCGGGACACGACCCGTCGGTGCTCGACCGGTTCCCGGAGGCCGGCCTTCCCTCGCTGCCAGGACACGCCGTCGTCATCGGTTGGACGTGAGGAGTAACACATGACCCAGGTCGTTGTGGTTGGCGGTGGTAACGCGGGTCTGTGTGCCGCCATCGCGGCCCGGGAGGCGGGGGCCGACGTGCACCTGCTCGAGCGGGCACCCGAGGCCCTCAGAGGGGGCAACTCCGCCTTCACTGCCGGCCTGATGCGAACCGTCTACAACGACGCCGCCGACATCCATGACCTCGTCGGCATGCTGACCGAAGACGACCTGGCACATACGGACTTCGGCGCGTACACCGCCGGCGACTTCCTGGACACGCTCGCGCGCGTCACGGAGTACCGGTGCGATCCCGAACTCGCCAGCCAGCTCGTCAACGACAGCACTGAGACGCTGAAGTGGATGAAGTCGCACGGCGTGCGGTTCGCGCCTGCCTATGGCCGGCAGGCGTTCAGGCACGGCGACAGGTTCAGGTTCTGGGGCGGAGCGGTCATCGAGGTCGTGGGAGGCGGCCGGGGCCTGGTGGACTATCTGTACGCCGAGGCGGACAAGCTCGGAGTCGGCATCCACTACGAGACCCGGGCGCTGCGCCTCCTTATCGACGAAGGCCCAGCGGGCGTCCGGCCGATTGGGGTCAGGACCTCGGCCGCCGGCTCACCCGTCGACATACCGGCCGACTCGGTCGTGCTCGCGGCCGGCGGGTTCCAGGCCAACGCCGAGTGGCGCGCCCGGTACCTGGGTCCCGGCTGGGATCTCGCCAAGGTACGCGGCACGCGCTACAACACCGGTGATGGCATCGAGATGGCGTTGCGCGCCGGGGCGTCGCCGGCTGGTAACTGGACCGGGTGCCATGCCGTCGCCTGGGATCGGAACGCGCCGGAATTCGGCGATCTGAGAGTCGGTGACGGTTTCCAGAAGCACAGCTATCCGTTCGGCATCGTCGTCAACGCCGGCGGCCGGCGTTTCCTGGACGAAGGCGCGGACTTCCGCAACTACACGTATGCGCTGTACGGGCGGGAGATCCTGTCACAGCCTGGCCAGGTCGCGTGGCAGGTCTTCGATCAGCAGACGACGCATCTGCTCCGCGACGAGTACCGCATTCGCGAAGTGTCGAAGGTGACCGCGCCGACCATCGAAAAGCTCGCAGAAGCCATGGATGGCGTCGACGCGCGAGCGTTCGCCGAGACGGTCCGGCAGTTCAACCAGAGCGTGCGCCGGGACGTGCCGTTCAACCCGAATATTCTCGACGGCCGGTGCACCGCGGGCATCACGCCGCCGAAGAGCAACTGGGCGATGCCGCTGGAGCAGGGCCCGTTCGAGGCCTACCACGTGACCTGCGGGATCACGTTCACCTTCGGCGGGGTCCGGGCCGACGCGCAGGCGCGGGTCATCGACGGCGACGGCCGGGTCATGCCGGGCCTGTTCGCGTGCGGCGAGATGCTCGGCGGCCTGTTCTACATCAACTATCCCGGTGGTTCGGGCCTTACCGCCGGCTCGGTCTTCGGCCGCATCGCCGGCCGGAACGCCGCTCACGTCACAGCCAGACACCACGGAGAAGGGCGTAACCTCTGAATCTCGGCCCTTGACCGGCCGGATCACCAATGTTATTTTGACGTCGAAGTCAATTCGAATGAGGAGCGGTTTAGCGGTCCCGGCCGTGCGTGCCGTGGGTTCCGCCGGAGCAGAGGAGCGACGTCGTGAGCGCTGTCGCCCAATCGGCACCGGATGGCTCGACCTGGTCTCGTTCGCGCTCATGCTCGCGTTCCTGTACTTCCGCCCGACTGGACTGTTCGGCCGGGCAGAGGCCGTGCGGCTGTGACGACAACCCTATCCGTGCGTGATCTGGCGGTGACCTACGACAACGGCCCTCCCGCGGTGTCGGGATACTCCGTCGACCTGATGGCGGGCACGCTGACCGTCATACTCGGGCGGAACGGGGCGGGCAAGACGAGCACGCTGCGCGGCATCACCGGGTTCCTCGCCCACGAATCGGGCTCGGTGCGCGGGACCATCGCACTCGACGGTGTGGTCGTCAGGCGCCCGAATCCGCTGCGCTTGTCGCGGCTCGGCGTCGGGCTCGTCGCCGAACGGGACAAGGTCTTCGCGAACATGTCCGTCTACGACCAGATGCGCCTGGTCATGTCGGCCCGGGACGTGGCCGAACACATCCGGCCGCTGCTCCTGTGCATGGCCACCGACGTCACCTACTGCGGCCCGGCCGGAAGCGGTCAGATCGTGAAGCAGCTCAACAATATGGTGCTCTTCCAGAATGTGCTCGCCATCGCGGAGGCTCACGCCGTCGCGACCGCTGCCGGACTGGACGGCACCCTCCTGTTCGACGCTTTGTCGAAGGGTTCAGCGGACAGTTTCGCGCTGCGAAACCATGGCATGAAGGCAATCCTCTCCGATGAATATCCCCTCAACGCGTTCTCGACCGACTACGCGCTGAAGGATCTCAGCTATGCCCTCGAGGTGGCTTCCGCGACCGGAGTGGCGGCTCAAGGAGCAGAGCTGGTCCGCCGCGTGCTGGAGGCAACCCGGGAGGCCGGATGGGGCAACCAGTATTTTCCTGTGCTACGCAGAACGATCGGTCCGGCCAAGGGAACGGCCGAATAGATGGAGCCATACCCGAACGGAGCACCGTGCAGGGCCCGATGCAGGATTACCCGCTGACGCTTCGGCTGGTACCTGCACAGCGCGGTCGCGGCAGCTTCCCTGCGCATGTCCCACCAAATCAGCTAGCCCCGGCGCAGTTCCGGCACTTCGAGCAGTTCTCGGAGCATTCCCGCCAGTTCCTCCGTGCGCGCGCCATCATTGCCGCCGAGCGGCTTGGTCAGTTGCTCGCGCATCTGGGACACGGCCTCCGTCGCGTTCCGCACCATGGCGATGCCCTGCTCGGTCAGCGACAACTCGACGGCACGCGGATCAGCAGTGCTTGCCGAGCGCGTGACGAACCCTGCGCGTTCGAGCGTCCTGACCAACTTGGAAATGTAGACGGCGTCGAGGCCGGTCAGGTCGGCGAGCTCCCGCTGGCTGGGACGGGTTCCGCCGCGAGACATGCCGTACAGCGGAGCGAGCACGGCGTACTGCGCTTGCGTGAGACCCATGGGCTCCAGCACGCGGTCCATCGCGGCACGCCATCCCATAGACAACCGCCAGATCAGGAAGCCCACATTGCGGCGGACCTCGCCTTCCGTATCATTCATGGATATAGTTTACATGGCAACTGTACGTGTGTAGGCTATGGGATCCACCTTCACCCTGCGGATGGTTCCGGGGCAGGGCCGGGCGATGACTTTCCGGCCGAAAGTACAGGAGGTCCGGCCCGCCGCCGCGTCATTTCTGCGTGCTCAGCTCATCCGCGCGCGTGATGACCTGGGCTAGGACGCGGTGGGCGGTTGCCAGGTCATCCTGGTCCAGGCCCGCGTACAGTTTGCGCGTGGTCTGCGCCACCGTCTCAGTGAGCCGAGCAAGCAGTGCGGTGCCCTCCGGGGTCGCCGGCGCGGGGCCGGGGGAGTGCGGCGCCGTGCCAGTGGCCAGTCCTTGCTTGTCGAGGCCGGCGAGCAGTTCCGCGACCGCCTCTGGGGTAAGCCCGAGTTGCGGCTGGCGGGCGAGGTAGTCGTGCAGTTCCAGCGGTGACGTGAACGGGCCGCGCACCAGGAGGCGCGCAGGATGACGTATTCGTGTCGGCTGGTTCCCGTCTTGGCGAGTGTCTGTTCGAGCAGTCTGGTGACTGCTCCCTGGGCTTCGGCGATGTCCTGGCCGGTCAGGACGGGTGCTTGAGACATTTTCGCTCCTGTTCTCCACTGGGCGCTGATCCGTGGGCAGTGGCTGGCAAGGGTTGCTGCGTGACTGCGGGCGCCCATGCGAAATAGATTACATAGAAATAATGTCTATGACAACTATAGTCGAGGAAACCATGGAACGCGACCTGCGTGACCTCATGGACCTGCACTCAGAATGAGCACCGCCATGGCGATCTGGACGGATCCCGGCCGCGAGGTGCAGTCCAGCGTGCTGTCAGCAGACTTATCCGAACGGCCAAAGACCACCCGCCCAGGCGTGGGCCGGCTCCGCGCGGCGGGCAGAGTCCGGCCAGGACCGGCGGCAAGTCGAACTCAGCCTAACCTCGGCAGGCTTCTCTGGTGCCCGGCAGCGGTTGGCGCGCAGAACTGGGAATTCTGTGTCGGCTGTGTCGGCTGTGTCGGCTGTGTCGGCGGGACATGAATATTGATCCCTGCGTGGCAGGGTTGCCTTGGCGGCCTACCAGGTGGTCGGCTGAATGCGTTCGGCGCAGCCGGCGGCGCGCTGGAGCAGGACGGTGCGTTCTGGGATGTTGCGGGTGAGGGCGGCGGCGCGGCGGAACTCTTCGGCCGCCTCTTCGTGGCGGCCGAGCTTCGACAGCAGGTCACCGCGGACGCTGGGCAGGTGGTGGTAGCCGGCCAGCGCGGATTCCGCGGCGAGGCGGTCGACGATTTCCAGGCCGCGCTCGGGTCCGGATGCCATCGCCACCGCGACCGCGCGGTTCAGTTCCACCACGGGGGAGGGCGTCAGCAGGGCCAGCGCCTGATATAGCGCGGCGATGCGGGCCCAGTTGGTGTGCTCCGGCGCATGCGCCTGGGCGTGACACGCCGCGATCGCGGCCTGAAGCACGTACGGGCCGGGCGGGCCGCCGGCCCGCCCGGCCCGGAGCAGGGCGGCGAAACCGCGCCTGATCAGCAGCTGGTCCCAGCGGCCCCGGTTCTGCTCCAGCAGCGGGACCGGCAGCCCGGCCGGGCTGAGCCGGGCATGGACGCGCGACGCCTGGATCTCCATCAGCGCGACCAGTCCGTGTACCTCGGGCTCGGTCGGCATCAGCTCGGCCAGCACCCGGCCAAGCCGGAGCGCTTCGGCGCACAGCGCGGGCCGCATCCAGTCGTCCCCGGCCATCGCCGAGTAGCCCTCGTTGAACACCAGGTAGAGCACCTCGAGCACGGACGCCAGCCGGGCCGGGCGCTCGGCAGGCGGCGGAACCTCGAACGGGACCTGCTGACCGGCCAGCGTCCGCTTGGCCCGCACGATGCGCTTCGCGATCGTCGGCTCCGCCGCCAGGAACCCGCGTGCGATCTCCTCGGTGGTAAGGCCGCCGAGCAGGCGCAGGGTCAACGCGATCCGGGCTTCGGTAGACAGCACTGGATGGCAGGAGATGAACATCAGCCGTAGCAGGTCATCGCCCATCTTCTCGTCGTTGTCCGCGACGTCGTCAAATTCCTTGGGGACGCTTTGCTGCTCGGTCTCCAGCTCGCGGCCGAGCAGGCTCAGTTTGTCGCCGAGCCGCTCGTTCCGGCGGATCCGGTCGATGGCGCGATGCTTCGCGGTGACCATGAGCCAGGCCCCGGGGTTGGGCGGGATGCCCTCGGCCGGCCATTGCTCGAGTGCTGCGACGAGGGCGTCCTGGGCTAGCTCCTCGGCCAGGCCGACGTCGCGGACCAGCCCGGCGAGACCCGCGATGATCCGGGCCGATTCGATCCGCCACACCGCCTCGATCGCGCGATGCGCGGCCTCGGCGTCGGCCTCCGATGTCATTAACTCTCGGGGCCGAACACCTGGCGGATGTCGCCTTCGCCGTCGCCCACCATCTTCCAGAACCGCCGGGCCAGCTCCAGCGCCTCTTCCCCGGACCGCACCTCGATCAGCGCGAAGCTGACGATCACCTCCTTGGACTCGGTAAACGGCCCGTCGGTCAGCGTGATGTTCCCGCCGGAAGACGTGACGTGGGTACCGCGGTCCAGGCCGCCCGTCGCCAGCAGCACCCCGGCCCTGGTCAGCTCCTCGACGAAGCGCCCCATCTCTGCGAAGAGCTGCTCTTCCGGCGGCGCTCCACCGCCGTTGACCGTCATCAGGAACCGCATCGCGTAGCCAGACCTCCGCCCGCAGAGAATTATCTGCTGTCGTGTCCATCCAGACGGTCCCCATTCGAAGCGTCAGCAGCAGGCCGGACTGGCCGGCCTCAGCAAGCGATTCGAAGGAGACGGTTATGAGGAAGATCGTAGCGGGCCTGTTCATCTCGGTGGATGGCGTCATCGAACTACCCAGCGACTGGATGGGCCAGTGGTTCAGCCCGGAACTCGGGCAGGCCATCGGATCCCTGATGGGAGCGCAGGACGCGATGCTGCTCGGCCGGGTGACCTACTCCGAGTTCGCCGCGCACTGGCCGCAGCAGGAAGGCGAGATGGCCGACACGATGAACGGCACCGCCAAGTACGTCGTCTCCGGCACGCTCAAGTCGGCGGACTGGCAGAACTCGACCCTGATCCGGCGCGACCGCGCCGCCGCCGAGATCGCCGAGCTCAAGCAGCAGCCCGGCAAGAACATCGGCATGACCGGCAGCGCGACCCTGGCCAGCTGGCTACTGCGCGAGGGCCTGCTGGACGAACTGCACCTGTTCGTCTTCCCGGTCGTGCTCGGCTCAGGCAAGCGCCTGTTTGCCGAGCCCGGCGACAAACTGCCGGTGAAACTCATCGACTCGGCGACCTTCGGCACAGGCGTCGTGCACCTCACCTACGCCAAGGCATGACGACGTGGCAGGCCGGGGTTCCCGGTCCGGTAGCGGCTCGCCGGTCAGGAGCCGCTACCGGACGGAGCCGGTGATGGGGCCGTCCCGGGAGCGGACGTCACAGATGACGGTGTTGATACCGGCCCGACCGCAGTCGTCCGGCGGTGCCCAGATCTGGCTGTTCCGGGCACCAAAAGCCGACGCTGAGCTAGTCCGCACCTTAAACGGCCAGCAGTGTCACCCGGGTCGGCCGCCGCAGACCATGAATTCCACCGGCAGACTTCCGGCAGCCTTCGCGCGCGGCGGCCCCTGAGAATGGCCAGCCCTAGATCGCGATCTTGGGAGTGGCGGTGCTGGACGCCTGCGGTGCCGACGCCGGACATGATGCGTGCGGATACCGGCGCACCTACGTCGTCGGCCACCCACGACCCCTGTGCTGCCCGCCGCGACGATGGACATTTGGCCGGCCAGCGGACGCACGCAGAACCGGATAATCTGCATACGCTCACGGTGGTGATTGACAAGTCGGCCCAGCGCGCCGAGTCGGCGATCTGGAGCGTCTTTGAGATCGGTGGGACGCGCAGCGCCGGTGTCAGCCGGTGTCGCTGCGGCGTGATCCAGCCCGTTCAGCGTGCGCCACAGCGAGCAGATCCAGCAAGGCTGCGCACGGTCGCGCCCACCGGCCGCGCCGCGGCCCAGGAGGTGGCAGGCGGGTGGCGGGTGAGCGAGGAGACCGGCGCCAGGGCCAGGCCGGGCCGGAAGGGGAACCGCTGTCAGCCATCACCGCCGGGTGCGTGTCCTTCGTGGCCATGCTCATCCTCGGCCCGTGATCGCCCCCGGATAACCGGTTGCCCGGCAGGCTGCCCGGAGTCTGCGGCCTGGCCGGGTACCGCGCGCAGCGGCCGGCAACGGGTGGCCGCGGCGACTGCGTCGCGCTAACCGCGACGAGGGCGCCTGGCTGCGAGCCACACGACGATGAAGACGGCCATCGCGATCAGCCCGATGATGACAAACGTCTTGAGCGTTGCAAAGATCCCGCCCGCAGCTGTGAAGGCAAGCCATATGGCGAGAATCGCGCCGAGGATTGTTCCGATGATCCGGCCCATGTCTCCCAGTATGCGCCCGGGGCCCCTGGCAGGTGACGGTCGTGCCTACCGCCCCGGTCCGGGGCCGGGCCCTGCGGGCCGCCTGGCATGCCTGACCTCAGGCCGACCAGTCAGGCATAGCGCTCGGCCATTCCAGTCAGCGCAGCGTCGGTGAACCCACGGTCCGCCAGCCACACCAGGTCAGTAGCTGATCTGGCGGTCACCAGTCTTCCGTTGCGGGGCGCGCCTCGCCTACGCCTGGCGGATCCACATCATGGGGCCGCCAGGCATGACGATCACCACCGGAGCCTTGGATCAGCGGCACTGGTAACTTCGCGGGTCCGGCTAGGGCCGCGTCCCGCCCGTCTCACCTGCCGGGATGAGGCCGCGGATCTAGCTGAACGCAGCCACGGCCTGGACCAGCTCGTCCTCTTGAGCCCAGTTGCCGGCGAAGTGCTTGTTCGGCTCCTCCATCTGGTTGTAGTACCACCAGAACATGTAGATGCCGAACGAGAAGATCGCGGCCACGATCCTGCCGACGTAATTGTCCGGCCGCTTCACCCGGTCCTGATCGGGAGAGGCCAGCTGCTGTCCGAGCTGGCCGTAGATCACCGACAGCTCGCGCTCGGCGCCGGCTTCGGCCTGGTCGTGCTTGATCAGGTCCTGGTCGAGCAGCACGAACGCGACGATTTCGGCGATGCCGCGGGCCACGACGGCAAGCACCAGCCAGATGACCGGCTCACGAAAATCACTGGTCATCCGGCGCAGCACGGCCAGGTGACCGGCGGCCCGCTGGAAGGACGGCGCCAGTTCCTCGTCAAGGCCTTGCCGTACGGCCTGCTCCCAGGCGACGGTGGCCGCCGCGTCGAGCAGTTCGAGCCGGCGTGCGTTGTGGTCGCGCATCCGGCGGATGAGTTGGTAGAAGACGTAGAACCCGTAGATTCCGAAGGTGAGTATGGTCCAGCCCAGCGCCGACCAGTAGCTGAAGATATAGTCGGACTCGCCCCGGCGCTGCGCCGCCAGGCGGACCCGCTCAGCAGCGGACGGCGCCGGCGGGCCGGGCACCGCCAGAGGGCGCGCAGGCTGGTCCGGCTGGGTCGTCGCTGGCGTCGGCTGCGGCGGCTCCCGCGTTTCCTGAGGTGTATCGCTCATGACTGTTCCTTCCGGTCGTGGGTTGTGTCATCCGGCACGGGTGACTACCACGGGCATTGCAGCCCTGGTGCCGGATTCGGGACGCGGGACGTCAACCGAGCACGCAGCCAGCGCACTGTCCAGGCACCCACCGGCAACTCGTCAAGACTGAACTGCCGGATCGTCGGTCCTGGGCTATGAACCCAGGCGGATGACCGGACCCCGCCTCGATACACCTGGCCGAGGAATCGACACGCGGTTGCCGGCATGCTGGCGACCCAGTGGCAGAATGCCGTGTTGCCTGCACCTCTGGTTGACACCGGTGCGTGGACAGAAAACGCAAACCCTGTCACATGATCGCCGTGAGGGCGAAATGTCAGCTGCCAGGGTCCGGAGCAACGTCTCAACGATACTCCTCCTGGGCATCCGGCGAAAGGCCTGGTAAAGGGGGATATATGCGACGCCGCGGCCGTCACCTGCGTGCTCGTGCCGGGGCAGCATTGTCGCTGCCGGTCCAGACGTGACCATTGTGATCTCAAAAACTCGATCTAATGACAGCGCCCAGCCGAACGGGAGGTGACACCGTGACGTAACGCCATGGCGGACTTCGTGTTCGTAAGCTCGTCGTCGCCTGCCATGTGAGTCCCGTCCAGGCAGCTGCCAGGACGCCTGCGGCGTGGTCAGAGGTCCCGTCTTCGGGCGGGACCAGCGAGTGCCGGGCTCCCGGGCAGGTCCGGTCCAGCGCAGAGTCGCTAACCAGCAGCATCGCCCGCGGCCGCGGCAGCGTCAGGAATACCGGGCTGGACGCCGCGACGTGGTACGCCGACATGAGCACGACCATCGGCGACACACGCAAGGTCGCCGACCAGCTAGCCGGCCAGATCACCGACCAGGCGAACACCCTGAAGTCGAACGCGACCAAGAGCCTGCTGCTCACCAGCATCGCCACGCTGGTCCTGCTCCTCCTGCTGCTGATCTCGGCAGTGCTGGCCCGTCCGCTACGCAAGCAGCGTGCGGACACGCCAGCCGACCAGTCCTTACTGGCCAGACAACCGGTTAACGGTGCTGGCCACGGACGTGCCCACAGATCGCCCTTTTCGGGTGCTGTACGGACGGCCCGCTGGCCACCAGATCGGCGGTTCGTGTCGGTCTGTGCTGCGTACACTCGGTTTCAGGATGAGCCAGGTTGATGTGGCGACGCCTTCCAGGACCGCCTACGTGTCATCCTTGCGCGGACTTCGCGTCGGCTTCGATGCCGGCGGTGTCGGCCTTCAATTGCCTGGCTTCGACCTTCCGTGCTTTCTTCATCGACCGCTCGATCTTCGCCCCCATGTCGGACACCCCGACCACCACCAGGCCCGCCTGCCCGGCGTCGAGATGCTCGCCAAGCTCCTTCAGGTCGTGGCGGCTCATCCCAGCGGCCGCGTGACCGGCCACCGCGCCAAGAACCGCACCGCCAGCCGTGGTGGCCGCGAGCAGGCCTCCGCCGATGGCAGCAAACGGGAACAAGACCACGACCAGGCCGGTGGCCAGGCCCACCCCGGCGCCGAGCACGCCACCTGCCCGAGTCGGCGTCTCGTGTTTCCTGGTGATCTTGACTTTGCCGTCAGCCCGGCGCTCAATCACCGCGGCGTCATAAGAGTCAATCAGGCCCGCCTTGGTGTGCAGGTCCTTGACCAGCTCATAGTCGGTGTCAGCATCGCCGACCGTGTCATACACCCCGACATAGGCAATGAATGTGTCGACTGCCATCGCGATCCTCCCTGGATTCCCTCACGCGACCGCTGGTAACGACGACGATACGACCCAGATGCCGCACCCTGGACCACCCATAGCGGGTGATGCCATGCCGCGCGCCCGAGCCCCACAGCGCCCCGCGCGCCGGAACGACCCGCACAGCTGTGCCAGGCCATCGCCACTTTGCACCCAGGCCAGGACTACGGCATCATTCCGCCGATCATGGTCCACCCGCAGCTCGGCTGGCGCCGGACTGCCGCGCTCGTCGGGGCTCGATCTCCTGACCTCGGGACAAGATCTGTCCGATGACGCTTGACAAAGCCTCAGCCGATGCCGGGTGAAATATCGTTAAGTGCCCTAGGCCTGGCTTGTCGGCACGGCTGGTCAGTAGGCGCGGCCGACCACGGCAACTAGGTCCGGCTCGTCCTCCGAGCCGGGCACGCCGCCGTCGGCACGTACCAGGCAGCGCACTGTGATGCCTTGGGCGTTCAACTCGGCCTCACCTTCGCTGCCGACCGCGGACCACGGCAGCCTGGCCCAGCCGGTGCCGGCCGCTTCGATGGCTTCTGAAACTGTGGTCACTTCAGCAGTGCGCCGCTTCTGTTCCGCGAGCGCCTCGTCGTACAGCGTCGTCTGGTCAGCCTCAAGCGCCGACGTCACCAGACTCACCACGCTGTCGATCGGGACCGCGATTCTCTCCCCGGTCACCCGGCGCACCACCATGGCCCGGCTTTCCGCTATATCGCGCGGTCCAACTTCAATGCGGACCGGGTAGCCCTTGAGCTCGCCATCGATCGCGCGGCGACCGAAAGGCACGTCGACTCGTTCGTCGAGCATTGCCCGGACACCGGCGGCATGGAGTGCGGCCGTCAGCTTGCGCGCAACCTCGGCGACACCATTGCCCTCCTTCACCATCAGGATGGCAACCTGCACCGGGGCCAAACGGGGGGGCACGCGAAGCCCGAGGTCGTCACCGTGAGCCATGACGATGCCGCCGATAAGGCGGGTCGTGATGCCCCATGAGGTGGTCCACGCCAGTTCACGCTGCCCGGAAGCAGCAAGATAATCGATCCCGAAGGCACGCGCGAAGTTCTGGCCCAGCTCATGGCTGGTGCCCATCTGAAGCGCCTTACCGTCACCCATCATCGCCTCGAGCGTGTACGTTGACGTGGCGCCGGCAAAGCGCTCCCGGACGGTCTTGCGGCCTACGACAACCGGCAGGCTCAAGACGTTGACCAACACGTCCTCGTAGACATCGTGCAGGATCCGGCGGGCGTAGTCGCGGGCATCGGCCTCGCTGACGTGCGCCGTGTGGCCCTCTTGCCAGAGGAACTCGGTGGTCCGCAGGAACAAGCGGGGTCGCAGCTCCCAGCGCACCACGTTTGACCACTGGTTGAGTAGCAGCGGCAGGTCGCGGTAACTTTCCACCCATCTGGCCATCGACTCGCCGATGACGGTCTCGCTGGTGGGCCGGATGACCAACGGCTCGTCTAGTTGCTTGCCTCCGCCGATCGTGACGACCGCCAGTTCGGGACTGAACCCCTCGACGTGCTCTGCCTCGCGCCGCAGGTAGGACTCGGGGATAAGGAGCGGGAAGTAAGCGTTGGCTGCGCCAGCCGCCTTGATCCGGTCATCGAGCTCGCGCTGCATCCGCTCCCACAACGCGTAACCGGTAGGCCTGATCACCATCGAACCGCGAGCCGGCCCGTTCTCGGCTAGCTCAGCCTTAGCGATCACGTCCTGATACCAGCGGGGAAAATCTACTGCCCGCGGAGTCAACAGCGCCTTTGCCATTCGTGGTCGGGGCATGACGCCGCTAGCGGCTCGTCCCCCTCCTCCTCTCTCGGTACTGGCGATCAGGCAGCATTGGCCGACGCGTCGCAGATGTCCGCCTCCGGAACGGTTACAGCCGTGCGTTATGGAACTTCTCCGGGAGACGCATCATAGATCATGGAACTCACCACTCTTACGTTATCCAGATCCAGCCGCCGCTCCAGCCAGGCGAGGCAGGACGCTGGCCGATGACCGGCAGATCCTGGCGGCTCATAGGTCCGCCAGGATCTGGCGGAGGATCGCGGGAGTGGCGTCGGCTGGTTCTGCCTGGAAAATGAGCAGGTTCATCACGTGCCGGTAATAGTCGATGTCGACGCGCCTGTCGGGGTACACAGCGGTGGTGAGCTGCTCAAGGTAGATGACGTCGGGAAGCTCGGGATCAGGCAGCCGCAGCATGGTGACCGCTCCTCCGGCGGCGGCGTGCCCGCCGCTTCGGAAGGTCAGCACCTGGATGGTGACGCGGTCCATGTCGCAGGCATCGAGCAGGTGGCGGAGCTGGGCTGTCATCGTAGCCCGGCCGCCGATCGGCCGGCGCAGCGCAGCCTCGTCGATGAGCGCCCACAGGTGCACCGGCTGCGGCCGCCGCAGGACGTGCTGGCGGCTCATCCGCAACTCCACCCGGCGGTCAATCTCGCGCTGGGAGGACGCGCCATGGGCGAGTTCGACGACGGCGCGGGCATAGCCGGAGGTCTGGAGCAGGCCAGGAACGAACTGGACCTGGTAGCCGCGGATCACGGTGGCGGCCTGTTCCAGGCCGAGATAGGGCTCGAACCAGCCCGGTATCAGGTCCCGGTACGGGTGCCACCATTCGGCGCTGTTGGCCAGCCGGGCCAGGCCCAGCAGGGTGGCGCGCTCGATGTGGTCGGTGACGCCGTAAAGGGTGCACAAGTCGGCCACATCACGCAGCTTGACACCAGATCGGCCCAGCTCCAGTCGACTGATCTTGGACTCCGACGCCCGGATGGCCTGACATGCGGCCTCACGGGTGATGCCGCGGGCTTCACGCAGCCGGCGCAGCGTCATCCCGACCATCATCCGTGACAACGTAGGACTGGCCTGCGTCGCGCCAGCCTCCGTCCAGCCACCAGGCACCGGGTCCATGCCTGTTCCCCTGTCTGAAGACCGACCGGACAAAGTTCTACTATTCCACCGGCCGCCGCAATCCGCGCCAACCTGAGTCGTGCATGCCAGCGGACCAGCGCCTGGCTGGCGGGAGGCCAGACCTGCAGACCGACATGGCCAGCAAGAGGCCGTCGCCTGGGATCATGGCTTGCGGCCTAGGCCACCGAATTGATCAATCTCTTCCGGCTCGCCGAACGGCGTGGCCTCGGGCCGCCAGCGCGTGATCGAGACCACGCCGGGCTCCACCAGCTCTAGGCCGTCGAAGAGCCGGGCGATCTCACCGGGCGTGCGATGAGTGCCGGGCGGCTTGCCGTACTCGTTCCAGTACCTGATGGCCGTCGCCATCTTCTCGCCGGTGACTTCCAGGGTGGGATGGTTAACCGCCAGGTAGCTGCCGGAAGGCAGCGCCTGCACCAGGCGGCTGATGATCGCAGATGCCTCATCGTTGTCCAGCACATGCCACAGCACGCCGAGCAGCGTGATCGCGATGGGGCGGCCGAAGTCCAGTGTCCGGGCAGCGCCAGTGAGGATGTCGCCAGGATCATGCAGGTCGGCATGGATATAGTCGGTGGCTCCCTCAGAGGTGCTGGTCAGCAGCGCACGCGCATGCACGAGCACCAGGGGATCGTTGTCGACGTAGACGATCCTGGACTCCGGGGCCACCCGCTGCGCGACCTCGTGGGTATTGTCCACCGTCGGCAGCCCGGTCCCGATGTCCAGGAACTGGCGGACTCCGGCCTCGCCGGCTAGATACCGCACCACCCGGCCCAGGAACATACGGTCCTCGCGTGCCTGCTTGACGATGTCGGGCAGCATCTCCTCGATACGGTCGCCCACCTCGCGATCGACCGGGTAATTGTCCTTGCCCCCCAGCCAGTAATCCCAGATCCGCGCCGAGTGGGACACGGTCGTGTCGATCTCAGGCGACGGCTGCAGATCCGGCAGCGAAAAGTCATCGGACATGGGGGAAATCTCCTGCCATATATCGCTCACGGACAGCTCCAACTTAAACCCTGAATTCAGCCCGGCCAACAGGTTCATCCAGCCTGAGCATTAACTAGCAGCACAGGTGCCAGGCATAACACAGCGTTATCTACTCTAGCGAAGCGTACAGCCGTATCACCTGCCATACAGCAACATATATGCCACAGCAGCAACACTCACTCGCCGTCGGGCATAATGTGATCATCTCGGCCATGATGGATTATTGCGGAGCGGCCAGGAGGGGGAACGGGCCGCTGTTCGTCTCGTCGCTGATGATGTGGACGCGGTCCTGCCTGCGCTCTTTGCCTGGGGTACAGGGCGCGCCGGCCGCGGTAGCCGGGATCGGCCCCGGGGATCACCGCCAGCGGTAAGTCAATGATCAGGCCGACGCCACGGTTGAACCGGAGTGGGCCAACTTAGTGTGCACTCGGAAGGCGCTTGGTGCCTGCCGATCTTCTGGGCCGCTTGTGGCGGTGCGGTGACCGCAGGGCGATGATGGCCGGATGGACTACGAGGTAAGCCTTACTGATGTCGAGTCCCGCCGGACCGCCGTCGTTGCCGCCACGACGACGTGGCAGGAGTTCCCCGCGCTGTAGGGGCAGCTTCTTGGTGAGGTGTGGGACTGCCTGCACGCGGGCGGGATCTACCGGGGATGCCGCAATATCATGCTCTACCTGGACAGCGTGCCGAACGTGGAGGTCGGCGTCCTGCTCGACCAGTCGTGCCCGCTCATCGGCCGGGTGGTGGCATCCGCGCTGCCCGCCGGGACCGCGGCCATGACCGTCCATCGCGGCCCCTTCGGGGACGTGGGGGCGGCCCATGGCGCCGTTCTCGACTGGTGCGCCGCGCACGGGCATCGGCCGGACGGGACCCGCTGGGAAGTCTACGGACCGCACAACGACGATCCTGCTCAGCAGTGGACGGAGGTCTACTGGCTGCTCTCATGACAGGCCGGAACCTCGGCCAGGCCAACCGCCCAGAATTAGTGCGCCACTTTCGTGGCCGCCAGCGGCAAACGGTTGCCGCGGCCATTCTAGTGCCTCAGATAGTGGCTCCAAGGTTCGCGAATTATGATGGCGATCTTTCTTGGGCCGTTGAATTTCCCGGATGGTCGCCGTGGAGACACGCGAACGCTCAGCGAGGACGATCTGGGGCAATCCAAGCTCGCGCATGCGTCTGCTGACGGCATTGCCAACCGCCACCCAGCCCTCCGACACGAATTCCCCCGCGCTCCGCTTCGGCGCACAGGCTAGCGGATCGCCTTCGTCCCGTGCCACGTCGCGATCGCTTCCAGTGACCCGACCGGACCAGCAATCACATGGACCGCTGAAGTTAGCGTAAAAATCGCTTACTTTAGCGCAATTGAGGATCGGTTGATATCATCGACCGTGGTCGACTACTATGCTGACTGGCTCCAGTCCCCCACATGGGACGCCGCGATGAATCGCCGCTGCTTCGCACATTTGTATCGGCACCCTGCAGATTTCTTAGAACAGCGCGAAAGAGAGTGAGTTGCCATGGCTCGCATCGATGACGTAGAACGCAGGAACCCGCTAAGCAGCGCCGACGAGGCAGCGTGACACAATGACTCTCGTTATCACGCTACTTATCCAGATCCCACTCCTGCCGGGCGCGGCAATCGGGATCCTGGCACTGGCCATCATCAGCGTCCGCAGCAACAGTCGTTCAAACCGGCTGACCGATTCTCCCCGCAGCCATGTGCAAGGTATTACCCGCCGCTTCCTCGGCGCGGGCGTCCAGAACGACAATCCCGACCGTGACCATAGAGGCTGAATCTGCCTCGGGCGACTGCTGCCCGGACACCCCGGTTGCGCCAGGCGTCCAGGGACGCGGAGGTCATCGTGCCTGTCTCCTAGCGGACGCTCTTGATCCGCCAGACCCCGATCGAGGCCGCGACGGCCACCACCGCGGTCGCCCCGAACAGGGTCGGGTAGCCGGCCAGCGAGACGAGGGGGGCCGCGATCGCCGCGCCGACGGCGCTCGGGCAGACGATGGCGATGTTGATGATGCCGAGGTCTTTGGCCCGGTCGCGGGCCTTCGGCAGCACCTGCGTGATCAGCGCCTGGTCCACTGCGATGTAGGCGCCGTAGCCCGCGCCGTAGAGCACCGCCGCGCCGAGCGCCGCCGGCCAGGTCTGGAAGAACGTCAGCAGCAGCGCGGCCGCCGCCATCAGCAGGCCGGACACGGTGACCAGCATCTTGCGGCGGCCGGTGCGGTCGGAGATGATCCCGCCGATGATCGAGGTGATCACCACGCAGCCGGTGTAGATCAGGATCAGGATGAGCAGGCCGTCCGCGGCGGTCTGGCCGGGGAACAGCCGCGCGTAGTGCACCTCGTCGCGCAAGAAGTAGAGCAGATACAGGGTGCCCATGGCGATGGACAGGCTGGCCAGGAAGCGGGTCAGCCAGGCCCAGCCGAAATCGGGATGGGCGCGCGGGCTGAGCCAGTAGGCGGATGCCACCCGGCGCCAGGAGAACGGCTCGCGGTCGTGCGGCGCGAGCGGGTGGTCGGGGGTGAACAGCACGAACGGCAGCGCCAGCACCACCATCAGCACCGCGAGCGTGATATAGCCGCTGACCAGGTGCTGGCCGAGGACGTCCACGACCAGGATGGTGCCCAGGACCAGGCCGAGCGCGATCGGCATGCCCACCCAGCCGGCCACCGTGGCGCGCTGCCGGACCGGCACGTGGTCCGGGATCGCCGCGCTCAGGCTGGCGTACTCGCCGTTCTGGAAAGCGCTGAACAGGAACCACAGCAGGGCCACGCCGAGTACCGTGGCCTGCTCGGCCAGTAGCACCATGCAGGCCCCGGCGAGCACGGCCATGACGAGTGTCCACCGGTGCCGGCGACCGCTGAACCGGCCCAGCCGTCCGCCATGCGCGGTGCGGTCGGACAGCGCGCCCACGATCGGGGTGGCCAGGGCCGAGGAGATGGCCCCGACCCCGGTCACCACCCCGAGTGCGAGGATCTTGTGCCGGGGGGTGATGTCTTGCAGCTGAAGTGCGAGCATGACCTGCAGCGGCGTTTGGGTCGCCATCCACATGCCCAGGCTGGCCAGGGTGAGGCCAACGATCCAGCGGCGCCGCACGTGCTGGGTCGGCTCGGCCAGCGCTAGTGACGACACGTCCGGCTGGCCGATCACCTGATCCCTCATGACACCTCCGCTGCCGGGGGCTCCGCCGCGGGCGCGGCCAGGGGCTCCGCCGCGGGCACGGCCAGGGGATCCGCCGCGGTTCTGGCACCCTGGCTTGGATCATGACGCATCCCGGCCACTTCGCGAAATACCCGCCGGTAAGTTTTCCATGACGATCGCGAGCCGCGCCCGTGCGCGGGCGCCGTCACTTACCGTCACAAGCTGTCTTAAGTCCGTCTTACCCGTCCCGGTCGGGGTACCGAACGGATCTGGTTCTTGCGGAACTCACCGCTGACGGGCCGGGTTTGTGCTCTGCGCGAGGTGCCGGACGGGGATGGTTGTGGCCATCGCCAGTGCCGCCGGATCCGTGCCGTGGTGCTCTTTCCCGCCAGCCCCGCCGCGTGTACTGAAGGTAGCTAGGGTTCCCGAGCACGACAGGAGGATGACGAGGATGACGATGCCATACCACGCCGACGTGATCGGCTCGCTGCTGCGTCCGCACTACCTCTCGCAGGCGCGGGCCGCGCTGGCCGCGGGCCGGGTGAACGCGGAGGAATTCAAGCGGATCGAGGACCGCGCGGTCGACCAGGCGATCGCGATGCAGGAGGCTTGCGGGCTCGACGTCGTCAACGACGGGGAACTGCGCCGCTTCTCATTCCTCGATCACCTGCTCGGGGACATGGAGGGCGTCGCCGACATTCCCGGCGCGCCGGTGCACTTCCACGCTCCGGATCCCGCGCAAGACTGGGACTGGCACCCCCCGTTTACCGTCACCGGCAGGATCGCGCCCAAGCGGTCGATGATGAGTATCGAGGAATTCAGCTACGCGCGCGGGCGGGCCCGCGTCCCGGTGAAGATCACGATGCCGAGCCCGCTTGTCATGTACGGCGCGTGGTCACCGGAACTTTCCCGCCCGGCCTACTCGGATCCGTTCGAGCTGTTCGCCGACGCTGCCGCGATCATCCGCGAGGAAGCGCGCGAGCTGGCCCGGCTCGGCTGCACCTACATTCAGATCGACGCGCCCGACGTCGGCACGCTGGTGGACCCGGAGAACCGTGAGCTGCGCGAGAACCTGGGCATGTCCACCGAACGAACGCTCACCGAAGGCGTCGACATCATCAATTCCGTTGCCGACGTGCCCGGGGTGACGTTCGGCCTGCACATATGCAAGGGCAACTACGAGAGCAAGTGGATCGCGTCCGGAGGCTATGAGTACACCGCTGACAAGGTGTTCAGCCGTTCGGCCAACTTCGACGTGTTCCTGCTCGAGTACGACGACGAGCGTTCGGGCTCCTTCGAACCGCTGGCCAAGGTGCCCGACGACAAGGTGGTCGTGCTCGGCCTGGTGTCGAGCAAGGTCCCCGGGCTCGAGCCAGCCGGCGAGCTCATCACCCGCATCGATGAGGCGGCCCGCTACGTCGGCCGCGAGCGGCTCGCCCTGTCCACCCAGTGCGGGTTCTCGCCGGTGTCGATCGGCGCGAACCTCATCAGCGAGGACACCCAGCAACGCAAGCTCGAACTGGTCGCGGAGGTAGCCCATCAGGTCTGGTAGCGGTGATCCACCGGGCCCGCGTAGGCGCGACGGTCGGATCGTCCCCGCCTGGCGAAGGCAGCGTCGACCCCGGATACCGCGGCGCGGATACGCGTGGAGAACAGTTTTTTGGTCAGCGCCCCTTGCGCCAATGGTGAGAAAAGTTAGCATCCGGTTGTAAGTGTGTGAATGTTAATGTTCGCCCGCAATGTCGGCGACAAGGTGCTGCCGGTCACCGCCGGCGCGAGCGGCTTGTACTACTCCGCGACCATCGACAGCGCGAGCGGCCGGGTCTACCTGAAGATCGTCAACCCGGGCGCCCAGAGCGTGCCGAGCCAGCTCACCTTCGGCGGGCGCAACGCGTCGGTGGCGAGCATTGAGGTGCTCAGCAACCCCGATCCGCAGGTCGGTAACACCCTGGCGGACCCGGTGGCCGTGACGCCGAGCCGGGCCACGCTGCCGGGCTCGAACGGTGTCTTCGGCTACCAGGTGCCCGCCAACTCCCTGACCGTGGTCACGGTAGCTGGGCGGGGCCGCCGGTGACGCGCCGGGGCCAAGCGGTCCGGGCGCGATAGCGGATTCCGGGGCGGGTAACCTCCGTTCGTTCGGTCATATTATTTAGATTTTTCCTGAACGAACTTGGTGCCTGCCAACGGAACGCGCATCCCGCCAAGGCCGCACAGGCCCAGGCGTTGACATTTGTTCGGATACGTCGATGATTCGGTGCATGGAGAATAACGATGTCGCCGGCCGTGCCGGCGCTACCCGTCGTGCGTTCCTATCCGCCTCGGCCGTCACCGCGGTCGCGGCGCCCCTCTTCACCGGTTCGGCCCTGGCCGGTACCAGTCCCGCGTTCACCCGGCAGGTACCGGACGAGGGCCTGCGGGCACTGCTGCGTCAGATCGATCCCGGCCGGATCAGGGCTACCGTGCTGCGGCTGGTCCAGTTCGGCACCCGGCACACCGCCTCCAGCCAGACCGACCCGGTGCGCGGCATCGGCGCGGCCACCAGCTGGGTGTTCGGGCAGATGCAGGACATTGCGGCCACGTCGTCAGGCCGGATGACGGTGCAGAAGCAGACGTTCGTGCAGCCCGTTTCGAACCGCATCCCCGTGCCGACCACGATCACCAACGTCATCGCCACGCTGAAGGGGACCGCGTCGCCGGAGCGGTTCTACGTCGTGACCGGGCACCTGGACTCGCGGGTGACCGACGTTCTGAACTTCACCAGCGACGCCCCCGGCGCCGATGACGACGGCTCCGGTGTCGCGGTCGTGCTCGAGCTCGCCCGGCTGTTCGCCACCCGCCAGTTCCCCGGCACGCTGGTGTTCGCCACCGTCGCAGGGGAAGAGCAGGGACTGTACGGATCGGCGTTCATGGCCGCGCAGATGAAGGCGGCCGGTCACGATGTCCAGGGAATGTTCAGCAACGACATCGTCGGGGCGAGCCAGGCCTGGGACGGCACCCGGCCCGACCCGCACACTGTGCGGCTGTTCGTGGAGGGCATCCCGACCGCCGTGACCCCGGCGCAGATCTCGCTCATGCAGTCGGTCGGCGGCGAGAACGACGGGGCGACGCACCAGCTCGCCAGGTTCGTCGCAGACGTCGCGCCGCGCGAGCTGACCGGTATGAACGTCCGGGTGATATGGCGTCGCGACCGGTACCTGCGCGGCAGCGACCACATCTCGTTCCAGGCCCAGGGATATCCGGCGGCCAGGTTCACCGAGCCGCGGGAGAACTTCAACCACGAGCACCAGGACACCCGCGTCGTGAACGGCGTGCAGTTCGGTGATCTGCCCCAGTTCATGGACTTCGACTACGTCGCCCGCGTCGCGAAGGTGAACGGAGCGGCGCTGTGGTCCCTGGCCACCGCGCCCGGCACGCCCAAGAACGCACTGATCCACGCGACGGCACCCCCCAACCTAGCCGGCGTCAACACCACCACGCTTACCTGGGATCACGGCACCGAGCCCGGCCTGGCGAGGTATGAAGTGGTGCGGCGGGAAACCACCTCGCCGGACTGGACCAACGTGATCGACGTCGGCGACGTCACCACGGTCACGCTCGACATCTCCAAGGACAACGTGCAGTTCGGCCTGCGAGCCGTTGACCAGGCGGGGCACCGTAGTCCGGTCGCCTTCCCGCAAGCGGTATCGACCTAACGAGGACGGCGGAAGGGTTTCAGCTCTGCCTGGCCGCGTTGTCGACGATGCTCCAGAGCATGGCGTGGAAGCTCGCACGCTGGGACGGGGGGATCGCGGCGAGCCGGTCGTTGATCGCGGCGTCGCGAGCGATGGCGACCTTCCTCACCATCGTGACGCCGGCCGGAGTCGCCTGCGGGATGCGTACGCGCCGATCCCGCTCGGAGACGGTTCGAACCAGGAGACCGTCCTTTTCCAGGCGGTCCAGCAGCGGCACCAGCGTGGACTTGTCGATGCCGAGCTGGGTGGCGATCTCCAGCTGCGTACGCTGCGTCCGGTCGCCGCTGATCAGGGCCAGCACCAGCCAGTCCCGAAGATCCGCCAGGCCGGCATCCCGGGAGACCTTGTTGAACGCTTCGCCCAGCGCATCCGCGGCTCGGTAGGCCAGCCAGGTCAGATCATCGACCCCTGGAATGCCCGTCGCGGCAGGCCCGCCGGCGGGCGGCTCCGTTGGGCGATCCCTCTTCGATGGCATGACCAGAACTATACCTGGACGCAGCAAGACGATCCATAGCCATATCGTCTTGTATCAAACGATCTGGTGTCGTACGTTTGGTTGATCAGCACTCACCACTGGAGGACCTTCCGTGACCACCGATCTTGAATTCCGCATCCACCAGCTCGAAGACCGCACCCAGATCAGCGAACAGGTCATCAAGTACGCGATGGGCGTCGACCGCCGCGACTGGGCCATGTTCGCCGACTGCTTCACCGACCCCGTCTACGCAGACTTCTCCGCCGGCGGCGTGCCCGCGGAAACCGTTGCCCGCGACAAGCTCGTCGCGCGGATCTCCTTCGCCCTCAACGGCTTCACCGCCACCCACCACATCAGCCCCAACCACGTCATCGAATTCGACGACAACGACCCCGACCGGGCGGTCTGCTACTCCTACATGTTCGCCCAGCACCTGATCACAGGTTCCGAGAACGGCGAGTACTACCTGCTGCGCGGGTCCTACACCAACCACATGCTCCGCACTGCCGACGGCTGGCGTATCGAGCGCATCATCCAGCACCGCAGCTGGGAGTACGGCAACACGAACGCTGTCACCGAAGCCGCCGCACGCTCCGAGGCCAAGGCTTCAGCCTGACCGAGAACGGATCTGCATGGCAGCTGATGGCGTTGCGGTACCGGCGGGTGTCAGGTGGCGTCGCGGGTGCGCTTGCCGGTGGTGAGCCAGGCGCCGGTCCAGGCGAGCAGGGCGAGCCCGAATGCGGCGAGCGCGTGCTTGATGTGGTGGTGGGCGGATCCGGCCTGGTGGCCGGGCAGCGGCGAGGGCAGGTGCGCGGCTGTCTGGGTCAGGTAGAGCGCCCCGGCGGCTACGAGGGCGATGCCGAGGATGATCAGTACTGCGGTGATGGCGAGGGGGGTGTTGCGTGCCGGGGCGTGTGCGGCCATGGGGTTCTCCTGTTCGTGGTCGTGGGGTCAGGTGAGGGTGAGGTAGGCCAGGCTGGCGAG
>WNGP01003332.1_pt1 | contig 33928 bp, 52 predicted proteins | sample 5407671 | NCBI WGS metagenome assembly WNGP01 (sample SAMN13153381, study PRJNA577476) | soil metagenome | isolation source: 40 cm soil or saprolite under Garry oak tree replicate 2 | place: USA:California | collected 2016-06-15 | reverse complement strand
TTACCTCCAGAACCTCGGTCGGACTTCAAACAACGAAGAGGCTCGATCAGGTATTCAAGGCCGGGCTAAGGGCCCAGCACCTAAGCAGGAGTTCGATGTAAACCCTGAATACGGTCAGGAGCAGGGTGGTGGGCTAGAAAGCAAAACTCTGATCGCCCCCAACGCCCGCAATTTCGCCTAGTTGACAAACCCGTATATTTGTACTAAGCTAAAGGTAGGAAGATATGGCACTTATTGACGATTACGCTCAGGCTGTTACGGCCTATAAAGACCTCGAATCGTTCGCTGTCTCGAAGATGGACGCCGAAGAGAAGGCTAAATACCTTGAGCGGCGTGTGGTTGACTCAGAGGGCGCTCTGGCTAAGATCACTATGGAGACCGCTAAGCAGACTCTTTTGACCAAGTTCCCTGCCGTCGAGGCTGAGGACTTGGCTGAGGCTACTACGGTTTCCGGGGCCGAGAAACTAGCTGCCCGTATTCAGGCTAAGGCCGACAAGGTTGCAGCCGACGTGCAGGCTAAGATTGACAAGGCCCTAGAGGGTGGCCTCTCCAAGGAAGTCTGGGAACAGGTCAAGAAGGCTACTGGCCGTCCGCGTGAGATTCAGGATACGACCCAGAATCTAACCGCTGACGCAGAGCAGAAAGGGGAACTCGGCAAGCAGCTTGAGTCCCAAGAGAAGATCGAATTCGGTACTGTTAAGGGTCTGGAAACTGCCTCAAAGTGGGCAGCGGGCCACGCTCTTGACCGTATGCTTGGGAAGGGGTAACAATGCAGATCGACGTAGAGATTACTCAGGTGCTTCGTATGAACGATGGCGGGGGTCAAACGACCCCTGACCAGTTGGCGGTTGTGGCGGCGAGTCTTATCAACGCTCCTACTGCCCATTCTTGGCTTATTAGTTCGTCTACCCGTAGCGCAAATATCCGCAGTGGCGACGTGGCACCCAATACCGTAGCCGCCCCGGAGGGTTAAAATGGCACGAATAGTAGTTATTATCCCGGTTGTAGCTGTTGTCGATTCTGGGGCCGCTTCGGCCCTCTCGAACGATGCAGCCATCGCGGTCGCCTCAGCTTGGTTGGCCCTCCCGTCTAATGCAGGTATGGTCGTAGCCTCGAAGGCTCTTGAGCCTAAGACTTACGACGCGGCACAGTCCACCAATGCTCAGTTGGCAGGGTCCGGCGCTTCCGTTATTAAAGAACCTCTCGCTTAATCGTTCGTCCGTAGTGACCTTCCTGACAGCCGTTTGTGCTTAGTCTCAACGGTAATCGGAATGGCAACCTCGGGAATCGTCCGTCGTATCTAATTAAACATTCCCAAGGAGTATTCCGATGGCTCTTAATCCACACAGAGGGTTCTCTGTAGAGGATATCGGCGCTAACACTGCACCGCTGTTTTTCAGCGATGTCATGACCGCTGCTATCTACGCTGAGAACACTCTTCTGCCCTACGTTTCAAAGGGACAGGAAACCTCTCAGGTGGCCATGCGTTGGGTTGAGGATAAGCTGAATGCCTTTCAGGTTACAGCTTCTGCCGGTATCGCATCTGGTATTACCTCTCTAGTCCTAAACGCTGGCGAGGGTCGGCTGGTCCGTAAAGGGTCAGTCATCCTTTGTGCCCGACAGGGTGCCGTTCTTGCCCCCGAGCTTGTGCAGGTGGTTGATGTCACTGGTGACGTTGCCACCATTACCCGTGGCTACGGCGGTACGACCGCTCAGGCTATTACGACCTCTGACAAAATGACCGTTCTTGGCAACCCTCTTGAAGGTAACGCAGACCTCCAGTTGGATGTCACTAAGGCTCGCGTCGGCAAGCTGAACTACTGCCAAGTCTTTGAGAAGTCGGTTGACATCTCACGTCGGCAGTTGAAGCGTGACATGGTTGCTGTCAATGATGAATTCGCTAAGTCCATCAAAGACCGTACTATTGAGGCCAAGCGTGAGCTTGAGAACTCGCTGATCTATTCGTTCGCGAAAGCGGCTAACCCTGATGGTGACTATTCCACTATGCGTGGGATGCTCGACCTGATGACTGACGCTTCCGTTCCGTCCTCGTTTATCATCGACGGTGGTGCCACTGCCCTTACTGAGGCCAACCTCAATACGTGGGTTGCAGTGGTCAAGGCTGCCGGTGGTACGCTCCAGACGATCTTCACCAGCCAGAAGCAGGCCCGAGTCTTCTCGTCTTCGAGCTTCTTCGGTGGTGGTTCGGCTACTGGTATCCGGTGGACGGCAAGCGATAGGGTCCGTGGACAGTACGTTCGTCAGTATCTTACTGATAGCGGTTGGGTTCTTGACATCCTGTCTAACCCCTTCGTTCGTGACGACTTCCTGTTCCTTCTGAACACGGAACTGCTTTCTTACCACAGCTTCCGCGAGAGCGATTGGTTTATGATTCAGGCCCCGACCTTCCGCGATGGCAAGGCGGCTCGTCTGATCGGAGACTATACGTTCAAGCTGGAGCACGCCGGTGAGACGCACATTCTCGTTCGGAATATTGGCTAATGGATAGTCCTAAAGCCCGCCTGCCCAAGGGTACTCCTGAGACGCAGGCTCGGATGAAGGAACTATCAGAAAAGGCAAAGGCGGCGCGGGCTCCCAAGCCTGTGCCGCCAGTGTCTATGGCCCCCGACTTCAACGAGTTCAATCAAAACATGGGCGCAACTTTTACCGATAGAGGAACGTTCTTCAATCCGGCAACGGTCTACGATCCCCGCATTAGTATGGGTGCGCCATTCCCGCCCGATTCTAAATAGGAGAATTTTCAATGGATGCTTTCGATCAGAGAACCTTCGTAGCTGATAAGCAGCTAGTCCGTTTGAAGGCTACTGTGGCTGCTGCTCCGGGTGCGGTCGCTCTGACCGTCTCGGTTACCGAACTGACTCAGGCCTATCTTTCTACCCAGCCTGCCGTCCTCGTTGGGGACATTCTAGTGGCTGTGCAGAAGCCTACTTTCCAGACAGGTATTGCGTTTGTCGGCGGGCGTATCAACGCTGCGGCTGACCTTCGCCTTTGGGTGGTCAACCCGACCGCTGCTAGCATTACCCCGACCGGCTCCGAAGTCTACGATATTGTCGTCCTGAGGTAACTCATGGCTAGGCTGAAAAAGGCCCAGCGTGCTAAGCTTCCGGCTAAGGATTTCGCAGGTCCTAATCGTTCGTACCCGATCACAGACAAGAATCACGCACGGGCTGCTATTGCTTTGTCCAATAAGCCCGCCGCCAAAGGCCAAGGCGCGTCGATCAGGGCGAGGGCTGAGGCGTTCCTTAAGGGGGCTAAATAATGGCAGGTAGACGCAAGGGGGGCAAGGGCTTTATGTCCGGCCCCTCAACTGTTCGTGGAAGCTTTGATGATAGCTGGGTAACCCGTACCGGGGACCACACTGCTCCTTTGTCTGACCGTATCTCAGGTGGAGGTTTGGATTCTATTAATGTTGAGTCCAAAATGCCAGAACAGAAAGGACCGGCCAAACAGAAAACTAAAGTCGGTAAGACTGAACGAAATCTGAGCGGTCTCACGGGCGTAGACAAGTCTGGGAGAACCGGCACCAAGTCTCCATCTAAAGTCAAAGACCCAATTACAGACCAAGTTAAATCTGTACTCCGTAAGGGAAGTAAGTAGTGGCTAACCAAGACGTTACTGACTATTTATTGCAGGGATCAGGCCGAGAAGATGGCCTTTTAGGCTCTAAGAGCATAGGCTCTATTGACTATAAGCCTAAGACTGGGTACTGGGTCCGGTTTAAAAGTAATACCCTAGGTACGTATTATACGGCCAATGCTGTAACGGACTCAACGGGCATTTTTATTATCAACGCTGTACCCACAAATGATGACTACAGTGTACAGATTTCGCAAACTAACCCCCTCCCAGCCGGAGTGGATTGGACGACCATTTATCGCAACTATGTTTCCCTTAGCGTAGGAGCCGTCTCTTCTGACGCGGCTCTTGCCGACGGGTCCAGCAAGGGTTACCGTCCCGCCGATATTGTCCCAGTAGATATTCTATTTTCGGGCCAGACAAGTGGAGCAGGCAGCCTAACGTTTGGCGGAGGCGGGGCTGACGACACAGTAGATATTGCCCTTGGCACCCGGTCACGCTCAATCACAACGAACGGAGCGGGAGCGCAAGCCACAATCTCAGCAACATTTGGAGCCGCTCTTAACCTTACGGGGAAGTGTTTAGTCGTATGGATGAAGCGAACCAATCTGTCTAGCTGGCTAACTGGATACCCCCGTCTTTTTCTAGGAGATGCTGGTCTAACTAACGTTTACTTTTGGAAACTCGCTGGAGGGTCTATCCAGCCTTACGAAATGGACGGTGAATGGATTAGACTTACGCTTCCCTTCGGAACGGCCTTTACCACAGGTGCGCCATCCAGAGCCTCACTAGCTGCGTTAACTATCCAAGTGTTTGATAATAGCACCGGGCCAGTAACTTTCAAGTTAGGTGGATTAATGACAATGGCAGAGGCAGCCCAGTGGCCCAATGGGGTAGTATCCCTCACTTTCGACGATGGTTATCTGTCTCAGTACACTACCGCCAGACCATATTTGGATAAGTACGGGTACCGAGGGACAGCCTATGTCATCACAGAAACGCTATGGAACCACGCTAACTTCCCCGGTTACTTCTCACTGGCTCAAGCCCAGCAACTTGAACTTGGGGGATGGGAAATAGCCACTCACGCATACACAGCCGCCAACCATAATGCAGGTTATGTCAGCATTGGAGACACAGCAGCCTTAAGTGACATGCAATCTGGCAAGGCATACCTCCTACAGCAAGGTTTTAAGGCCCCTGAACAGTTCTCCTACCCCTTAGGAGCTTTTCAGGCAGGGACCATTACTAACGTGGCTCGTATATTTGGAACGGGTCGCACTATCTCGCTGACTGGAAGTTTCCCGGATGAGACTTTCCCCCCAGCCAACCTAACACGTCTTAAAGCGTATCCGGTTTCAGCAGCCAGTGGCATTGCCCTAGCGCAGACCTATATCACTCAAGCAGCCGCCAACAAAGAGTGGTTAATTCTACTTATCCATGACGTTCTGACATCTGCCAGTGGCAGCCTGCAACTTTCAACAGCTAACTTTCAAACATTAATTGATTCACTAAACTCAGCAGGGCTTCCGGTTCGGCCCATATCAGAAGTCTTGAAATCAGGTTAAATGCTTAGATCAGACCTTCGGCAGGCTATTCGCTACAACGTAGACGACCCATTGCAGTGGTCAGAGACAGAGTTTGCCCCAGACCCAACCCGTAAGGTTTATCAAATCCCCCGTCTGGGGCCAATGATCCTTAACAGTGAAACTATAGACATTGATGGCGTAGTTAGGACTAGGAACACAGACTACACCCCCTATTATGATGCCGCTCAGATCAAGTTCGCCAATATACCAGTAGGGGGCTCGGTACATATCATCTGGCAATTCGCTAGGTTTACTGACGATAATCTCAATGGCTACATAAATGAAGCGATCCGCGAACTGGCCTTCCGCTACCCACGATACGGTAAATTGCATAAGGTGGCCGGGAAGGTTCAGACCGCAACGACCACGGATAACCCACTACTTGTAACCGCGACCACTATCAATGTCAATAGCACTGTTGGCTACGATGCTGGTCCCGGGCTTATAACCCTAGGACAAACTGAATGGGTCTATTACACAGGCACTACAGCTACTAGCTTTACCGGCTGCCAACGTCAATGGTCTGGATTAGCTACCCAATTGGGAACGGGCTCAATTGTCACGCAGGATGCCTCTCAGAACAAAGGGTTTTTTGCTGGGGTTGATGACAGCGGGCGGACTGTCCGCTACGTTTGGGGGCTCCGCTGGTACGACAGCGTTACTGGGTTACCCGCAGATAGCCTTGGTTATGTAGACACAGGGGATTTCCACTTCGACAGAGCAGATAACTTCCTTACGCTTGAAGGAGATTTTGATGTCAACGACAACTTTGAAGTACTCGTGGGAACCTACTACAAGCTACCGACTGACGATGTTACAGCCTTGGACATACCCGACGAAGCCTTTGACGCTGTGGGATGGCTCGCCTCAGCCAATAGCTTGGCAGCCCGAGAGGCCGACCGTGATCTGGCAGCAATTGAAAATAAAATTGTAGACACGCAGGGTAACCCTGTAGGGGCTACGTTGAAGACAGCGGACGACTTCCGTAAGAAATACGACAACTGGGCTAGCCAGATGTGGCGAGCCTTCCCAGCCCGTAGAAGGAGAATCTACGCACTCTAATGCCTAGCCAATATCCGACCGCACTAGACACTACGACAACTCTATCTACCGCTGTTAACGGCTTACAGACCGCGCTTACTGGTGACCATACCTCAGGTGCTACCACGATCACAGTGGGTAGCACAGCGGGAGCCGCATCTGCGGGCTATGCCACCATTGAAGCCGAAGTTGTTAAGTATACGGGTATCACGTCTACAACCTTAACGGGTTGCACTAGAGGGGCCGATAACACAGCGGCAGCCCAGCATAGTAACGGTGTAGCCGTTAAATTCGGGCTGGTTGCTGACCACCACAATGCACTGGTGTCGGGGCTTATAGCCGCTCAGACCAAGCTTGGGCTTAACACAAACGGTGCGTCGGCCAGCAGCATTGATGCCGGTCAGTTGGCGGCGGGGTCCAGCGCAACTATCACCGCCTTAACTGGCTCAGGTCTAGTGACCGGGGCAGGCCTCCGTGACTCTAGAGGGGCGGCGGGGGCTAACGCAATGGTGAAAATTCTCCCCGATCAAATTCTGGGAGGTGCCGTGGCATCCATCACCTTTTCTGCGATCCCGGCTACTTATTCTCACCTACTGATTTACTGGCAGGCTCGGTGTTCAGGCGCTGTAGGAGATGACTCCTTTTCTATGCGATTTGGGACTGGAGGTGGAGGTGTTGATTCGGGTGCCAACTATGTCTATGGCTTCGTCCAAGATGCGAATACGACTGTTACTGGCAATGCTTTGGCTGCAGCAACGAGCATTATCATTGGAACTGTCAACGGAGCAAACGCTCCAGCCAACTGCGCCAGTTCTGGAACCATCTTTATTCCAAACTATTCCAGCACAACCTTCAATAAAACGGCCACAACAACCGCCCACTCTCAGTTCGCGTCCGGGGCTTCTGGTATGAAGATTGGTGTATTTGGGGGCAACTGGTCTAATACGGGAGCCATCACATCCATCAGCCTATTTCCCGCCGCCGGGTCTAATCTTATTATTGGCAGTGCCTTTAGTATCTACGGGTTTTAGATGGGTGCCTATGGAGACCTGTACGGCCCTACGCTATACGGACCTGATGTCAGTGCCCAGTCGACTTCTTCTGCCGTTCGCAAGGACGTTGGCAAGAAGTATGACATCGCTCTGGCTGGTGTAGGTCTGTTACTCGCGCCCGGCCAGAAAGCGTACAGTAAGAAAGCCGCACAAACATTCTCCTACAACGTCCGTTCGCTTTTCTCCTCTGCTACGCGGCTTACTGCCCGTGACCTGTATTTTTGGAACAGGCTTGAGCATATCCGTTGGGATAAAGGCGAGACATATGAGGTGTGGGCACCGGATAGCACACAGCCAACAGGCTTTCCGTCTACCTACTATAACTCTACTGGATTCGACACTAGCCAGCCTCATAAACTCGTTCATCTGAAAGAAGTTAAACACGTTCAAACCTACATTGATAAGATTGTCGCCGACAGTGCTATAAACCTTTGGCCACTCAATGATAGGTCGGGGAACACCGTTTTAGCCAATCTTATTGCCCCTGCGGTTACCTTAACGCTCGGGTCTACAGCCACCCTTGGTGCTGGGGCTCCCTTATACGCAGACACATCAACCAGCCATTCTAGCGATGCCACTGTTAACGGTGAATCCGTCTCGTCTAACCAAGGCGCTCTACCGGGCACCTTCTCGTTAGAGGCGTGGATACGTCCTCGAATTTTAACAGTTAACCAAGATGCCATCAGTTTTTGTGCGGATGGGGCGTCGGGTATTAGTATGGAAATTACATCCGCAGGCTTACTGCAATTCGTTCGGGTGGGCACCGACCAGATAACTACAGGGTACACGTTCCCCACTGAGAACATCTGGTACCACGTAGTGGTTACTAGGGATGGCACCACTTTGAAGGCATATGTGAACGGGGTCCAGACGGCCAGCACTACAGCAAGTGCTCCCACGGCTGGAACTGCTAACGTATTTAAGGTAGGCGGAGCCGACACCCGCTACTTTCGAGGAGATGTAGCACAGTTTGCCTACTATACTACCGCTCTCTCTTTGGCCACTATCCAATCCCACTATAACCTTGGGTCGAACAACGCCGCAGGAGCGGCCCAGATCACGCCGACTACCCAAACTTACGCCCAGTTTATTGAAACCTACGATGGTAAGTTGTACATTAATCAGCAAAATACCAAAGTCCTCTACACCTCCGATGGCGGTGCCACGTGGAGCGGCACTACTATTCCAGGTGGGGATGTCACGACTATCGCTGCGATGTGGTCTGATGGCCCAAAGCTCTATGTATCCACGGCTACAGATACGTACTATGGGGACTCAACAGGGTTGGCAGCTACATGGCATGGAGCTAACCCCGTTGTGGCTAACGTCACTGCCGGTTGGTATGATGGGGCACAGATTTATGTAGGTGTCGGCACCTCCCTATACTATGTAGACCCTGCCACGGGGATTAAGACCCAACTTTATGACACTAAAAACTTCGCTATAAAGTGGATCAGAGCTTTTAATAACAAAATCTGGTTCGGCGGGACTGGGAACTCAGGCGGACGATACAGTAGCGTCTGGACGTGGACTAACACTACACTGCCTCCCTCCCCTGCCAACGGCGTAGGGGCTCAGATCAGTGACGGCAGTTTGCCAAATGGCTTTATTACTACTACCGCATTGGTCTATCAGGGTCTGCTCATTGTAGGCGGATATTTTCCCTACACGTCGGGCGTTCTTACAGACGGGATTGGGGCGGCGTATTATATCAACTCGGCCAATGCTTTAGGCCAGTTGTTCATTGTTGGGGCAAATGTCACGGGTCGCACGTATCAGATTAACAGTCTATGGGGCGACAGCACGTTTATATACTGCAACTACAGCCACAAATTAGGCCTAGGGCGATATGATTTAGCTAAGGCAGCTTTCTCTAGCGCCCATACTACGCAACTTTACGCCGATAGCCCTCTTAACCAAGTACTGGCAGTAGCAGTGCATAAGGGCCGACGACTATTTGCTCTCCAGAACGATGGGACCGTTTGGCGTGAACAGGTGAACCCGGTGGCTACAGCGGTACTTCAAGAGTCTGAATTCCAAGAAATTATGTTCTTACCTAAAATGATTGACGCCATCGAGGGCTCTCATAAAACTTTGGTAAGTAACCAATCTATTTCTGTAGACATCTCATCTGACAGTGGGGTAACATGGGTTAATAAGGGCAACAATGCACAAGTTGGTCTAGACCACTTTGAGTTTAAACAGGTTAACCTCCAGCTTAACCACTGGGCCTCGCGTCTTACCTCGTTTGTTGGCACAGACGCTACGCAATCGCCTGAAATATACAATTGGTCGCTTCGTTTTTCACCCATTACTAACCCTAAGCATGAGTGGATAGTTGAATGCCTTATGCCTAGGGCTGCCCGTTTTCGAGATAACTCTGTCCTTTATGACGTTGACCTTAACAAGGTTAAGACATTGTGGTCTGCTCGGGAAAATGGAACTGTAGTAGAGTTCATTGACCGTGATCTGATTTCGTATCGTGTGCTAATCCTTGAGATGGAGGAACTTAAGGCAACCGACCGCATGACCAAGGCCACCGCTCAGCAAAGCAGAGACGCCATCATTAAGCTTGAGCTTCTAGAGGTGTCGTCCAGCTAATGGGCCAAGGTTTCCCTATTGGGGAGAACGAAACCGTGCTGGTGGAACAGCTTGGGGAGGGCAACCTCGTGCCTAAGCAGCCAGCCGACTTAGGGGTGGGGACGAAAAGTGGGGTCGCTCCCCCCAGCCCTGATATAGAACAATTAAAAAGTGACATCAACGCAATAAAGAAAAAGTTAGGTATGTAATGCAACCAGATGAAGACGACGTTTCAATAACATATTCCGTGAGGGAGTTGCTATCAGACATTAAAACCCAGTTGACTGAAATAAAGACAATCCTTGGCAGTAAGGCTGACCAAGTGCAGCTTGATCTTCTAGCCAAGCGGGTTGTTAACCTTGAGCGGATTACGTGGGCAGGGGCAGGTATAGGTGCTATTGCAGGGGCTGCACTTTGGCTTCACCAAATAGGGCTATTGCAGTTCTAGTGTTTACAAGTCCCCGGTTTTGGGTATACTTATATATAGGGGGCTATAGGCTCAATGTTTAACTTTCTCCCGTACTTCGCTGACGGCTGGCCTGAAAGCCAGTTAGCTGAGGGCGGTGTGAATGCAACCGACAACTGTGGGGGTGCCAGCGGCTCTCTTGTTATGATGGCTTATGGCTACCCAGATATAGAGCCCCAAACTTGGACCGATTACGAATACGGGCCTAGCTACCACGGTGGAATGACGCTTGAGTCTCTAGTTAATTTCGTTCAGACCCATTTCCCTAACCCTCCACCTATGGCTATAGAGGCCCCAGCCAACGTCGCGGCGGCTATAGCAGACTACGGGGCGCAGGGGTTCCCCTGCATTGGGTGGTTTTATTGTGATAGTTCGGCTAACATACTACAGTACCCTAGTCCTATCAGCCATTTCTCGCCAGTTATAGAATTTGATGGGAACATTTTTAGCATTCGGAACGTTTGGCGCGGATACATTAACACATTTAATGCGGCTCAATTCAATGCGGCGTCGGTCGGAAGGATATTAGTATTCAAGAGGAGCTTAAATATGTCTACACGTAGGGCACTCGTTCGCTTAGCGTATATGGCAGGATTGGGGCGGGAGCCTGAAAGTGTTACTGCTATTGATGGCTGGGCTAATGGCAATAGTGATGATGAAGCTATGGTTACAGCGATCCTAGACTCTTCGGAAGGGGTTACGTACAGAAGCCGTCTTAGGAGTGGGGTTGCTGGTCCTGCTGGTCCTGCTGGTCCTGCTGGTCCTGCTGGTCCTGCTGGTCCTGCTGGTCCTGCTGATGAGGTTTTAGTTGATACAAGCCAGTTCGCAAAAGTAAAACATGGTCATAGTGGTCCAGTCAGTCTCAGTGGAAGCGTAGACGTAATTTAGGAGGTATACAATGTCGACGATTAGTGGTCCCGGTAAATCGGCTAAAGGCGGTGGAGCAACCCACGTCGCGGGCGGCAGCGCCGGTAAGGCATGGTCAGTGACCCGCGAGAGTCAGGCCGGTAAGCGGTCAGGCGGCGGTATGGGTAACAAATCCAGCGGCTCGAAGGCTGGCGGTAAGCGTGGCGTCCTTAAGGCTGATATTGTCGAGTCGCAGGCTGGCAAGAGATCAGCAGGCGGGCGTGGCAATAAGCAGCAAGGCGGCGGGAAAGCAAGGGGGAAATAAATGCACGATTTTCTAGCGAGTCCATATGGTATTGCTGTCCAGACCATTTTGGCGTGGACAGTTCTTGACGCGATGTTGACTGGCCTCATTGCGTGGAAGGTTGGCAAGTTCGAGCTTCGGTCATTCAGTCTGTTCCTTGAGAAGATTGGCAGTGAAGCAGTAGGTATAGCTGCTCTAGGCGCTGCTGCATTCTACGGTCCAGTTACCGCAGTGATAGCCCCGCTGTTCGCTGCGAGCTTCTTGATCTTTGTAGGAGCAGAGGGTGCTGGGGTTAAAGATAAGGTAGAGGAACTCCTAGCGAGCCTCAAGGAGGCTAAGACTAATGGCTTACGGCCAGTGGTATCGTCGGCTCAATTCCACGGTCAGCGACTAGTGAGATCAACACCAGCCTCGTTTCCAAGGTTCACGGACCCGTTACGGGCTAAAAGCCAGAATTTAGAGGCTGTGTAATCTTTCTATATATAATTCCAGAATAAGTATAAGTAGTTTACAAAACCTGCTAGATTCTGGCTTTTGATAAGGGCTCCTAAAATGTTTAGGGGCTCTTTGCTTTTGGGTATATACATACTATGGACCGAGAAAAACCGACGGAGGTAATTGAATGATTGCAGAGTCGAAACCGTTTGAGTTTACCCCGCTTCCTACCGACGAATGGCTGTACGCCGTTGTCGATAAGAAGCCAGTCGATCAGGAGTCGAAGTTCGACAAAGATAAGCGTACCCTTACCGTTCTGTTCCGAATCGAGCAGGATATTGAGTTCAATGGTAAGAACATCCGTGGGCAGAAGATTCCCCGAATGTTTCCCGTTAACTGGTTTGGCGGTAAGATGAAGAAGGAACCACTGCTCTACCAGTTCGTTTCAGTTGTGGCTCCAGAGCACGCTGTTAAGGATAGCAAGTTCGACACTGATCTGTTGGAGGGTAGGTCATGTTTCATTATGATCGAAGACATCAAGGGGGACAGCGGGTCAACGTTCCAGAAAGTGACCAAGTGGAAAAGCCCGAGCAAGACAAGTCTCAAGACCCCTACAGCTACAACCGCTGCACGGTCTACTGCACCGGTGGCTGTTGCGGTGACTGCTGACGACGGCGAGACGGTAGAATATTAATGATCGTCGGCCCTCAGGATAGACGAATCTGGAGGCCCGAAGGCGGGTTGGCAAAGAAGGAGGAGTACGAAAGCTACTCCTCCATCAATAAATACCTGACCTGTCCGGTGGTGTACTATAAATTCTATAGAGCCTATGGCCGTGAGCCAGTGGGCCCGCCCGCCCTCCTCGGTAGGGCAGCCCACGAGACAATCGCCTCTGTGCTAGTCGAAAAACTATTGAGAGGCATTGATCTCCCCTTGGAGGTTATTGATGAGACCTTTCACGTTAAATGGAATGTGGAACTTTACCTCGCAAAGAATCAACCGGGGGGAATTTCGTGGGACGGCACTCCTTCGCCACAGCAGTATGAGGAGAATGGTCGCCAGCTTCTCCGGCATTGGGGGAGGGATATACTTCCAGAGACAACACCTAAAGCTGTCGAGGAACCATTCGCTGCTAGACTGAAAGACGTTAGGCAGTTCCTTACGGGACGGTTCGACCTCATTACGCCAGTGGGTTTCATTGACCACAAGACGGGGATGCGGGAGCCGAAGATGACCGGCCTCGAACTGCAAATGGCTATCTATTACATCGGGCATCTGGACCGCTATAAAGTCTGGCCGCAGACCGTAGAGATTACGTGGCTGGAGACGGTTGGCGATCTAGGTGTCGCAATGATTCCTTACAGTCTCAGCAAGTCAGAAGTCCAGCAGTTGGTCAATGAGAAAATCAAGCCAGCTATGCAGGGGATGGCCAAGTCTAGGGACTCAGGTTTATATCCGTGTAAATGTGGGAAGCATAAGGATATAGACAAAAATAAAGTGGATGCGGATCTCGCGGCTGAGAAAGCTGAGAGGGAGAGGGTTGACCTAATCCTCAATCCGCAGAAAAAAGAAGCAACAATTGAGTACCTTGATAAAGCGACAGGAGATAGCGGAGACAATAGTCGACCGATTGCAGTTAATAGCCTCCCGTTCTGAGGATGTAGTGGAACTTCTACAGATTTGGGGAGCCATCTGCGAAGATCAGTGGGGGGCCCCACTTGCTTGATCTCAGTACGGCTAAGCGTAGCGAAGTCCAGAAGCTGGAATTTGGCTACGAAGACTACAACCTCTTCTATAACTGTTTACTGAACGTCCTTAGGGTCAAGAAAAATCTGAACGGACAGGTGCGAGAGCTAGTCGAGCAGAACGTCGCCGACCTAGGGATTATGCTGCGGACAATGCGAGAGGAAGGTAACATTGAGTGAAGTCTACCGCGCCGCAAGAGTCTACGCAGACCGAGGCTGGCCTGTCTTCCCCGTCAAGGGAAAGCAGCCAGCCACCCGGCACGGAGTCAAAGACGCGACAACCGATGATGCCGTATTACAGCAGTGGTTTCTCGATGAGGCCAATGAGGGCATCGGAGTGGCTATCGCCACTGGAACTCCCTCTGGATTGGTTGTACTTGACGTGGACCCCGATCACGGGGGGTCTGATAGCCTCAGCAAGCTCACGGAAATACACGGTTTGTTACCTGAGAGCCCTAGGGTTCGTACCGGAGGCGGCGGACTCCATTTTTACTTTGCACTCCCAGCGGGGCTTCAATTACGAAATACTGCGGGCACATTGGGCGATGGGCTCGATGTACGTGCGACTGGAGGGTACGTGGTTGCCCCGCCTTCTTCAACGGATAAAGGCAAGTATAGGTGGGAAGTCACGGGTAAAGAAGTCACTCCTGCCATTGTCCCACAGTGGATCATTGAACTAAATGTCAAGAAACCGAAGCTTGAACTCGCCCGGACAGAGGGGAGCCGCAATGTTGCGCTCACATCCGTCGCTGGCACACTACGTAATTTGGGCCTTGATGAGTCAGGTATTTATGCCGCGATCTCTCAGATGGGGTCAGGGCTTCCCGACGAGGAGGTTCGGTCAATCGCGCAGTCCGTTGCCCGTTATGAGCCAGCGGGTTATCCTCGGACAGAGGCAGGTCAAGCGGAGCTATTCGCGTCCCTCAATGCGGGTCGATTCCTCTATGACGACCGCCTCTGGCTTAAGTGGGCAGGCCATTGGTGGGACGACCATCGTGTCTTACCCGAGGTATATGCTAAAGCGGTCGAGGCAGCGCGGTATAGGAGCACGGTCGATGACGAGGATGAACGGCGGTTTGCAGGCGCGATGGAGAGTAAGAGTCACTTGGATGCCGTCATTAGCCTTAGCTCGAAGACGCTTGCGGTGGACCCTGCGACGTTTGATGCAGACCCCCTCAAGCTGGGAGTAGAAAATGGACTGGTTGACCTTTCTAGTGGAAGTTTGGTTGGCAACACTGGTCCTACTGCTTTTATCAGCAGGCACAGTGGGGTTAGCTTTGTTAGCGGTGCTCCTGCTACAAGATGGGTACGCTTTATTGAAGAGATTTTTAACGAGGACAAGGAGCTAATAGATTACATATGGAAAGCAGTGGGCTATTCCTTCACAGGATTGACGAACGAACAGTGTTGGTTTCTGTGCTACGGTCGGGGCGCCAACGGGAAGAGTACGTTTTTGGAGACACTGCGATGGGTGGCGGGAACCTATGGCCATACGGCGAAGGTTTCTACATTCGTAACCCAGAGGAACAGGAGTGACGCCGACGAAGACGTCGCCAGTCTTCGTGGTAAGCGATTTGTTATCTCAGGGGAAGCTGGTCATACCGCTGAACTCGATCAGGAGCGTATCAAAGCCCTTATCGGATCAGAGACTGCCAGAGCCCGGTTTCTATACAGCGGTTCGTTTGAATTTACTCCAGTCTTCAAGCTTTGGATCGCAAATAATCAGCGACCTAGGGTTAACGACGATAGCAATGGGTTCTGGCGAAGAGTTCGTCTTATTCCCTTTGAGCGGCAGTTTTCACCGACGAGTGAACCGGGTCTTAGGGAAACCCTACGGCAAGAGGCTGAGGGTATTCTTGGATGGGCCATATCAGGGGCACGACGTTATCTGGCTGACGGACTCGCTGTCCCTGCCAAAATCAGAGCCGTTACTGCTGGCTATCAAGACGAAAACGATCACCTAGGACAGTGTATACGTGAAGCCTTCATTGCAGACCCGGATGGAAGGATTGAGAACCACACAGCGTATTCGACGTACCGCCGTTGGGCTCTCAACGCTGGCTACTCGCAGTACAAACTCTGGCCCCCTCACGCCTTTGCTAGGGCGCTGGCTTCGAGGTTTGATAAAGCCATTGAAGAGGGTAAAACATATTATAGAGGCATTACAGTGAAAGACGAAGAACCAGAGGAGAATGGCGTTGGCTATTAGTTTTTATCTTGCTGCACCTTTTGGACGACAAGCTGAGCTTAGAGCTTATGCGGATAAGCTTAGAGACTTGGGCCATACAGTAACGTCTCGTTGGTTGATGGAAGATGAGGCTGTCTACAAAACCTTAGGGCCGAAGGGTACAGCGGAAATGGATTTGGCTGATATTGACAATGCTGGCGTTCTTATTTCGTTTACCGAGCCACCGGATTCTAAGGTTCCCCCACGTGGGGGGCGTCATGTGGAGTTTGGGTATGCCTATGCTACAGGCAGAGAGCTATGGGTTGTGGGCTACCGCGAAAATATTTTTCACCACCTGCGGGGGGTCCGTTTGTTTGATACCTTTGCAGATGTGTTAGAGGAACTGACATGATCGCACCCTCTGTAACCCATAAGAACTTTATGACACTGGCTGACGCAGATACGAACACTAGAAAGGAGACACCTATTGCGACCGGAGTACTGGATTATTTCCCTGATGCTTTGGCTGCTGTTGCCCGTGTATCTTTCATCGGTAATCAGCAACACAACCCCGGAGAGCCTCTTCACTGGGCTAAGGAAAAGTCCACTGACGAAGCGGACGCTCTTGTTAGGCATCTATTACAGCGCGGGACTGTTGATACTGACGGCACTCTTCATTCTGCAAAAGTAGCATGGCGAGCGTTAGCGATGTTGCAGCGGGAGTTAGATGCTCAATCTGCCTGACATTACCGGCGCACCTGTAGCAGTAGACACCGAGACTACCGGGCTTTATCCTGACGATGGGGCTCGGCTAACCACGGTGTCTGTAGCTACAGAAGGTTTCTCCGCTGCTTTCCCCTTCGCCCTCCAAGGCGCGCCAAACCTGTCACAACAGGACTATGCCGACCTTGTAACATGGCTAAAAAAGCAGCTCTTTTGGGACACGAAGGAAGCAACCGGATTATTGTGGCCCATTGGCCCTTGGAAATTAAATGAAAAGAACCATCAGAAAGAGTATACGACAAGTCTTAAGCCGGTGGCTGAATGGCTTTGGGGAAAGAAAGAGACGGAAGCAGAGGGAAGACTCAAAGGATTTCTTTCTGATCTACCCAAGAACCTAAGGAAACGCTATGACCTAGTGCCGTGGCCTATTCACGGTCCCTATAGCCAACAGGATGCAGTGTTGACCTATAAACTTTGGCAGAAGCAACAGCATGCGGTCAGCGCGGCTGTACTTCTTATACCTAGAGAGCTAGAGCTAGAGAAAGTCCTCTATAGAATGGAGAACCGGGGTATAGGCTTTGACGCAGAGCGCGGACGGGAACTCGCTAATGGGCTTAGGCTCACACTAGATCAGTTGAGCGAGCAACTTCCCGTCCGCCCTACACGTCAACAGATGGTCAAGTATTGGTGGGACGAAGACGATGCGGCTCCGGGCTGGCTCAATAGAACTGATAAGACAGGTCAGGTCCAGCTTGATGAGTATGCACTGTGGAAGCTGGCCAAGATGAACTACCCGTTTGCTCAGACCTTCAAGGACTACCTATCAGTAAAAGACGCACTGAGCCGGTGGTATGACGAAGATGCGTGGGTAGGCAAGGTCGGGTCTGACGGGCGGTTGCGTGTAGACTACAGACAGAACGGGGCGATGACGGGCAGGCTGTCAGGTGCCCGCGTCAATCTACAGGCCGTTCCACAGGACCACACGCTATCCAGCCTAGTCCCCTCTGTCCGTGAACTGTTCACCCCTAAGCCGGGCTATGAACTGTGGGAGATCGACCTATCGCAGGCTGAGCTACGGATAGCTACGTCTATAGCGAAGGTCAAGCTGGCCCGCCACTACATCGAGTCCGGTATGGACATGCACGCAGAGACGGCCAAGAAAATCTTTAATACAGATGGCGACTGGAAGGTCGAACCCTATAAAAAGTATAGATACATAGCGAAAACTACAAACTTCGCGGTGCTCTATACAGCCGGGGCCAAAACTCTAGTGAGTCAGATTACTCGCGAAGGTAAGATTGATTTTACTATGGTCGAGGCCTATAAAATCATGGCCGAGCACAAGGAACTCTATCCTGAGTACTACCACGAGACAGACATCGCCGCTAGCAAGATGCGAGAGCGAGGGTGGGTCCAGCTAGTGAGCGGTCGGCGGATTTACTTCCAGCCGTGGGAACACCGATTTTACAAGGCATTCAATAACGTCATCCAAGGCAACGTGGCTGAGGTTATGAAGGACATTATGATCTGGATAGAGCGGCAGTTCCCCGGCATTCTATTGTTACAGATACATGACTCAGTGGTTCTAGAAATCCCTATAGACCACGACATTGAGACCGTGGGAGCTATAGCGAAGCATATGGAACAGTATACGTCCGACCTGTTCCGCATCAAAATGAAAGCGGACATCAATCCATTCGGGAGGAATGCATATGCCTGATACAGAGGATATGACAGCAGTAGCAGACGACACAGCGGCGATTGGTAATGACCAAGACCTGCCAGCGGGGATTTCTTGGCCCGCCGACATAGACGCAGAGACAGCCAAGGGTATTCACAAGCAGATCGCGACCCAAGCTATACAGGATTTCGTAGGCGTAGAGACTTGGATATTGTTCCAGTTTGAGAGTCCTACGTCTATCCGCTTCGGCATTCAGAACAGCGAGCCCAAGCCGACGAACGAGGTTCTAGTCTCAGTACTAGGCCGTATTGTCCGCGAACTTGAAACTATCCATGCGCTTGAGGTGGCCGCACAGAGTCCTATGGGTCAGGCAGTGCTGACTATAGCTGCGGAGGTAAACAAGGAGCCTGAGGGTACTCTAGTTGACTCACAGGGTATCCCCGTATTGAAAGCGAACCGTGAGCAGAAACGGCATCCTGAAAAGTACGGGCTGCGGAGGGTATAGGTGAAGATTCCTGACAATATCCTAGTCCGCAGGCGGCACAAGCTCACAGAACGGGAGCTAGGCGACCTGATGGACTGGCTAGAGACTAAGAGGACCGCCTCTAAGCGTATGCGGGACGCCAACAGACGGTACTCAGAGGCTACAGCGATCTTCGAGGGCCTGATAGCCAAGAAGAAGTGGGAGCTAGGTTGGGGAGCCGCCGACAATATCATTTTCGACGACGACGAAGGCGAGCTATTGGACCTAATTCCCGGTCAAGACGCCGAAGGCAGGTGTCTACACTGTGGCGAAGTCCACGAAGCAGACGAGGAGCACGGCTAGAAATGCCTACCTATTGCGGACCTATGGTATTACACAGGTCCAGTACCTAGAGCTACTAGCAGAGCAAGGAGGAACATGCGCCATATGTCAGAGGAGTCCGAAGAAATTGCCGCTATCAGTAGACCACGACCATACAACGGGGATGATTCGTGGGTTGCTATGTTTCAGGTGCAATCATCGGCTGCTAGGGAGAGGCTTAGAGAGTCCAGAGCTTCATCTGAGGGCCGCACAATATTTGACAGCACAGAAGAGAGGCTGGACCGTGCCGAAGCACAAATCGAATTCATCTATAGCATCCTTGAGGAGATCACCAAAGCATGACGCAACCTAGGATTATCTCGTTTGACATTGAGGCCACTGGCCTTAAGGCCGACTTCGCTTTCCTTCTATCGGCAGCTTTCGCTGACGTTAACACTAGAGAGACTAAGGTAATCGCTCTAGACGACTTCAAGGGCAGCAATGTCTTTGCCAATGAGGGCAGGCTGACAGCAGCAGTCATTGACGAAATGAACAAGGCAGACATGCTAGTGACCTACTTTGGGACACGGTATGACAAGCCATTTATGAACAGCAAAGCATTGGAGTATGGGCTGGCTTTCCCCGCGCCTATCCCGCATGTGGACCTGTTCTATACGGTCAAGTCTAATCTGTCTCTGTCTCGTAAAAGTCTACAGAATGTAGGCTACTTCGCCCAACTGACTACAGAGAAGACACCCGTAGAGGGGCGGCTTTGGAAAGCTGCTCAGGCAGGGGACTTAAGGGCATTGAAGATGATTAAGGACCACAATGCCGCAGACGTATTGATTCTTGCTGAGGCATACGACAGGCTGCGTTCCTTAATCCGTCAACACCCACGGCTCCGTGAGGGCACCGAACAATGTCGGGCCTGCGGTAGCAATCATCTGGAGCGCAGAGGCTATCAGTACACTAGTAATGGTGTCAAGAAAGCTCGTATCCAATGTAAAGAATGTCATACATGGGGGTATCTCGATGGAGAAACTATTGACGTGTCCGATAGCGGGGTGCGGCAGGAAACTGCTGCCCCTGTATTACCGCTGGCACTTACACGCGGAGCATAACATACATGAGCCCGAAGAAAAAGAAGTCACCGCCAACAGCTAGCGTTATAGCTGTTGTCTGGAACGATGCCTACTATGAGAACCGGGCTAAACTAGACACGTCGCCAGTCTTCAATCACTCCGTAGGCTTCCTAGTGCATGAGGATGACAGTCAAATCATCCTCGCGGCTGAGCTTACGGTTGATGAAGATTGGATGGAGGCGGACATGGACTATACAAAGATTCCCAAGCCAATGATTGTCCAGCGGACAATACTGGCTGAGGTAGTTTTGGACTTCAATCCCGTCGAGGAAATTTCAACCCCAAAACCCTCTCAGGTGTCCAATGGATAAGCTTTCCTAGCTTCACAGCATTTGATCTGGCTAGCCCTATGGATTGCCTTTGTGCCGCCTGCACTTTTAGTGTTATGGAGGTTAGATGGGTCGTAAGCTGCCTGAGCCACAGGTAATCTGGAATGAGGAACTACATATCTTCCTTCCAGTAGGTCCGGGCCGTTGGCAGCATTACACGAGAGAGCTTGGCAGACGAATGTTTGGCGCTGAGCGGCTATATGAGCCGAACACCTACACACTAGAAGAGGCCCAGACGTGGTGTGCTGCCCACAACCCTGAACCATTGACTGATGCTGAGGTATACGCCGTCAAGAGCTACCCAGGCACAGACGAAGAAATGCTTGGCGACAGTAAACGTGAATGAATCTAGAGTTTTGGCGGAAGCCGAGGATAAGCCTTACGCATCTATTGGCTTTATTTAGTCTAAAGCCGGATGACCGAATTGATAAGGCCTACGAACGGTTGAGGGAGGCCTCAAATCTAGAAAATGAAAACATCAAGGCCTTTAGAAAGCGAAAGGGGAGCTAGCCCGTCAGTTGCTCAAGCGGAGGGGCTTAGCTCCCCGTCGAACGCTACCCCTTAAGAAGCTGAATAGCCCACCATGTGGGATTTTGTGTCATCTGCCATGCGTTCCAAAACGATGAAAGCGCAAATACCATGCAGAAGACTACAAGTCCCCAAGCGACTACGCTACCCCACGCTGTGGCGGGAAGGTTATCGTTGGGGTCACTCCTGTACCTTATCTTGTCAAGTTCGTTTTGTTTTGCATACGTAGTTAGCCCTGTGCTAACTGTGGTTAGTCGTACCATTGCATCTATGGCCCTTCTATACTGTCGCCGCTCAACAGCATAGAGCACTGGCACTCCGAGCCCAATTAACGCGAAGATGCCAGCCGCTACCGACCATCCCACACCCCACATAAACGAGATACGGGCGTTGATGGCCACTTGATGGAGCGCCGCCTCCCACACAGTTGGCGCAAACTGTTGAGCCTTATCGAAGAGCTTATTGAGCACGTCAGAAATCGCGTCTATTGGCAACATAGCTTCTCCCTTAAAGGTTTAGTTGTTTTTGATTCTACCTGTTCATAAGCATAGCTACCACCCCTCCTAACCAATAAGCCCAACCCAGTGGGTTAAGCCAGCGGCCGTTACGTCTATAGAAGTATGCCAGCAGCCAGCAGACGGCCGATATCACGAATGCGACTATATAGAGTTTCACTCTATTCCCTCCCATAGAGATACTCGTTTTACTTTGTCTCCCATTAGGTTCTCCTCCTTCGCTTCCAGCTTTCCTTCATACCCTCTGACATTTTCAGTCTGTGTGTTTCATTTTTAGGTACTCCTTTCATAGCCTTACTGATAGCTAAGCGATGTTCTTCTGGGAGTGAGCTTACCGTATCCCGCCATATACAGTAGGTTTCGTGCTGAGGCGTTCCCCAGTTCTCATTCCACCAATAGTCTACAGGACCTACAAGCATGACTATCATTGGTCTATCCCGGCACTGCGGTCGGCCTCCAGTTTCTTACAGCTAATACAAACATCTTCCCCCGTCTCACCGGCCTCCTCTATGGTCATGTCGCTAAAGCACAAGCAGCAGACTAAGCATACGTGCTCAGACTGCCTGAGGTTGTGAAAGATACAGATAGGGTCTAGGTTATACGTCGTATCCGGCTTTTCTGTCGAGGACATACCTGACACCTCGCTTTAGATGGCCTCTAGAATCACGCAGTTTTGGGTCGTAAACAAGCTGCGTATTCCGCCAATCTGCTCCAAGGCTCGCTATAACAGCCTGCGTCTTCTTTTTCACGTGTTTTTCCGCCTTAGAAAACCCCTGAGAGCCTCTAGGAGGCTCGCTTTGGGCAGGGGGGGTCATATGACCCTATGGATGTCAATTTGACGCTTACGACGCCCCGCAGCGGTTTTTCGGTCATCCCGAAAGACCCTAATTCTGACGGGGCGGTCGAACTCTATTTTATGGACTAGGCCACAGTCGCAACATTTCTGAAACCAGCCGTCCGGCCCTGATCTAGGGCTGAACCATTCGCCGGGTTCTACGGCTTCGTAAACTAGGCGTTCCAAGGTGTTTCTCTCCCGTAGGTCTAGGAACTATTGTTTTGAATACAGGCGTTGGATGTGCATATAGAGCCGTTTGATCGTTTGAGGCTCCATACCGGGGGCAGAGTTTGTCTCTAGCACGTAAAAGGCCCCAGTGTCTTCGTCTTTCATAAGGTCGACGCCAGCGAAGTCCAGTCCTACACGCTTGGCAGCTTCAATAGCCATCTGGCCCACTGCCTTCGGGATAACTTGAACCCTCTTGAAGTCGAACCCGTCCCTGAACTTAGTCAGGTCTGTATTGTTGGGCTCTTTCCGCATAGCGGATATGATTGCATCTTTAAAGACGTGAATTCGCCACTCAATCCGCCTAGGGATGTACTTCTGATAGATGGCATACGGTGTTACAGGTCTGCGGCCAACGACAAGAACCTTCTTGCCTCGGCCATGCATACCGTGGTCCTGCTTACCAATGACTGTACTGCCAGTCACTAGATCGTAGAAGTTGTCCCATGATGGCGGAGCAAGCTCCTTTAGAGCCTTAAGGCTAGCCGTATTGCTACTACTGCGCGAGACGCCACCTCCGAAATTAAGCTTAGGGCCGGGTACTTCGTATGGACCAGCATAGCCCCATCTTAAAAACACGTCGGTTTTACTAGGACGCCCGTGGATTCGTCCGCTAACAGCCTCGACATCGAGTTTAGCACCCATAGCCGCTACTTCGTTAAAGGCTTCTATGGTAGGACCATGCCATCCGGGCGGGGCCAGAACGTAAACGTCTACGTCCTTGGGACTTGGTTTAAAGGGAATTCCCTCAACTCTTGTGAACCCGGTCACAGGTTTAGATACCTTAACGTTACCCGCGATTTGCATCTTCTTCCACTGGCTCCTGTATAAATTCCTGTATGAATTCCTGAACCCTAGCTGGTCTAGGGTCGGCAAACAATAAATCGTCCCGGAATACACGGAAGCCTCTTTCGCGCTCTAGAGGCCCGTCTACCGCCGGTTCAGCAAAGGTCTAAAGGCTTAGGGTCTTTAGGCGGTCGGTAGCAGTTCTCCTGATGTGTCTCGAACCGAAACACAGGTGGAATCCAGCCGTACTTTCGTTCGTCTTCCACGTCATGGGGTGTAGTGTAAAACAGTACCACTGAGCGTTTGTCTCTGCCCCAGAGAGCTACTACTCCGTTTAGGATACTGCGGCCCTTGAAAAACGCCACAATGTTACCGGTAATCCGGTCAGTGGCATAGCCATGCTTCACTGTGGCCCACCATTGAGGGTCGTATTCAAACGCGTTTTCTTTGGCTAACTGCTCTAGTTGGTCTTTAGCGTACATAGATTACAAGATGGCGGTTGGTTCGTGACTAATTTCCGACTTCCGCCCTCTTGCTATAGCCTCCTTAATCATTGAATCATCTGCGCAGGACTCCCAACCCTTTACAACTCCGTTGTCCCTGTATATTGGCTTCCAGAAGCCTTCCGTCTTAGGGAGGGGAGAGGCTGTCATTAGAACTTCTTGGGCTGCTGTTCTAGACAGTAGCCTACCACCTACGAGGAACACTCGGGGACGACACTTATCACCCTTGGCTAGCTCTCTGTTCAACCACGGCGGCAAAGTCAACCCTTGGTTAGACTTGCCAGCCTTAATAGTCAGGCCATGCTCTCGTTCGCTTTCAAGCATACCTTTTTCGTCTTCGTCGCCCTCAGCAAATAACCTAACGAACTGTGCGAACTCGCTAGGCCTCATGTCGGCTAGGGCAGCCTGCCACTCAGCGTTAGTGATCTCACCGGCATTCAGTTCATCGTGTTTCTGCATCATGTAAACCATATGCATGTCATTGGTCGTAAGACTTTTGCCACCAGTGGTGCCGTTACGTATAGCGGCGTCTACAAGGTCATCGTCTTTAACCTCAACGGCTTGCAGATCAATGACCTCTGTTTTACGGGAAGTGCCCGTAGCGTGGGGAACTATGAGCCCTGCCTTTACCAGTGCGTCGTACTTGTTATAGTGGCCAGGCATTCTCATCCACTCGTCTCGGGGAATATTGGTGGCGGTTTTCCAGTTCCACAGCATTCCTACCTTGTCACCTATCCACTGCCTATGGTGGCTCCCATTAGGGTCTTTCTCGTGGAGCCAGTACCCGCCATCAAAGTCTCGTTCCTCTTCTGGCGTTTTGGGCTGTGTATATTGGAGTCCGAATGCGTGGGCCAATGACTTTATAGGGGTAGGGTTATAATACCACGTCTCGGTGGCCACCCCGCTAGAGAACCAGACCTTATCTGCCCAACTGCCTCGACTCGCCCCTGTGAAGTAAAACTTACTAGGGGTCATCCAGACCAGTTTACTAAAGTCAATCAATGGTTCCATCATCCACGCTACTACCGGCACGAACCCTAGATAGTCGGTTTTATCCTTTAGGCACTCCCACTCCATGAGAGCTTTAAAAAACGGGGCAGCGAACGTCTCAGCGAAGTAACGTGTGTCTGATCGCTCGTCACTCTTAAGCGGAATAAAAGACCTCAAAACCCCATTGTGTCCTACAACACAGTCCGGGGCCACCTCAAAGGGGTGGGTATTGGCGGGACACTTCTTGCCATGCGTCGCTACTCTAAAGTGAATAAGCGCCATCTTGCTCCCGTGAAGTTTATAAGCTTCATAGAAGGCTTCAAAATTCATAAAGCCTTTTTCTAGGTGTAGATGGTTTCCGTCACTCCAGCAGAACCCTGCGCCGTCGGGATTCTTTTCCCAACAGGCTTTCAGGACTGCCTCACTCAGGATTTTCCCCTCTGCCTTAGCTATTAGTTGGCACATCCTATGATTGCTCCTTGTTTGCGCGTTCGATTTCCACCTGCCGGTTAAAATGGGTTATTAGTTGGGCGTACCTGCCAGACTTACCTACGAAGTACCAAAAGGAATCCCAGCTACTTAGCTCCGCCGTTCCAACCTGCTTAACCCAATTGGCAGCGGCGTGCATAAACTGCAAATCCGCTAGGATATGTTCGAGGGCTAACGTGCCCTTGAAAATCCTAAGCTCAATGGTCTGCGGTGGATTAATGTTGAGTGCCTCACGGTGGGGCAGCCTCAACGGTCGTTTTCCGTCTTCGATGGTTTTAGGCTTAAGAGCCGCGTAATACGACTCTCTGCCAGCGATTTTGATGATTTGGCTCTTAACTGCTGGCTCGTTAATAAAGACGTTAAGCTTACAGATGTCGTCTTCGCTGTAAAAGCGTTTGTTGGTATGGATATGAAGCCCCGTATTGGTGTAGTTCCACGAACGGCAACCACTTCTTACAGCCTCAGGTGACAGCAATGGCCATAGCTTTTCGTGCTCTTCTAGGCTCAGCGGGCCAGTTACTATCTCAAAACCGTGGTGAATACTACTGTCGGCCTTAAGGATAATGCTATCCTTATAGTTAACAGCTAGCTTTTGGGCAGCAGCGGCTAGCCCTCTAGGCACTTCTACTTCTAACTCTACGCCTAGGTAGAGACTTTGTTTCTCGGTGCTGTATACATGACCAAGGCCCCTGCATACATCACAGTTTACATACATGTCAGCGGGGTTAGGTCTATAGATACCGTGACCTGCACACTTTTTACACTTTGTAGGCTCGGAGTTTGCGCCCATTGGTGGACGGGGAGGGGGGTACTCTTTCCAGTTGTAGGCGAAGATGTGCGGCGAACTGACCTTCTCAGGTTCGTCATAGTGCTCCCCCTTACAGCAAGCTCTACAGAGAGTCATGCCGTCCCTAGGCGGGCAGAAGACGCACTCACGTGAACAAGAGAAGCATTTACCGCATCCTTTACACCCAGTTCTACCTTGCCAATGCATAGCAGGGTCCACTTTAGGGTCTACTTTAAAGATGATCTGCTTGCTACAAGTCTTACAGTGCGTATGATCTGTTCTGATTACACATTCAGAGCAGGTGCCGTGCGGTTGACAGCGATTTATATCAAGCTTTGCCCTGAAAGCTCTACCGCAGTCAGGACAGAGGGTTGCATCGTTATACAGCCCAGCGCGGGCTTGGTCTACGGTTAGATAAAGACTCTCTACTGGGATGAAATCTAGCTCAGACAGTTGATGAAATTTGTATCCACCAGTTGCCCCGTCGAACAGAAACGCCTTTCGCGATCCCTTTTGCACAAGGCCAAAATGCCCTGAGCCCTCCTTAAAGTTGTTGGAAATGAACCCAGCCTTGGCTAAAACCCAAAAACCGTCTTCCCACAGTTCACCCTCATTACAGGGTCGTATGGGGGACTCCCATAAATCACCGGCGGAGTTCTTAACCATTAGAAGCTTGTTCACACTGGCTAAAAACAACCAAGATCGCCCCTCTCGGTCCAGGTAATCCCAGTAGCCGGTTACAAAGTTTCTGACTTTTGTAGAGCCACCCCACCCTGCTACAGTGGCCTCTACTAGACAAGCCCCTAAACTATGCTTAGGCAATGGCCCCACTGTTAGATCGGGGAAGGGGATCGGTCTATGGGGAACAAAATCGGAATATGGTTTTAACGGCATTGGTTACGCTGGAACAGGGAAGTGCTGTAACAGCTTGGCAGCACCTTCACCAGTATCAATAGCATTGCGGATATCTTCTTCCGCTCGGGTGTCCCAACTCTTACGAGCCTCTTTGAAGTTGTTGAGGATGTGGTGCATAGCCTTGAAAGCTCTTGTGGCAGTCTCAGTAGATGCCCACACCTCAGGACCGGGAACACGGTACTCTAGGCCCCTAAACTCTCCGTTGTAGTCTTGGAACCGAAATTCGCCTGCTTTGCCGTAGTACTTTCGCCTCTGGAACGTCTCGGGGGATGCGCTGATAACGGTCAGTGGCAACCCTAGCCAAAGGTCTAGATGCTTAATGGCCTCAAGGCAAGCTTCTTGATCGAACATCCAACCTGCTGTGGTGTCTTTGCTGTCAACACTTACGCTCATGTGCATATGGCCCCCAGCATATCGCTCAGGGTGGGTAGTGGCATCAATCTCGACAGCCGACATTTTGCCCTCCCAAGCGTTCCATGCCGGGTCACAGCCGAAGACCATGCAATCGGGCGGTGCCTCCTTCATAAAGTCTTTGTCAATGGTGATCGTGGGGGTTCTGCGGATAGTGTAGCGTTCTGGCAAGTAGACCTGTGTGCCTATCAATGCCTTGCGCATCCATGTTGTCAGCCCCTCTATACTGTCTGACGCAGGGCCGTTGAACTCTACCGCAGCGCCGTCGTGAAAGACCTTGATACGGTCGTCGCTAGACCAAACGGATACCTTGTTGTACTTATCTGGAAAGTACTTCCACGATGGGACAGCCTTACCGTCTTCATCGAAGATGAAAGCCTCAGGGTCCGCCCCATACCAAAACTTAGCTTGTTCCATGTTCCCTCTTCTATTAGCCGAAAGCGCGGCCGTCAAGGTAGTTTGCCACCAAAGGAGGTCGGAAACTATGACCAGCAGTACCCTTAACGTTAGCGTCTTTTGTTGACTTAAACCAAACCTTAACCGTACGGTTACTGTTCGGGTTGAGAAATTTCTTGAAGCACTTAAAGCCAAGCTGTTTTAGCTTAGTCTCTGTGGGCTCCTGATAGTCGGCGGTCGTGGCCATTACAAGGCCCATGCGGAACTTCTTTGCCATAGACATTGCAGCCATGATTTGAGCAGGGGTGGCGTTGCCAACCCCGTGCATCTCTCCCATGCCGCAACAGTGAAGTAAACGGATCATGTAGTTCTGTCCTCTATAAATTAAGGAATAAAGCCTAACGCTGCTGGCGAGTTTGGTACTCTTTAAGACCGAAGTAGAGAGCGTCCGCCAAGGTAACAGCAAACTCATCGCCGCCTCCCGCTGTGTTAAAGAATAACTGCCACTCCGTAGCCTCCTTGAGCTTAGTTGAGTAGGTGGAGAGCTTGTCTTTACAGTAAGCAGCCCTTTTGCTTATGGTTGGTTTGTAGTCGTCGTCGTCAGCCACTTCCAAGGCATCAACCCTTTCTGCCTTGGGTTTTGGCTTAGCCTTATCCAGTTCGTTAATCCAGTAGGCAATACGACCACTGATGAACTGGACCTTAGCATCGAGGAGTTTACTGAGGTAGCTAGCCCCAAGCTTGATCGTCCATTCTTTCCGTTTCTCGCCGGTGCTGACATTTGCGTAACTAGTATAAGACACTTTTACCCTCTCTCCAAGTGCGCTATGCACTCCTTATCGTTTGTTGCCGCACATAAGCCGCCCTTACAGAAACATTCGTGAGTTTCCCGAAAGGGGGTCGAAAGGTAAACCTCAGGTTTAAACCCGGGGTATTTCCACCCCTTGCTAGCGAGCCACTGCACGAGGTTGCTTAACAGCAGCAATTGCCTTCCTCCATTCTGTAAGGTTGATAGCCCACAGTTTAATGGGAACGTTTTGATGGAGCCAGTTTGGTGCTTGAAAGACCTCCTTAAAGCCAATCTCTATAAGGCGTTCGTCGGTCCCGTGTTTTATGTTATTGTTCCCCGTCAGAGCAAACACAAGGCCGTAAGAATTCCCATTCAGGGCAAGAACTTCTCTAATTTGGGCCACTGAGGATGCCCAGATGCCAGACAGGTAACCTGCTGTGCAGGCCCCAGAATTAACGATGTGCGGCTTATCCGTTTCTTTCTCTTCCGTTGGTGGCCACTCTCCTAATTTCATTTGTTGTGTGTACCAATGGTCCACGTCTCCTCCTATAGGCTTTCCGGTAGGGTAACACCCCGCACCATCCCGTACTGTCATCTCAATACCTCTGCTACGTACTTAATGTTTGGCGAGTAGTGGTCGCGCTTAAGGCCATTGTCAATAAGCTTCTCTATCTCCTTTAGTGCTTTCTCAGGTTCAGGTTCAGAGACATAGAACCATACTTGAACGGCTGTGCCTTTTAACACTCAGACTCTCATCCCCGGCGCATACCGTTTAAAATCACCCGCTTGTGGTGGAACAACCTCAGGCTTAGCTATGTTTGTTACGTCACAAACCCACAGCTTAACGTGGTGACGGTTTGGCTCCTCACTGTTGTACTCATGGCGCATGTTTGGGGCCTCAGCAATGAGCCTAAAGCCTGCGGCGGTTAGATTGTCTTCGCTGACTAACTCTCTGCCTGAGAGTTTTCCTGTAGAGGCTATGACCAGTGTTGCCTCATTAGTCCATCGTGCTACCTGTAGCTGCTCTATGATTGCAGCCACTGTGTTATCGTAAACAGACCCCATCTGAACGATCCCACAGCCTAGCGCAGTCCCTTGAACGGGGGATAAGTATCGAAGCGGGTCAAACGGGTCTTCGGGACGGGGGGCGGGATTTGGTTTTGGTTTAACGACAGTATGAACTAGCGCTCTTAAGAACAAATCTACCTCCTAGCTGACCATATATCAGCGGACCAACAAACAATGACAAGGGTAATTACCCAAATTATGGCCAGTATACCCACTAGCCCGAGTACGTGATCTTGGTCCATCAATCCACCTCACAAGAATAGTCATAGTCATCGTCGTCTGACTTCGGGTGGTAATGGCGGGGCGTAGAGCCCTTAAACATTTTGAAACAGTACATGAGCCACACCAGAGCAAAACCTAGGCCCACTATGCCATAAGTTATGCCCAATGCCTCCCACATTAGCTGAACTCCGTGCTGTAAAGCTTTTGACGGTTGGCGGGCGTAAGCATTGCCCATACAGGGCATTCGCCGTTGAGCGGTCTGTCTCGGAATGCCTTGAAGATGACGGTACGGCCGTTACGAAGGGTACGGCTAACCCAAGCGGCGGGACTGTGTACGATCAAAGCCTGATCCATTTGGTTTCTCCTAGTAGTCAAAGTACTGAAATGGGTCTACCCCGGCGGAGATCACTTTCGCTAACTCCCTATACATTACCTCCTCTTTGGTGGCCTCTGTGCCAATAGCCTCAATCAACCCGTAGTAATCGTCTCTGTAAACTGTGTGCAACAACGAAAATTGCCCTCTTCTTGGTGCTGAATTGTTTAGCTAAGGCGCGACGCGGCTTGGACTCTTGCTTCAAAATACAGAGCTATACCGATCAGTACCGTTTTGTCATCGTGGTATAGCTCCTCGGTTTCTGCTATACGTCGTAACGCTTTCGCAGCTTCCATCTCGAATGGCTCTCCCAACTTTTCACCCCCTTTGCCACTTAATATATCAAGATCGTAGTGCCAACAACGACCGTCTAGGTTCTCGTGCCAATGTGTACCCATTTCAGGGTTACGGTCCACTATAGGCCCGCAATCTGGGTGACACATTACTGCGGCCTGCGGGACTTAGTAATCATGTCCCCGTATTCGCGTGACTGTCGAAGACCACGCTCAAACAACATGCCAGTCACGGCCTCTGTGGCATCACTGTTGTTACGAAAACAACGGATGTCGCCCGGTTCGCGGTTAAACAAACGCCCTAGTTCAGCCTCTAATAGGCTACCTACACGCGGTTCGAGCGGCTCATGCGCGTGTAGTGATTTCTCTGCTAGCTCATCCATATGCTAGCCCTCCTTAAATCTAGAACTGGCTCAAAATCAAGCTAATGAACCCATTGTATTGGTAAGCAATAAACCAAAGCAACCATGCAGCGTTCCACATGAGGCTCATACAGTCACCTCCTAGACGGATTTGTGAAGCAAGGTCGGCAGGCCCTAGCCCTCTTGGCGAACTAGTGTTAGCCCACGCTCACTACTGAGACTTACAGGGGCCAAGGGCCTGCTATAGCGTATTCTCGCCGCCTTGCGAATCGTTCAGTCATGTAGTGGCACAGGTGATGGCCTCCCACTACAGAGCAAAGTGACAGAGCTTAGGCCGTCCCCACTCTAGTCCCGCCTACAGTAGGGTCAATCGCAGCTAGCCTGTCGATAGCGTAGACTCTGCCTTAATCTAGGACTGGCAGCTATGCTCCATTGCCTAGATGCTTACGTCTACCGTTGCAGGCTAACAGCCGACCTAGGAGGGGAAGGTCTCTAGGCGCTGTTAGCCTGTAAGCAGTGAGTAAGCCAGCGGGTCAGCTTTGAGAGCTATTGTTAATACGTTTCGGCGAAGTCAGCGTCGATGCCGTCTGTTTCACGTTTCGTGTCAGCTTTCTTAAGCACTTCGACTGCCACAAATCCGTGGTTGTCTAGCTCGATCAGGAAGTCATGCTGCTTGCCTAGAACTAGGCCGTACCAGCCACCTAGGTCAACATCCCCAGCTTCCCACTCTAGGTTCCCGCCCAAAGAGGCGTTGTAGACAACTTGAGCCAAGAGTTGTGAGCGATTGCCCTCGAACTTGCCGGGCATGGGCTTGGCTGTGAACATAGCCTAAGCCTTAGCTTGCAGCTTAGCGGCTATGATTGCCAAGCGGTTACGCTTAGCAAGTCTGCCTTTACGCTTGTGGTGAGGCGCTCTTGGGCCGATACGCTTGATGCGCATATCAGGCCGTGATGTCAACGCCGAGTTGCTTGGCAGCTTCCGACACGAACCAGTCCCGTTCCTCAGGAGAAAGGGCCTTGATCTCTTTGGCAAAGTCAGCAATGCCTTGCCCTTCGCGGTAGCCGAAGTACTTTTTGAGTATCGCAATAGGATTCATAGGTTTCTCCTAATGCTCTCAAAGCTGCAAACCCGCCGCTTCAACGGATAGCAGCTTAGGGCTTTTTGTGTTTGGGTTGCTAGACAGTAATCAGGCCGTGAGCGCGGCCAAACTGCCATGACACTTCTGCGTCAGTGAGTGTGTCATGGTCATGCTTGTGCGGCTCAGCCCTAGGCTGTGTTGAAACCTCACCAGCAGGCAAAGCTTCCCACCGACCCTCTGACACGCGTTGCAGCAGTGACACATCTTGTGTCGCTACAGCAGACATACTGAGATGGCACATTGCCTGAAACACAGCATCCCCCTCGGATTTTGCCTTAAGGATGCTTACGCCATAGAGGTACTCATTGGTGGTTTTGTCACGAATTGAGACAGTGAACATAGAACTACTCCTATGCCCTAAGCTGCGACCCGCCGATACGGCAGGAATTAGTACTTGAGGCTTTTGTGTTTATACAACGGCCCTAGGGAACAGAGTGTGCCAAACGTCAGCATAGTCAGCGTTGATGCCTATAGCTTTAAGCATGTCAATGACGCGCCAAACTTCACGTTCAAGTGGGTTCATAGTTGTCTCCTTAGCCTCAAGCTGCGAATTCCCGCCGTATCAGGATATCAACCTAGTAGCGTTTTCTATAGGCAGTCGCCTATTAGCCGAGCTTAGCTAATAGTAACGGTGAGTTCGTTGCGGTCCTCGTCTTCGGGGTCAAGGTAAATGGCACCGAGATAGCCATTATCCTCGTCGCGACCCTCGAAAATAAGCTTTCCGCCCTTTGAGACGCGCTCAGTACGAACGAACGTCAGGACCATACGGCCGTTGGTGTGTCCGTTGCCGTTGCCGTTGGCTTTGGTGGTCTTCGGTGCAACAGCGGGTGCAGACGCAGCAACAGTACGGCCGCCAGCCTGCGGTGAGAGGCCCATTTCGGCCAGAGCTTCGCCAAGAGCCGCCTTAAGAGCAGACTTCGCAGCCTTGGCGTCACGGGCCTTGTTGAGGTTCCGAATCTGAGACTGTGTAGCCATTTGTGTTACTCCTAGTATCAGTATTTGTATACTAGGCTGATAACCTGATAGCGGCGGTGTAAGGAAAAGACACATGCCATATGTGGCATACTTCCGACTAGCTTATAGTCACTCTATCCCTTACCCTCGCAGCTTTTACCCTCATAAGTTGTGCAATCCCCTTTCTAACAAAACATGACTGCGACACTGTAGCCTAATGGCTAGCTTCGGATAGCTTTAGCTATCGACCCGTCACTAATGGCTTTGCCCAATGGGTAAGGTCCAACTACATGCGGTGAGCGAGATACCGAGCTTGGGCTCGTTGCTCTCATCTTCCGTTCCAACTCGGAGGCCTTACGGGTTAGGCGCCGTGACTCTCAGGGTATACGCTGGCACTATGGCCGCTTCCGCGAAGCTTGCTACTGTCCCTTTGAACCTGCCGTACCGTTGGCGAGTTCCGGGTCTACTTTGGGAGGCTTTCTCTCTGACTTTGCGTCGATTCTAGGCTATTAACCCTTCCCGTTTGGCCGCGAGATGCAACCTAGGCTCTGCCGTGCAAGTCACCCGATACAGACCTACCCTTCGCTATCACTCCCCAGCCCGTTGGCTTTAGCCTGTGAACTCCCTCTCAGGAGGCGACCCGTTGTACCGGACCGCTGTAGCGCCGAGGGCAAATTAGTACCATGCGAGTTCAAACCGTGTCAACTGCCGAATTGGATATCGCGGATATCAGATCTGATCTCGGGACTTTAGGCGATCACCCCAAACTTTTGCGAGTTTCCGAATACGGAATGTGATAACGGCGATTCACCAAACGAAGCGAATACGGCGAACTCGGAACGAGATGTACCGGGCGCACACGGGCAT
>WNGP01001203.1_pt1 | contig 33928 bp, 38 predicted proteins | sample 5407671 | NCBI WGS metagenome assembly WNGP01 (sample SAMN13153381, study PRJNA577476) | soil metagenome | isolation source: 40 cm soil or saprolite under Garry oak tree replicate 2 | place: USA:California | collected 2016-06-15 | reverse complement strand
GAGGCGGTAACGCGAATGGTCGCCGCTCGAGTCGGTGCGGATCACGAGCGTACCGTCGCGTTCGCTCGTCGGCCGGGCGGCGAGCAGCGTGGCTTCCTCGGGGGTGAGAGCCGGGGGGACGGGGTCGCCGTGCACGGCCCATTCGATCCGCACGTTGGGAATCCGGTCGCCGCCGGTCAGGCGCAGCTGGTGGTCGGTCAGGCCAGTGAAGGGCTTAATGAAGTGCAGCAGCAGCGTGCGCTGGCGGTATGGGTGGTGCTGCGGCAGATCGTGGTCGAGCACCTCGAGCCAGTCGAGCCCGTTCAGTGTAGCATGCGCGGCCGTCGCGTTGCGCCGCAGCTCGTCGCAGCAGTGAAAAATCACGCGGCGCCTCCCGCTCCCCGCTCGAACGTGGCCACGCGCGGCGCATCGTCGCCCGTGAGGGTGTAAACGACCGTAACCCGCAGCGCCGCATCGTCGGCCGCGACCTCGACCCGCTGGACGGCGATGAGGTCGCTGAGCCACTGTGTCAGCGCTCCCTGGAGCAGCATCTGGGTCGCGGCCGCCAGCTCTGGCGAGTTCGGCGCAAACACGAGCTGCGCGAGGCCGCTCCCGAAATCGGGTCGCATGACACGTTCGCCCGGCGCAGTGAACAACACGGCCTCGATCAACTCCCGCGCGTAGCGCTCATCGTCGCACTCCGCAGTGCGACCGCGTTGGTCGAAATGCAGGGGGGAGGTCAGGTTCATGGCGTTTACGTCGCGTTCACGCGCGGCTGAGCGGCGACGGCCATGAGGGGCGCGCCGTTGGGCGCGCATATCGAGCTGCCGGTGGGCAGGGCGACCGGCAGTCCCATGGCGAACACGCGTGTCGCACCGACGACCCACATGCCGGTGACACACGGTCCCGGCGCCGAGGCGAACGGGCAGCCCGCGATCGAGTAGGGAGACAGGACCGTCACAACCGCCTGTCCGCTGACTGTGACCCGCGGCTGCGGGGCCGACGGGACTGCCTGCCCGCCGTGCCCGCAGAAGACGACCGCGCCCAGATGCAGGATTGGTCCCGGCATCAGGTCACCGTGAGCGCGGTGGCGTTCATGTCGATCGGGGTGCCGGTCATGTAGATCGCCGTGCCGACGAGATTGATCGTCGCGCCTTTGCCGTTGGAGATGAAGATGCCGGTATCGCTGACCGCGATCATGGCGCCGAGGGCGCTCTGGATCAGGATGCCGCCGCTGGGGCCCGGCACGTCGCTGATGACGATGCCGTTCTTCAACGTGGTTTGGAGCGTGATGCCAGGAACGGCGGGCGGCACGATGTGAGACAGCACGGGCACCTCGGCACCCATGCCCCAATAGCAGCCTGTCCAGATCGGCTTGCTCGGATCACCGCGCTCGAACTCGATCCAGACGCCCCCGCCGATCTGTGGCGGCGCGAACATGCCCATGTTGATGCCGGCCACTGGGACGCACGGCATCGCCCACGTGCTCGGCACGAGGCTCGCGGCGTCAGGAACGATGACTTGAATCCGGCCGATCATCATCGGGTCCACGTTGTTCGTGACGACCGCGCGGTATTTGCCGAAGAACTTCTGCGTGGCGACTGGATGAGCGCTCATGGCAGCACGATCTGGGTGTTGGAGACGAGTCCGTCGCGCGACAGGTTGAAGCTTTGCTTGTACTCGCCCCGCTTGAGATTGTGGGTCACGCTGTTCACGTAATACAGCCCGTCGTACGTCACTCCGGCCCCGCGCACGCCCACCATCATGCGCGCGCGCAGCACGTGGCCGTAGCGCAGCACATCGAGCGAGCCGGAGCCGGTAATGGCGTCGGACGCGCCCAGGACGATGGAAAGCGCGAGGTTGGCGGCGTCTGACGGATTCAAATGCGCGGTGTAGCCGGGGAACTCGACCTTCGCGGGCAGGGTGAGCCGCAGCCCCATCGGCGGGCGCAGCACGCTGATGTTCGGGACCGGGATCGGGATCGGCGTGCGCCGCGTGAACGGGTCCATGACTGTCATCACCACGATCTTCTTCGCGGTGCCGTCGAGGCTGAAACTCAGCGACTCGACGTTGGTGTGCGCGTCCATGTTGACGTTGAGCGCCGGCTGGGGCGCCGGAATGCGGACGTCGGGACCGAAGTAGGCGATGTTGCCGCCAGGGGCGGGTCCCGGCTCGACGTAAAAAACGTATCCGCAGTCACCGGCCATCTCCTGCAGATAGGCGCGATCCGTCCCCCGCTGGTGCGGCATCTCCTCGAGCGGATTTGGAATGTCGGGAATGATCGGGGGGATGGCGATCGGTGCGATGCCGAACGCGGCGTACTTCGCCAGGATGGAGTAGACGCGCGCGATGACCGGCTGCGCGGGGAAGCGCATGAACGGCATCTCGACGAGATCCATCAGCAGGCTCAGGTCCTCGCCGGTGACGGTCAGGGTGGACTTGCCGGGCTCGTCGCTGGGCGAGATCTCCTGACGGGTCACAACGCCGTCCGACAGTACGTTCGGGATCCCACGCACGGTCGCGATGATGATGACGCGTGTCATGATCGGATCGAAGTAGCCGGCGGGGAGCAGCGCCGTCTGCAGCAGCGACTTCTTGCCGACGCGGAATGTGAGCTGGAAGCCGCTGCGGTCTCCGCCGCTGTTCACCTGCACGCTTTCCAGCGCGTCGATCACCGGTTGGGGCGCGGGGATTGGCACGCCGGGTCCGATCAGCAGGGTCAGGTGGATGCCGTCGAGCATTACTTTTTTTCCCCTGGCTTCGTCTTCAGCGCGGCCTTGCATGCGGCCTTCAGTGCTTCAGCTTCTTGCCCGGTCACACCGCTCCGGTCGATCGCCGCTTCACACGCCTTCTCCGTGCCCGCTTCAATGCCTTTGCGGATGCCTTCGCGGGCCTTCTCGGCCAGCCACTTGGGCAGCTTTTTGATCACGGGCTCGGCAACCCTGAGCCCGATGTCAACCAACACGTCCGTAGCGCTTTTCGGTTTGCGGGGGTGCGTGCGGTCGAACTCTTCGATCGCCTTGCGCTCGCGCTCGGTGCGTTCCCACCAGCTCTCCTCCGGGAGCTTGTAGTCCTTAGGCAGATTGAGATCGATCGGCCGTTTCCTTTCTTCAGGAGCCGGCGCCGTTACCGGCGCGGGTGTAGGTGCAGGGCCTTCGATCTTGACCGTGATCTCGACGCGGCGATTGAGCGGCTCCCTCGTGTTGTCGGGCGTGTCCTTGGCCAATCCCGTTTCGCCGGCCGATTCGGCTCTCACGTCCGCGACGCGATCGGCGCCCACCTTTTGCTTTCTGAGGGCAGCCTCGAGCGCGGCCTTCGCCCCGTGGGCGCGCTTCAGACCGAGGCCTTCGTTGTATTGCTCGTCGCCCGACGTATCCGTATGGCCCGTGATCGTGATCGTCGCTCTCGCGCCCGCGGTCGCCGCGAGGTGCGCTGCCACTTCCGCCGCTAACGCGTCGAGCGCTTTGCGGTGCTCGCCCGTAAGCGTCGGACTGTTGAGCCCAAACCGGTCCAGGTTCTTGGACCAGGTGTTCGGATCGGCGACGACCGGCTCGTCCGGCTTCATCTGCACCGCATACGCCGCACCGCCCACCAGATCGGGTGACACGGGCCCACCCTGCACGGCACGCTCGGCTGCCGCGTCGGCGCGGTGTTCCGGCTGGGTGCTCACGCCCCCCTGAGACTGCTGGACCGCGTGCGCCAGCTCATGCGCCAGCAGGCGCTGGCCTGGTTCGCTCTGCGGTTGATAACGCCCCGCGGCAAAGTGGATGTCGGTGCCAACCGTGAAGGCCTGCGCACCCATGTCGTGCGCCTGCGCGGCGCTCTCCTGGTCCGCGTGCACCCGGATCGTGGAGAAATCGTGGCCGAATGCCGCTGCCATTTTGTCTCGGACGCCTTCGACGAGCGGTTGCCCGCCGCTGTGCTCCGGTTGCCGGACCGGCGTCGTGGACGACGTTGGCGGACGAACGTGGTCGCGGTCGAAATCGTTCACGCGCCGATCCCCTCCGGCAGCGTCACGCGTAGTCTACGGCCGATCGTTTCGATCAGCTCGTCGGGCCGGACCGCGTCGCTGGCGTCGCACAACTTCCAGTACTGCTCGGGATCCCCCAGGTAGCGCGCTGCCAGGTTGTCGAGGCGGTCCCCCTGTACGACGGTATGGGTGCTGAGCGTGGTGAACCGCTCCATGGGCGGCACGAACCGGCGCGCGAGATACGGATGGATGCGCCCGTCCGGCGCCGTGTCGGTCAGCGTCGGCACGGCGTTGTAGCGGCTGTTGGGCGGGAAGGGCTTCGATCCCGCCGCAGCATTCTGCATTAGCGCGTCGAGCTGTTTGAGCGCCTCGTTCATGGAATGCCCCCCAGACCGAGCGCGCTGAGCGCCGCGCCGGGCGCCTTGGCGGCGAGCTGTTGTTTGTTCTGCAGGTAGCCGAGGAACAGGGTGCCGGCCTTGTGGGAGAAGCCGACATCGTTGACCGACAGCACGCGCATGCCGAGGCTGACCTTGGCGCGGATGGGGTTGAGGGCGGGATCGAAGGCTTCTTCGGTGATGCTGAACTCGGTGAGCCGCACCGGGAGGATGCGCTGCTTGCTCCACACGAACAGTGTCAGCGGCGCTTCAGCGGGCGCGATTTCAATGGTGCCAATGCTGGCAAGGCCATTGCTGAAGATCAGCTCGGCGGCCGTTGGATTGACGAGGACCTCGAGCGCCGCGAGCTGGGGCTGGATGCCAAACTGCACCGTGTTGGCGTTCTGGTCTGGAAACTCGAGCTGGTCGGCGGCGTCGATTTCCGCTTCGAGCTTGATCGTTTCAACTGCGGGGCCTTTGAGGCGCAGAACTTCTGACCGCTCGCCGCCCTCTGCGCCAGAGCCTTGCACCTGCAATGTCCGCGCGAGAGAGTCCGGATTGTACTGCAGCCCAATGACGCGTTGAACGGTGCCAGAGCCGGAAAGAATGACGAGGCCGCCGTGTACAAGTTTGGGAGAAGCGGGAAAGCTCGTCATCGTCTATGCCCCTTGGCCGCGCGCGCTGCGGCCCTTGCCGGAACACAGGTCGCAACATCAAGCCCCGCCACACGACAAGCATCATCATCGTTCGGATGCGCCGCCTCATTCATGATGGAAGCAGGATCGTTGTAGTTGGCGGGTTTCTTCAGCTCTTCCCGAAACCAGTGCAGCCGCTCCGGGATCTCCATGAATTCGTTGGTGGCGTGAGCCTCTATGTAGTTGTAGCGGTCGAGCTCAAATGCGAACATGTGATGGAGCTCGTGAGCAAAGCCCACGGGGTCGCCCCCCGACCAGTTCGTCGCGACTTCTGGTTTTGAGGGATCGACGTCCACCTTGAACGTGTCTGCGGCTGCCCTGTCCACAAAGCGGATGTCTACGATATAGCCTTTGGTAGACGCCGCCTTTTCAATGCCATCTTCCATGGCCTTGATCGCATCCACATCCGCCTTGGTGCCTGGTCCCTTCGGCGTCAACAGCACGTCAGCCTTCACGACGATGTTCGTGGGTGACGTGCGATCCACGTAGTATGTGCCACCGCCGAACTTACCCTTGATTGCGACCCAACTGCGCTTTGCGGAAGCAGACGCCGCCTCTTCCACACCCGTGCGCTTTGCCTCCTTTCGTTTCCGCTTTTTCTCCACCACCCCGGCCGTCGCCGTGCTCGCTCGCGTCTCGGCCGCGACCGTCCCCGGAGCTTTGACCGGAGTATCGAACAGGGTCTTGAGCTTGGCGAGGAAATGATATCGATCGGGCAGCGATCGCCTGTGTATCTCGGCAATGATGTCGTTCGTCAGTCTGACGGCGTCCGCCGAGAGCCCGCGAAACGCGGGCGTGTTGCGGATTTGCTCTTCGAGCTCGGCGCACCATTCCGCCAAATGCACGTCGCCCATTCCATCACGCTGGACCAAAGGTGTCGACACGCAGGAGGCCTCTAGTCCGCCACGAATCCCTTCCGTGTGGGACTGTTGCATCACATGCGTCAATTCATGGGCGATGAGACGGCGTCCGGCGAGTGTTCCTGGCGCGAAGCGTCCGGCACCGAACACGATGTCACGCCCCACGGTATACGCGTGCGCGTTCACCTCACGGGCCGATTCTGCGGCAACCGCGTCTGCATGCACGCGGACGCGCGCGAAGTCATAGCCGAATCGCTGCCCCATGTCCCGCTGCAACGCCAAGTCCAACGGCTCGCCTGACTGCACGAGGACCTGGTCCACACTGCTCGGCGCGGTTTCGCCCGAATCCGTTGCGGCGAAGCCACTCGTGCGTGGGCGGAGTTCCGGGACGAGACCTGCCGACCCTCCCAATGCTTGATCGGCGACGCGATTTGCTTCTGCTTCGAGGGTGCTCGTCGCCGTCCCGACCGCGAGCTTGGCCTGCACGCGCTTGCGGCGCTTGCATTCAGCACAGTCCCCGCCGAGCGTTGCGTTCCCCGATCCGCAAGCGCACTTCCGCTGCAGCAGCCAGCCGGGATTGGCCCAGCTGGTTGGTGTCGACGATTTCGCGGCCACGATCTGCGAGCGTGCAAGAGCACTCAAGAGGTCATCGCCTCCATGCGATCAGCGAAAATGGATACGATCAGCCAGCGGAGTCCGGCGGATCCGACGATCGAGAAACTCATGGGGACCCAGTCTTCTTCCCGCCCATCCACTTCAAGGCATTAGCGATCAACTTCTTGACCCACGACACGATGAGGTCGCGCAGTTTGGTGTGCTGAGCTTCCGATTTCGGATCGCCTTTGGGGGCCGGCAGGTTGGGCACATGGAGGTGCCCCACTGGCACGGACGATTTCTCCTCCGTCTTGAGGAGCGCGGTTCTGTAGAATATCTCGTTGGAGAGGAAGCCTCCCCCAGACCCGACCAACTCCCCGGACGGGGTTTGCTCCTTCTCCGATTCCGCCTTCGTCTCCTCCCTGCCGACCATCGCCTTTCGGGGCAGGCTACTTTCGAGGAACTCTGGGCCCTTACCGAACCGCTTTCCTTCCTTTAGGCCAGACGACCCGACGGGATCGACGTCGACGTTGTCGGCCCCCGATGGCGCCCGGCGTCGTCCGGCATATTTCTCGAGTTCGAAGGCTTCGGACTGCTTGCCCTTCGACGCGGCTGGGTCGAGTGTCGAGCCTCCCTGGCTGATGGTCATGACCATGTCGACCCGTTTCGGGCCTGTCAGGTACGGTCGGAACGTCGTTTCCACGATGGCGCGGTCGAAATCGGCGAAACGAACCGGGAATATCACGCCCTCGACTCGACCATCCTTCGCGCCGGGGCCCCCGCTGATCGTGTGACCGTCTAGCGCCAACACTGCAGCACCGGAGGGGTTCGCCTTGCGCAGACCTTGACTGCGGAGCGCAAACGGATCGAAGCCGGACACCAGGACCCGTCGCGACGCATCCGGACCGCCGGCGGGAAAAACGATGTCCGTGCGGCCGCGGGACGATGCCTCGAGCGCGTCAAGGAGGCCGCTTTTCTCCGCCAGCGTGAGGTTGTACGAGGTCGGCGCGTACGTCCGCACCGCGGCCGCACCAGCCAGCCGCGCCCAATACAGCGGGCGATCGTCGCTGCTCGCCTTCTTGGGATCCTGGGCCCGGGCCTTCGAGCGGTCCCAAAGGCCTTGCCCGAACTTCAACACGACACTTCGCGCCACTGACGCCGAGGTGACCGTCGGGAGCTGCGTTTCAAGCTCCCCAACGAGGATGTCGTAGCCGCTGGCTTTGAGGATCTCTCTGGGCACCGCCTCGGCCCGGAGCGCTTCCTCCATGGTCGGCCCCGCTCCGGCGGCGGAGACCCCGGCACTCACGCCCTTGAACGTGAAGAATACGACTGTGCGGAAGTTGGCCTTCAGGAAAGCCATGTTCGTACCGTTCAAATGCTTGCTTTCCGGGCCCCACGGGTTGTAGAGATCGATCGTCTTGCTGCTCGGGTACACATTCCGCAATGCGTACGCGTGGTTGGTAATGACTCCCGACTTCAAGGCTTTCTTCTTGGACGCCGCGGTGGCCTTGGGCGAGAAGACGGTGACCGGTTGCTTGGCGAGGAAGTGGTGGGACAGGCGCTCGAACAACGCATCGTCCGACAGCTTACCGGGGAGTGAATACTCCTCTCTAGGAGCGCCGGTCATTGCGATCGCGTGTTCCTTGGTACTGACCTTGCTCCCTTCGATTTTTAGCCAGGCACCGTGGGCCTGCATCCAGCCTTTTTCGATCAGCATTGGCCACAGTTCTCTCCCGTAGGTCTCGCTCTGGTCCCCGAACTTGGCGTAGGCCGGCGCCCCCGTGGCGTACGAAGGGAATGTCGGCTCCACTTTCTGATTGACGCGTTTTCCGTCGGGCCCGAAAAACGAGACAGTGAATGTCCCGTCGTCGTTTGGTGTCACCATTTGCTCGATCGCCTCGGGTCGCACCTGGGCGATCGCCGCCAGCAGCGCCATGAAGTAGCAGTCGCCCAGGTATCCCTGCTCCACATCCGTGGGGTCGACGGCGCGAGGGTCCTTTTCACCCCACACGAACGCCTCACCCTCTTGTCGGCGCTCCGGGTACTTGCTCGGATCATTTTCGGGCGGTGACTCCGGGTTTGTATCGCCGGACTGCAGCGCGGCGACCCATCCGACGACTCGCGGCGTCAGCGGAAGCTTTGCCTTCGCGCCACCGCGCGCCGTTTGGAGAGCGCCCAGTTCTCCGGAGTGACCATCTCGCTTGGGAGGGGTAGCCTTCCGTCGTATCGTGCGGAGCTCGGACGTCGGCCTACCCAATTGCTGCACCACGTGGGCTAACTCGTGGGCCAGCAACCGCCGTCCAGCAGAATTCCCTAAGGAAGCGGGGTTCTCCGCAAAAACGATATCGGATCCGAGCGTGTAGGCGAGGGCATGTACGTCACGTGCGGATTGTGCCTCGGCTGGTGCCGTGTGCACCCGCACGCGCGAAAAGTCGTGGCCAAACCGCTGCTCCATATCCCACCGCAATCCCTGCTCCAACGGAGTGCCGGGACCAGAAAGGAGGCTGTCGACCCCAGGCCCTTGGCCGAAGGAACGCATGGCGCGCAGCGGCGTGTCGGCACCGGCAATTGTTGTCGATGCCGCCAACGCCTGATCGGCGATGTGATCTGCTTCCCGTTCATGTGGGTCGTCGGGCGAGCCGATGCGCACAGCGGTCTGCAGGGTGTGCCGGCTCGGGGTGAAATGCCGGGCGAACGTTGACGATCGGGCAGCAGCCTTCCTGGCGACAGGCATGGCGGCTTGCTTCATCGGCGTAGGCCTCCGACGATGGAGCTCGCTGCCTGGATACCGATGGGATCCTGTCGAACGGAACGCATGCGCAAAGGCTCGGCGATCCGCAGTGTCTTGAGAGTCCGGTCCTCCGCGAGACCGGCAGCGATACTCGGGTCTGCAAGCAAGTGGCCGAGCTGGAACTGCAATTGACCAGCGATGTCTGTCTGCTGATCGCGAGGGACCCCGCGCAGCACGAGTCGATCGATAATGACGCTAATGCGCGACGGTGGCCTCATGCCCCCACCCAGCCCCGCGTCTCCGCGTCGGCCAGTGGCCGCTCCAGCTTGGCCGTCTCGCTCTGCGCCGCCCGCAGCAGATGTGCCATCCCAAGCCCCTCGCCTCCCTCCGCTGCCAGGAACGCGGCATTGAGCGCGATATTGCGGATGCTCCCGCCGGGAAGGTTCAACTTCGCGAGCTTGCGATAGTCGATGCCGTCGAGCGGCGCCTGCGACGGGAACACCCGGCGCCAGATCGCCTCGCGTAAGTCCGCATCGGGGAACGGGAAATTCACGATGAACCGCAGCCGCCGCTGAAACGCGCGGTCGAGCGCGCTCTTCATGTTCGTCGTGAGGATCGCGAGGCCGCGATACGCCTCCATGCGCTGCAACAGGTAGCTGATCTCGATGTTCGCGTACCGGTCGTGGCTGTCCTTCACTTCGCTGCGCTTCCCGAACAACGCATCGGCTTCGTCGAACAACAGGATCGCCCCGCTGTCCTCCGCCGCGTCGAATACTCGGCGCAGATTCTTCTCCGTTTCGCCGATGTACTTGCTGACCACCGCGGAGAGGTCGATGCGATACAGATCGAGGCCCAGCTCGTTGGCGAGCACCTCGGCCGCCAAGGTCTTGCCGGTGCCGCTCTCCCCGGTGAACAGCGCGCTGACGCCCAGCCCGCGCGACGCATGACGCCCGAACCCCCACTCCTCGTAGACTCGCAGCCGCTGCCGCAGATGCGCCGCAACCTGTCGAAGGACCATCAGCTGGGCCGGCGGCAGCACCAGGTCGTCCCACTCGGCCACCGGATTGACGCGCTCGGCCAAGTCGTTCAGCCGCTCGCGACCGAGGCGGCGGCACCCTTGCCACAGCGCGCGCGGCGCGTCGTCCGACGCTTCCGCAACCTCGGCGATCGCGCTGATCGTCTGCGCGCTGAGGCGAAACTGGCCGGCGAGGGCGTCGAGCGTGCCGTTTACACCCGCGGCGTGTTCGCCCAACGCGCGCAGCCAGAGCTGCTTCTGTTCACCCGCGTCGGGGCGGTCGACCGTGTGCGCCACCACCGCTCGCCGCAAGCGCAGGGGCTCGCGCGCAGCGACGATCACGGGCGCCGCAGCCCGTTCGGCGAAGACGCTCAGCGACTTCACGGGTGCGCCTTCACCGCAGACCACGAGGAGGAGAGCCGGCAACAGACGTGCCTCGCGAACGCAAACAGCGGTAGGCCCAGCCGGGACGCGACCGCTGCGGCGACGTCCTGCTGCCCGGCAACGTCATCGCCGTCAAGCAGAATCAGGGGAGCGCGGTCGATCCGCCGCTGGATATCAGCCGTCAATGTCTCGACGAGTCGCTCGTGCGTCGGTGCGACGAACGGCGGAGGATCGCGCAAGGTAACGAGCGGCCTCAGCCGCACATCGATCAAATTGATGCCGGTGAGGAAGTGCAGGATGCGTTCGTCGATGCGCAGCGCACTGTCGACCAATCGCAAGCCCGGCTCGATTTCGACCAGATGCCAGCGCCGTAGTGGACGCCCCTGTGTAAGCGCGCTCCAGTGCGCCTCAGGCAAATGGGCAAGGGCGAGCCCGAACGTGGGGTGCTGGGGCGCGCCGGGTTTCTGCGCGCGGGCGCATTGCGAAGCGAGCTGTCCATCCAGCTCGGCGCCGGCACAAAGCAGCAAGATCGCGCGCTCGAACGAGGAGAGCGCGAACAGCTCGGTGAGCATGTCGATCGCTGCGAGACCTGGCATCGCCTGCACGGCAGTTTGCAGATCGGCTTCGACTTCCACGGGCACGGCGCCCTCGCCCTCCAGGCGCTGCTTCAGCGAGCGTAGCTCCGCCGCCAGGAGGCGTTGGTTGGCCTCGGTCCAGTCCGACAAGGGTCGGTCGGTCATGTGATTTCGATGCGCTGGTCGAAATACACGGGCGGCTTCACATCGCGATTGATGAGCTGGCTGTCGACGCCGTCGACCCGCAGCCGCACATAGTGCACGCCAACGGGTGCCTCCAGCACGGTGAACGTGAGCGTTCCGGTCGTAGCATGCTCGTCGGCGGAGACCTCGTGGTTGCCGATGATCAGCGAGGCTTGTTGGCTTGAGCGCACCTGCGGCACACAATTGATCGTGACCGTCGCGGTTCCATCCCCATCACGCGCGAACTTTTGAGGCGGCGTCGTAAGGCTCGTCATTTGCGGCGCGACCGCGAGCGCCAACTGGTTGCTGACGCGCAATTTGGTCTCACTCGGCCGCCGCACCTGCACGGCGACGAGCCAGGTCCCCGCCGGGTAGTCGGCAGGAACGTTCGGGAGCGCGAACTGAACAGTCGTCGGAGTCACGCTCGTGGCTGGCCCAGTGTCGCGCTCGATGCGGAGCCGCGGCAGGTTCAGCAACAGCCGGTGATTGCTGCCATCGAGATGGTGTCCCGTGAAGGTGAGCGTGTCACCCAGATGCGCGGCGACTTGCGACTTCGGCGCGGCCACCGATTCGAGCGTGGGGAACGCCGGCATGAGGTCCGGCCCCACCGCGATGTGGCGGATGAGTACCGGCAGCGGCGCGCTCGCGTCCTGCGTCGCCTCGATCAGCACGACCGACGCCTGATAGGCCGCGGTCGGGCGGTAATGCGCCTGCAGCGCCGACCAGAGCTTAGACATCTCCTCGGTGTTCATGGTCATCGGCGTGATCTTGACCATTTCATATTGGTCAGCAAGGTCGGATGCACGCAGCGCTTGGTAGACCTTGGGCAGTAAGCCGCCGTCCACCGGCGCGGTCGGCGGGTTCAGAGCCGTGCGGATCGCGTCGCGCGACAGCACCGGCGTTTCGTGGAGCAGTTGCATCGCGTAGCCGAGCAGTACTTCAGCCTGCAGATCGGTAGTACCGTACGCGGTGACGAGGTAATGCAGATCGAGCGCCAGGGGCGGATTGGTGAGCCTCGACCCGTTGCTGTCGCGCGAGGGCAGGCCTCTGTTGCGCCACGCAGCGTTCGGTGTCACCTGGTGCAGAAACACGTTTAGGCGTGGCTGCACGTCAGTGCCTTCGAGCGCAATGGTGTCGGGTGCGACCGCGGACACAGTGACGCCGGCGCCCGTCGCATCCGTGACCTTGTGATCGATCAGCCCGCTGTCGAGCAGGTCACGGATCACCGCGGTGACGCCGGCGATCGCGAGCGCATTGCTCATTGGTTTCGCCTCGCACGCCCCTGCAAGTACTCGTCCAGGGACATCGGCTTCTTTCCACTTGCCGCCTTCTTGCGGGGCGGTACGGCTTCCGGCAGCGCGGTAACCTCGATGCGGCCGATGTGGATATGGACCTCCGGCTCAGCTCCGTCGCGCCAATTGCGCAGCGTGCTCGCCTCGGGCTGGATCCGCGCCAGCGCCGCCGCTGCCCGCGGCTGTGGGCCGGGGTTGTGACGTGCTCGCGGGAGGGATCCTCCGCAGGCGCGCGCCCAAAAGAATCACTGGGCGCCACCGACGGCGGACCAACAGGGGTGGTGACCGGTTTTCGGGGTACGGGTGCGCGGGACTCGGCGTCCGCGGGAGGCGCCAGCACATCCGCCGCACGCGTCGCCGGCATCCTGCGCGTGGGCCCGGCGTCGGCTTCCGCGGCGAACGCTTCCTCCATCGGTAGCGCCTCCGCCGACCCGAAGAACGGAAGGCTCGCGTTCGCGTGCACGATTGGGGCCGCGTTCACCGCGCGCTCCGCAATGCGAGTGAGGTAGCCGCTCATTGGCCCAGCATCCGTAGGTAGGCCGCGCGTCGCGTGGTCGGCAGCGCAAGAATGTCGCGCTCGCTCCAGCCGTAGGCCGCGGCGAGTCCGTGGACGGCGTGCAGCAGGCTCGTCGCGTGTGACTCGATTTCCTCCCAGAGAACCACAGCGGGATCAAACGTGCTCTGCCACACGTGACCGCAGTTGGCGCAGGTGAAGTCGAGGCACAGCTCGCCGCCGGGATCCAGCGCCGCAATCCCGGCTTCGACCTCCGCGACGAGAGCATCGCCCCATGGCGACGGGGTAGTCTCGATCCTGCTGTTGCAGCAGCGCCGGAGCAGTTCCTGCAGAGCGGCTGTGGCGCTACCGGCGTCCGCGACTGCCGTCAGGTCGCCGCAGTTCGGCGCACGAAAACGGAGGCCTTCACGCGTCACGAATTCGTCGTCGTCCGGCGCCCCAGCAGCCTCGGTGTTCATAGCCGCCAGGTCGAGGTCGAGGCTCAGTCGCCCGCCGCAGCACGGACAGTCCACGTACCCACTGAGCGTGTTACCGAAGAGCGACTGCCGCAGACGGGTGAGCGCGCGATCCCGGGCGCTGATGCTCGTCTGCGTGAGCTCGTCGCCGCTGCGGCCGGGTATCGCAAGCTCGAGAAGGAGCCTCGAGCGATCCGATACGGGCACGCCTTGGCCGCGTTCCCACACCGCAAGGAGGCCGGCGGGGGAGAGGTCCATGATTCGCTCAGGTCACCGACTCTGCGAGAGTCGGCTCGTTCGGCTCGACGACCGCGGTGTCCCGCTCCCAGCCTTCGTTTTCCAGCTTGATATGCTGTATGGCCACCGCGTTGGCATTGGCGTCCAGGTCCGGCACCGCCTGGAACTCCGACACCCAGCAGCGAAACACCTTGTACGCGAGGGCGAGCTGCCCGGCCTCGTTGTAGACCTCGATGATCAGGTCCTTGCGGAAATCCTTGAGCGAGACTTCGGCGCCCAACCCGGCCCCGTAGTTCCAGACCTTGTTGGCCCACTTCTCGAACTCAGGGTCGTGAGTCACACCACGCTCGAGCGTGATAGGCTCGTACTTCGTGCGACCGGGCGATTTGCGTGACGTGGAGGCGTCACCGCCCTGGCGGTGCTCGACCACCTCGGTACTGCGCTTGAGCGCGCCGACCTTGGAGATTCCCGCGACGTAACGCCCATCCCACTTCACGCGGAATTTGAAGTTCTTGTACGGATCGAAGCGGCGCGGGTTGACCGTGAACTGTGCCATGGACGGCTCCTAGACCTGGGCCTGCTGCGCGATTTGCTGGATCTTGATCACCACGAACTCCGCCGGTTTCAGCGGCGCGAACCCGACTACGATGTTGACGATGCCGTTGTCGATGTCCGTCTGCGTCGTGGTTTCCTTGTCGCACTTGACGAAGTAGGCCTCGCGCGGGCTCGCGCCTTGAAACGCTCCCTGCAGGAAGAGTGTCTGCATGAATGCGCCGATGTTCAGTCGGATTTGTGCCCACAGTGGTGCGTCGTTGGGCTCGAAGACGACCCACTTGGTGCTGCGGTACAGCGTCTCTTCGAGGAAGAGCGCCATGCGACGCACGGGGACGTATTTCCACTCCGAGCCCACTTCATTGTTCCCACGCAGCGTGCGCGCGCCCCACACCACGTTTCCGAACACCGTGAGATTGCGCAGGCAGTTGATGGCGCGGATGTTGAGCTGGCCGTTCTGCAGGTCGGTGAGCGGTGTGCGCAGTCCAGCGGCGCCCGTGAGGCTCGCGTCGGTGCCGGCGGGTGCCTTCCACACGCCACGTTGCCCGTCGGTCCGGGCGTAGATGCCCGCCACGAACGCGCAGGGCGGATACTCCTCGATGCGGTTTTGCTGCAGCGGATCCGGCGCTTGCACCCACGGGAAGTACAGCGCGCCGTTGATCGCGTCGGCCCCAGCGATCGTCGCGTCGGGACCGTTCTGTATCAGGTTCGTCAGGTTCGGCGCCTGGTCGGTGTCGACGATCAGAAACGCGCGCCGGGCCCGGCAAAAGGCCTCCAACTGTTGGATCACGGTGTTTGTGGTCTCCCCCGGGACGCAGAGCAGGTTGAAGAGATCGATCTGGTCGAGGAGGTTCACGCCGTGACTGCCGCCGCCGGCCTGCAGCGCGGTCTCGTACCCGGCGGTGTTCGGTTGCAGCACGGTGCCGTCAAGGCCGGGAGGGCCGCCCAGCATCTGCGGTACGACCGTGTCCGCGGGCGGCGTCGTGGCACCGCCGAGCACCACGGCACTCACGAAGCTCGACTCGGCGGCCACCACCTTCACGACGTCGCGCTGGTCGCCGGCCACCATCGAGAGGTTTTCGAACGACTCCGCGACCACGTCGGTCGTGGCGCCCGTCGGATGAGAGATGACCTGGAGACGAAAGCGCGTTGCGTCGTCCGTCCGGATCTTCGTGCTGACGCCGTAGGATTTCGCCCAGTCGCCGGGGTTGCGCGCGTCGATTTGCAGGGCACCGCCGACGACGACGCTCGCGGTACCGGCATCAGTCGCGGCCAGACGAATGATGTACGCTTGCTGCCCGCCGTTGGTGAAGAATTGGTTTACCGAGTGACCGAAGGAGTTGCGGCGGTCGCGGCCGCCGTAGGCGCGCTCGTACTCCGGCCAGCTCTGGACGAGTAGTGCACGATCAACCGGTCCCTGTGCCGCCCAGCCGACGAACGCGGCGATGGAAGTGGCCACACCCGTGATGGTGTGGACACCACTGGGCACTTCTTCGATGTATACGCCGGGATAGGTCAGAGTCGCTGGCATGGTTGCGGTCCTTCGCGAGCGGGTATGCCGCCGAGCGCGCTCACGGCGTTGCGTCGCGCGCGGCGAGGATGGAGATGGTCGCGTCCTGCGTGGTGGCGTTCTTGAACTTGAGGGTCCCTACCGTGGCGGAGAGGAGACTCGCCGCTCCACCGCCGATCAGCACCACGGGACCATCGAGCGGGACGTCATTGTTGTCGACCTCATACGTAAGATCCGTGCTCGGTTGCGCCGGGCTTATGAGCAGCAGCTTCACGGCGGCGCCTGCCCCGGTGAGGACCTCTACATCCTGGCTCCCGTTGGCCGGGATCAGGACGTTCAGCTTCACATAGGCGTCGACATCGGTCATTTCCCCGCTGCTCGCGAGCGTCGGGCCCCCGGTCACCTGCGTCGAGAAACTCCATTTCAGCCGTTCAGACATGTGGTCCTCCCTTCGGACATCAACGCTTGCGAACACCAGCGAGTAGGTCTCGTGGGACGGGCTCCGTGAACAGGCCAACCCGTCGTCCGTCCGGAGTGAACGCCATGACCTGAAGGTGCGGGTGTTCCCCGAACAGCAGATTCCAATCCGGTCCCACCTCGGTCTCGCGCAAACCAATCACCACTACGTCCGGCCGTCGCTCGCGCACCACCTGCAGCAGATTGCTGCGCTCCGACAACTCGCCGACGACCTCGGAGTCAGGGAGCTCCTTCAGGAGTTCACGGATGATGTCGCCCTGCATCCGGGGCATATCCACGAGTAACACGCGAGTGCGCGGCACCGAAGTCGTGTTCGTCACGTGGCCGGTGAACGTGCGACGTCGAGGCGCCGGCGGAAATAGCCCGCGCGATCCAATTCGGATTCAGGCGCGTGCCTGGATCGTTCGATTCGTCGCGATCTAGATCCGATCTGGATCTTGACCCGCGGGCCAGCGCCGCGCACCCTAGTGCGGCTCATCGAGAAGGACGTCCCATGGCCGACGCAATCGTGGTCTCCAAGACGGAGTTCCACGCAGTCAAGCCGAGCACACCACTGATGCTGTCGGTGAAGATTGGCGACGATCAGGAAGGTGGCACCGTCGTCACGTTGAACGGCCAGATGGTCGGTTCCGGGGATGACATCAAGAATCTGCGCATCGGCGCGCCGAACCAGGATCTCCGGAACAGCAGCATCTCGTGCACGACCACCGTGAAGGACGTGAATCCGGCGACCAACCACACGTCCGTGACCTACGCCCTGCTGGGAGGGAAGCAAGACCGTGAGTTCACCTACGATGTCACGGTCAGCGAAGCGGGCGGGCGCGCCGTGTACCTGGTGGTCTTCCTGCTATCATGACAGGAGCGGCGATGCGCAATTCTCTCGTCACGCTTCCGCTGCTGATCGGCGCGATCGCGGCTCCGGCACCAGCGCAGTCCGGTGATGCCGGTGCCGCGTTTAACGGACTGCGAACCCCCGTCTCACCGGCCTTCGTCCTGCTGGGGGTCGCGCCGACCGAAGTCGAGCGACCCAATACGCCGGCCGATCTCGCGTTCAGCATTCTCAACCGCAGTGCCGCGTTTACCAGCCTGCCGCGCGACGTCGCTCTCGAACTCAGCCCCTACTGGCTCGTTGGTCATCCGACGCTCTCCTGGCAGGACGACGCGAAGCGCGGCGTGGGGACTAGCCTCGCGCGCACGATGACGGTGTCGTTCGCCACCGCGGAACTCGGCACCACCGCGCGTCCGATCACCGGTCTGGCGCTGGGGCTGCGTGCCGCGCCGTTTTCCGGGCGACTCTCCGACAGCACCCAAGCGCGGCTCCGCGCGTTGGGGGCGCGCCTCACCAGCGAGAGCGCCATGCTCGCCGCGCTGATGGCGCAGCGTCAGCAGGCGCTGATCCGCGAACTGCGCAGCGAGCTGCGAGCGAGTCGGACCAAAGAGGATTCGACGGCGGCGACCGCGCGCTTCAACGCGACCAACGCACGGCTCGCGCAGGAGAAGATGGACACGGCGGAGTTCAAAGCCGCCGTCGACAGCACCGACCGCCTGTTCGGAGACCTGGCGCTGGTCCGCGAAGGCTTCGTGCTCGAGGTGGCCGCCGGGGCGGTGATGCAGGCGCCGGGCGGCGCCGCCGACAGCGCGAAGCTCGCCCGCTGGGGCGCCTGGGTCACCGCCGGCTACGAGGGACCGGCTCTAAGCTTCGTGTTCGTCAACCGGTTTCTCGCGAGCACGGTCGACTCCGCCTCCGATGCGGTGGATCTCGGCATGCGCATCCTGTACGCCACGGGACGCTACGCCCTGTCCGCGGAAGGCGGCTTTCGGGCGTTCACCGAGCGGCCCGCGCCGCCCAACCAGTATCGCTTCGCGGCGCTCGTGGACTTCGAGCTGCAAAAGGGACTCTGGATTACCGGGACGTTCGGTCGCGACTACAGCGCCGCGGCGCCGGGGAGTTTCATCGCCCAGATCGGCGTCGCACTGCACGTTGCCGGAGAACGCATCGCAATCCCGATACATTAGGGAGCGGGCGTCGGCCGCCGGCCTTCGCTGCGGCCCTGGAGGCGCGCCACCGCCTGCGCGCGGCGATGCACCTGTAGCTTGTCGAGCAGGTTGTGCACATGGTTCTTCACCGTCGCGACTTCGATCCCCAACCGAACGGCGATGTCCTTGTTGGAGAGCCCCGCTTCGAGCAGCGCCCCGATCTCCCGCTCGCGCGGCGTGAGCGTCGTGATCGCGGTGCTCCCGCTCCCCCCCGCCAGCGCCGCGACCCGGCTCCACAACGTCGCGGCGGTTTTGGGCGAGCACAACAGCTCGCCGCGACCGACGCCTTCGAGCGCCGTCACGAGATCCTGCACCGACGCGGCGTGCGTGACGTATCCCGCGACGCCGGCCTCGGCGCATGCGAGGAGATCCTGCTCGTTGTCGCGAACACCGAGCGCGACGACTTTCACGTTCGACGCCGCCGCGGCAATGCCGCGCACGGTTGCGCTGCTTTGCGGCGTTCCCATGTCGACGAGCGCGACGTCGGGCCGGTGGTCGGCCGCGAGGCGCAGCGCGGTGGCCATGTCGGCCGCCGTGCCCACGACCGCCAACCGCTCCTCATCAGCAAACACCTGCGCGAGCCCCTCCCGATACAGACGGATATCGGATACGACGAGCACGCGAATGGCCGCTGACCGCACGAGAACACTCCGGATCGTTCCCCTTAGCCTACGGGACTCCGGACGTGTCTTCTAGGACATTTTGAGCAACGAGAAAAAAGCGGTTATGACAATCTGAGCGGCGGGTTCGGATGCCGTGCGTCCTTCGCGGCCGCCGCCGGGGGCAGCGACGTGGTCACGCGGTGCTGCCCGCTCGACCCGGCCCGTTTTCGTAGCTCGTTGAGAAACTGCCGCAATACCCACGCCGAGCCGTTGTCGAGCACGTCTTCCCACCCGTGGCCCGTCACCTTTTTCACCAGGCGATAGCACGCGCTCGGGTGGCGATGCGAGTGGAACGCCATCCAGCACAGCGACACGTGCTGGCGCTCGGCGCATTCGCTCCAATTCAACACCGTGACCCATTCTGTCATGCGATGCAGTGGCGGGAGTCCTGCATGTTTGAGCAAGCGGGCGAGGCGGAAGCGGTTGCCCAGACCAAGAGCGTCGGCGACGGATTCCGCCGTGCCGATCGAGCCCTTCGCCAGCACGACGGCTTCGATCACCGCGCGGACGGGCCCCGACAGACCGGGTCGGGCGGAGTGAATCGCGACAAGGACGCGTTCGAGCACGGGCTGATCGAGGGTCGGTGAGGACCCAAATCATGACTCGGCCATGCCCTGCTCGCAACCGGGCGTTCAACCGGGGCACAGCGGTGCTCAAAGTGTCATAGTGCTCGCTCCAGAGTACCCGCATGCTGGAGTCTCTGCCGTCGGACGCCAACGAGAGGCCCCATGCGAACCCAGGAAATGCGCCGCACAATCGCCAAGAAGATCTCCGAAGAGCAGCGTACTCACAAAGGCGCCAACGGGATTCGCACCTGGTCGCGTCAGAATCGCCTCAACCTCTCAGAGGCCGACATCGCGCAAACCATCCAGTTCGCGCAGCAATACATCGAGCATGTGCCCGCCATCATCGAAGCTACCGAGGCGGCAGCCATGCAGGCGGGTTTGCTCACGGAGGTGCGCGGGTTCCTGCAAGCCGCGGAGCACTATTGGTTCGAGCCGAACGATGTGTTCCCCGATCAGATGGGACTGCTCGGTCTCATGGACGATGCCTATGTCTGTCTGAGTGTTATCCATGCGATGTCCTCCAACCTCCAGGCGCGCGCGGGGAGACCGCTGATATCGCTCGATCTCGGGCCAGCCAACGCAAAGGCGCGTTTCGCGATCGGCGAGCCGTTCGCGAGTCAGTTGGACATGATCGTCATGCAGATCATGGGTGGCCCCATGGTCCAGTCGGTGATCAATGCGCTGAACCAGGTCGCTGACCGGATACCCACGTTCAACACGCCCGACCCGATTTGGGGGAACGCCAGCGTCGACGAGATCGTCAACGTGCAGCTCGGAGCGATGGGCATTTTCTAAGCGAGGCGCCAATGGACGCCGAATCAGTTTACCAAACGTTGCGCACCGGTCCGACCGCGGCGCGCCTGGCGCTCTTAGAGCAACTGCCCGGGACGGGATTCGAAACGCAGGCCGCCGCACTGATCGCGATCGGCAAACCGGAGATGGTGATAATGGGCTTGGTCCCCGTCGCAGGGAAACTCTGCGCGGGAGTGGACCCGGGCGCGGGGAGGCTGCTGGCGTTTGCGACCCACCGTTACGCCGTCGAGACCTTCGAAGGGAGCGCGGGCCACGCCGGCCTCCTCCCGATGACTCTGACCAATCTCGCCACGCAGTACGTCAACGGCTGCAACCTGCTCGGCGACTCAGAGGCGACGCTGTCGTTCACCAAGAGGTGGATTCCCTACTACACCAAGCTGAAGGAACGCGAGAACCTGCCCAGCCTGAAAGCGGCGCAGATCAACGCGCTGCTCAATCTGCGCCGCCTCGAGGACGCGCAGCAGGCGCTCGCCGACCCCACGCTCCGCGGCAACTGGGCGACGGACATCGAAATCGCCCGGTTGGAGAAGCTCTTGCGCCAGCTCCTCGCCCCGCCGACGGCAGACCGGGCACACGCGCAGCAGCGCCAGGCCGCCGCGGATGCCGTTGGAATCGCGACCCCGGAGGTCGGCACGGCACTCGATAAGGCGTTAGCGCTCGGGGTCGATGATCCGGAAGTGCGACAACAACTGCAGCGGCTCCTCGCCGAACGGCTCCAGAACGCGCAGCCGACAGATCTCACGAATCCAGACAATTTCGATCAGCAGCTCAAGATCCTAGGGGAAGCAGAGGAAGTCTTGACCGGCGGCGCGGGCGCGACCAGCGAGTTGACGATGCGCCGGCGCGTGCGCGAAGCAGCGGGGATTTTTGTCGGCCGCCAGCCGCCGCCTGAACAGATTCGCAACGCGTTGGCCGATCTCGCGCAGTGCCTCGCGTGGTCGCGGGAGCAGCGCCACACGGAGCTGACACGCGACGCGCTGTGGGGCATTTACCTGTGCCGGAGCCGGCTCAAGCAACCGTCGGAGGCCGCTGATGCCCTGCTGCTGCTGAGGACCGACATCGAGGCCGAGCGCGCCGGCATTCAAGATCCGTTCAAGCGCGCCGGGGTGTTCTCCACCTATCCGTATCTCTTCGCCGGCTTGTGCGAAAAGCTGCAGCTCGCGGGCCGCACCGCGGAGCTGCTGGAAGCAATCGAAGCATCAAAGGGTCGGGCGGTCGCCGATATCCTGACTCGGAACGCCAATCGACCCGTGGAAGATGCCAGCATCTATTCCGCAGTCGCGCGCGTGCCGAAGCTCGCTCGCAAGCACGCCTTCCATTATCTGACGTTCCACGTGGATGATGAGCGGACTTACATCGTTCTGGTGTCCAAGAGCGGCGAGATCCATTCGATCGCGCCGGTACCGCTGGGACGGGCCGCGATTCGCAAAGCAGCCGAGCACGTCGATCCTCGAGTGGGCAACCCGGCAGATGCCCTCGCTCCGCTGGTCGGCTGGCTCGATGCGTTCCTGGCCAACGGGACGATTGCGCCGCAAGACCACATCGTGTACTCGCCGGATGAGGATCTCGCGAATGTGCCGTTGCAATACCTGAGTTTGGGTGGCAAGCCGCTTATTGACCACGTCTCGGTGTCGAGGATTCACGGCGCATTTCACCTCGATCACGTGCTCGCTGGTAAGGGCAACGCCCCGTCCACGTACTTCGCGATAGTCGTGCCGTTTGAGCAGAACACGACGCGTGATTCGTGGCCGGAGCTGCAGCGCCTGCTCAGGCAGCCGACTGCACGACTCGAATCGCACTGCAAGGGGCAGGGGGAGGCTGTCGAGAAGCGGAAGGCGACGCTCGAGTGGTTTCGCGCTGCCAAGTTGCGCGACAAGATCCTGCATTTCTCGGCACACGGTTTATTTCCTCAGCTAAACTCCAAGGACACGCCGTTCGAGGACTCGGGCATCGTCCTGGCAACCGAGAAGGGCCTGCCCGATCGTGAGAAGCTTCGGCAAGGCGACCTGGATGGCGTACTCACCCCAAGCAAGATCCTGGATTTCAAGCTCGATTTGACTGGCAGTCACGTGTCGATCATGACGTGCGTCAGTGGGCTTTCACGCGAGGGTCTGGGGGGCGACGCGCTCGGAACGGACTGGGCGTGCACGCAGGCGGGCGCGATGAGTCTGCTCACGAGTCACTGGGAGGTGGACGCCAGAGTGGCCGCGCCCTTGGTCAGCCGTTTCTACGACCGCTGGTTGGGTGATCGCATGTCGCGCGCCGAAGCGCTGAGGAGCGTGATGACCGAGTTTCGCGCCGGTCAGGATCGGTTCAACCGTTTGGAATCGTGGTCAGCCTTCAGTTTGACCGGGGACTGGCGCTGACGATCGCTGGACTCATCGGGCTCGGCGTGGTGTGGGGGTGGTTGACCGCGCCGTGGGCCGAGGCGACGAGTCGCGGATGGGCCGCCACGGTGGTGCTGAGCGCCGCCGTACTCCAGGGCGCCGAGACTGTGTGGGTGCTGGGATATCGCTCGCTCGTAACGCTGCTGATTTCGTGGTTTATTGCTTGGCTGCTGCATCGTGCATTTCGCACCGCGCTCCGTATGCGTTTGCACCAGCGCACCACGTCTTAGGCATGGAGGGAGTATGGGGCTGATGGCAGACTCAGCGGCCGCTTGCGTAAGTTGCCCCGCATCGACCTTGCAGCTCTGGGGCGCCGCGTTTTTCGGGGCGCTAATCGGTTGGTATGTCTATTTCATCAACCGCTACCGCGCTTCCGACGTGCAGATCAGCGACCTCGTGACGCTGCTCGGTGTTATCGGCGGCGGTGCGGTGATTACGTTGTTCCCCGCGAAAACCGATCTCTTCGGAGCTTACGGGATCGGGCTCTTCGCCGGCTTCTTCCTCTATTTCATGGTGCTGGGCTTGATGGTCGGCAAGTCACCCAATTTCAGTGTCGACTGGTTCCTCGACGGGCGACGAAAGACACTCGCGACCGACGAGATGATCGGCCCCGAGGTGAAACCCACAACCCACGCCATGCTTGCGGAAGGCCGGAAACCACAGTAACCGATGCCCGGCGTCGCAGCGGTACGCGATCTCGTTTTTGGCCGTGGCGAGTACACGCGCGAGGGGGCGCCGGAGCCCACGTTGCTGCCCACGCTTCTGGGCGCCGCGTCACGGGATTCGCTCGCACGCATCGCCCTGAGCTTGGAAATCGATCAGCTCGGGTTGCTCCACCCTGGAGTCGGTCGAATGGTGCTGGCGACCATCCTTGCACGGCTTCAGGAACTGTCACTGTCCGACCAGGCGCTGGTGCGTCGCCGCGAGCCAGTAAGATCATGGTTACTGCTCGTAGAAGCGGCACAATCGTTGGGCGCTGAGCGCACCAAGCTCATCGATCAGGTTGTTAACAACCCGGCATTCGGCGCTTCCGCGGACTTCGTCGCAGCAGTGGGCCACCTACTCGCGCCAACAGATCGCTCCGAGTTGCTGACAACCTGGCTCAAGGATGCACCGCGTCTAGGAAACAAACTTGGGTTGGAATGGACATGCTGGGCACTCTGCAACGTGGCACCACTTGTTCCAGAGCGGTTTTCCGAGAACATGCAGACCGCATTCGCCGCAGCTCGAGCACTCGAGGCTCCATGGCAGCGGGCCGACGCGTTGCGGCAGTTATTGTTGACGCTGACGGTTGGAGGTGGTGCCGCTGAATCTCTAAACGCTGTTCGTAACCGACTACCCGAACTCGTGCCGCCGGAAGAACCTTGGCGAAGCCACCTGACACGTTACATCGCAGCATGGGCACGTGGATCGTGGCCGATCGATCAGCGAACCGGTCACGCGTATGCCCCTTTCGCACAGGTCTACGACGTCGAGCTACGAAGACTCCTTGACGAATCTAGGGGTCCTGATTTCCCCGTAGACCAGATGCGGAACGAAGTTGTGCACAGTGGGCTAGAGATCCCAGGTCGCTCTTCAGGTAGGGAGCCCGAGATCATCGCCTCGATTCCAAGGGATATGGAGCGGGTTCTTGATGACGGAATAGGTACTGCCGTTGGACGCTGGAGCGGACGGCGCACGGCGGCATACGCACCACGTCGCGATGTGGTGTTCCCTCCGCCACCGCCGGCACCGGGCGGGGCCCAGCAAGCTCCTCCTGCGGCAACGCGTTCGACGCCGCAAGGCGACATCACCGACACGGACGAGTTTACGCTTGGCGTCGGTCGTTCGTCATCTGCGACGCGACCGGCCCGGAGAGCGGGCAACGGAGAACCGCAGGTGCACACGCAGCCACCGGAGAGAAAGAAGCCGCGACGGAGGCCGCGCGTCGTCAATACGGGCTTTGCAGAGACGACGGCGCCTGGGGAGTTCCACGATCCTCGCACGCCGCTCGAACCCGGCCGGGCCTACTACTACTGGCTTGAGATCAAGAAGCACAAAGTCAAAGGCTCAATGGACGTCGGCGCATCGACACTCCCGGACCAGATTCCCACGGAAGCTGAGCTGACAGTAGCGCTCTTCGCACTTGACGGCGGATTCGAGCTGTCGGACGAGGAGGCGATAGGATCGATCCTGCTGACATCCGGCGGCAGCGCGCACGTGGTGGCGCAGCCGGCGCGCCAATACGCGAACGCCTCGCCGACAGTAATCAAAGAGCGACTGCTGTTTCCGGTCCGAGCGCCGCGGAAGGCCGGTCGCTACCGTCTACGCGCCAATGTCTACTACGAGGACGCGCTGATGCAGTCGCGGCTCGTGGTTGCTCATGTCGGAGTCCAGCCGCCGCGTGGCGAGTCCGCCCAGACATCGATCGTGGATTACACGCTGTCCAGCACGCTCGCGCCGCAATTGCTGCACGAAATCGAAGCGCGCGGTATGAGCGTCATGATCAATCAGAGCGCGACCGGGAGCCACGATCTCTGCTTCTATAGCGGTCGCGGAGCGAAGCCCTTACGCCGCGCCGTGACGATCTCCGACGACACGTTGGACGGCGCGATCGACCTGGCACGGACCGCGTTGCGTCAAGTCTCCTGGGGGGATGACAAGGAGTACAAACCTGGGATGCTGGACCGGTATAGCCCGCCGGTGACATTCGAGACGTTGCGACACGATCTGACGCTCCTCGCGTTCCGGGGCTACGACATCTACGACTCCATCGTCGACAACATCGCGGACGGTGACGTCCCGGCGTTCGAGGAGGCCCTCAAGGAGACCGGGACGCTGCAAATTGCAGGCAAAGAAGGGCTCCGCTACGTCCTGCCAGCAAGTATGGTGTACGACTATCCAGTCGATAGCGAAGAGCGCCCACTGAAGGACTTCGAGTTCTGTCCCGCATTCGTCGACGCCGTTCGCACCAGGATGCAGCTAGTCGACAGTGGCTGCTTTCAGGGCAAGTGCCCCAGCCGCGGCACGATCACCACGATCTGCCCTTCGGGGTTCTGGGGATTTCGACACGCGATCGGCTCTCCAATCTCGCTCGGCGCAAAGAAGAAAAAGCCGAATGACTTGCAGCCACGCATTCGCTACGCGGGTGTCCCCAGTATGGTGGTCGCCGTTTCGACGGCGGAGGATCTCACGGAGCGCGAGAGTCACGAGCTAACGATCAAGAAACTCAGATCGGAGTGGGTGCCTGAGAAGAGCACGAGCTACAAGCTCGCCCAGACCCGAGAAGAAGCGCTCACGGAGCTCGTGGACGCCAAGCCGCATCTCGTCTACTTCTATTGTCACGGCGGCCTCGTCGGTCGTGGCCGGCGGCAACAACCCTACCTGAGCGTCGGAGCTGGCGAGATCATCTCCCGAGCAAACCTGCGCGCGCGCAAGATCAATTGGGATGAGCCGAAGCCACTCGTCTTCATTAACGGCTGTCATACGGGAGCCCTGGACGCCACCACCGTGCTCGATCTGGTGACGGGATTCGTGCAGGGATCTCACGCCGTGGGCGTGATCGGCACCGAGATCACCGTATTCGAACCACTTGCGGGTGACTTCGCCACCCACTTCTGGACTGTGTTTCTAAGCGGTGACTTCGCGGTCGGCGAAGCGATCCGCCGAGCGCGCCTCGAGCTGTTGAAAAAGGGAAACCCGCTGGGACTGGTCTATACGCCGTTCGTGTTCGCGGGAACCAAACTCGAAAAGATCAAGTAAGGACGCGCTCATGGTCTTGGATCTATTGATTTGGCTTGCCCTCGTCATCGCCATGTTCGTGCTGGTACCGTTCAAACCACCCACACAGAGCAAGCAGCAACCGTCAGACGAGCAGAAAGAAACCGAAATCGCGACAATCAGTGAGCCAAGCGATGACCAACGCGAGGAATGGTTGGACCTCAAGAAACTTGAGTACGCGCGTACCGGCGATCGCTACGAAAACATCTACCGCGCGATCTGGCAGAACTTTTCATACATGGCGGTTCTGGCTGGCGGCATTCTCACGTTCACGAGCAAGACGTTTGACCCCCCGCTAGTATTTGCCCTGGCGTTGACGCCGCTCGTCTTCTGGTTCCTCGCGACTTTTCTACCCATGGACTTCTACGGCGACGCAACCCGAACACGCGCTTCAAATATCGAGCGCGAGATCAACGCCCTATGCTTCAAGGGAAAGGATGACCCCAGACTACGGCACTTCATCTCCTTCAAGGACAGCAAGTTCAAATGGCGTGTGCAAAACGCGGTGGCCGTAACAGGCGCCATCGTCATGATGCTGTGGCTCTTGTCGCTCGTGGTCGCAATCCATCACCGAGTCCAACGACAGTCGAAGACGCCAAACTCTGCGCTTGAGCAACTCAATGCAGCACAGGATAGCCTGGTGCGGCTGACGCGACGATTGGATTCGGTTGACTCGATGCTACAGATTACACGTGAATGCCTGAGAGCCGATTCGACCCAAAAACCGCTCCGGTCTTGTTAGGGGACCATCGCCACCAAGTTGGGGGATTGTTGCTTCAGACGTACGAATCCGTCGTCAGACCCCGTAGCGCCATCTATTGCAGCGCTCCCATCACCTCCGGCCGGCGATACCTGCAGTGGCTCACGAGCCAGCAGGGCCGGCAAGTCATCGACGATTTATCAGAAGCCGACAAGCGGCTGCATCAGCAACAGGTGATCGAGCCCAATAAATCGCACGCCAGGGAGGTGGCGGATCGCCTCCGGCAACGAACCAATAAGCCCGTAATCGATCCGACCGTGGTCGGGCCGATTGACCGCTGGCGCCAAGCCGATTGGATTGCCTTTTGGGAGGACGTGATCGCACGGTTTGCCTTTGAGATCGCGCTGGTCGACGGCTGGGAATACAGTTACGGCTGTACGCACGAATTCTGGTTCGCGCACAGTCGAGGCCTGACAAACCGGGATGAGGCGGGAAACCCACTGACGCCTGCGGAGGGCGTGCGACGCATTCAAGCGGCGATCGCGGAACTGAAACAGGCGCGAGCGGACACGAGCAAGCTGGACCGCGTGGTCGAGCTGCTCCGAAGGATTGGATCGTGACGCGCGAACGGCTGCTGTTCAAGGACGCCGTGCTCGATCAGCTCGCCCGGCACGCTAATGTCGCCCAGTTCGTGAGCTTCAGTCCCCACATGGAGCAGCGGTTTGCCCGCGTCTTTGGCTACGCGGCGAAACGCCAGTTCACCGATCTCGCGACCGCCAGCGCCTCCTTGCTCGCCGCATCGGGCGAACACTCGGTCAACGTCCGCAGTTTCGATCCTGCGTCGCCGAAGAGCCGAGAGTTCGTGTACGGTCTGAAGACCGTGGATGAAATCGTGGGCAACGTAAGGCGGCTGGCAGCGAGCGGGTTGTATACCATCCTCAACGAAACGATCGACGTAAATGACGGCGGCGTGTCGGGCGTCGTGCTGGGTGACGTCATCGAGTTCGCGCCCGGCGATACGCCACGCTGCGTGGAGAAACCGGGGACCGCGGCGTTTCCGCGCTCGGCTGGCATGAAGCTGCTCGAGACCGTCTATGGGTTTTCGCCGGCGGTCGCGAGCTACGGACGGACCACCCGCGTGGAATTTAGCCTGCATCCGCTGCGGCGCGGCTTTCGGCACGACCACACGATCATCTGGGAGCTGGAGAGCGTCGGTCCCTCGCGGACCAAGGCGGACATACGTTGGCCGAACCGGTTCAGCCAGTTCATCGGCGACAAAGCGTTCGGACTCCTCATTGTCGATTTGCTGGGCCTCCCCGTGCCGGCCGCGACCGTGTTCTCCCGGGCGATCGCGCCCTTCCGGTTCGGCCGGGCGACCAGTTCGGGCGAGACGTGGGTGCGCACATGCCCGCGCGTACAAGTCCCAGGAAAGTTCACCACGCACCGCGGCTGGCTCGATCCGTTCGTCCTCATGAACCGCGAAGATCCGACCGGCGAACAGATCGCGTCCGTGCTAGCACAGGAAGGGGTCGACGCCTCCTACTCGGGCGCCGTGCTCGCGTCCGAGCGCTCTAACGGCAAAAGGGGCGTCCTGACAATCGAAGGGACCCGCGGCTTTGGAGACGAGTTCATGGTGGGGCGCAAGGGGCGGAGCGCACTGCCCCGGACCGTACACGATCGCGTTCGCAGGCTGTACGCCCGGGCCGAGCGGCGACTCGGACCCGTGCGCTTCGAGTGGGTCGCGGACAAAAGGCAGACGTGGATCGTGCAGTTCCATCGTGGCGCGAGCCCCAGTCACGGACGGGTCATCTATCCCGGCAAACCGAAGACGTTCCGCCGCTTCGAGGTAGATCAAGGCCTTGAGCCACTGCGCGCTTTGATCGATGAAATCGCAGGTAGGGACCTCGGCGTCGTTCTCATCGGCGACGTCGGCGTGACCAGTCATCTCGGGGACGTACTGCGACGGGCGCAAATTCCCTCCTACATAGAGGCTGGTGTCTAGCAAGGAGACGCCCACGGGCGCTCAAAATGTCCTAGTCCCACGTCCAATGGACTCACATCCTTCTCAAGTCGCGGTCTTTCCCCAAACGAAGGAACCGCTCTGATGAATTTTCCCCAGTGGCTCACGATCGCGTTTACCTCATTCCTGTTTCTCCTGGTCGCCAGTTATTGGTTCGGCTGGTCCAAGCAGGAGCCCGGCAAGGATTATCGTTGGCAGATGTTCTCGGCGCTGCTCAGCATCGAGGGCCTGCTGCTGGGCGTGTTCCTACAGGAAGGCCGCGTGCAGGAGCAGACGCGGCAGGTGGCGGAAGCCCGCCAGGTGGTGACGAACTACTCGGCGCAGGTCAACCGGCTCGAAGGGTTGACGAACAGGCTCAGGCTGCAGGTCAGCACACCGCAGGCGCGCGCCTCGGTCGATTCCATCAAGACCGTGATCGACAACACGAGGAAGTTTCAGCCCATGCTGGTTCGCCCGCTTCCACAGACGCGTCGACCGTAGTGGACCTGTCGCTCGCAGATGTCCTGGTCGCCGGCTTGGCAGCCATCTTGGGATGGTTCGTCGCGAGCCGCAGCTACCGCCTCGACGCCGCGACCGCCGCCGCAGACTGGATTCGCGACTTGCGCGCCTGGGCTAATGAGGCAATCGACGTGTTGGCCGAGGCGGCGTATCACTCACCGCGCGGTGAGAACGGGCCTGTCTCAGACGCAGTTTTGAAGCAGTGCCGCTGGCAGCTTTCCGCGCTGATCGATCGCGGCCGTCTATTGCTGCCCAACAACAAGTCAATCAGCAGGGGCTTCAGAAACCTCGAGCGTATCGTGGCCTGCTACATGCGGCGATCGATCCGCTGGTCGCCGCCGAGAAACTCCTCGGCGGCGAAGCGAATCGGGGGAGGTTCCCCGATCGCAAGGCGGCATTGATCGGAGTGCGGCGCGAGTTCGTTTCGATCGCTCAGGCGATCGTCGATCCGCTCAGCCGCAATCGCGAGATCGCCAGGCTGTTGAAACATGCGGGAGCGGAGCGGCAGGAGGATCCAACGGCGGGTGGGCTCCTGCCGGATCCGAAGGCCGTCCCGCCCGGCCACGAGCGACTCCTCGCGCTGGCGAGCAAGCGTTTCGAAAATCACGTCGAAGCCAGGTTAACTCTCCGTCTGCCCACTCGATACGAAGTAGACGCCCAGCGCGATGCCGACGATACCCTGGACCGCCCCTAGCCATAGCTTGGAGAGCTGCATGAGCTCGAGTGGCGGCCGGCCGGTCAGGGGTTGCGCCAACGGGACCATGATGACGAGCAGCAGGTAGAACGCCGAGAGCCAAAAGGTGAGCCGGTAGGAGAAGGCGTCGACCGTGACCTTGTCGAGCGGCCGGCGCGCCGCCGCCGCGAATGCGCCGACGATGAGGGAGAGCATGGGGATGATCGTGGGTAGCAGCCAGCCCCAGGCTTGGTCGGTCGACTCGCCGTACTTGTTACCCATACTCTGCGCAATCATCAGCAGCACGAGGACCGCCGCGCCCGCGAGCCACAGCAACGCCAGGCGGCGCTGGCACCAGACCAGCGGCAGGCGCTTGGTCATTTCCGGAGCTGCTCGTCGGTCCACAGGCCCGCCAGCGTGAGGTGTTGCAGAGCACCGATCGCCGCATTGGGAACGAAGCGGGCCGTATCGCTCTCACTGGGGCGTTCGAATTCGTAGATGAGCGCGATGCAACGGCCGTCCGCCCCGAGTGGGACGCGGCGCATGGCGGCGGGCAGCTGATCGCTCCCGCCTGCGACAAGCACTTCCGCTTCGCGGGCGCGGAGTCCGTGCCCGTCCGCGGTCTGCCCAGACGGACGGTCCGTGACTGCGAAGACGATCACGCGATAGAAGCCGGGCCGCGCTGAGAACAGCGCCTTCAGGTAGTCACCGATCCCCGAGAAACGCGGAGTCTCTTGTGCGCTGAGACCCGACCAGCGCTCCGCGCCGGGTTTGGGCCGGCCGTCCGCTTCGATCGCCTCCATTCGTGTCACCACCGCGAAGCCGTTTGGGCCGATCGCGTAAACCGACCACCAGCCGACGTCCACACGCGTGAGTGCCACGCGCAAGTTGTCGAACACGGCTCCGAGGGAATCCCGGCCGGGAACCGCGACCAAGCTATCCGGCAACGGCAGGACAGCAGTTGCAGATGGCGGCGGCCAAGGGAACTGCGGCATCGCAAGGGGCGGCCGAATCATGAACGTCGCGGGAGTGAGGAGCTGATGTTCGTATGTACTCCTGCGCTTCGCCATATCCGGGAAATGAGTGTAGACGAATGCTTCCAGACGACCGAAGGCCGATTGCCGAAGGATGAGGGTTTGCCGCCACAGCGTGTCACCGTACTCGACCGCAAGGGCCGAGATGGTGGAATCGTTCGGGGTGGCGCGAAGGGGACGGTACGCGACGGCGTCTCCTTCGTAGTCGCACTGCCCGTTACCTAGCAGGCAAGCCTCCGAAACACGGATACGCAGTCCGTTTACGTTGACCCTGCGCCGCACGGAGGAGTCCGAGTCGGAACCAAGCCACGTGCCTTGGAAGCTCGAAAGCGGTGCTCCCTGAGCGGGGGCCACAGGCGTCGGGAGGACGGCCGGCGGGCCGACCGGCCGAGCGACGGGGCGCTTGGTCACCGGCCGCTGCGCGGTGGCGAGCACCGCGAGCAGGAGAACGCTGGACATCATAATCCTGCAGAAGAACCTGCTACCTCGGGAGAGATTGGGCTATGACAAAATGTGCGCGCGGGGCGAGCTTATCGTTGTGCTTCCCCTCCTCACTAATGAGTTGTGGCCCGCGAGCGCCTACGACCGAGACCAGTTGCCCGAGCGGATTCTCCAGTTCGGCAGTGGCATGCTGCTACGTGCGCTCTGCGTCGCCGCGGTGGACTCGGCAAACCGCACAAGCGCTCGCGCCGGCCGCATCGTCGTCGTGCAGAGCACCGCGGAGGGAGCGCCCCGCACCCGCGCCCTGAACGCCCAGGACGGGTTGTTCACGCTAGTCGAGCGCGGCCTGTCCGGCGGCGCGCCGCTCGAGCGGATTGGCAAGATCGGCGCGATCTCGCGCGCGCTCGCCGCCGACAGTCAATGGGACCTCGTCCGCGACGTCGCGGCGAACCCCGAAATCCAGGTGATCGTCAGCAACGTCTCGGAGTCGGGGTTCCGGATCGACGCACCCTTCCCGGGCCGGCTGGCGGACGCGCTGCACGCACGATTCACGCGCGCAGCCGATGCGCCCCCCGTGTTCGTCATCCCGACCGAGCTGGTGCCAGAGAACGGACCGCGCCTGGCGGCGATGGTCCGCGAGTTGGCGGGAAAGTACGACCAGCGGTTTCGTGACTGGCTCGAGGCGCGCGTGCGATTCTGCTCTTCACTCGTCGACCGGATCGTCACCGCCCCGGCGCCCGACCAACAGGCGGCGCTCGAGGCGACGCTCGGCTACCGCGACGAGCTGCTCACCGTGACCGAGCCCTACGCCTTGTGGGCCATCGAGGCCGACCCCGCCGAGCTGCGCACTGTGTTTCCGATCGAAAGCGCGAGTGTCGTGTTTGCCCCCGACATCTCGTTCTACCGCGAGCGCAAGTTGCGCCTGCTCAACGCCGTGCACACGGCAACGGCGCCAGTCGCGCTCCTCGCCGGCATCTGCACCGTGCGCGAAGCCATCGCGCATCCGCTGCTCGGCGCGTTCCAGAAGCGCTTGCTGTTCGATGAGATCATCCCCGCGACTGATCTGCCGGCGGACCAGGCGCGCGCGTTCGCGCACCAGGTGCTCGAACGGTTCGCCAATCCGTGGCTCGAGCACGAGTACCGCGTCATCGCGACGAATCAGCTGGACAAGTTCAAGATTCGGGTGGTGCCACTCATCGTTTCCCGGGCGCTGAAGCGCCGGCTCGGCGACAACGCGAGCCCTGAAGGGCTTGCTCTCGCCACGGCGGCGCATCTGACATACACGGGCGCGCCGCTCGACTCGCTCGCCGAAGCGGCGCGCATCCCGGGATTCGTCGAGGCGACCAAGCGCTGGATGGCTATCCTCGCGCGGGACGGCGCCCTGGCCGCGGTCCGCGACTCAATTAAACGCCCACCGTAACGACAGCGCCGCCGAGGCGTACCGCCACTCTGCCGCAGTCGCGAGCTCGTTCGCGAACGCCGATTGCTCGCCGTCGAACTCGAGCCGGAGATCGCGCCCCACCGCGAGCGGCACGACGATGAGTGAATACAGGCGCAACGCGCGGCCCCAGGGGCCGATGGCTGCGCCCTGCTCGGCGACGCGCTGCACCCCTGCCCCGATGTCGAAGACCAGCAGGAGCCCCTGCGCGGTCTCGAACTCGAGGTACGATCCCGCCTGAGCGACCTGGACCAGACGTGGCGCGAAGTAGCCGGCGGTCGTCGGGTGCGCGAAGCGAATGGTGTGGAACTGCGCTGACACCTCGACGCTCGGCATCACCGGAACCGCCAGGATCCCCACGAACGTCGTCCGATGGTTGATCTCAGCGGAATCGCTCAGCGCGACCGTGCGACTAATCCCCCGCAGCCTGAAGACGTGGCCGACGGGCAGCTCAACCGTGGCGCCGAGCTCCGTTCGCAGCACGCGGTTCGCCGCAAGCAGCG
>WNGP01000649.1_pt1 | contig 33931 bp, 29 predicted proteins | sample 5407671 | NCBI WGS metagenome assembly WNGP01 (sample SAMN13153381, study PRJNA577476) | soil metagenome | isolation source: 40 cm soil or saprolite under Garry oak tree replicate 2 | place: USA:California | collected 2016-06-15 | reverse complement strand
TGCCTTAATTTTACATTGAGACATTTCGGGCGCTGATCATGATCGTGGCCAGTTTCGGGCGCTATTTGCCTGTTTCTGGCCATGATCATGAAACAGCCCGAGCCGAGGGTGCTTCCTTAAGTTCCTGGCATTGGGCTATAGCAACAGCGATGTGACATCGGCGTGGTTTGCGAGCACGGGATCCAGGGCGGGATTGTCGGACCCTGGTCGCATGATGCGTGCATGGCCCGAACGACCCGGCCGGACCGAGATGCACTCGACCGGCTCCTCAACCAGCAGATTGACGTGATATCGCGCCATCAGGCGCTGGCCGCAGGCGTTTCTGATAATGCGCTGCGGCATCGGCTTCGCCCCGGGGGGCCGTGGCGCAGCTTGCTGCCTAGCGTCTACATGGCCGCGACCGGGGCGCCAACCACGATCCAGCAGGAAATGGCCGCGCTGCTCTATGCGGGCAGTGGCAGCATGATCACAGGTCCGGCGGCGCTGCGCTGCCACCACATCCGAGGGAACCTGCCCGACCTCGTCGACGTCCTGGTCCCGGCCACCCGGCAGCGGCGGGACGCGGCGTTCGTGCGGCTGCACCGGACGACCCGGATGCCCGGACGGATCTGGGAACTCGGTCCGGTGCGCTATGCCCCGGCGCCGCGCGCCGTGGCCGATGCCGTGCGCGACCTGAGTAGCCTGCGGGACGTACGGGCGGTCGTGGCCGACGCGGTGCAGCGCGGCCGTTGCACGGTGCAAGATCTTGTCGCGGAACTCACCGCCGGGCCGAGCACCGGGTCGGTCCTGTTCCGCGAGGCGCTGACGGACGTCGCCGACGGCATCAGGTCGGCTGCTGAAGGGGACCTCAAGGACCTGCTGGCCAGGTCCGGGCTGCCCATGCCGCTGTTCAACCCGTCGGTGTACGACGGTGACACCTTCATCGCCAAGCCGGATGCCTGGTGGCCCGAACTCGGGGTCGGGGTTGAGGTGGACTCACGACAATGGCACATGTCTCCCGAGGACCACGCCAAGACGCTCGCCCGCGGCAGGCGCATGAGCAAGCGCCAGATGATCGTGCTCCGGTTCACCCCTAAGCAGATACGTTCCGAGCCCGCCGAGGTGATAGCCGACATCCGGGACGCGCTCGAAGGCGCCCGCGGCCGCCCGCCGCTGAACCTGCGCACCGTCCCGGCCGGCTAGAGCCGGCCAGTTAGAAGCCGGTCAGTTCGTCGAGGCGGCGGCGTAACGGGTGGGGGAGACGCCGATGGTGACGGTGAAGTCACGGGTCAGGTGGGCCTGGTCGGCGTAGCCGAGGTCGGCGGCGAGTTCGGCCCAGTCGACCGGCTCGCCGCTGTCGGCGCGTTCCGCGGCCTCGTGCAGCCGGGCCCGGCGCATCACCCACTTGGGGCTGACCCCCACGTAGTCGGCGAACAGCCGCTGCAGGGTGCGCGCGGTCATCCCGGCCTCGGCGGACAACTGGTCGACCCGGCGCAGCCCGGGATCGTCGGTGATGCGCGACACCAGCGCGGCGACATGCTCGGCCAGCGGATCCCGCTGCGGCAGCACCGAACACAGCAGCGCCTCCGCGTACCCGATCATCCGGGCATCGTCATCGTCAGCGGAGCCGGCAGCACCGGCAGAGGCAGAGGCAGAGGCAGAAGCAGAAGCAGAAGCAGAGGCAGAGGCAGAGGCAGCGGCAGAAGCAGCGGTCGCAGCACCGTCCATGATCGCCTGCCGGGTCTTCTCCGCCCGCGGCCCGAACAGCCGCGGCGCCGGCACCACCCGGTCGGTCAGCTGGGAGATCGGCGCCTGCCAGAACGGCCGGAAGCCCCCGGCCGCGAAGCGCACCCCGAGCACCCGGCCCGCACCGGACAGCGATCGGGTGAACAGCCTGCGGTCCACGCCGTAGATCCCCGCGCCTGATGCCTCGAAGCTCAGGTTCACGTTGGGATGGGGCAGGATCGTCTGCGCATGCGGCGGCTCGCCGCGAAGGTCCCAGCGCAAGATCCAGTAGTAGTCCACGAACGGGTTCAGCGCGTCCGACGGCCGGTGCCTGGCCAGCCCGAACCTGGTCGCCGCGAGGTCCGGGCGCAGCACACCCCGACCCATGGTCCCGACGGCGGAATATGGCACCTGACCAGCGTAAGCTGTCGCGTTTGTTCAAGACCGCCGAACCCCGCTCCGAGTATGTTCGAGATATGGAAAAGACGAATCTGAGCGCGGAGATGGCCGCCGCCGCAGCCGAGGCGGCCAAAGTAGTGAACGGAGTACCAGAAGGAACACTGGACGGGCCCACCCCGTGCGGCGACTGGGACCTGCGCACCCTGCTCAACCACACGATCCTGTGGACCTCGTACTCCGCCGAGCGCCGGGCGCACGGCGAAAGCGTCGCCGAGGACCTGATGAACAAGGACTTCACCGCCGACCCCGGTTTCCGCGAGGACTACGCCCAGCAGATCAGCAAAGCGGTCAGCGCCTGGAAAGACCCGAAGGCCTGGGAAGGCGAGCTCGGCGTCATGGGAGACGCCACCCCGGCCGCCGACGTGGGCGCGATGCTCATCATGGAGACAGCCCTGCACGGCTGGGACGTGGCCAAGGCCACCGGCCAGGAGTACCACGCCGACGCCGCCGTCGCGGCAGCCCTCGAAGGCATCGTCCAGGCGCAGGCCGAAATGTTCCGCAAGTACCAGGGCTTCGCCGACGCCATCGAAACATCAGACGACGCGACACCCTTCGACCGCGCCCTGAGCCTGTCCGGCCGCGACCCGCACTGGAAGCAACCCGGCTAAGAAGCAACCCGGCTAAGAAGCAACCCGGCTAAGAAGCAACCCGGCTAAACCGGAAGCACCCGCACCGGCTCACCCTTGGCGAACGCCACGATGTCCTCGGCCGCGTCGCCGTAGAAGACCCGGTAGGTCTCTTCGGTGACGTAGCCGAGGTGCGGGGTCAGCACCACGTTGGGCGCGGACCGCAGCGGATCCCAAAGCGGCAGCGGCTCCACGTCGTACACGTCGAGCGCCGCGCCCCCGATCGACCCGGACCGCAGCGCGGAGAGCAGCGCCGCGCTGTCCACCAGGGGCCCGCGGGAGGTGTTCACCAGGTAGGCAGACGGCTTCATCAGCGCCAGCTCCGCCGCGCCGACCAGCCCGACGCTGCGCGGGCTCAGCTTGTAGTGCACGGTCACCACGTCAGCGGAGGAGAACAGCTCCGCCTTGCTGACCGCCTTGGCGTGCGCCTTCTTGGCCACGTCCGGATCCAGGTTCTGGCTCCAGGCCGCCACCTTCATGCCGAACGCCCGGCCGATCTCCGCCACCCGCCGGCCTTGCTGGCCGAGGCCGACCACCCCGAGCCGCTTGCCGTCAAGGCCGGTGCCGACCGTCTGCTGCCAGCCGCCGCCCACGCCGAGCGCCGCGCCGCCGGCCCGCCCGGCCAGCTTCAGCCGCCGGTCCTCCTCCGGGATGTGCCGGAGCAGCGCGAGGATGAGCCCCCAGGTCAGCTCGGAGGTTGACGAGCCGATTCCGCCGGTGCCGCACACGGTCACCCCCTGCGCCGAGGCAGCGGAAAGGTCGATCGACGGGTTGGACATGCCCGTGGTGACCAGCAGTCGCAGCCGCGGCAGCTGGCTGAGCCGCGAGGCGTCGAAAATAGTCCGCTCCCGCATCGCCACGATCACGTCGTACGGATCCAGGGCGCTGACCAGCGCCTCCGTCCGTTCGATGTGCTCGGCGAACACGTCGATCTGGGCGAGCGCGCGCACCGCAGACCAGTCCGCGCTAGCCAGGGAAACCTGCTGATAATCATCGAGGATCGCGACCCGCATGCGCTGACATTACCGCGTCGGCCGCCCCGAAGCCGGCCTGATAACGTCGCCTCGAAGGAGGCGCAATGACCTGGCTTGACACGCTGGCGGAGAAGGCCCTGGCCCGGGAGCTGCCGACCCGCGCCGAGGCCCTGAGAATCCTGGCGAGCACGGACGACGAGCTGATGGACGTGGTGGCGGCGGCCTTCAAGGTCCGGCTGCGCTACTTCGGCCGCCGCGTCAAGCTGAACTACCTGGTCAACATCAAGAGCGGCCTGTGCCCCGAGGACTGCTGCTACTGCTCGCAGCGGCTCGGCTCGGCGGCGGACGTGCTCAAGTACACCTGGCTTAAGCCGGACGAGGTGCTCACCAGCGCCGAAGCCGGCGTCCAGGCGGGCGCCAAGCGCGTTTGCCTGGTGGCCAGCGGCCGCGGCCCGACCAACGCGGACATCACCCGGGTGTCGACCGCCATCAGGGAATTCAAGGCGAAGAATCCCGACGTGGAGGTCTGCGCCTGCCTCGGCCTGCTCGCCGACGGCCAGGCCGAGCGTCTGCACGAGGCCGGCACCACCGCCTACAACCACAACCTGAACACGGCCGAGACCAACTACTCCGATATCTGCACCACCCACTCGTATGCCGACCGCGCCGCCACCGTGCAGAAGGCAAAGGCCGCGGGCCTGTCCCCGTGCTCGGGCCTGATCGCCGGGATGGGCGAGACCGACGAGGAACTGACGGACGTCGCGTTCGCGCTAAGAGAACTCGACCCCGACTCGGTGCCGGTCAACTTCCTGATCCCGTTCGAGGGCACCCCGCTGGGCGGCGAATGGACCCTCACCCCGCGGCGCTGCCTGCGCATCCTGGCCATGGTCCGGTTCGTCTGCCCGGACGCCGAGGTCCGGCTGGCCGGCGGCCGCGAGATCCACCTGCGCAGCCTGCAGCCGCTCGCGTTGCACATCGTCAACTCGATCTTCCTCGGCGACTACCTGACCAGCGAGGGCCAGCCCGGCGCCCGCGACCTGGAGATGATCGCCGAGGCCGGCTTCACCGTGGAGGGCACCGAGGAGCGGACCCTGCCCGAGCACCGGCGGGACCTGGTCCGGGTCCGCCGCCGCGGCCCGGGCACCGCGCTGCCCGCCAATGCCTGAACCCGGATCGAGGACCTGGAGCGAGCCGCCGCGCTGCACTGGCAGGCGCCCGAGACCGGCGGTCACGGCGGTCGAGGAGTGGCACCGACGCCGCACCCTGCCGCCGATGATCGTCGTGCCCCAGGTCCTGCTCCCAAGCGCGACGTCCGATCCCCTGGAAAACCTTTTGGCCGAACGGAGCTGGGTTCCACGCCCCAGCCCCGCCTTCGTGATGACCGCGGATATCGCTACCACTACCTGATTGCGCCCCCTAGGTGACACAGCGCCGACACACGCCTTATGTGCTTTGGGGTATCGCGGGTTCTCGCTACGTTTGTGACTATGGCGACCCGTGCCCGTAACGGATCTGCCCGCCCGCGCGGCGGGCTAGCCGAGGATGCCCTCGAGTTGCTGGAACCCGACAAGGACGGCGGCAGCCGATCCCGCCCGAGCTCGGGCAGCCGCACCAGCAGCCAAACCGGCACCACCAGCCGCAGTGGGGCCGGCGGTCGCGGCAGTACGACCACCAAATCTCCCGCCCCGCGGGGCACGAGGGCCAAGCCGGGGCGAGGTAACCAGCCTCGTTCGGGCCAAAAGAAAAAAACCTCCAAGGGGGCGGCCGGAAAGGGACGTACGGCGAAGGGCCGTGCGGCCAAAGGCCGCGCCGCCAAGGGCGGGGCGTCCCATGATCCGGTCGTGATCCTGATCGGGTGGACCGGCCGCATGATCGCGGCCGCCTGGACGGTGACGGCCGGCGCGGTCGGGTTCGCCGCCCGGGCCGTCGGCCGCGGCGCGCGCGACCTGGACCCGCACCACCGCCGGGACGGCGTGGGGCTGCTCACCCTGGGCGTGGCCATCGTGCTCGGGGCCTCGCTGTGGGGCCGGATGGGCAACGCGGCCGGGCGGGCCATCCACACCGCGGCGACCGGCGCGTTCGGCTCGCTCGCCTGGATGATACCGGCGCTCGCGGTGCTGCTGGCCTGGCGGTTCCTGCGACACCCGGACCGCAACTCCGAGACCGTCCGGGCCGCGATCGGCTGGACCGCGCTGCTGCTCGGCGCGCTCGGCCTGATCCACATCGCCAAGGGCACGCCGCACCCGTCCGACGGCGTCCGCGCCATGCACCTGGCCGGCGGCTACCTCGGCTACGCGGTGGCGGGCCCGCTGGCCGCGGCTCTCACGCCCTGGGTGGCCGCGCCGCTGCTCGCGCTGCTGGCCGCGTTCGGCATCCTGGTCATCTCCGGCACCCCGCTCCACCGGTTGCCGGAACGCCTGGCCGAAGTGCGCGAGCTATTCGGCCACGCCCGGCCGCAGGCCGGACACGACGGTGCCGACCTGGAGATCGACGAGGACTACGAGGCCGGCACGGGCAGCACGGTCCGCCGGGCGCGCGGCCAGATCGCCAGGCAGATCAGGCTGCGCCCGGCCATCGAGGCGGGCGAGCACACGAAGCCCTACGACACGCCGCTGCTCGACCAGGACAAGAAGCGCAAGGCCGCCGCTGGGGGGCCAGCGCGCCCGGACGGCAGCGACGGCCTGATCGAGGCGCTCGGCTTCGGCGCCCACGAGGATCCCCTCCCGTCGTCCCCGGCGCCGCACGACACCTCGGCGCATGAGCCCGGGCCCGAGACGGCGGTCGCCGTGCCGAAGCCGTCGGCCCCGCTGCGCAGCCCGGAGCAGCTCATGCTGACGTGGTGGCGGCGCTGTCCGAGGTGCTCGAGCAGTTCCAGGTGGACGCGCAGGTCACCGGGTTCAGCCGGGGCCCGACGGTGACCAGGTACGAGATCGAGCTCGGCCCGGCGGTCAAGGTGGAGCGGGTCACCGCGCTGTCGAAGAACATCTCTTACGTGGTGAAGAGCGCCGACGTGCGGATCATCTCGCCGATCCCGGGCAAGTCCGCGATCGGCGTCGAGATCCCGAACGCGGACAAGGAGGTCGTCAGCCTGGGCGACGTGCTCAAGTCGCAGGTCGCCCTCAGCGACCACCACCCGATGGTGGTCGGCCTGGGCAAGGACGTCGAGGGCCGGGTGATGGTCGCCAACCTGGCCAAGATGCCGCACGTGCTGATAGCCGGAAGTACCGGATCGGGGAAATCCGTGTGCCTGAACGGGTTGATCACCTCGATCCTGACCCGGGCCACGCCGGATGAGGTGCGGATGATCCTGATCGACCCCAAGCGGGTCGAGCTGACCATCTACGACGGCATCCCGCACCTGATCACGCCGATCATCACCAGCGCGAAGAAGGCGGCCGAGGCGCTGGACTGGGTGGTCGGGGAGATGGAGCGCCGCTATGACGACCTGGCCGCGAGCGGTTTCCGGCACGTGGACGACTTCAACAAGGCGGTCCGGGCGGGCCGGCTGACGCCGCCGCCGGGCAGCGAGCGGGTCTACCTGCCCTACCCGTACCTGCTGGTCATCGTGGACGAGCTGGCGGACCTGATGATGGTGGCCCCGCGCGACGTCGAGGACGCCGTGGTCCGCATCACCCAGCTGGCCCGGGCGGCCGGCATCCACCTGGTGCTGGCCACCCAGCGGCCGAGCGTGGACGTGGTGACCGGCCTGATCAAGGCCAACGTGCCGTCCCGGCTGGCGTTCTCCACCTCCAGCCTGATGGACTCCCGGGTCATCCTGGACCAGCCGGGCGCGGAGAAGCTGGTCGGCCAGGGCGACGCGCTGTTCCTGCCGATGGGTGCGTCCAAGCCGATCCGGCTGCAGAACGCGTTCGTGTCGGAGAAGGAGATCCGCGACATCGTCGCGCATACCAAGAAGCAGGCCGAGCCCGCCTACCGCGAGGATGTCGCGGCCGCGCCGGACCGCTCCCGCGAGATCGACTCCGACATAGGCGATGACCTGCAGGATCTCCTGCAGGCGGCGGAGCTGGTGATCTCTACGCAGTTCGGGTCGACGTCGATGCTGCAGCGCAAGCTGCGGGTCGGCTTCGCCAAGGCCGGGCGGCTGATGGACCTGCTGGAGAGCCGGAACATCGTCGGGCCCAGCGAGGGCTCCAAGGCACGCGACGTGCTGGTCAGGCCCGAGGACCTGGAAGAGACGATCACCTCGCTGCGCGGCGGATAACCTGGCTATCTTGGTGATACCGATGTCGGGCTGCGTGCTGTCTACACTTGGTGATGGCCCCCGTACTCGGGGATTACTAATCGCGACTAACACGAGCCGGAGGCGTCGTGAGCATCGGCGAAACCCTGGCGAACGCGCGCCGTCAGGCCGGTCTCACCATCACCGAGGTCAGCCGGGAAACCCGGATCAGGGAATCGATCATCCGGGACATCGAGCAGGGCGACTTCTCCGCCTGCGGCGGTGATTTCTACGCCCGCGGGCACATCCGCAGCATCGCCGGCGTCGTCGGCACCGACCCGGTCCCGCTGATCAGCGCGTACGACGCCGAGCACGGCCCGCCCGGGATGATCAGAGCGGCCGACGTGTTCGAGCCGTCCAGCCCGATCAAGATCCGCGAGCGGCGCTCGCCCAGCCTGAGCATGATCGTGGCGGTGGTGCTGGTGGCCATCATCGGGTTCGTCGCTTACCGGCTGGTGTCGCATAACGGGGGCAAGCCGGCCGCGGCGCCGACCCACCGCGCCACGGCGAGCGCGAAGCCGACGGCGCATCCGACCCCCACGCCCACGTCGCACGACGTGGTGATCCAGCTCACCGCCAACGAAGACTGCTGGGTCCAGCTGACCAGCGTCAGCGACGGCGCGCAGATCTACATGGGGGTGATCCCGGCGGGCTCCTCCCGGACGTGGACCGAGAAGAAGGCGGTGGACGTCCGGCTGGGTAACCCGGGCGGCGTCGTCCTCACCGTCAACGGCAAGCTCCAGAACCCGAACAGCACCACGCCGGTGACGCTGAGCTTCAGTCCCCAGGCTAGCTAGCAGGGCCTACCACACAATCCCCTGGGTAGGCTCTCGGTGTGCCTTCACGTTCCAAGCCCGCCCCCTCCGAGCCCGCCCTCTCCGAGTCAGCCCCCTTCGAGCTAGCACCACGGACGGTCAGCCTGGTCACGCTGGGCTGCGCGCGCAACGAGGTCGATTCCGAAGAGCTCGCGGCGCGGCTCACCGCGGCCGGCTGGCAGCTGAACCCGGACGGCGATGCCAGCGTCGTGCTGGTGAACACCTGCGGCTTCATCCAGGCGGCCAAGCAGGAGTCCATCGACGAACTGCTCTCCGCCGCGGAATCGGGCGCCAGGGTCGCCGCCGTGGGCTGCCTGGCCGAGCGGTACGGCGCCGAGCTGGCCGGCGAGCTGCCCGAGGCGCAGGTGCTCAGCTTCGACGACTACGGCGAGATCGGCGCCCGGCTCGACGACGTCCTGGCCGGCCGCAAGCGCCCAGCGCACGTTGCCAGGGACCGCCGCACCTTGCTGCCCATCACCCCGGCCGAACGCCAGCCGGGTCCCGCCGGGAGCCCGGACCCGGCCGGCCGCCCGGCCCTGGCCGAGGACCCCGCCGCGCCCTGGGTCGGTCCCGGCGGTGGCGTGTTCCGGCGGCGGCTGTCCGGCGGCGTGGTCGCGCCGCTTAAGATCGCGTCCGGCTGCGACCGCAGGTGCTCCTTCTGCGCGATTCCGTCCTTCCGCGGCGCGTTCGTCTCCCGCCGCCCGCCCGAGATCCTGGCCGAGGCCCTCTGGCTGGCCGCCAGCGGCGTGCGCGAGCTAGTGCTGGTGAGCGAGAACTCCACCTCCTACGGCAAGGACCTGGGCAACCTGCGGCTGCTCGAGGAGGTGCTGCCCGACCTGGCCGCCACCGACGGGATCGAGCGGGTCAGGATCAGCTACCTGCAGCCCGCCGAGCTGCGGCCGGGCCTGATCGAGGTGATCGCGTCCACGCCGGGCGTGGCGCCCTACTTCGACCTTTCGTTCCAGCACGCCAGCGCGCAGGTGCTGCGGGCCATGCGGCGGTTCGGCGACCGGGAGCGGTTCGGTGCCCTGCTCGACCGGATCAGGGAGCAGAGCCCGCAGGCCGGCGTGCGGTCCAACTTCATCGTCGGCTTCCCCGGAGAGACCGCGGCGGACCTGCGGGAACTTGAGCTCTTCCTGAGCCACGCCGGGCTAGACGCGATCGGGATCTTCGGCTACTCCGACGAGGACGGCACCGAGGCGACGTCGCTGCCCGGCCAGCTGGACGCGGCGGAGATCTCCCGCCGGGTCGAGGAGTTCGCCGGCCTAGCCGATGAGCTGATGGCCCAGCGGGCCGAGAGCCGGCTCGGCGAGACCCTGGACGTGCTGGTCGAGGAGGAGGCCGACGACGGCCCGCCCGGGAGCTACCTGGGCCGGGCCGCCCATCAGGCCCCCGAGGTCGACGGGGTGACCACGGTCGTGTCTGCCTCGCCGCTGGCCGCCGGAGACATGGTCCGCGCCGTGGTCACCGGCTCCGTGGGAGTCGACCTGATCGCCGAGCTGCCGCCGCGGTGACCCGCGAGGCCGGGCTCTGGAATGTGGCCAACATCCTCACGATGGTTCGCGTCGTCCTCGTCCCGGTCTTCGTCGGCTGCCTGCTCGCGGGCGGCACGGCCTGGCGGCTCGCGGCGCTCGCCACGTTCTGCGTCGCGTCGCTGACCGACGTGCTCGACGGGCGGCTGGCCCGCAGCCGCGGGCTGGTGACCGACTTCGGCAAGATCGCCGACCCGGTGGCCGACAAGGCGCTGACCGGGGCGGCCCTGATCTGCCTGTCCGCGATCGGCGAACTACCGTGGTGGGTCACCAGCGTGATCATGTTCCGGGAAATCGGGGTGACCGCGCTGCGGTTCTGGGTGCTCCGCCGGGGCGTGATCGCGGCCAGCCGCGGCGGCAAGGCGAAGACCCTCCTTCAGGTCATCGCGATCTGCCTGTACGTGCTGCCGGGCACGCTGAGCCCGCCGGGGATCCTCCGTGAGCTCTTCATGGCGGCTGCGGTTGTCGTTACGGTGGTGACCGGCGTCGAGTACGTGCTTCAGGCGATGCGACTCCGTCGTTCAGAACCGGCCGCCGGCCGGTGAGGATTCAGGGCTAGGGGAGGCAGGATCGTGGTCGTGGGGTCGGAGTCACCGGGGTCATCCGCGGGCGAGGCGGCGCGGGATCTGGCGACCCAGGTCCTGGACCGGCTGCGGGCCGGCGGCCAGACCGTCGCCGTGGCCGAGTCGCTGACCGGCGGCCTCGTCGCGGCCGCGCTGACCGACGTGCCCGGTTCGTCCGCGGTCTTCCGCGGCGGGGTGGTCGCCTACGCCACCGAGCTCAAGGCCGAACTGCTCGGCGTGGACGCGATGATGCTCCGGCGGCACGGCGCGGTCTACCCGCCGGTCGCCGCGGCGATGGCGCAGGGCGTCCGGGCCCGGCTGGGCGCCACCTACGGGGTAGCGACCACCGGGGTGGCCGGGCCTGAGCCCTCCGACGGCCAGCCGGTGGGCACCGCGCACATCGCGGTGAGCGTCGCCGACGACACGGTGGTGCGGACGATCGCGCTGGTCGGCGACAGGCACGAGATCCGTAGACTGACAGTGGAGCATGCCCTGGGACTACTGCTCGGCAGGCTCAGGGAAGAGAGTTACTGATTACAGCGTTACGTTGGCAGCGAACACGAGATCGTATGATCTCGCGGCTTACGGTTAGTCCAGGTACGGTGGAGGTGTCGGCGGTTACGACGTCGGGAAGCTCGGCAACTTCGGGAAGCTCGGCAACCTCGGGAAGGGAGTGCGGCTATGGTTCTGCTCCGTCAGCTGCTAGGTGACGTCCTACGCCGGCTGCGGCTGCGGCAGGGTCGCACACTACGCGAGGTTTCGGCCTCGGCACGTGTTTCCCTTGGTTACCTGTCCGAGGTCGAGCGCGGGCAGAAGGAGGCGTCCTCCGAGCTGCTCGCCGCGATCTGCGGCGCTCTCAACACTCCGCTTTCTCAGGTATTCCGCGAGGTGTCTGACAACTTCGCCCTGGCCGAACTGCAGAACGAGCCGGTCCTCGGCGTCCCCAGGGAGCCCAGCCTGCGGGTGCCCGCGGAGGCCAGCGTGGGACGGGACGGCGAACGTGGCTTCGCGCCGATCAGCACTATGGTCCCGGGCGAGAAGTCCGCGCTGGAGTTCGCGGACGACAAGGTCGGCTTCGGCCCGGCATCCGGGCACGTGCACGACGTCACCGACATGGTGTCGGTCTGAACCGTAAGGCCGGCTGGCCCAGCCTCAAACCGCCGAGCCTCAAACCCAGGCGCTCGGGTTCTCCGTCAGGTGCCGGACCATGTCCGGCAGGCTCCCTGACACGATGTCGGCCAGCGTGACCTGCTCGAGTACGGCCCGCTCGTTGGCGCGCAGCGCGATCCACACCTGCTGCAGAGGTTCGGCCACGCCCGGGTAGGTCACGTTCTCCGGGCGCTCCCCCCGGACGCCGAGCAGCTGTCCGTCGATGGCCCTGATGATGTCGGCCAGCGAGATCTCCGCCGCCGGGCGCGCCAGCCAGAAGCCGCCGTCGGGCCCGCGCTGGCTGCGGATGAGCCCGGCCCGCCTGAGCTGAGTCAGGATCGTCTCCAGGAACTTACCCGGTATCTGCTGCGCGCGGGCAAGCTGATCGGCCGTGACGTGGCCGCTGCTGGCCGCGGCGAGCTCGATCGCGGCGCGCAGCGCGTAGTCGGCCCGGGCTGACAATCGCATGAAGGTCATTATGCACGTTCCCCACCGCTTTTCTTGCATTGGCGGGCTGGACGCCGGCGGTCGCCGGGCTCTGTTAGCCTCGCAGGCGGACGCTAACGATCGGGCCTGGGGGAGTATGTCCGAGCCAGAGGAAGACGTGGCAGCCGCCTCGGCTGTCGCCGTAGCCGACACCGAGACCGACGCTGAGGCGGCCGCTGAGGCCGACGCTGAGGCCGCCGGGAGCGAGGCCCAGCCGGCGCGCCGCCCGTGGTGGCGGGCCGGCTGGCTGATCCGGCTGGCCTGGCTGGCCGGCTTGATCGCGGTCGGGATCGGGCTCTACCTCTGCTATCTGCACGTGTCGCGGACGGCGCAGGTCGCCTCGGACGGCGCGTCGAACGCGCTGCAGGCCTGGGCCATGCTGCACGGCAACCCGCTGCTGCGCGGCTGGACCGTCACCGACGTGTCGTTCTACACCACCGAACTGCCCGAGTACATGCTCGTCGAGCATTTCCGCGGGTTGAACGCGGACGTGCTGCACGTGTCGGCGGCGATCAGCTACACGCTGGTCGTGCTGACCGGCGCGATGCTGGCCCGGGGGCGCGCGACGGGGCGCGAGGGCATCGTGCGGATGCTCATCGCCGCCGGGATCATGATCGCGCCCCAGCTCGGCCCCGGCGTGTACATCCTGGTCTTCCAGCCCGACCACATCGGCACCCAGGCGCCCCTGCTGCTGACCTGGCTGGTACTCGACCGCTTCCCGCGCCAGTGGTATGTCCCCATCCTGGTCGGCACCATGCTGGCCTGGGTCGAGGTGGCCGACCGGCTGGCCCTGCTGATCGGCGTGGCCCCGCTGGCCGCGGTGTCCGCCATCCGGGCCTACCAGGCGCTGGTGCAGCGCCGCGAGGGGCTGCGCGCCGCCTGGTTCGACCTGTCGCTGCTGCTGGCGGCGGCCGCCTCGGCGGAGATCGCCTCGATGGTGGTCAAGCGGATCGGCGAGCACGGCGGATACTCCGTCCTGCCGGTCGCCAACGCCCTGGCCCCGCTCAGCGACATGTCGGCCCACTTCTGGCTGGCCGTCGGTAGCGTGTCCGGGCTCTACGGTGCCGACCTCTTCGGCAACTCGTCGCCCGGCCTGACCGCGGGTATCGCGTTCCTGCACCTGATCGGCCTGGCCCTGGCCGTCTGGGGTGTGTGGCTGGTCATCCGGCGCTTTTTCAGCTGCGAGGATCGCATTGCCCAGGTGCTGGCCCTAGGGATCCTCATCAACGTGGCCGCCTACCTGCTCAGCACCGTGCCGACGACGTACTGGAGCGCCCGCGAACTGGCCGGCGTGCTGCCGGCCGGCGCCGTGCTGGCGGGCCGGATGCTCGGCCGCCGGTTCCTGACGTTCCGGCTGGTGCCGGCCATGGCTGTGGTGCTGGCCTGCTATCTGGCGGCGCTGGGCTACACGGTCGCGCAGCCGCCCCGTCCCGCCATCACCCAGGATCTGGCCGACTGGCTCGCCGCGCACCACCTGACCTACGGCCTGAGCAGCTACGGCGTCGCCAACGCCACCACGCTGGCCAGCGGCGGCGCGGTCAGCATCAGGCCGGTGAGCTTCTATAACAACGACGCGGCCCCGGGTCCCTACGAGTTCGACCAGGCCTGGTACGACCCGCGGATCCACGACGCGAACTTCGTCGTGCTGATGAACCCGCCCGTCGCGCTCGATGCGATCGCGAGCTGGGAAGTCCGTGACGCGTTCGGCCGCCCGACCCACGTCTACGACTTCGGCCCGTACGTCATCATGACGTACGACACCAACCTGCTCACCGACCTCAGCCCCGCCCTGCCCCCGCCACCCCCGCCCGGCCCGGCCCCATCCCCCGCTCCCTCGGCCACACCCAGCCCGTGACCCCAGCCCCAGCCCGTGACCCCAGCCCCAGCCCTAACCCGGCCGCGCGGCGCCGCGCCGGGCCTTCATGATCACGAAGGGTCTACAGTTCTCTGCAGACTGTGAAGTCTTCGCGATCATGAAACAGGCTGTTAGGCTAGCCTGAGCAGCTCGGCGGCGGCATGGGCGCTGGCCCGGGACGCGCCGTACGTGGCCAGGTAGGAGGTGCCTTCCGGCGGGTGCCAGAGCGGTAGGCCCATCTCCACCAGGACCAGATCGGGGCGCGCCGCGAGCAGGGCCTCCACGAGTGACCGCGTGTTCTCGTCCCGGTGCGCGTCGCGCACCACCACTACCAGCGAGTGTCCGGCGGCGGCCGTCAGGATATCCGCCGCGTCCCTGGGAACCTCGCCATTAGCCAGGACGTTTACCCGGCGGACCCTCCCGGCCGGCGCCCACCGGCCCAGCCCCCACCCGAACTGCCCCGCGGCGATGTTCTCGCGCGGCTCGACCTCGATGATGACGGGGCGGCTCAGCGTCCGCTGCGGCCCGGAAACGCGCACCGCGCGCCGGGCCGCGGCCAGGCCGATCCTGACCCGGTCCGCCGCCGCGCTGACCACGCCGTCGCCCGGGACCACGCCGTCTGGGGCCGGACCCGACGACCGGGTGCGCGCCAGGCCCCCGCGCAGGCGCGCGACCCGGTCGGCGGCTTCCTCTAGCCGCGCCCCGTCGAGCGCGCCGTCGCGGACGGCGGCCACGAGCGCCTCGCGGACCGCGAGGTAGTCGCCCTCGCCGCCGTCCCGGCCCAGGCACAGCAGGTCGGTGCCCGCCGCCACGGCCAGCACCGCGGCCCCGGGGATGCCGAACATGTCCCTGGTCGCCCGCATCTCCAGCGCGTCGGAGACGATCACTCCGGTGAACCCGAGCTCGCCGCGCAGCAGCCCGGTGAGCGCGGCGCCGGACACCGTGGCGGGCAGGTCGCCGGTGAGCTCGGGCACCCGCAGGTGGCTGGGCATGATGGCGAGCGTGCCCGCCCTGATCGCCGCCTCGAACGGCGGCAGGTCGACCAGGCGCAGGTCGGCCAGCCCGCCCTCGATGGTGGCGATGGCCTCGTGGGTGTCCGTGCCGGTGCGGCCGTGCCCGGGAAAGTGCTTGGTACACGCGGCCACGCCGGAGGCCTGCAGGCCGGCCACCGCGGCGGCGGTGTGCCGGGACACCAGGCCGGTGTCCGCGCCGAAGGACCGGGTGCCGACGGCCGGGCTGTCCGCCGAGCCGAGCACGTCGGCGCACGGCGCGAGGTCGAAGTTGATCCCCAGCGCGGCCAGGTCGGCGCCGATCGCCTGGTGCACCGACCTGGTCAGGGCGATGTCATCGACCGCGCCGAGGGCGGCGTTGCCCGGGTACGGGCTGCCGTCGGCGTACGCGACCCGGGTGACGTCGCCGCCCTCCTCGTCGATCGCGATCACCGGGTCGTCGCCCGCGGCCGCCGAGCGCAGCGCGGCGGTCAGCGCGCTCACCTGGCCGGGAGCCGAGATGTTCTGGCCGAACAGCGTGACGCCGGCCAGGCCGCGGCCGAGCGCGTCGAGCATCCAGCGCGGGGCGGTGGGGCCGGGGAACGGCGGGATGAGGATCGCGTCGGCCAGGCGGCCAAGCACCGGGTCCGCGGCCCTGACGTCCGTGTCCTGGCTCACCCCTTCACCGCCCCGGCGACCAGGGCGGAGGACATGCGGCGCTGCACGATGAGGAAGAAGACCATCACCGGGATCGTGAACAAGGTGGAGGAGGCCATGATGGAGCCCCAGTCCACCGTGCCGCGGCCGTAGAAGTACGTCACGTAGATGGGCAGCGTGTACTTGGCGGTGTCGGTGCCGAGGAAGGTCAGCGCGAAGATGAACTCGTTCCAGGCGAAGATGAACGCGAAGACGCTGGTCGCCACCAGGCCGGGCGCCACCAGCGGGAGCATGATCCGCCAGAAGATCCGCATCGGCCCCGCGCCGTCGATGGCCGCGGCCTCCTCCATCTCGCGCGGAACGGCGGCCACGAAGTTGCGCAGCATCCAGATGGTGACCGGCAGCGAGAACGCCGTGTAGACGAGGATCAGCCCGGCCAGGTTGTCCAGCAGCCCCAGCGAGCGGAAATCGAGGAACAGCACGATCACCATCGCCTGCTGCGGCAGCATCTGCACGATCAGCAGCATGATCAGGTACGAGGTACGCAACCTGAACCTGAACCTGGCCACCGCGATCGCCGCGAGCAGCGCCATCAGCGTCGACGCGACCACCGAGACGAGGGTGACGAACAGGCTGTTCTTCAGGAAGTTCCAGTACGGCTGCCCGATCACCTTGCCGTCGATGACCGAGCGGAAGTTCCCGAGCGTCGGGTGGGCGGGCAGCGGATGCGGCGTCAGCGAGTAGATCTCGCTGGCCGGCTTGAACGCCGTCGACACCATCCACAAGATCGGGAACAGCGTTACCAGCGCGACGAGCACGCCGAGCGCGTTCAGCCCGGCCCGGCGGAGCGTGCGGGATCTGAGCCTCATTGGATGGCCCCCTGCCTGACCGATGCCCGGACGTAGCCGACGGTGATGATCAGCAGGATCACCGTGAGGATGAGCGCCAGCGCGGACCCGATCCCGTAGCTCGGCGGCATCGTGAAGGCCCGGTCGTAGGCGTAGATGCCCAGGTTGTATTCGTCCCGGTTGCCGAGTTCCCCGGTGACCAGGTACGCCTGAGTGAACACGCCGAAGTCCCAGATGATCGACAGCAGCAGCAGCACCAGGAAGATCGGCTTGAGCAGTGGATAGGTGACCCGCCAGAAGATCCGCCACGGCCCCCCGCCGTCCACCCGGGCGGATTCGTGCAGCTCGGCGGGTATGGTCTTCAGCCCAGCGAGCACGCTGACGGCGACGAAGGGGAAACCCTGCCAGACCACGAGCACGGTCAGCAGGGTGTAGGCGGGCAGCGCCGCGTTCGTCCAGCTGAAGCCGGCCCAGTGCGCGCCGCCGCCCAGCCAGGACGGCAGCTTGGTCAGGGTCCAGTCGACGATCCCGCCGTCGGGATCGGCGAGCCAGATGAAGATGACGCTAGCGGATACCGCGGGCGTGGCCCAGGCCAGCATGACCGCGCTCGACACGAACGCGGACATCTTCCGGCCCAGGCGGTTGAGCAGCAGGCCGACCAGGGTACCGGTCAGCAGGGTCAGCGGGACCACCACGGCGGCGAAGATCAGGCTGATCCGCAGCGACAGCCAGAACTCCGGATCGGACAGGATGGCGCTGAAGTTGGCCCCGCCCACCCACTGGGTCGGCGCCACCCCGGTGACCTGCGGCAGCCCGTAGTTCTGGAAGGAGAACTCGGCGACCTGGATGGTCGGCCAGCACAGCAGCAGCCCGATCGCGACCGCGGACGGCAGCAGCAGCACGTACGGCGTCAGGTGACGGCGCCGGATGAACACCACGGCGCGCTGCCGCGCGCCGTGCCCGCCCCGAAGAGCCGGGCGGGCCGGGCCGCGGCGGCCGGTCTGGCCAGCCGGGGAGGCGGGGTCTTCGGATCCCGGGATCCTTCCCGGCTGGCCAGAAACGGTTCTCACCATGGGGAGACTAACCCGGCTAGCCCTGGCTGCCGTTGTTGAGGACGTCCTGCAGCTTGGTATTGGCCGCGGCCACCGTCGAGGTGAAGTTGGCCCCCTTCATCAGCTGCTTCATCATCGTGGGGAGGATCAGGTCGGTCGCGTCCGCCGTGGCCCAGTTCTTGGCGTTCAGCGGGGCGATCTGGCTGTCGGTCGCCGCCTTGGCGAAGCCAGAGAGCAGCTGGCTGGTCGAGTAGGAGCCACCGGTGAGCTGCGACGTGTACGGCGGGAAGAAGCCCTGGGAGTTGGCGAACGACGTGGAGTTCGGCACCGAGTCCATGACCTGGACCAGGTCCCAGGCGGCCGTCTTGAACTTGCTGCCGGACCAGACCGCGAGGTCCGAGCCGCCGGAGAAGACCGGCGCCGGGTCCGGGCCGTTCTCGCTCGGGATGGGGAAGGAGGCCCAGCTGGACTTGCCCACGGCGTTGGCCGGGAAGGTGCCCGAGGCCCACGGCCCGTCGATGTACATGTCGAGCTTGCCCAGGGCGAAGTCCTCGTTCGGGCCGCCCGAGGTGGCGCCCACGTTGCCCAGTTCGGTCTGGCCGATGTACTTGGCCGGGGAGACATGGTTGGTCATGTACAGGTCGATGTAGAACTTGATGCCGGCCTCAGACTGCGGAGAGGTCAGCTGCGCGACCCACTTCCCGTTCTGCTGGGTGGCGATCTGGCCGCCCGCGCCCCAGATGAAGCTGGCCACGGCCGGGCTGTCATAGGTCGGCGCGCCCAAGCCGTATGTGCCCGGGTACTTGGCCATCAGCTTCTTCGAATCGGTGATGAGCTGCGCCCAGGTGGTGGGCGGGCTGGCGATGCCCGCGGCCTTGAACTGGTCGGTGCGGTACCAGATGCCGCGCACGCCGCCGAACCACGGGACCGCGTAGACTGTCCCGCTCTGCGTGTCGTTGGCGAGCATGCCGGACACCACGTTGGACTTGTTGGACCAGGCGTTCACGTTGGATGTGATGTTGGCGAGCATGCCGAGTGACGCCTCGGTGGGCGTGTCGGTGTTGCCGAGTTCGGTGATATCGGGTGCGTTCTTGCCGCTGGACAGGGCGTTCGTCCAGTCGGCGGTGCGGTTCGTCCAGGGGACGAACACGACGTGGACATTGGTCTTGGCGTAGGCCGGGTAAGTATTGTGGAACTGGCTGACCACGCTGTTCATCCAGGTGACCTGCGCGGGCGTGGAGGAGCCCATCCGCCACACCGTGAGCTGCGCCGGCGCAGCCGATGAGGGCGTGGACCCCGGGGTTGACGAGCCGCTTGAGCTGCAGCCCGCGATAGCGAGGGCCGCCGCCGCGCCCAACGCGGCGATCGCGGCCGGTGTTTTCCTGAGTCTCACTGCTGGCTCTCCTTCCGGTGGTCCGGGTGGTTTGGGGGTGGTGAACTCCGGTTTCGGAGTTCGGTACGAGCCGTCGAGGAGAAACTATCAAGAAACTTTCCTATAAGATAGCCTCCGTTGCCGTATAGAGACCAAAGTCTTCTCCGCGGGAGCGCGACCTACGCCGCGAATGCGGAGGCCGGGCAGGTTACGGCACACTAGGCCAACGGATGCATGAAGGGACCGCGATGCAGTCTCAACCCGGAACGCGGGCTCAACCCGGAACGCGGGGCCGGCCCGGCACGCCGAGCCTGCTGCGTGAGCTGAACGACCGGGCCGCGCTCGATCTCCTGCTCGGCGGCGAGATGCTCACCCGGTCCCAGATCAGCGAGTACACCGGGGTGTCCAAGGTTACGGTGTCGCAGATGCTGACCAGGCTGGAGGAGCGCGGCCTGGTCGCCATCGCGGGTGAGCAGGCCGGGGGCCGCGGCCCGAACGCCGCGCTGTACTCGGTCGTCCCGTCCAGCGCCTACGTGGCGGGCCTGTACGTCGAGTCCGACCTGGTCAGCGCCGCGGTGGCGGACGTCACGGGCCGCCGGGTGGCCGAGGTGAGCGGCAACCCGAACGGGGCCGATGACCCGGTCGAGCTGGTCCGCGGCACCGTCGAACGGGCCTGCGCGAGAGCCGGGCTCGAGGTCGCTAGGCTGAGCGCGCTGGTGATCGGCAGCCCCGGCGTGGTCGACCCGCGGACCGGTGACCCGAGGCTGGCGGTGAACCTGCCCGCCTGGCACGAGGGCGCGCTCGACGCGCTCAAGAGCGTCTGGCGCAAGCCGGTCGTGATCGAGAACGACGTGAACCTGGCCGCGATGGCCGAACGGGCCGACGGCGCGGCCGCCGGCGCCGACGATTTCGTCCTGGTCTGGCTGGGCGTCGGCCTTGGCCTGGCCACCATCCTGGGCGGTCGGCTGCACCGGGGCACGGCCGGAGCGGCGGGAGAGATCGGCTACCTGCCGGTGCACGGCGCCCCGCTGCACACCGACATCAGGCATCCGGCCAGCGGCGGGTTCCAGTCCCTGGCGGGCGGCAGCGCGGTGCGCGAGCTCGCGGCCAAGCACGGGTTCGCGGCGCAGACGCCGGCCGAGGCGGTCCGCGCCGCCATCTCCGGCACCGGCGGCGCCGGCGCGGGCGCGGGCGCGGGCGCTGCGGCCGGCGCGGGCGAGGCGTTCCTCAGCGAACTCGCGCACCGGGTCGCGGTCGGTGTCGCCTCCGTCTGCGTCGTGCTCGACCCGGGCCTGGTGGTGCTGGGCGGCGAGGTGGGCCGGGCCGGCGGCACCGCCCTGGCGGACCGGGTCGGCGCGGCGGTCGCGAGCATCTGGCCCTCCCGGCCGCGCGTGGTGCCGACCAGCGTCCCCGGCGAACCCGTACTGCGCGGCGCGATGCTGGCGGCCGTGGCCCAGGCGCGGGCGGGCCTGCTGGCCTCGGTGGCGGACCCCCAATAGTCCCAAATCCCAACCGCCTCATTACCGAACTCCCGTAACAAGTCCTCCCTACCCTCAGTAGCGTCGCTACTCAGCCCCGTAGCGCCTTCCCCGGACCTTCGTTAGAGGGGTATGGAAACCCGGGTGCACGTGCATAATGGGGTGTTAGTGAAGATCCCGATATGGATAAAGCTCCCCGTGCCTGAACCTCTCGGTGTTATTGATGGAGTATTCCGAGGAGGTTTTCGACACCGGCCGAATAGATGGGGGTAGCGGGCAGTGGTGCCCTCAGGAGGAATGGCGGCTGAGCAGGCGGCTCAGCGATTCCGTGTGGGTGAGGTGCCTCCGCTAGCCGAGGGATACACCGAGCGGCCCGATACCGCGCGGGGCATCATGGACGCGCTTGCCCCGGGAACGACCCTGGCGCTGGTGCCGGGCTCGGCTTTCGCCGAGGGGCCGTCGAACTGGCTGGGCGCCTGCGGCAAGACCCAGATCGCGGTGATCATCGCCGAGTCGCTGTGGCGGTCCGGGGCCATCGACGCGCTGATCTGGGTCTCCGCCACCAACCGGGCGTCCGTGCTCTCCGGGTACGTGCAGGCCTCGGCGGCGGCCTTCGGCATCGACCCGGCCGGCACGGCCGAATCGGTCTCGGCACGCCTGGTCAGCTGGCTGAGTGTGACCGACCAGCGCTGGCTGGTCATCCTGGATGACCTGCAGGACACGACGGACCTGGACGGGCTCTGGCCGGAGGGGCCGTCCGGCCGGGTGCTGGTCACGGGGACGCAGGCCTCGCTCGCCTCCGGGCGGCGCGGGACGCAGATCATCCCGGTCGGCTTCTTCAGCGTCCGCGAGGCGCTCAACTGCCTGACCGAGCGGCTCAGCGTGAACCCGGCCCAGCGCCAGGGCGCCATCGACCTGATCGAGGCGCTCGGCCGCGAGCCGCTGGCGCTGGCCCAGGCCGCGTCGGTGGTCGCGAACTCCACCCTGGCCTGCCGGGACTACCGGGACTACTTCGCCCGCAGGCGGCAGCAGATCGGGGTGGCGGCCGGCGAGGTGCCGTCGGCGGCCGCGGTGACCTGGACGCTGTCCCTGGGGCAGGCGGAATCGCTGCTGCCCGGCGCGTCCGTCCGGCTTATGCTGGTGCTCGTCGCGATGCTGGACGGGCACGGGATCCCCGGCGCCGTCTTCAGCACGCCGGCGGTGGCCGCGTACCTGGGCGGCGCGGTAACCCCGTTCTCTTCCGCGATCGACCCGAAGCCGGCCTGGGACGCGCTGCTCGCCATCGAGCGGGCCGGGCTGATCAGCGTCAACCGGGCCGTCTCGCCGCCGACGATCCTGATGAACTCGGTGCTGCAGGCGGCGATCAGGCTGGCCGCGCCCGCGAACGTGCAGGAGCCAGCCGCGCGGGCGGGCGCCAGCGCGCTGCTCGAAGCCTGGCCCGCCGACGAGCCCCAGCCGTGGGCGGCCGATGGCCTGCGGGTGAACGCGGCCAGCCTGCAGGCCTCGGCCCCGGACATACTGTGGGCCGACGGCTGCCATCCGGTGCTGCTGCGGGCCGGGCGGAGCATGGACGACGCCCGCCTGGTCGGGCCGGCCGTGGAGTACTGGCGGGACCTGGCTGCCCGCTGCGACACCAAGCTGATGCCAGGTCACCCGGACGCCCTGGTCGTGGCCGCGCACCTGGCCGCCGCGTACCTGGCCGCCGGGTACGCGGGTGAAGCCGTGCACTGGTACCAGCGGGTGCTGGCCGAACGCGGCCGCGAGCTCGCGCCCGGGCACCCGGCCATCATCGCGGCGCGGATCAACCTGGCCAAGGCCCTGGTCATGGCGAGCGAGCCCGGCGACGCGGTGGCGGTCCTGCAACGGGCCGTCAGCGAATGCGAGCAGTTCCGCGGCCCGGGGCACCAGGACACCCTCAGCGCGAGAGACGAGCTCGCCGCCGCCTACCAGGCCGCGGGCGACGTGGCGGCGGCCAGCAGGCTGCTGAGCCGGAACCTGACCGACCGTGAGCGGCTGCAGGGCCCGCGCGACGCGGAGACCATGGCCACCCGGGACCGGCTGGCCGCGGCGTGCCAGGCCGAAGGCAAGGTCAAGGACGCGATCTCGCACTACAAGCGGGCGTTGTCGGACCGCGAGAAGGTGCTCGGGCGCGGCCACCCGGACACGATCGCGACCACCGCGAACCTCGCCGCCGCGTATCAGGCGGCCGGCCGGATGCCGTCCGCGATGCAGCTTTCCGAGCAGTGCCGCGCGGATTCCGAACGGGTCCTGGGTCCCGACCACGCCGACACGCTGACGCGCATGGCCAACCTGGCGCACCTGTACTACGCGGTGGGCCGGGTGGGTGACGCGGTGACCCTGCTCCGCGACACCGCCGCGCGCTGCGAGCGCGTCCTGCCGTACGGAGACCCGCTGATCCAGGCCATCCAGCAGAGCCTGACCAACATCGCGGATTCCTGACAGGCGGATTCCTGACAGGCGGATTCCTGACAGAACGGCGCGGCGGGTTTGCCCGCCGGGATTACCGAGGGAAATACGCAGTCGTACCGTTCAAGATCATTTTATTGACGCGCTAAAGTCCGATTGTCCCCGATAAAGCCTGTTATTTTCCCACGTACCACCCGGAATCAGAAAAGTGGTCCGCTATGATCCCCGAGTAAAGCATCAGGGGGGCCCGCTTGACCTGGGCTCATCAGGCTGCACACAGTGAAGTGTTGAGCGGGATGTTACAGGAGAACACATGACGGATCACTCCGCCGCCACTGTCGCGGGGATCTCCTCGGCGCCGGGTGCGAAACTCGAGCCTGATGCCATCGGCGCGGCCCAGGACACCATCATCGGCATGGCCTCCTCGGCCCCGGCCGCCACGGTCGGGTTGTCGCTGGCCGCCCTGGCCGCGGCGACGGCCTACGGCAGCGGACCGATCCTTATCCTCACCGCCATCCCGATGCTCATCATCGCCAACGCGTACCGGCGGCTGAACCTGTGGAAGGCGAACACCGGCGCGTCCTTCGAGTGGGTCGGCCGGGCCATCAATCCCTATCTCGGCTTCCTCACCGGCTGGCTGATGATCGCCGCCTACATCATCGGGACCGTGGCCGAGGTCCTCCTGCTCGGGCCGTCGGTGCTGGCCGTGTTCGGCTCCAGCTCCACGAACACCTGGGCCTACGTGGGCATCGGCGTAGCCACGGGGCTGATCATGCTGGTGATCGCCGTCGTCGGCATCAAGATCACGGCCCGGGTCCAGGTCAGCATGGCCCTGGTGGAGTACCTCATCCTGATCGGGCTGGCGATCGCCGGCCTGGTCTGGGTGCTAAGCCACCACGCCGGCTCGGTGCCGTTCACCCGAGGCTGGCTCAGCGTCAGCGGCATCAACGGCAAGGGCGACGCCGTCGCCGGGTTCCTGGTCGCCGTGTTCGTCTACGGCGGCTGGGACGGCACCCTGTACGTGAATGAGGAAGTCAAGCACCGCCGGGTGAACCCGGGCCGCGCGGCCGTCATCGCCGTCGCCCTGCTGGCCATCATCTACACGCTGTCCCAGATCGGCTTCCAGGGCGTGATCTCGCCGGCCAAGCTCCAGGCGGCCTCGGACAACGGCACCGCGCTGGTCACCGTCGCCCAGGCCCTGGGCGGCGGGTTCTGGGCCAAGGCGATGGCGCTGTCGATCGCCCTGTCCGTCATCGCCACCACCGGCACCGGCATCGTGCTCAGCGCGCGGATCGTCTACGGCATGGCCAGCTACCGGGTGCTGCCGGAGTTCCTCGGCACCGTGTCCCGCCGTTACGCCACCCCGGCCGTCGCCAGCGTCATCGTGGGCCTGCTCATCGTCGTGCTGAGCGCCGTCTACTACCTGGCCACCTCGGTGCAGAACGCGTTCTTCGACGTGATCGACGTGACCGGGCTGCTGTTCTCGATCTTCTACATCCTCACCGCGCTCGCGGCCGTCGTGTACTACCGGCGCCGCATCAGCAGCAGCGCCTGGGACTTCGTGACCGTCGGCGTGCTCCCGCTCGGCGCGGCCGGCTTCCTGGGCTGGATCTTCGTCAAGTCGCTGGGCAACGCGCCGTGGACCCAGCGCTGGTCGCTCATCGGCATCGTCATCGCCGGGCTGATCCTGATGTTCTCCGCGCGGTTCGTCCTGCGCTCCGCGTTCTTCCAGATCCCGCGGGAAAGCGAGGTCAGGCCCCAGCACCACCGGCGGGGGGGACGGCGCTGACGCCGAAGCAGACCCCGAACGGCGTTCGCCCGGCGAACGGAGGGCAAGCATGAAAGCCGTGGTGTTCTACGAGTCGGCCGACAACGTGGCCGCCAAGGCTCCCCCGCACTTCGCCGCGCATTGTGCCCGCTGGAAAGAGTTCGCCGACCGCGGTGAGTTGCTCATGATCGGCACCTTCGCCAACGCGCAGGAGGACGGCTCGATGGGCATCTTCACCACCCGCGAGGCGGCCGAGGAGTTCGTCCGCGGCGACCCGTTCGTCTTGAACGGGGTAGTACGAAACTGGACTATCCGTGAATGGAACGAAGCCCTCGTCCCCGGGCAGTGATCTCCCGGCCGTTCGGCCAGCCTGCAGGCGGCCAGTATGCAGGCCGAGGACACCATGATCAGGTCGGCGACCATCCGGGACGCGGCGCGGCTGATGGAACTGTGGCGGGCGATAGGTCTCCATCCAAGCCCCCCACACAACGCTCCGGGTGAACATCCCTTGCGCCACCGCCGCCGAGCTAGCCACGATGTCTGGGAGCGACGGCCGGGCCGAAGGAAACCGCCAGGCCGCGCGACCGGAGGACGGTGATCGTGATCTGGACGGGTGAGCGCAACCGGCAGCAGGGCCGGCTGGTCGCCGAGATGTATCAGGCGGCCGCCGGGGTGCCGTGCGAGCGAAGCGCGGCCATCGCGGGCGGCCTGCCCGGCGCGGACAAGGCTGCCGTTCTCGACCAGTCCGGCGTGGACCGGTCGCAGTACCTCACCATCAGCATCGACGCGATCCTGGACCGGATGGCCGTTGCGGGGCTCATCCCGGAATCCGACGGGCTTTCCCCGCTGGCGCGGGCCGGCCTGGTTCACGCCGAGGCCCAGCATCTCGCCAAACGGGTCGGGTTGCGGGCCCTGATGGACGGCAGGAACCTGCTCCTGGACATTTCGCTGGCGTCCTGGCGCGCCGCCGAGGCCTGGACGTACGCGCTGCGGTTCGCGGACTACGCGGTGACCGCGGTGTTCGCCGACATCGGCGTCGACGAGGCGGTGCGCCGGTCCGGCGAAGCCCGCCTGCGGGGGGAGGAGGAGTTCCGCGGCGGGCACGGCCACGGGGGCCGGAACATCCCGGCTGCGGCCATCAGGGCGCTGGCCAGCCCGGTCGCGGCCGCGGCGGGGAACCGCATCAGGTGGGCGGTCGGCGCACGGTCCGCCGGGGCCATCGGCGGCACCGTCGGCACCGGGACCTTTCCCGGCAGCGCCGTCACCGCGATGCTCGTTTCCTACCGGGACGGCCGGATCAGCCTCGACGACCTGTCGCTCGAGTTCCGTGCCCGCCGCTGGCCGCAGGTCCCGGACGTCTGCCCGCCCGAACTCGAGCAGGCCAGGGAGGCCATCGACGACCCCGAGCCCTACGTCCCCGGCTCGTTCGACGATGTGGTGCTCGCCTACGACCTCGGCTGGCTGTCCGACGCCGACTACGACATCCTGGCCGCCGCGGCCAGCCCGGGCTAGTGATAACCGCTGCCCTCGGACGGGGGAGCGGGGTGCCGATGACAGGGCGCGGCACCCCGCTCCTATGAGGCAGGCGTCTGCGGGGCAAACGCCGCACCGCGCACCCGCCTTATGGCCCGTTCTGTCTCAACGATGACTTAATCGCCCGAAATAGGTCAACTCGTTTTATCTGCGCATTGGTAACTAGCGGTTGGCGCTGCCCCAGACCTCGGGCACGTGTCCCCGCGCCACCAGTCGCTCGCCCACCTCGGCCCAGACCGCGTGGATGAGGGCCGCGCCGACGACGGTGGACGTGGGCGCCATCCGCTCGTCGAGGCCGGGGATGTCCAGCGCGGCGTCGCCGAAGCATCCGCCGTTGTCGAGCAGGTAGTCGGCGATCTCGGGCACCTTGGGCAGGCCGGGCACCGCCGAGGCGGTACCCGAGTGCGCCGCGGAAACCAGGCCCACCACGGTGACGCCGTGCCGCCTGGCCTCCAGGGCGAGTTCGACCACGAGCGTGTTCCGGCCCGAGTTCGAGATCACCCAGCACAGGTCGCCCGGACCCCAGTCCAGGCCGCCGGTGAGCTCCTTGTAGTAGCCGGGCCGGTTCTCCAGCTTCCCGGCGGCCTCCTCGTCGGTCCGCGAGGTGAGTTCGGCGTTCCACAGCGGCCGCACCACCTTCATCCCCCCGGCCCGCCGGTGCATCTCGCTGACCAGGGCCAGCGAGTGACCTGCGCCGAACGCGTAGACGTGGCGGCCAGCCAGGATCGTCGTGCTGATGGCGGCGGCCACGCCGCTGATGGCGGCGTCGTTCTCCTTGAGCGCCCGGTCGAGCAACTCCACGATGTGCCGCCGCCAGGCCTCCCGCACGGTCTGCTGCGATCCCATGTTTTGACATCCTCCCTGCCCTGAAGGACGGGGATTCCCACGCGACTCGACGCGACGAGCGTACCAGGAGGAAGACGCAATGCAGAGGTCCCAGACAGCGCGAAGGCCGCCACCGCTTGGCTATCGCGGTACTGGCGGCCTTCGCCAAACGGCATCTTCCGCGGATGTCGAGTCGCGTGGAGGTTCGCGGATCATTGCCATGCCTGACTGCGCAAGAGGGCTCACCGCACTGCCACCGCATGCCCTGCGGCGGTACTGCGCTAACCAGAATAGCGCGCCGTATGCGGCGCTCCTCCCCGTCCTGAACGGCGGGGTTTCCGCGCCGCGAGGTTCCCGATGACCATACGGAAACGCGCGTCCCAGGCAATAGCTCACCGAGAGTTACCCGCAGGCCCGCCATCATCGCCACGTTCACCCGCAGGGTGCCGCCACCGGCACGTCCGCCCTCATGGTCGCCGTGTGAACTCACAGATAGCACCGGGGCATCTATCGCGCAGCGGCCGGAAGGCCATAAATCCTCGGATTCGCTGGGGGCTAGGTGGCTGACCCGCCAAAATGTGATGCGAGGATGACCCAGCCAGGCGACCGCGCTCACGGGCGTCGGCGGATACAAGTTTCGTCGGAAGGCACAGCATGCGCGTCACGGAAGAAGGCGCCGGATTCCCGGCCGGGGACCGAACCCTGCACGCCGTCGCCAGCCGCGTGCCCGGCCGGATCCTCGGCGTCGACGCAGGCGGTAGCGGCACCCGGGTGGTCATCCTCGAAAATGGCACCGTGACGGCCCGGCCGGACGGGCCGCCGATGAACGCGCTGCTCACCGACGGCTTCGCCGGGCACCTGCGGGACATCATCGGTGCCGCGGGCGCGACCGCCGCTGGCATCGGCCTGCCTGGGGTACGCCAGTACGACGAGGCGCGGCGGCTCGGTGCGACGCTGACCCGGCAGACGGGCTGCCCGGTGCACGTCACCGGCGACGCGGACAGCGCCCGGGCCGGCGCCTTCCTCGGCGCTCCGGGTATCGTCGTCATCGCAGGCACGGGCTCGGCGGCGTTCGGCTGGAACGGGGAGAGTTCCGCCCGGGCGGGCGGCCACGGGTTCCTGCTCGGCGACGAGGGCAGCGCCTACTGGATCGGCCGCGCTGCCGTCCGCGCCGCGCTGTGCTGGGAAGACCAGATGGGCGGCTCCGAGCTGATCCACCGCGCCGTGGTCCAGGCCACCGGATCCGGCCTGGACGCCCTGATCGCCGACATATGCACGCATCCGGCCGAACGCGGTCGGCTCACCGTACTGGCCCCGGCCATCACCGTGCTTGCCGCCGAGGACCCCGAAGCACAAAAGATCGTCCGGCGCGCGGCGGAGCATCTGGCCGCACTGGCCGAATCCGTCCGGCGCCGTCTCGGGCCGCTGCCGGTCATGGGGGCCGGGGGAGTGTTCCGCGCCCCGGTCATCTGGGACCGTTTCGCCGAGCTGACTGGCGCCGTCCGCCCGCTCGCCTCCGCCGCCGTGGGCGCCGCCCTGCTGGCCGACCGGCGGCAGAGCACTCCCGGCCGGCGGCAGAGCACCCCCAGCCGACCGGGCACCCCCAGCCGACCGGGCGCTCCCGGTCGTGCCTGACGGCCTGGATCGTATCGGCGCGCTACTCGACGCGGCAGCCGGCGACGGCCGCGTTCCCGGCGCCGTCGCGATGGCTGGCCGCGGCCCGGCCACGCTCGGCCGGTGGGTAACCGGCCAGGCCGACGCGATCCGCGGACGGCCGATGCACGCGGACACGGTCTTCGACCTCGCGTCGCTGACCAAGGTAGTGGCGACCACCACGATCACGCTCGCGCTGGCCAGCCGGGGCCAGCTCGCCCTCGGCGACCCGGTCGCCGGTTATCTGCCCGGGTTCACCGCCTGCCGGGACGGTCGCGTCACGATCGCGCACCTGCTCACGCACACCGCCGGCCTCCCGGACAGCCGCAAGTTCTACCGCTGGTGCGGCTCGCGCGAGGAACTGCTCAGCGACCTTGGCCAGATTCCGCTTGACGCGCCGCCCGGATCTCGGGTCGTCTACTCCGACCTGGGGTTCATCGCCCTCGGCGAGGTGGTGGCGGCGGTAGCCGGCGAACCGCTCGACGCCGCCGTCCGCCGCCTGGTGACCGGCCCGCTCGGCATGACCGCCACCGGATTCAGGCCGAACGGGCCTCCTGATCGCTTCGCCGCCACCGAACGCCGCGAGGACGGCACCGCCTGGACCGGCACGGTGCACGACGAGAACGCCCGCCTGATGGGCGGCGTCGCCGGGCACGCCGGGCTCTTCGCCCCGGCGGCGGACCTGGCCCGGTTCGCCGCCTGGTGGACCAGCGACGACGATGCCGTCGTCCCCGCGCCGCGCCGCCGCGCCGCGACGACCTGCCAGACCCAGGGCCGCGGCGGCCGCCGCGGCTATGGCTGGGTCTGCCCGGGCGACGGCTTCGACATCCTGGGCGGTCACTGGCCGCCGACGGCCGTGTCGCACACCGGCTTCACCGGCACCAGCCTGGCCCTGGACCCGGCGACCGGCCGGTGGGTGATCCTGCTGACCAACGCCGTGCACTCCGGCCGGGACCACACCGCGGTCCAGGCGCTGCGCCGGGCCGTGCACGCGGCCGTCACGGTTACAGGGACCACACCGCCCTGACCTCGATCTTGCCGAAGGCCGCGACCGGATGCGCCGCGGCCACCTGGACGGCCTCCTCCAGGCTCGCGCACTCGAGCATGTCGTACCCGCAGATGATCTCCTTGGTCTCGGCGAACGGCCCGTCGCTGACCAGGATCTCGCCGTCCCGGACCAGCACCGTCTTGGCCTCGTCGGCGGGCCGGAGCCGGTCGCCGTGCAGCCGGATGCCGCGGGCGATCACGTCGTCGAGCCAGGGAAAACTCCCGGTGTCCGCCGTGTCGGCGGCCTCCGGGGCATCCGGCGCCTCGTCGTCCGCGAAGCGGGTCGGGTCGACGCAGACCAGCATCATGAACTTCATGTCATCTCCGATCTTCGTGGCCTCCGGGGGGCTCGGGGGTCGTCCCCGGAGCCAGCAGAGCCCGGCCGGGCCGCAGGCGTTTACACCATCACGACGAACGGGAATCGGGCAAAGGACAACCCCCCAGGCGCGCGGCCAGCGCGGCGCAGGCCCGCAGGGTGTCCAGCAGGTATGCGGTGTGCTGCGGATCGGGCCATGACGACAGCTTGACCACCACCGTGCGCGCGGCGCGGTCGGCGTAGATCAGCTGGCCGTGGATGCCGAGGCAGACGAGGACCGGGCCGCCAGGCCCCGGGATGACCCAGAACTGATTGCGGTACCAGCCGCCCGGCAGGACGAACTCGTGGTCGGTGACCGCGAAGGCCTCGGGGACGCCGGGTTCGGGGGCACGGGTGCCGGCCAGCCATTCGGCCGGCACCACCGGGTGCCCCTGGGCCATGCCGTCGTCGATGAGCATCTGCCCGAACCTGGCCAGATCGCGCGCGGTGGCGGAGACGCCGCCGTCGTGGATGGCCGAACCCAGCGGATCGCAGGTGATCTCGGCGTCCCGTTCGGCCCCGATCGGCTGCCAGATCAGCGCCGAGATGAGGTCGGCCATCCGGGTCCCGCTGGCCCGCTCGCACGCCCAGCCGAGCATGTCGCTGTCGGCCGAGCGGTAGCTGAACTCGCCGCCGTGCGGGCCGGCCTGGCCCAGGGTGGTCAGGTACGGGTACGCGCCCGCCGGGTCGCCGGGCCGCGCCGGGCGCCAGCCCATCGAGCGTTCCATCACGCGGACCTCGGCGTCCAGGGCGGTGTAGGTCTCGCGGAACGCTACCCCGGTCCGCATGTCGAGCAGGTTGCGGATGGTGGCGCCGGCGTATCCCGAGGACCCGGCCTCCGGCACGTAGGCCGTCACGGGGGCGGCGGGATCGAGCCGCCCGCGGTCGGCCAGCACCCCGGCCACGCAGCCGACGACCGACTTCGACACCGACATGAGCAGGTGCGAGGTGGCGGCCGTCATGCCCTCGTCATACTGTTCAGCCACCAGTCGCCCGTCGTGCAGCACGACCAGCGCGTCGGTGTAGGTGCCGGCGAACACCTCCGCCGCCGTCGCCGTGCTGCCGTCGAGCCGCCAGACCGGCGGGTCGTCCATCGACCGGGGCGCGGCGGGCAGCGGCGCCGCGCCGCCAGGACCGGCCGGGATCGGCTGGCTGGGGATGAGCTCGCGCATGTGCCGGAAGGCCCACCGGTTGAACGGGGGGTCCTGCCAGTTGGCCAGGGTGACCAGCGATTCCGGCGTCGGCGGGAAGCCAGCCATGAGCCCGTCGTAAGTCATGGTGCGCAACCTTAACCCAACGCTGGCACCGGAAACCGTGATCTAAGATTCGGCTTATGCCGCAGGAGCCGGGTCCCGAGGTCCAGGGCGTGCCGGTCACGGCGCGCAACTGGCAGGACCCGCCCGCTAACCGCTGGGCGTTCTGGCACGTCAGCGAGATCCTGCCCACCTACCGGGTATCCCGCGGCGACGGCCCGGTCCGGGCGCTGCCCCCGGCCCTGCCCGCCGCCGACGACGGGGGCGGCCTGCTCGCTGTCCCTGTGGCCCGCGCGGACCGGTCACCCGGCACCGTGGGCGAGGTGCTAACGGACACCTTCACCGACGCCTACCTGGTGCTGCAGGACGGCGAGCTGGTCACCGAGTGGTACGGCCCGCTGGGCGCCCCGGACCGGCCGCACGCGCTGATGTCGGTGTCGAAGTCCGTGGTGGGCTGCGTGGCCGCCGTGCTCATCGACCGCGGCCAGCTCGACCCCGACCGCGAGATCACCGGCTACGTGCCCGAACTGGCCGCCAGCGGCTACGCCGGCGCCCTGGTCCGGCACGTCTACGACATGCGCAGCGGGGTCAGGTTCGTGGAGGAGTACGCCAACCCGCATGCGGACATCCGGCGGCTGGACGAGTGGATCGGCTACCGGGAATCGGCAGAGCCGGGCGAAGGCGAGCCCCGCGGGCTCTACCGCTTCCTGGCCACGCTGCGGGCCGAGGCGCCGCACGGCGAGAGGTTCCTGTACCGCTCGGCGGAGTCGGACGTGCTGGGCTGGGTGTGCGAGCGCGCGGCCGGCCGGCCCATGGCCGCGCTCATATCCGAGCTGGTCTGGGCGCCGATGGGCGCCGAGCGCGACGCCACCCTGCTGCACGACGGCCTGGGCACCGCCGTGCACGACGGGGGCCTGAGCGCCACCGCCCGCGACGTGGCCCGGTTCGGCCAGATGCTGCTGGACGGCGGACTGGTCCCGGGGGGGCTCGGGCCCGCCGCCGCAGGCGGCAAGGCCAGCAGGGTCGTCCCCCCCGGAGCCAGCAGAGGCCCGGGGGGGCTCGGGGGGGTCGTCCCCCCCGGAGCCAGCAGAGCCCCGGACGGGGCCGGCGGCAGCCGCCGGGTGGTGCCGCCGCAGTGGCTCCGCCGGGCCTGGGCCGTCGACTCCGACGCCCGGTCCGTGTTCGCCGCGTCGCCCGCCGAGTGGGCGTTTCCCGGCGGCTGGTACCGGCACCAGTTCTGGTTCCGCCCAGGCGACTACGGCGACGTGCTGCTCTGCCTGGGCATCCACGGCCAGATGCTGCACGTCAGCCGGCGTACGAACACGGTCTGCGTGAAGTTCTCCACCTGGCCCGAAGCGCAGAACCCGGCCTACCTGGAGGACACGCTGCGCGCCTTCGACGCGGTCGGCGGGTTCCTGGCCGGCCGGGATCCCGGCCGGCGCCGCCTGGCCGGGGTGGTCTCCGGCCTGAGCCGCAGCGGCGACACGTCCCCGCCGCCGCCCCCGACGGTGATCTGAGCCCACGGCGGTCGGCCAAGATCACTTCTCGACGCCAGCCGACCTGGGCTTTAGCCTGGCGGTATGGCAGGTACAGCAAGCTCCGCCGGGTCACGCCGCCACCTCAACGGCATCGCCGAGATCCGCACGTTCTTCCGGACCAACTCCCAGCCGATCTACTTCGTCGGCCCGACGGCGTTCAACCTGCTCGGCATCGACCGGTGGGTCCGCAACTTCCAGTACATCGCCTACTACGACTCCTGGGACGGCCAGCACCCGCGGGTGTTCACCCCGCAGAACCGCCCGTACGTCGAGTTCGAGTCCAGCGAGCAGATCAACAACTACCTGCTGCGCGACGCCGAGGTCCGGGAGTACCTGCGCCGCCGCGGCGGGACGCCGATGGTCGCGATGGTGTTCTTCGACGCCGAGACCGAGGAGATCTGCCGCGAGCTGGGCTACACCCTGATCCTGCCGCCGGATTCGCTGCGCCGCCGCCTGGACTCCAAGATCGTCACCACCCAGCTGGGCAACGAGGCCGGCGCGCCCTCGGTCCCGAACGTGCTCGGCCACGCGGACAGCTACGCCGCGCTGACCGCGCTGGCACACGTGGCCGGCCTGGGCGACGACCTGGTGGTGCAGACGCCCTACGGCGACTCCGGCAAGACCACGTTCTTCATCAAGGCCGAACGGGACTGGGATGACTGCGCCGCCGACATCGGCGGCCAGCAGCTCAAGGTGATGAAGCGCATCAACAACCAGGCCGCGGCGGTGGAGG
>WNGP01000399.1_pt1 | contig 33936 bp, 29 predicted proteins | sample 5407671 | NCBI WGS metagenome assembly WNGP01 (sample SAMN13153381, study PRJNA577476) | soil metagenome | isolation source: 40 cm soil or saprolite under Garry oak tree replicate 2 | place: USA:California | collected 2016-06-15 | reverse complement strand
TGTCGCGCATCCGGGGCGGCATCGGGCTGCGCGGGCCGGGCGAGACCCAGCTCGAGACCGACCGCCGGGTGATCCGCCACAAGATCGGCGTGCTGCGGCGCCGGCTCGAGGACGTCGCCCTGCACCGCGCCAACCAGCGGCAGGGGCGGCGGCTTCTGCCCCAGGCGGCGCTGGTCGGCTACACCAACGCGGGCAAGTCGAGCGTGCTGCGCGCCCTCTCGGGCGACGACCTGTTCGTGGAAGACCGCCTCTTCGCCACCCTGGACACCGTGGCGCGCGAGGTGGACGTGGGCGAAGGATACCGCTTCCGCGTCACCGACACGGTCGGTTTCATCCGCAAGCTGCCGCATCATCTCGTCGCCTCGTTCCGCGCCACGCTCGAAGAAGTCCGGGAGGCGGACCTGCTGCTGCATGTCATCGACGCTTCCGAACCGGCATGGGAGGAGCATGTGGAAGTCGTGGAGCGCGAAACGCGGAACGTGGAGCGCGGAACGCGGAACGGCAAGGCGGAGGTCGAGCGCAAGCCCGTAGTGTACGTGTTCAATAAGGCGGATCTCTTGTCCGATCCAGCTGAATTCTTGGTTCGCGTCCGGGAGGCTTACCCACACGCCGTGCTGACCTCAACTGTTCCGCGTTCGGGTGCGTTCGGCGTTCCGAGTTCGGGCGGGGTTGACGGCCTGCGGGCCGCGCTCCGCTCCTCCGCCCAAGCGCTCCGTCCCGTCGCCCGGATCCGCGTGCCCTTGGGGGAGAGCAGCAGACCGACGGCGTGGTCGTCGTGACGGCGCGGGTCGAGGCGCGGCTCTTGGGCCGGCTGCGGCGTGAAGGGGTAGGCGTCGAGATTCTCGGCTGACGTCGTTACTTTTCGCGCCTCATGCCCGACCATCTCATCGCGCCCCACGGGGGCGTGCTCGTGGACCTGCTCGCCGGCCCCGAGCGGCAGCGCGAGCTCAAGGCTCACTCGCGCGAATGGCCCTCGTGGGACCTCACGCCGCGCCAGCTGTGCGACCTCGAGCTGCTCCTCTCCGGCGGGTTCTCCCCGCTCGACGGCTTCCTGCGCCGCAAGGACTACGCGCGCGTGATCGCGGACATGCGCCTCGCGAGCGGCGCGATCTGGCCGATGCCGATCACCCTGGACCTGCCCGAGGACTTCGCGGGCAAGCTCGCAGCGGGCGGCACGCTGGCGCTGCGCGACGCCGAGGGCGTGATGCTGGCGGCGCTGCACGTCGAGGACGTGTGGCGTCCCGACCGGGAGGCCGAGGCGCAAGCGGTGTTCGGCACAACGAGCCGCGAGCATCCCGGCGTCGCCCACCTGCTCGACCGGAGCCACCCGGTGTATGTGGGCGGGCGGGTCGAGGGGCTCGAGCCGCCGCACCACTACGATTTCCAGGCGCTGCGGCACACGCCGGCGGAGGTGCGGGCGGAGTTCGCGCGGCGCGGCTGGCGGACGATCGTCGCGTTTCAGACCCGCAACCCGATGCACCGCGCCCACCAGGAGCTGACGCTACGCGCGGCGCACGACGTGCAGGCGAACCTGTTGATCCACCCCGTGGTCGGGATGACAAAGCCCGGCGACGTGGACCACTACACCCGCGTGCGCTGCTATCAGGCGCTGCTCCCGAGCTATCCCCCCAACTCGGCGATGCTCTCGCTGCTGCCGCTGGCGATGCGCATGGGGGGCCCGCGCGAGGCGGTGTGGCACGCCATCATCCGGAAGAACTACGGGTGCACGCATTTCATTGTGGGGCGCGACCACGCGGGGCCCGGCAAGGACGCGAGCGGCCAGCCGTTCTACGGGCCGTACGACGCGCAGCAGCTGCTCGAGCGCCACCAGGCGGAGCTGGGCGTCCACATGGTGCCGTTCAAGCAGATGCTGTACGTCCCCGAGCTGGACAGCTATTTCCCGGAGGACGCGGTGCCCGCGGGAGCGAAGACCATCGATATCTCGGGCACGGAGCAGCGCCGCCGCTTGCAGCAGGGGATCGAGCTGCCGGCGTGGTTCACCTTCCCCGCCGTCGAGCGCGAGCTGCGCCGCAGCTCGCCGGCGCGCGCGCGCCAGGGGTTCGCGGTGTTCTTCACCGGCCTCTCGGGCTCGGGCAAGTCCACGGTCGCGAACGTGCTGCTCGTCAAGCTGCTCGAGATGGGGGGGCGGCCGGTGACGCTGCTCGACGGCGACGTGGTACGGAAGAATCTCTCCTCCGAGCTCGGGTTCTCGAAGGAGCATCGCGACATCAACATCCGGCGCATCGGCTACGTCGCGTCCGAGATCGCGAAGCACGGGGGCGTCGCCATCTGCGCGCCGATCGCCCCGTACGACCGCACCCGCAAGGACGTACGCGCGCTGGTGGAGGGGCTGGGGGGGGGCGGCTTCATCCTGGTGCACGTGGCGACGCCGATCGAGGTGTGCGAGGCGCGGGACCGCAAAGGCCTGTACGCCAAGGCGCGGGCAGGACTGGTGAAGGAGTTCACCGGCATCTCGGATCCCTACGAGGCTCCCAGCGACGCCGAGCTGGTGATCGACACGACCGAAATCACGCCGGCCGAGGCGGCGCAGCAGATCCTCCTCTACCTCGAGACCGAAGGCTTCATCGGGTGAAAATCGCGCTGCTCGGCACGCGCGGGGTGCCGGCGCACTATGGCGGGTTCGAGACCTGCGCGGAGGAGGTGGGGCGCGGGCTGGCGGCCCGGGGCCACGCGGTGACGGTGTACAGCCGCCGCGGCAACGCACCCGGCGACCCGGCGCAGCACGACGGCATGACCATCCGCTACACCGGCCACATCGAGCACAAGATCCTCGGCACGCTCACGCACACGCTCACCGCCACGCTCGACGCGCTGCGCCGCGACTTCGACGTGCTCCTCTACTTCAACGCCGCGAACGCCCTCCCCGCCGGGCTCGGCAAGGCGCTGCGCGGCCCGCCGGTGGTGCTGAACGTGGATGGCCTGGAGTGGCGGCGCCGCAAATGGGGACTGCTGGGCCGTACGTATTACCACTGCGCTGAGTGGCTCAGCACCAAGGTCGCCGATCGGGTGGTGACGGACTCGCGCGCTATCCAGGCGTACTACGAGCGGCGCTGGAAGTCCCCGTCCACCTACATCCCGTATGGCGCGTACGTGGAGGGGGCCGAGAGCCCGGCGGTCCTCGCGGAATACGGGCTCGAGGCCGACGGCTACTTTCTCACCGTCAGCCGGCTCGAGCCCGAAAACAATGCAGACCTCACCCTGCAAGCGTTCGCACAGGTTGCAACGGACAAGAAGCTCGTCATCGTCGGCGGCGCGAAGTACGAGAGCGGCTTCGTCCGGCGCCTGCGGCGCACCACCGACTCGCGCGTGACGTTCCTCGCTCCCGAGTACCGACCCGACCGGCTGCGGGAGCTGTATTGTGGGGCGTTCGCGTACGTCCACGGCAACGAGGTGGGCGGCACGAACCCCGCGCTGCTTCAGGCCATGGGTCACGGCAGCTGCGTGCTCGCGCTGGACGTCCCGTTCAACGCCGAAGTGGTGGCGGATGCCGCCCTGTTATACCGCAAGGACCCGGCCGATCTCGCGGCCAAGCTGCAACTCGTCCTCGAGGACGCCGGGCTGGTGCGGCGTCTCCGCGAGCGAGCTAGGGAGCGGGTGAAGGAGGCGTACCGTTGGGATGAGGTGATTGCGGCGTACGAAAGCCTGCTGAGGGGCGTGGTCGCGGGGGGTGAATACGGTAGGGGAACCACCGGAGACACGATATCCGTGCCTTAAAAGGCCGGCTCGGCGTACGGCACGCCCTGAAGGGCGTTCCTGCGCTAGCGTCCTTCAGGACGCGCCTCGGGCCGAGCCGGCGCTTCAGCGCACGGACATAGCGGGGAACACCAGCACATCGGTTACCAGGGGCCGGGGCTCGCCGTCGGGTGTCCGTGCCTTAAAAGGCCGGCTCGGCGTACGGCACGCCCTGAAGGGCGTTCCTGCGTTAGCGTCCTTCAGGACGCGCCTCGGGCCGAGCCGGCGCTTCAGCGCACGGACAAAATCGGGGACACCGGGTACACCGAACGCCAGCGGGCGGGGGCCGTCGCTCGGTTTATCCGTGCCTTAAAAGGCCGGCTCGGCTTACGGCGCGCCCTGAAGGGCGTCGTAGCGTGGCGGGCCGCCATGGTGAGTCGCTTGGTTGCGGACGTACGCTTCCACGGTCTCGAGCTGCCGCGGCCCGACCGAGCGCAGGTCATAGCCCTGCGCCCACCGCAGTGACTCGTGCCCCGCGATGCCGTCGCGGTTCGCGATTCGTGCGCTCGCTCCTTTGAGTCCTTGAACCAGTTGCGGCACGTTGAAGGCCCCAGGGAGCTCGATCAGCATGTGCACGTGGTCGCGGACGACCCCGACGGCCAGCATGCGGGCTCCCTGCCGCTGGCATTCGGCATCGAGGAACTGCTCTAGGAATGCCGCTACCCGGGCGTCGATCAGGGGCAGACGCGCAAAGGTGGTCCACGATAGATGTGCAAAGATGCGAACCGGCACGCGCCGCCCTCCCGCGTCAATCTTGCCGGACGTCCAGCGCCAGCCAGCATCAGAAGCTTGCGCCCGCCATCGAAACAATGCGTCCCGCGGGCGTCCTTCAGGACGCGCCTTGTGCCGAGCCGGCGCTTCAGCGCACGGACAAAATGGGAGACACCGGGCACACCGAACACCAGAGGGCGGGGGCCGTCGCTCGGTTTATCCGTGCCTTAAAAGGCCGGCTCGGCGTACGGCACGCCCTGAAGGGCGTTCCTGGGCGGGCGTCCTTCAGGACGCGCCTCAGGCCGAGCCGGCGCTTCAGCGCACGGACAACGTACGGGAAGGTCCTTCCATCCTTAGGCCGAGCCGGCGCTTCAGCGCACGGACAACGTACGGGAAGGTCCTTCCATCCTTCCTTATCAGCCCCGACCCAGCAGCTCCCGCAGCTCCTCCACCACCTGCTCCGGCTCGATGCTCGCCATGCTCCCTCCCGCTCCCCGCACCACCCGCGCTGACCGCGTCCAGGGGCCCGTGACCCTCGGGTCGCTCGGCCCGAACAGCGCCACGAGCGGAGTGCCGCTCGCTGCGGCGAGATGCATCGGGCCCGAGTCCACGGTCACGATCGCTGCGCCCTGCTTGAACACGGCGAGCGACTCGAGCAGCGTCGTCTCCCCCGCGAGGTTCTGAACCGGCGCGCGGCACGCCGCCTGGATCGCGTCGCCCAGCTTCCGATCGCCCCGCCCGCCGATGAAGACCGAGCCGAGCCCCAGGCGCTCCGCGGCCAGCGCCGCGAGCCGCGCAGCGTGGGTCACGGGCCAGAGGTGCTGCGGCTTGAGGCTGCCGAGTGCGAGGACGAGCAGCCCGCGCGGCCCTCGGGCGGCGGCGAGGGCGTCCTCGAGGGGAGCCGACAGGGGACCCGGGTCCGGAAGGTCGAGGGCGGGTGTGTAACCCCCAACCCCTAGCACCTGCACCACGGCGGCGTTCTTCTCGACCTCGTGGAGATCGGGGACGTAGTGCCAGGCGCGCGTGAGCAGCGCCGTGCCGCCGGTGCGATCGGGGGCCACGCGCTCGGGGATGCGTCCCAGGACCAGAAAGAACAGGATGTGGCGCAGGTCGCCCCGCAGATCGATGCCCACGTCGTAGGCCCCGCGCCGGATCTCCCGAATCACACCGGGCAGGGCGCGCCAACCGTCTCCGTTCTCCCCCTCGCGCACCGCGGCCCACCATGGGGGCCCGTAGACGATCACCCGGTCCACACTGCGGTGGTGTCGGAACAGTGGCGCCGCCCAGGGGGCTGCTAGGACGTCCAGGCAGGCGGGGTCGAGCGCGGCGCGCAGGGCTTGGAGCACGGCGGTGGCCATTACGGCGTCGCCGATGTGGTCGCAGCGGATCAGCAGGACTCGGGGGTTGGGGGCCAGGGGGCGCTTGGGAATGCCGGCGACGAGGAGCGGCGCGAGCCAGGCCAGGGTCCAGTCGGCCAAGCGCGCGAGCCGATGTTTCCACACGCTTTTCATCGGGATCATGTGGACATTCTTTTCCCCAAAGGGCCTGTTTCGTGACCTCGGGCGGGCTGGTTTTGTGCGCTCGGGCACAGCCTTAACCGGCGCTGGGACAGTGCGTCTTAACCCTCGGTCCTGCAAGGCGCTGGCGCGTTGGGCCGAGGATTGTATATTGGGGGTTCTTCGGTCGTGACCTCACGCGCCCTTGAGGGGGGAGCGACCGGCGGATCGGGTTTTTCCACATAGTCGTTCCGATCAGCTCGGTGGTCGGCTCCCTGGGTGTTCCCTTGAACTTGGGCCCTGGCTCGCGCGGGTGTTGCGCGGCCGCCCTGGGGGTCTTATCGCCGTGGAGTCTTCGCCGCTGAAGCGCTGGAGCGTGGCCCCCGGAGTTGCGGGCTCGCCCGGCGCGCCCGCTCGCTACTACGCTCCCGTTCTCCGGCCTGTCGAACCGCAGTCGTCTGAGGCCGCATTCCACGTGCGGCTCGGGTTGCAACGTGGCGCTTCGGGCAACCTTCGGCGCCATTTGGTGCGTGCGATTCGCCGCGTCGTCGTGCTGGTGCTGGGCGACCTCGCGGCGTTCCTCGTGGCGCGCAGCCTGGTCCGGGCCGTACGGGACTATGGGGCTTTGGGCGCGTCGGCGGCCGGCACGCTCGGCGGGCTCATGCCGCGCGGCATTCTCTCCGGAGTGCAGTACCTCACGGCGCTGTTCGTGGCGCTGGCCGCGACCGGGAACTACGGCGAGGGGGATCAGCGGCACGACGCGCGGCGCGTGTTCGTGGCGTGCGCGCTGGCGACGGCGTTGCCGCTGTGGATGACGGCGTGGACTCAAGGGCTGGAGCCGGTGCTGGTGCAGTACGCGCTTACCACGCTGCTGATGTGGGTGGCGTTGGCGCTGGAGCGGTCCACGATCGACCGCGTGGTGGCGCGGGTGTTGCCGGCGATGCGGCGTGCGGCGCCCACGCTGTTCGTGGGACCGGCGGAGGAGTGCCGGACGGCGATGGCGAAGCACGTGTTCCGGCGCGGGGGCGAGTACCGCTCGGTGGGGTTCGTGGACACGGGGATCCCCTCGGCCGAGGGCGCGCTGGGGCACGTGGCCGACTTCCCGGAGCTGCTGCAGTGGTGCCGCGCCGAGACGGTGGTGATCTGTGGTTACCTGCGCGACACCCGGTTCCACGATGTGGTGGACGCATCGGTGGCGGCGGGCACGCATATCCTGTCGGTGCCGCGGGCGGTGGCGGTCGCCGGGGTGACGCCGCTGCTCGCTTGGCGGGACGGCGAGCCGCTGATCGAGCTGTCCCGGCCCGCGCTCAAGAGCCGCCAGCTGTTCCTCAAGCGGACGCTGGACGTGGTAGGAGCGGGGCTAGGTCTCCTCTTCCTGGCGCCGCTGTTCGCCGTGATTGCGTTGGCGGTGCGACTTGGCTCGCGCGGTCCAGCGATCTTCGCGCACGAGCGCCTCGGCAAGAACGGCCAATCGTTCCGGTGCTACAAATTCCGCTCCATGCACGTGGATGCCCACACGCGCCTGCGGAGCGATGACGCGCTGTACGCCGAGTACGTGGCAAACAACTTCAAGCTGCCGGAGGAGGCCGATCCGCGGCTCACTCGCGTCGGCAGGTTCCTGCGTCGCACCAGTCTCGACGAGCTGCCGCAGCTGATCAACGTGCTGCGGGGGGACATGTCGCTCGTCGGTCCGCGACCCATCGTGACGGAGGAGATCGACCACTACGGTCACGGGGGACCCGCGTTTCTGTCGCTGCAGCCCGGGATGACGGGGGCGTGGCAGATCAACGGGCGCAGCCAGGTGGGCTATCCGCAGCGGGCTGACATCGAGCTGGACTACGTGCGCAACTGGTCGCTTGGCGGGGACATCGCGATCCTGCTCAAGACGGTGCCGGCGGTGCTGGGCCGTCGCGGCGCGCATTGAGCCACGGGCTGCCAGGCGCCGTGGTCCCGGATGCGGACGCGGCGCCCTCCGTCGATCTCACGAAACTGAAGGTCCTCATCGCCCACGACTGGATCGTGGCGTGGGCGGGGTCGGAGCGCTGCGTCGAGCAGCTGCTCGAGGTGTTTCCCCAGGCGGACCTCGTGGTCGGGGTGCTGGCGGACTCGATGCGCGACTTCAACGCGGTGACGCGGCGGGCGCGCGAGACGTGGCTGGGTCATATTCCTGGGGCGCGGGCGCATCATCGCTGGTTCCTGCCACTCGAGGGTCTCGCCTTCGCGACGGTGGACACGCGCGGCTACGACCTCGTGATCTCGAGTTCGCATGCTTTTGCGAAGATGATCCGCCGGCCCAAGCACGGCGTGCACGTCTGCTACTGCTACTCCCCACCTCGCTATCTCTGGGACTTGAGAACCGTGTACCACGAGCACGGTCCCGCGCTCGAGTCGCTCGTGCTCAAGTGGGCAGGCGGGCCGTTGCGCTGGTGGGACAAGCGCGCCGCGCACAGCGTGGATCGTTTCGTGGGGATCTCTCACGTGGCGGCGGATCGGATTCGTCGCTCGTACGGGCGGCCGGCCGACGTGGTCTATCCGCCAGTGAGCGCCAAGGCCGGCGCGGCGGCGCTCGGCGCGCCGCGGCAGGATTTCCTGCTGTGCCTGGGGCGATTGGTGGCGTACAAGCGGGTCGATTTGGCGATCGCCGCGGCCGAGCGGCTGGGGCTGCGGTTGGTCGTGGCCGGCGACGGGCCGGAGCGAGCCCGCCTGGAGCGTCTCGCTGGGCCGCGAACCGAGTTTCTGGGCCAGGTGACCGAAGCTGAGGCCGCATCGCTCCTCTCGCGCTGTCGGCTCTTCCTCTTCTGTGGGGAGGAGGACTTTGGCATCACGCCGCTCGAGGCGAATGCGCATGGGGCACCGGTGGTCTACCTGCAGCGCGGGGGAGCGTCTGAGACGATGCGTCCACGCGTCACGGGCATTCCGTTTGACGACCCTACGCCGGACGCGATCATGCGCGCGGTTCGGACTGCGCTTGAGACCGACTGGTCGGAAGATCGGATCAGAGCCAACGCGGCCGAGTATTCGCCGTTACGGTTTCAGGAAGGGATCGCCGCCGCCGCGGTGCGGGGCATGGTGCGGTCGTGACAGCCTCTGAGAAGCAGCCCATCTCCATCTGCGTGGTTGCCTCTGGGGATTGGGCGTCGTTCTCGCGCGTCAACTGTCACGAGATCGCGACTCGGTGGACGGCGTTCGGGCGGGTCTGCTACATCGAGCCCGCGCCACTGAGGGCGCCCCGCCTTCATGATGCCGGCAGGCTGTTGGGGCGATTGCGTGGGGCCCTGCGCAATCGCAGCGGCCTAGAGGCAGCCCGTGCAGCTGGCCAGGTCGAAGTGGTGTCTCCCGCGTTCCTTCCGTGGTCTCCCGTGGCTCCGGTGCGGGCATGGAATGTGCGCGCTGCAGCTCGAGCCGTCAGGCGCCGAACGGACGAGCACCAGTGGCCGTTCCACTTCGACGTGCTCTGGTTCTTTTCTGTTTCCTTAGCGGGGCTGGAGGCGAAGATCCCTCACAAACTCGTCATCTACCACGCCGTGGACGACTACGCCGCGAATCCCGGCGTCGATCCTGAGTTGCTGCGACGCCGCGAAGCGGAGCTGCTCGGGCGGGCGGATCTCGCCTTCACAGTCTCCGAGCCGCTCGCCGAACGGTTGCGGCCACGGCACCGAAGGGTAGTGCTCTGGGAGAACGTGTCGGACACGGAGCCGCTGCTCGAGGCGGTGCAGGGTCGTTCCAATACGAAGCGCCAAGGCGACCCACCGACCGCGGCATTCGTCGGCAACCTGTCAGCGCACAAGGTGGATTTTGTGCTGCTGCTGGAGGTTGTGCGAGGGATGACCGATTGGAGATTCGTCCTTGCGGGTCCGCTCGGCGACCTCGGCGACGCCGGGCGCCGCGTGTTGAAGGAGTCGAACGTTCGGTACGTGGGTCCCGTCCACCGAACGGACCTACCTCGGCTTTTCGCGGACGCCGATGTGGGCTTGCTTCCGATCCCACCGAGCGGTCTGCACGAGTCAAGCTTTCCGATCAAAGTGTTCGACTATCTGGCGCTGGGTTTGCCCATCGTCGGCCGGCGCAGCCAGCCACTGCAAGGTCTCAATGATCTTATCCTGCCTGCAGAGTCGGTGGAGGAGTACGCCCGGGCAATGAGCGCCGCGATCGCGTTACGAAGGGATGACCGATTCCTCACGCGCGCCCGGCGCGTCTCGCTGGAAAACTCTTGGGGTCCCAGGATCGACGCGTTGGCGCGGACGATACGCCAGGAACTAGCACGGCGAGCGCCGACGACCTGCGGGGCTCCGGGCGCGATCCCTGTTGCGAGCAGGCCCTAGTGCCGTTCGCGGAGGCGAATCTTTCAGTGCACCCGAGCTGCCATGCGGCGGACACGTGAGGATTGTCCAGTTTGCGCGCGGTTTCGGTCCGGCGGGCGGCATCAGCGGAGTCGCCTTCGAGCTGGCCCGGGGGCTATCGGGCTTGGGCATCGAGACCCACTCGGTTTGTGCCAAGTTCACGGGGAGTGTCGCCGGGGTCGCAGTACAGCGACTGAGACTGCAGCTTGCAGGCCTGGAGGACCGGGGCCCCTTCCTACGGCGCGTCGTCCTTCCATTCAGCACCTGCCAATTTACACTGGCAGGCTCCTTGGCAGCGAGGTCCTGGGAGCGCCCGGATACCGTGGTCATAAGCCACAGCGAGGTCATCGGCGGAGATGTCGTAGTGATGCATAGCGTGCACGAAGCGGCGCTGGCGCAGTCTTGGCGAGAAGGACGGCGCGCCTTCCTCCTGAATCCGCTCCACGGCTGGCTTGTGTTGCGCAACCGGTTCCTGCTCGGCCCTACCAGACCCCGGCGAGTGGTCGTGGTCGGAAAGAGATTGCGTGACGAGCTTCTGCGGTGGCACGCCATTCCTGAGCAGCGCATCCGGTATATCCCGAATGGGGTGGACGTTGCACGGTTTCGTCCACCCTCGACGAGCGAAAAGGCGGCGGCCCGAGCGGCTATCGGGCTCCCAACCGCGGCACGCGTAGTTTGTCTTGCCGGATACGTGTTTGGCCACAAAGGGCTCGATGTCCTGTTGCTAGGAATGGCGAGAGAAGGCGCCACTTGGCATGTGATCGTGGTCGGCAGCGATGCCGCGGGGCCATTCGAAGAACTCGCGAGGAGACTGGGCGTTCAGGACCGCGTGAGGTTCCTCGGGCTGCGGAAGGACATCGAGCGGATCTACTGGGCGGCGGACTTGTTTGCCCTGCCGAGTCGGTACGAGAGTTTCCCCCTGGTATGTATGGAGGCTATGGCCTGCGGCCTGCCCCTCGTGGCGACGCGCGTCGGCGGAGTCGAGGACTATGTCCACGACGGCGAGAATGGTTTCCTGGTTGCTCGAGAGCCTGACGCAGTCGCCGCGGCAATCGCTCGCTGCCTGGTCTCAGAGGAGGTGTTAACCCGATTGGGCCGCAATGCCAGAAGCACCGCCCTGCACCACACGTGGGACGGTGTGGCCCGCCAGTACGCCGACCTCGCGGCCGAGATCCTCGACGAAAAGCGCGCCGGAGGGCGCCTTTCTCTTCGTGACCAAGACGCTCGGTTAACAGTGTGAGATGGGGGCGATTGAGGAAGGCATATACGAGGGGGTCGTTGATCGATCCGACCGTCAGTTGGAGCGGGAAAACCTGTTTGGAGTAGATTCGTTCTTCCTATGACTTTACAGCGGCGCGACTTCCTCCGACTGCTCTCAACGTGTGCCGGCGCGACTGTCTTAGACGCGTGTCTGGATACGGCGGCCGTCGTCGGATCTCAGGACTCGACGCCGCCAGTAACGAACCAGGACCTGAAGGCCGTTTGTGACCCCGCTAACACGGCGACCCTTGGCGACGTCGTTGTTTCGGCTCACCCGTGGCCAAATGGACTCGACGCCGCCGCACTGATCGACGTCGACGACTTCTGCCCCGTGGCGCTCCCAGGGGACGGCCTCGACTTCGGGGGCGATCTCACGGCTGGTGGGATTCTTCGTGGCTTCTTAATTGACCAGTTGCTCGCCACGTATCCTGAAGTGAAGGTAAGCCTGATGACGATTGCGAACATGCGGCAAAACCCTCTGACCCAAACGGCTATTGCCGAGGACGACCGGTACCTGTTGTCGCGACAGCCGACTTGGGTCGAAGCGGTCAACGCTGTGGTCGCTCAGTATCCCAACCTTCGCATCGCAATGCATGGGTACTGGCATTTCAACTACCGACAACGGTCAGCCAATGAGTTCGCGCAGTACACCGATCTGCATGCGCGTAGTGTAATGAGCACCATGCATCGGGTATTCCTGAACGTCCTACCTACCGTCGAGCCTGTGTTTCGAGCACCTGGGTGGGTCACCACCCCTGGTGTGCTCGAATACCTGGCGGAGGCGGGCGTTCTGTTAGCAGATAGTAGCGCGACCGCGACATTCCAAAGCTCGGTCCCGAGTTGCTGGGAGTTGGCACCGGGCGTGGAGGTTGTGCGCGCTGGCCCCGACTTCAATGAGGGCGTGATTAGCGGGCTAGCGAGCGCCGCACTCATCGTCAGTCATTACCACTTCACGGCACCCAGCGCATACAGTCTTGGGGGCGACCTCGGTCGTCAGTCGGCGCTCAATTTTGCCCTAGGCATCCGGAGGATCACCCGGTACCGGATTGGCTGGTTGAGTTACCATGAGGCGGCCCGTTGCGTAGCGTTGGCTCGAGCGCTGCGCTGGTCCGCAGCCCTCGAGGGGAACACGTTAGTCATAACACTCGACCCCGCGAGCGTGCCGGTTGGCGGCGAGACCCTCGCGATCCAGAACCTCGGAGGCCATGACGTGGTGGTTGAGACAACTCTCGGAGACCCGACACCCTTCAGCCTCATTGGTTCCAACCGGGGGTGCACCTACCTTGTCATAAAGTCGTGATTCGCGGCGTGGGCCCGCCGAGTCCCGCGAGGGGTATCTGCCGGAGGAAGGCAGTCGAACGATTGGCTAGTATCGTAGGGGTCTGCGCAAACTGGCCTGGCCTTCGCCTTCCTGACGACCTGCGGCTTGGTAAGACAGCGGAGAGCCATGGGGTTCCGACTGGACCGTCGGTCCTAGATCGCGTCGGGGTGAGCGTGGGGGCGAAGGAGCTTGACAAGGCCACTCTTGACTTGATCGCACGGTATGGATTTCGATGGATTAGGTCGGATCTTTCCTGGCGGCAAAGCGAGCCAACGGCTGGCAAATTCGACTTTGGCATCCTGCGCAGAGGTCTTCAAGCCGCCGCTGATCGTGATCTGAAGGTGCTCGGAATCCTCGATTACGGCCATCCGTATTACACGAAGATGATGGCACCACGCAGCGCGCAAGAGAGACGTGCATTTGTCCGCTTCTCAACCGAAGCGGCAGCCCAATTGGATTCCCTCGTTACGGCTTGGGAAGTATGGAATGAGCCTAACCACCCGAGGTTTTGGCCCCCAGCGCCCGATGTAGAAGGGTTTATTGCCCTCCTATTAGAGGTCGCCGGAGCCCTTTGGAAGCAGAATCCAAACGCTGTGCTGGTTACGGGCGGGCTATCCACCATCGATGACAAGTTCTTGTCCTCACTCGTGCCTGTGGTTGACTCGCTCGCCGAGCATGGTTCCCTCGGCCTCGGTCTGCATCCGTACCGCAACACACCACCGGAGAGCTTAGGTTCAGACCTGCGGCGCGTTGGACTTCTCCGGGAGGACGGCCGAGCTGCAACTGCGGCCGGTGTCCGGGTCTGGCTTACCGAGTGGGGGTATTGCCGCGGGACGCCTGGTGTGGGCCAGCTCCGTCAGGCAGAGTGGGTGCCTCGGATCCCACTGGTAGGTGCGGCTCTGGATGTGCCCATGACCCTGGTCTTCGGTCTCAGGGACGATGGCCCACAGGACGTAGCGGCCTACACATGCGGTCTCGTGAGCGCTCATAATGAACCGTATCCCGTAGCAGACGCGTGGATGTCTGTCAGCGAAGTGACCAAGTCGATGACGTCGCCCCTCCGGGTCGTGCCTCAACGCGACGAAGGCACGTGGGCTATCGGTTCGTGCGACTCTGCCCTTGTTTGGCCCTCCGGTCCGACGGGGGTTTCTGGCTCACAGGCGCTGACGTGTGATGAGGGGATATCGACCTGCTCGACCGGCATCTCGGTGGTCAAGCCGGCCAGGGAGTACTGGACCAAACACGGTACACCGTGCTCGTGACCAGTAGCGCCTACGAGGGAACGCGTTTGTTTTCCGAGTTCTGGATGCAGGCGGCTGGTGGGCTCCTCCTGGTCGCCGTGAGTGTTCTCCTTGCCCTCCTGGGTCCGGCCTACGCCCTTTCGCTGTGCCTCTTTTGCGTCGCGGCGCTGGCAGCCGGGAGACTCGACGCCCAAAGCCGTGTTCCTGGACTTCTCGGCAGCACGGCTGCGCTGGGCTTGTACTTTAGCACCGGGATCGGCTCGATTGACCTTCCGGCTGTGGTACCGCTCAGCGGAGTGTTCATTCTGCTGGCGACGTTGCGAGCGGGGGGTGGGGTTATCCCAAGGCTTCCATCGGATCTACGCATTGCTCTCGGCGTGTTTCTTGGAGCGTTGATTCTGGGCGTGGTGCGTGGTCAAGCGCCCAAAGAGGGCGTGCGAGTGCTGGTTATCCTGCTGTGGCTGCTGCTTACAGGATGGCTGAGCTTTGTGCTGTGTCTTGAGCGAAGGGAGAGCGCCCTTTTCCGCTCCTATAGCGTCGTCGCTGCCGCGTACGGTCTTCTGAACATCACGTTCTTTGTTTTTCCGCGCGCCGAGGATGCCTACTTTGCGAGCTGGATCAGTCAAGTTTTCGTCGAACCCGATTCGATCCGCAAGTTGCTGACGGGCGACGTTGTGAACAACGCGCTTTCTGACTTGAAGGCGGCTACGATCTACGTCAACGCCAATGTGGCCGCGATGTTCTTCGGGACTGCGGCATGGGTCTCGTATGGGTGGTGGCAAGGATCGCGCTGGAGATGGCCCTTGATTGGCGCGTGTGTACTTGGCGCGCTTGGGACAGTGTCACGAGGAGGCGCCTTAGCTGGCGCCGTGAGTTTCATCCTGTGGGGGCTCCTGCAACTTCGGGGAAGAGCCTTCTGGCGGATCGCGCTCCGCCTCACAGGTGGGGCACTAGCCGTAGGGATCATTGGATTGGTCCTGGCCAATGTGCGGTCCGAGAGTTTCGGCCGCTTTGCGTGGAGCACCGTGTCGGCGGATCCTCGGTTCGTTCTATGGGGCGCTGCCATTGCTCTGATTCACAGTCATCCGCTCGTCGGAAGCGGGTTTGGTGCGTGGGAGGCCTACTGGCCAGCGATTGCAACGGTTGTGAACCTTCGAACCTCCTTCCCGCCACACAACGTCTATTTGTATCTCTGGATCATTGGTGGCCTTCTGGCGCCGGTCGGCTTCCTTGGTATTGCGGTAGCGCTCCTCCGTTCAGTTCGACACCTGACGCTCGGAGATGGTCTCCGCTCGAATCCCGAAGCGCTCGCCGTAGCAGCGATCGTGGGTTGGTGCTGGGTGCAGGCGAACTTCGAGAACTTCTTCTTCCTTGACTATCGCATCGGGTTCTTGCTAGCGGCAACCGTCGGTTGGGTCTTGGCGCGCGGGGCCGCGGCGGCCGCTGAGTGAGGGCCACAGTTGCTCACTTCAGGTCGGACTTTTCCCGACCATCGGAGCGGTTCGTAACTGCCCCGCTGCCATATTTTCGGTCCTGGCGGCCGATTCTCTTAGGTTGGCGCGGGCCGACGGACGTACATGGCCTGGGAGCCGATGCGTGCATGTTTTACGAGGACCTCCCCTCGCAGCGCCTTCTGAAGAGAATTGCGTGGCGCCTGGGACATCATCCAGGAGCAGCCGCGTCTTGGTTAGGCCAGCAGACAGCGCGACTCTGTCACGCGCATTTCGGTGAAGACGGTGCCTTGGCCCTCTCGCTGACTCGCCGATCGAAGATTCCCCTTCTCGTTTCCTTTTATGGACACGACCTCACTCGGCTGCCCACGTGGCGCACAACGCGACCCGCTTGGCTCCACTACCGGATGACCTTCGCAGCCCTTCGGCGGCAAGCAGTCATGGCGCTGCCGAACTGTGATTTTCTAGCCGGTTGCCTCGCGAAGCTCGGATGGCCCGCCGAACGAGTGCGCGTCGTCTATCCGGGTGTAACAATGCCCCGGGAACCATCGTGGCGTCTGGAAAGTCGCCTCGTACTAGCCGTGGGCCGCTTGGTGGAGAAGAAGGGCTTCGAGACGCTGATTGAAGCCGCCGGAGTGCTCCGAAAGGGCGGCTTCAACGTTCCAGTCACGATTCTTGGTGACGGCCCGCTCCGGCCACGGCTGCAGGCCATCATCGAACGCGGCGGCCTTTCGGATTCGGTCACCCTTCCCGGATGGGTATCACCGGCAGGACTACGGCTCTGGTACGAGAAGGCCGCTATGCTGGTAGCCCCGAGTAACCTGTCACCGGACGGCGACATGGAGGGCCTCCCGACAGTTTTGATCGAAGGGGCGGCGCAGGGGATACCCCTTGTCGGCACGCGGCACGCTGGGATTCCCGAGATCGTATTGAACGGTCAAACGGGCCTTGTCGTTCCAGAGCGCAATCCCGGGGCCCTAGCTGCTGCGATCGCATCTGTTCTTGAGGACGACGGGAGACGCGCTCAGTTCAGCTCAGGTGCCCGACAGCTAGTGTCAACGCAGTTCATGATTCAGCAACAAGCGGCCTCGTTGGAGCGCATCTACGACGAGGTAGCAGAACGTGCCTCTTAGCGTGCGGACCAGTAAGGGTCGTGGCGCCTTCCTTCTCCGTACGCCCGTTCGGGAACGTGCGAATGACCAGGTCTTTGTGTCTGTCATCGTGCCCCACTACCGTGACGTGCCGTCGCTGAAGCAAGCCCTGCGCTCGCTTCAAACCCAACTCCATCGGCCATTAGAGATCATTGTCGTCGACGACGGCTCGCCTGAGGCTGACTTCGCCCAACTGATGGAATGCCTTTCGGATGTCGCACAGTGCACTCGCATTGCGCACCGGGGGCCGGCTGCAGCGCGGAACCGAGGAGCGGCGTTAGCGAAGGGGAATGTGCTCGTGTTTTGTGAATCGGACGCCGTGTACCCGCCCGAGTACGTCGGCTCTATCATTGCTCCCATCGCCAGCTGCCGAGATGGGTCGATTGTTGCGGCGAACAACGTAGGCCGGCGGGTGCTGGAGGAGACTCAAGGGTGGGGCCATCGATATGCGCGTGTCCTTTACGCCGCCGTGGACGACGCCATCCGTCAAGGTCGGCGACGGACGGGAGCATGGGCGTTTGATGCTCAATGGTTCCGGTCCAGCGCTGGATACAGGGAGGATCTGGTGGTGGGGGAGGATCTTGAACTTGTCGAACGAGTCATCAGTGCGGGCTTGAAAGTCGGATACGGTGGCGATGTGCCATTCTTCCACCGCGAGCCCGCCTCTATGTATCGCCTGTTTCGGCGCTCGGGCCGGAATGGGGCCGCCAAGCCTCGCAGCTCGCTGTTAGCGCTGGCAGCGAGCTCGCTCCTGGGTCTCCTGGTCACCGGCGTCTGGTACCTCTTCGGCGTCACAGCCGCCGTCGCCTCATTGATCTCTCTCACTGCAGTAGGTCTCCTGATGGATCCCACGTGGCGACTGGCGGTCACCTACTGCGCTCGGAGCGGGTGGTTGACCGATGTCTTCGTAGTCTCCGTGTGTAGGCTGGCTTGGATGGCTGGATACGTGTGTGGCGGCGCGGCCGGCTGGAAGCAAGGCATCAAGGCTGTACTCAAGAAATGAGTTTTCGTCGAGGAGCGGTAGCGATAGGCGCCGGCAACGCCGCGTCAAAGGTGCTGGGAGTGCTCCGCGAAGTCCTATTCGCGTACTCGCTCGGTACGACCGCGGTTGCCGACTCCTTTCGCTTGGCCCTGTCCCTGGTCTTGATACCCACTCACTTCGTGACAGGCGAACTCAGCCTAGCGTCGGTCGTGCCTGTTCTGCGGCGCGCGCTGATCTCAGACCCCGATGTCGTTCGGAAGGTCGGTCGTCGGTTCATCCTTGGAATGGCGACGTACGGCCTCGTTCTTGCGGCCGCGTTCATTCTGACTGCGAAGCCAACCGTTACCCTGTTCGCCCCGGGGTTCGACGAACGTAGTCAGGCGCTTGCGGGTCGCTTTCTCAAAGTGCTAGGCATCGCCTGCCCGCTATACACATTGGCGTCCGCGTTCGTTGTGCTCGGTCTGGCGAGAGGTCGGTTTCGCCTGATCGCGCTCAAACCCGCGATCCAGAATATCGGTCTCCTGGTTGGCCTGCTGTGTTTCATGCGATTTGGTCACGCTGAGCTACTGGCCTGGGGGTTTGTCCTCGCTTACCTGGGCCTGAGTGTGCTTGGCCTCCATGAGTTTCCCGGTGGGGCCCGGCAGCCCGCTGTGGGAGACCCGCTTCCGGTCGCAACTGACAGCCAGTGGCGAGAGATCTGGCTTCAGATGCGTGCCCTGGTCGTCCTGATAGTCGTGACCCAGTGCGGGCTCGTGGGAGAACGGATGATAACCACGCTGGCGGGCACCGGGTCCGTGGCTGCTATCGACTACGCTCGGTTTGTGACGGAGACCCCGACCCTCCTGATTGCGATGCCGATGGCCGTGGCCGCGCTGGCCAAGTTTGCCGGCGGCGATTGGAGCGATCACGCAGAGCAAGGTGCGCAGGTGTGCCGGACGGTGTTGTACGGGACCCTTCCCCTTGCCCTGGGCGCACTGACCGCGGCGCCGTTGGTTGTCTCAGTTGTGTTTCAACGCGGTGCATTCGACACGGCCTCGACAGGCCTGGTCGAACGCGCGCTCGTGGGAAGCGGCCTTGGCGTAGTGACGGTAAGCCTGGCGTATGTAGTGCAGCGCGTATTCTCATCGCGGCGCCGCAATCGTGAGCTTCTCTTTGGGCTCGTGGTCAGCACCTGTGCGAGCCTCGCCCTGGCCCTCTTGTGGGTGCGCGTGCACGGTGTGCTAGCGATTGGCCTCGCGAGCAGCATCGGCCAAGGGATATACGCGGCATGGGGCCTTCAGCGACTCGGAATCCTTGGTGCTTTGAGGAGGTCTCTACTGCCGGTCGCCCTGTGCAGCATGCTGGCGGCCATGTCCTGGGTAGCGTTCCAGGCGGCGGGATTCTTCACGTTGTCGAGGTGGCTGATGCTCGGCCCTGCGACCTTGGCCACCGTCGCTCTGCTGGGTTTCAAAGAGGTGAGGCGTGATCTCGCTTGGGTCTTGCCATCGGGACGAGCTGCAGTTCTGAGTTCGACGGAGTTTCCGAGCGGTGGGTAGGCCCTCAACTGCCGAACATGCTTAGGAGATCGACGCGCATCAGCCACACTAAACGGAGGGCCGTAGCGAGCGCCATCGCAAGAAGCGTGAGAACAGTTCGCGGCGGCCAGCTCTTCTTGTATGGGGGCCGTGGAGGGTCCAGCAACGACAGCGTGGGAGTGTTTTGCACTTCTCGGAGGCGCGCCGTGACGGCCTGCTGCTGAAGCGACGAAAACAGGGCTTGGGCTGCGTCGACCTCTCGCTGCAGTCGCGCGGATTGAAGCGTCAGGGATGGGGACTGCTGGATGGAGCGATTGCGGACAGTAAAGGTCAGCAGTCTGTCCTCCGCGACGGCCAGCGTTTCGCTCGCGGCGCGGAGTTGGCCGGTGAGGAATTTTTCGAGAGCGCCGGCTCTCGAACGTCGCGATAGCTGCAGGACACTGTCCGTCGCGGTGATGAACGCCTGGGCCATCGCTGCGGCCCAACGGCGGTCGTTGTCCCAGTAAGCGACTGAAACTACCCCGGTGTTGACATCTGCCGTGATGCTCAACCGGTCTCTCAATTCGTTCCGGGCTCGCTCCGTCGCCTTGACCGAGTCCTCGGTACCAGGATCAAGGTGCGCCACCACTGTTGTGTCGGTCGACGCCGGGTGCGATCGGAGTACTAGCTCGACCGTCGCATCCATCGTAGCCACGGCTTTGGCCAAGTCAGGGCTTGCGCCACCTCCGGGCCGTAGCCCCGTAGGCAGTCGGCCCGTGAGTGCTGCGAGCCCCCCAAGCAATTGCCCGGTGTCAAACTCGTCCGAGACGAGCGTGAACCGCCCAGTGGAAGTGTATCTGTTCTTAATCAGCAAGGAGCCGCCGGCCGCCACGAGCCCAGCAGCCAGAGCAGTCCTGATCAAGGTCCTCCTGTGTTCCCACAGACTCATGCGCACACTGCTGGCCAAGGGCCCAGGGCGTCATCCGCACGGCCAAGGCTGCCGTCGTCAGCATGGTTGGTCACAGGTTCGTCGCTATCGCCATCATCGCGATGTCATCTGCGGCTGACTTGAGCAGACCGGGCACGGAAATCAGGCGACGATTCACAGGATCGGCGGCGAGCCGGAACCCTTCGAGCGCGAACACACCCAGGATCGCTTCGGACCCCGGCTCACCAAACACGGCGATCGTGCGCTGCGCGCGGCCTCCGATCCCGATCTGCACCCACGCCACCGGGCAGCGAACTTCGCGTCCGTCCGCCAGAACGAACGGCCATTCCTTTTCAGACACCACGCCCAGGCCGCTCAGCACGTCGCGGGGAATCCACGTGTAGGTCGCACCCGTATCTACCAGCGCATCGATGGACTCGAAGCGCTCGCCACGGCCTACCTGGATCGACACCCGGAAGTGGCCCATCCCAAAACCTGGGCTGCGGCCGCCGGGAAAAGGTAGTCGGTTCATTGCGTCCCGATGTGGATTTACGCGACCCCTAATGTACGCTGGGCGCCATCAGATCGCCCGCGCCGAGTCCCGCGTCCGACTCGTCACTCCTCACCCCCTGTCCCCCTCTCCGCCATGCGGAGAGGGGGGACGACATTCGAGTCTCGTTCCCCCTCTCCCCAAGGGAGAGGGGGCCAAGGGGGTGAGGGCCAAGCGCGGTGAGCGATCCTAGAGGTCGGTGAGCAGGCGCGCCAGCCCGTCGCGCCAATGGGGAAGAGGGTGGCCCAGCAGGCCTTGGGCTCGTTCCGTGTTGAGGCGGGAATCTCGGGGCCGACGGGCCGCGGTCGGGTACTCGCTGCTCGAGCATTTGGAAAGGAGGGGGATCACTCCCTCGCGCGCGAAGATCTCGTGCGCGACGTCGAACCACGTGGCCTCATCGTGGTTCGTCACGTGGATGAGCCCGGTTGTGCCCAAGCCGATGACCGTCCAGGCTGCCACGGCCAGGTCTTTGCTGTACGTCGGCCGGCCTCGCTGGTCGGCGACGACACGCGTCACCTTGCGCTCGCGAGCCCGCCTCAAGATCGTGGTCGGGAATGACCGTCCGCGCGCGCCAAACAGCCACTGACTGCGGATCACGAGCGCGGGGCACCCGGAGGCGGACAAGGCCCGCTCCCCGGCCAGTTTCGAGGCCCCGTAAACGTTGATCGGATTGGTAGCGGCATCCTCGCGGTACGGGGCGGGGCCAAGGCCGTCGAATACATAGTCGGTGCTGAAGTGCACCACCCGCGCCCCCGCCTCCTTCGCCAACAGTCCCAGCTGCCCCACCGCGGCCCCGTTCACCTGGTGAGCTACGTCAGGCTCCTGCTCGGCCCGATCGACGGCCGTGTAAGCCGCGGCATTGACGATGCAGTCCGGGCGGAGTCTGTGTATCGCCTCTCGGAGCGCGACGGCGTCGGTGATGTCGAGCGCCTGGCGTGTGAGGGGAGACAACTTGACGTCTGCCGGGGCGGCGGAGACGAGATCGTGTCCCAGCATTCCGCCGGCCCCGAGCAACAGAACTCGCATCGCGCTCCCTACAGGTACAACGCGCTCGCCGCGCGATACGCTTCGCTCAGAACGCGTTCCCACCACGAGCGATTCGACATGTACCAGTCCACCGTACCGCCGATCCCGGCCTCGAAGCTGCGTTGCGGCTCCCAGCCCAGCTCGCGCTCCAGCTTGGTCGAGTCAATGGCGTAGCGCCGATCGTGCCCGGGCCGGTCCGTGACGAATCGAATCAGGCCGTCGGGCTTCCCGAGCGCCTTCAGCACCAGGCCCACGACGTCGAGGTTCCTGCGCTCCGCCCGGCCTCCGATGTTGTAAACCTCGCCACACCGGCCGCGCCGCAGGATTTCCCACAGCGCGGCGGCGTGATCGGTCACGTGCAGCCAGTCACGCACGTTCTGGCCGTCGCCGTATACGGGAAGCGGCTCGTCGGCGAGGGCCCGCGTGATGATCAGGGGGATGAGCTTCTCGGGAAACTGATACGGCCCGTAATTGTTGGAGCAGCGCGTGATGATCGCGGGGAAATCGAAGGTGTGCACCCAGGCGCGCACCAGGAGATCGGCGCTCGCCTTGCTCGCCGAGTAGGGGCTGTTGGGAGTCAACGGCGTCGCTTCGGTGAACGGCGCGTCATCCGCGCCGAGGCTCCCGTACACCTCGTCTGTGCCGACCTGGAGAAAGCGCTTGGCGCTCGGGTCCCGTCCCCACGCTTTGCGGCACGCCTCGAGCAACGTGAGCGTCCCCCGGACGTTCGTTTCCACGAACGCCACGGGCCCGAGGATCGAGCGGTCCACGTGAGACTCGGCGGCAAAGTGCACGACCGCATCGGGCGCGGGCACCGTGCGCCCGCCATCCGCTCGTGCCTCGACCGCTGTACCGGCGAGCGCGCGCTCAGCGAGCGCGACGTCGCCCACGTCGCCGTGGACGAAGAAATACCGGCCGTCGCCCCTGGCGCCGTGTCGCGCCTTCACGTCCGCCAGGCTCTCGAGATTGCCGGCGTACGTCAGCGCATCCAGGTTCACGACCTGCACGAGGCGGTCGCGGGCCAACACCCAGCGAATGAAGTTGGAGCCGATGAACCCGGCTCCGCCCGTCACCAGCAGGCAAGACGGCTGGAATTCGCTCACCCGGTGGGCTTCCGGTAACGCGGCAGGTCGTGGCGGGATGCCGTGAGTGAGGCGAAGGCCCGGTCCTGCTCCGACAGGAGGGGCTCGGACACGGGCCAGGGAATAGCCAGGGTGGGGTCGTTCCAGGCCACGCCGTGCTGGTCATCGGGCACGTAGTAGTCGCTGCACTTGTACTCGACCTCGGCGTCCCCGTCCAGCACGCAGAACCCGTGGGCGAAGTCCGCTGGAATGAAAATCTGCCGCACATTGTTGGCCGACAGCTCGACGGCCGTCCAGCGGCCGAAGCTGGGCGAGCCGACGCGAATGTCTACCGCCACGTCCCAGATAGTGCCGCGCAGCACGCGCACCAGCTTGGCCTGGGGTCGCCTGAGCTGATAGTGCAGTCCGCGCAATGTGCCCGGCGCCGAGCGCGAATGTGTGTCCTGCACGAAGTCCACCGCGATGCCCGCCGCCCTGTAGCGCTCCGCTTGAAAACTCTCGAACAGGAAGCCGCGAGCGTCGCGAAACACACGCGGCTCCACGACCACGACACCCGGCAGGTCCGTCGGCTCGACCTTCACGACGCAGCAGTGCTGGTGGGCGGGAGCCCCTCACGTAGGATGCCGAGCAGATACTGCCCGTAAGCGTTCCCCCCGTACGCGGCGGCCAGCTCCTCCAGCCGACTCGCGTCGATGAATCCCATGCGATACGCCACTTCTTCTGGCGCTCCGATCTTGAAGCCCTGACGGCGCTCCACCGCCGCTACGTAGTTCGCGGCCTGCAACAGGGCATCCGGCGTTCCGGTATCGAGCCACGCCGTCCCGCGGCCCAGCACCTCGACGCGCAGCTTCTTGGCGCACAGGTATCGCGCGTTCACGTCGGTGATCTCCAGCTCTCCGCGCGCCGACGGGCGCAAGCCGGACACGATCTGCACGACCTCGGGATCGTAAAAGTACAGCCCCGCAACCGCGTAGCTCGACTTGGGCTGGGCGGGCTTCTCCTCGATGCTGTTGGCGTTGCCGGCGGAATCGAAGCTCACCACGCCGTAGCGGCTGGGATCGGCCACGTGGTAGGCGAACACCGTCGCCCCCGGGCGCTCCGCGGCGGCGTTACGCAACAATCCGCTCAAGCCCTCTCCGTAAAACAAGTTGTCGCCCAGGATCAAAGCGGAGTGGCTGGTGCCAACGAAGTTGCGTCCGATGACAAAGGCTTGGGCTAGTCCCTCAGGCTTCGGTTGGGGGGCGTATTGAATCACCAGGCCCAGGCCAGCACCATCTCCAAGCAACTGTTGAAACCGGGGCAGGTCGTGCGGCGTGGAAATCAGCAGGATGTCTCTGATTCCGGCGTGCATGAGGGTGCACAGCGGGTAGAACACCATCGGCTTGTCGTAGATTGGCATCAGCTGCTTGCTCGCGCCCAACGTGAGCGGATGTAAACGTGTCCCCGCGCCGCCCGCGAGGATGATCCCTTTTCTGCCGCTCATGCCGGAACCTGGTGTGTGGACGTCAGAGCGCGATACCTGGACCATTACGCGGGGCAATCTACGCTCGGCGGCTCAACAGACAAAGCGAGCGGCCTCGCCCTCGGTCCTCACTCCCTGTCCCCTCTCCGGGATGCGGCGCGGGGGAACGATGGCCGCCATTCGTTCCCCCTCTCCCGAAGGGAGAGGGGGCCAGGGGGTGAGGACCCGTCGGCGAGGACAAGGTGGCCACGGGGTGTGCACCAAGACGTCGACCTCGCATAGGAACGCCTCCCCCCGCAATGCTCCGATGACAACCCTGTCCGCCTCCAGCCTCATCCTGGGCCATGTTCGCCCCTTGCCTTTGGCGCCGAGGAGGACTCATCCTATGGCCATGCCGCACGCCGCGCACCGCTTCACCGTGGACGAATACCACCGCATGGGACAAGCGGGGGTGTTCCACGAGGACGAACGGGTGGAGCTCATCGACGGGCAAGTCGTCGAGATGAGCCCCATCGGCCCGCGCCACGCGGCCTGCGTAGATCGCCTGACGCGACAACTCTCGGCGCACCTAGCCGAGCACGCCATTGTTCGAGTGCAAAACCCGATCGTGCTCGGGCGTCATGCCGCACCTCAGCCGGATGTAAGCCTGTTGCGTCTGCCCATCGAGCGGTACGCAGTAGCGCACCCGGAGGCGGCCGACACACTGCTGGCGGTCGAGGTGGCCGACACGTCCGTTGACTACGATCGCTCCGTCAAGATCCCACTCTACGCTGGGGCGGGGATTCCCGAGGCATGGCTGGTGAATCTCCCGGCTGATCTCGTCGAGGTGTTCCGTGAGCCTCGGCGCGGGCGCTATACCGAGATCCGCACTGCCCGGCGTGGCGAAACGCTCACTCCGCTCCCGCTCGCCGGGCTCACGCTGCAGGTGGACGACATTCTCGGCTGAGCCTCGCCATGCCTCACAGCTTGGTCGCGATCGCGATGATCGCCACCGTGCTCGCCAGGATCTGCGCGATCGCTCCGAACAACGCCACCTTGTTGGTCGGGTTCGACGTGTCCTTCACCGGCACCACGATCTCGGACCCCGGCCCCGGCCGCGGATCGCTCGCGACGAACAACACCCTGTGCCGCGTCGCCACCGTCCCGTTCGCGTAGCGCACGCTCACCCGCCCTTTGTCGGCGAGATACGTGAAGCCACCCGCCCCGTCGATGTAATACTCCAGGCCGGCACCTCGCCGGTACAACACGCTCCCCGCAGCATTGACTGCTCCGACCACCCGGACACTGGGGATGTACTCCGGGATGAAGATCGAGTCGTCCGGCTGCAAGGTGACATTGTCTCGACCCGTCGTGTCCTTGAGCGCCTTCGGCAGGTCCACATCGATGCGGCCCGCGCCCCCGACAGACCGTAAGAACCGAATTCCATCGGGGTAGGCGCGCGCGGTCAAGCCGCCGGACCGCCGGATCAAATCCACGAGGCGCTCCCCTTTGCTGCGCAGTGCGTACGTGCCCGGGAAGCTCACTTCCCCTTCGATCTGGACTGTCCGCTGCAGCTCGAATTCGGGCTGCCTGAGAATCAGCACGTTGTCGTACGGCTGGAGCGGGACCTCGGCGGTCCCCGATGCGGGGAAGGAGAGCCCGGGCGGCCCGAAATACCGGCCGCTCGCGTCGCGATCCAACAGGTAGGTCGAGTCGAGCCCCACCCGCACCGTGGTGGCGAGCTGGCCCCGGGAGCGATCCGCCGGGAGCCGCGCGATCTCGGCCTCCCGCAGATCAGCGCCCACCTGAGGCCCGCGCGCCAGGAGCATGAGATCGCGCAGCGTCATTGCTTCGCGCCAGGGGTAGCTGCCGGGCCGGTGCACCATCCCCACGATCGTGACGTGGTACTCGGCCGCCAGCTCGCGCACCGTGTCGACTACGACGGAATCTCCGTCCTCCAAAGGCATCGGAGGAATCAGCACGGAGGCGGGTGGATCACCCGGGGCCACCTTTCCCGTTTCCCGTCTCCCGAGCGGCGGAGTGGTGAGGGGGATGTCCACGACCGCCCTCGCCGGCGCTCCCGGCCCCCGCAGGGCGGCCGGAAGCAGCCGGAACACCGACACTCGGTTGAGCGCTGCGTCGGGCCGGAAGCCTGCGGCGTCGCGAATCAGGTCCGCGAGCGTCTCGCCCGCCTTGACTTCGTAAATCGCCGGCCGCCGCACCGCTCCCGTCACCCGCGCGCGCACGCCGTGGACGCCTACGAACAACACGTCCCCTGTCTCGAGCCGCACGTCGTTGCGCGTGTCGCCGCGCAGCAAATAGTCGTACAGGTCGAACGTGGTCAGCACCTTGCCCACGCGGCGCACTTCGACCGCGCGCAGATTCGCCCGGCCCGTGACCCCGCCCGCAGCGTACAGCGCGGTGAGCACGGTGCCGAGCGCGCTGATCTGATAGGCGCCCGGCTGCTCCACCTCGCCCACGACGTACACCTGGTTCGCCCGCACGCTCGCGACTGAGATATCGAAGCGTGTCGTCGCGCTCGCGCTCCGTTTGACACCGGAGTACACGCGACCCAGTCGAGCGTACAGCACGTCACGCAGCTGGTCGAGCGTGAGATTGGAGACGAAGAGCTGGCCCACCTGGGGAATCAGGATGAACCCCTCCCGCGTCACCTGGAGCGTGTAGGCGAACTCGACGTCGCCCGTCAGGATGAGCACCAGGTTGTCCCCGGGGCCGAGCCGGTAGTCGGGGGGGACGGGTCCGGCCAGGGTAGGCAGAAACTGCGTGGTGGTGCGGCGGAACACGTCCACGCCGAAGACGTAGTTGCCGCTCGCGATCTCTTCGGCCCGCTGGCCTTCGTTGCGCCGCACCGGCCCGGTGTCCACCGAGAGCCGCTCTCCCGCAACGCGAATTGGCCCGAGCCCCAGGGCCTCGACGGCAGCCAGCTCCTGTGCCCCCGGGATCGCCACGCCGGCGCCGGGGACCGTGCCCATGAAGGCATCGAGCAGGGCAGGGGCATACCCGCTCGCCGCCAGCCGGGCACGGACCTGGTCGGAGGTGAGCCCCGACTGGAGCAGCCGCTGGCGGATGATGTCGCCCAGGCCCGGGTTCTCCTGAAGTGCTTGCTGCAATGCGCCCGGTGCCTGCGATGGCGAGGGGAGCGCCTGGGCTGGGACGGCCACCGGAGCGGCGAGGAGCCCCGCGATCAAGAACGGGAAACGGGAAACGGGAAACGGGAAACGGCGGCGCGCGGTCATCGGGTCGGCCGCAAAGATGTTAGCTAACTCTCAGTAAGTCAAGATGTTAAACAGTGCTGGCGCGATGTTGCCCCTCCTCGCAATGTTTCGCCGACGACCTTCGTCGTACGAACCTCATACTCGGGAGCGTGGGAATCAGCTACGTCCAGGGCACCGTGCGCGGTCCCACGGGAACGGAAGCGAGCGTCCGCTTTCTGATCGACAGCGGGGCGACCTATTCGCTCCTCCCCGAGCCCGTGTGGCACGCCATCGGCCTCGCGCCCCAGCGGGAGGTGGACTTCGTCCTGGCCGACGGCACCACCATCCGCCGCGCCGTCTCCGAGTGCCAGTTGGCACTCCCCCAGCCCCAGAGCGAAGGCCATACGCCCGTGGTCTTGGGCCAACCGGGTGACGCTGAAGCGCTGCTCGGCGTGGTTACGCTGGAGATCCTCGGTCTCGTTTTCGACCCGTTTCGCCGCACGCTCCAACCGATGCGCATGCTGCTGGTGTGACGGCGCCGCTGGTGTGGCGCCCCCGTTTGGTGATGTCCGTGCGCTGAAGCGCCGGCTCGGCCTGAGGCGCGTCCTGGAAGGACGCTTCCCGCGCGGCGCCCTTCAGGGCGCGCATTGAGCCGAGCCGGCCTTTTAAGGCACGGCCAAATCTCAGCAGGTCATGATGTTGCAGGTTGGGACGCACATTCGGGCGTCGGGCTGGCGGCCCCTGGCCTCCCGGATAGATTGCGATGCCTACGCGCCGCAACGGTTTGCAGCGCCCCTCCAGTACCCACCTAGGGAGACGTGATCGCAGTGGAGTCTCTGGCTGGCATCGCGCCACGGCGCCATTCGACTCACCCCCCCGAGCTGGACGCGCTCGATGCCGCGGCGCAGCTGCGCCTCCGCCTGCAGCGCCGTGCCGGCCATAACCTGCGGCGCCACGTCACCCGCTCCCTGGTCCGCTTCACGACGCTCGTCGCCGCCGACCTCGCCACCTTCGTCTTCCTGCGCGCCGTCTACCGCCTGGTGCGCGACGCCGCCTGGCTCGGCGCCACCGCCTCGGCGGCGGTGCAGACCGTGCTGCCTGCGGGCTACGTGTACCGCTGGCAGTATGGGGCCGCCCTGTTCGTGGGCCTGTTCGTCACGGGGAACTACGGGGCGGGGGACCGGCGGCGCGACGTGAGCCGGCTGCTGGCGGGCAGCGCGCTCGCGACCGGCCTGGTGCTGTGGGCGGCGGCGTGGCAGCGGGGCCTCGAGGTCGTGGCGCTCCAGTACGTCGTGACGACGGCGGGCGCCTGGCTCGCCCTGACGGCAGAGCGGCTGTCGCTCGACGCGCTGGTGGGCCGCATCAAGGCCCGTCGGCCTTCCGCGGCGCGGACCCTGCTCGTGGGGACCCGCGAGGATTGCGAGGGGTTGCGCCGGCAGACCGCCTTGAGCGACGGCATGGAGTTCTCGTTGGTAGGCGCCCTGGACGTCGCGCGGCTCGGCGATCTCGGCGGCGTCATCATGGAGCAGGACATCGAGACGGTGCTCGTGTGCGGCCTCGTCGATGACGAGGCGTTTCGGGAGATCGCCGACCGCTCGATCGCGAGCGGCTGCCAGCTGCTGGCCGTGCCGCGCAGCGTCGATCTCGTCGGCGTGCAGCCCCAGGTGGTGTGGCGCCGCGGCCAGCCGCTGATCGAGCTGACGGCGCCGAGCCTCAAGGGACAACAGCTGGTGCTGAAGCGGATCTGCGATCTCGTGGCGGCCGCCGTGGCCGTCGTGGTGCTCTCGCCCGGGCTGCTCGTCATCGCGCTCGCGATCAAGCTCGACTCGCCCGGGCCGGTGCTGTTCCGCCAGGAGCGGGTCGGCGCCGGCGGGCGGCGCTTCAATCTCTTCAAATTCCGCACGATGAAGCACGGCTCTTCAGACGCTGCGCACCGCGAGCTGGTGAGCAAGATGCTGGGCGGCGACGAAGGGGCGGCGGGCACGGCGATCGGCAACGGCAAGCGCGTCTACAAGCTGCTCGAGGACGAGCGCGTGACGCGCGTGGGCGGCTGGCTGCGGCGGACGTCGCTCGACGAGCTGCCCCAGCTCCTCAACGTGATCTCGGGCGAGATGAGCCTGGTGGGTCCGCGGCCGCCGCTCGGCTACGAGTGCGCGGCGTACGATCACTGGCAGTTCGACCGCCTCCAGGTGAAGCCCGGGATCACCGGCCTGTGGCAGGTCTCCGGTCGCAGCCTCATGTCGTACCGCCAGATGTGCGAGCTGGACGTGGAATACGTGCGCCGCTGGTCGCTCTGGCTCGACCTGAAGATCCTGCTCCGCACCGTGCCCGTCGTGCTGCTCAACTCGGGTCGCGCGGTATGACGGTGCGACCGGTGCGGGTGGGCGTGATCGGCTGCGGCTACTGGGGACCGAATCTGGTGCGCAACTTCGCGCACCACGTGGACAGCAAGGTGGAGGCGGTGTGCGACGCGCGCTACGAGCGCGCCGTGCGCGTGGGCGCGGAGTATCGCATTCCCACCATCACCGACCGCGCCGCCGACGTGTTGAGCGCGAACGTCGACCTCGTGGTGATCGCCACGCCGTCGTTCACGCACTTCGACCTGGCCAAGGCGGCGCTCGAGGCGGGGAAGCACGTCGTGGTGATGAAGCCGCTGGCGACGCGCGCCGACCACGCCGAGGAGCTGTGCGTCATGGCCGGCCGCAAGGGCGTGCTCCTCGCCGTGGATCACACCTTCGTGTTCACGGGTGCCGTGCGGGCCATGCGGGAGCTCATCACCCGCGGCGAGATCGGGGACCTGTACTACTTCGACTCGGTGCGCATCAACCTGGGGCTGATCCAGACCGACATCAACGTGGTGTGGGACCTGGCCCCGCACGACGTCTCGATCATGGACCACCTGATCGGGCGCGACCCGCTGAGCGTCGCGGCCACCGGGGCGCGGCACGGGGGCAGTCCCACCGAGAACATCGCCTATCTCACGGTGCAGTACGCCGGCGCGCTGCTGGGCCACGTGCACGTGAACTGGCTCGCGCCCGCCAAGGTGCGCCGCACCATCGTCGGCGGCTCGAGGAAGATGATGCTGTACGACGACATGGAGACGAGCGAGAAGCTGAAGGTGTACGACAAGGGCTTCTCGGTGGCCTCGACCCCGTCCTCGGAGCCCGAGAGCGAATACCAGCTGATGATCTCGTACCGCGCGGGGGACATGCACGCGCCGCGCCTCGATGCGCGGGAGGCGCTCGCCGTGGAGGTGGAGAACGTGGTGGCGGCGATCGCGGGCCGCGAGCCCCTCATGGTGGACGGCTGGGCGGGGTGGCGCGTGGTGCGGATCCTCGAGGCCGCGCAACGGTCGATCGAAAGAGGGGGCGAGATCGTCGCCCTGAACGGCGCCGCGGCGCGGACGGCGTGATGGACGCGGATGCGCTGACCCGGCGCATCGCGCCCGACGTGAAGCTCGGCAAGAACACCCGCATCCACGCCTTCGTCAACCTGTACGGCTGCGAGATCGGCGACGAAACGTCGATCGGCACGTTCGTCGAGATCCAGAAGGGCGCGAAGATCGGCGCCCGCTGCAAGATCCAGAGCCATACCTTCATCTGCGAAGGCGTCACCATCGAGGACGAGGTCTTCGTGGGACACAACGTGAACTTCCTGAACGATCGCTACCCCGCGGCGACCACGGCGACCGGCACGATGGCGAGGGACGGGGACTGGACGCTCGAGCCCACCCTGGTGCGCCGCCGCGCCGCGATCGGGACGGGCGCGATCATCATGCCGGGCGTGACGATCGGGGAAGGGGCGATGGTCGGGGCGGGGGCGATCGTGACCGGGGACGTCGAGGACGGCACGGTGGTCGCGGGCTTCCCGGCCCGCGTGATTCGTCAGGCGCCCCGCGACGCGCACTAGCTGATCCCCGTGTTTGCCATCCAGGCGATGCTCGCCCTGCTGTCGTCGCCTGACTCCGCTCGCTGGGTGCTCGTCTATGCGGGCGCCGACCGCCCCGAATTCACGGCCTATACGATCGACCACTTCACCCGGCTGCTCGCTCACGTGGACACTGCCGGGCGGCCGGTGTACTGGCAGTGCAACGCCGCGATCTTTCTCAACCTGTTTGCGCCCTCGGGTCGGGTGTTCACGACCTGGGGTGTGGGCACACCGGCCGACGGCAGCGATTGGACCGAATACGCAGACTCCCTGCTCGCGCCGGGCGGAGCACTGAGCCGCTTGGACTCCGCCGTGGAGCTCATGACCGCGGCCCTAGGCCCTCCCCCCGAGCCGGTCCGGGTTGCCATCATGATTCCCTATCCCGAGCCCAAGGTCGGCACGCTCCGCTTCGGCGGCAGGGAATACGACCTGAGAGGCCCCGACGGGCGGGTGAGCGCCGCCACCGCCTACGTCGCCGACGTGGCGCGTCGGTTTGACGCCGCAGGCTACCGGCGGCTGCGCCTGGACGGCTTCTACTGGCTGTTCGAGATGATGCCGGCGGCCGATGCGGCGGTCGTTACCCGCGTGGCGCGCGCCCTGCATGCCCAACGTTTGCGCCTCCTGTGGATTCCGTACTACGACGCGGCAGGCTGGGAGCGCTGGCGCGAGCGCGGATTCGACGAGGCTTGGCTGCAACCGAACTACTTCTTCGACCGCACCGTGCCGCTCGCGCGCCTCGATTCGGCGGCGGCCCGCGCCGTGAAGCACGGCATGGGGCTCGAGATCGAATTCGACGGGCGGCTCACCGCGACGCCCGGGTTCGGCGATCGCCTCGACCCCTACCTCGCCGTGCTGCGGCGCTATCCCCAGCTCAGGGCGCGGTCGATCGCGCTGTTCGACGGAGGCGGAGCCTTGCTGGAGCTGTCGCGCAGCCGCCTGGCGACCCAGCGGCAGCAGTACGACCGCCTGGGAGCGGTGCTGCGCTGGAGGGACCCGTGAGCGCGCCGGCGATTCCGCTCGTGGACCTGGTGGCGCAGCACCGCGAGCTCGAGGACGAGCTGGTGGCGGCGTTGCGGCGGGCGCTCGCGACCGGCGGGTTCGTCGGGGGCGCCGAAGTGAGCGGCTTCGAAGCCGAGTTCGCGGCGTTCATCGGCGCCGCGGCTTGCGTCGGCGTGGGCAGCGGCACCGACGCCCTGCGCTTCGCCTACCAGGCGCTGGGTGTGCGCCCCGGGGGGGGCGACGAAGTGATCACGGTGCCGAACACGTTCATCGCCACCACGGCCGCATTGACGCAGGCCGGGGCGACGATCCGCTTCGTGGACGTGGACGAGGGGACCCTGACGTTGGACCCGCGCGCGCTCGAGGCCGCGATCACGCCCCGCACCGTCGGCATCGTGCCGGTGCACCTGTACGGGCAGCCCGCCGACATGGATCCCATTGCGGCCATCGCGGCGCGGCACGGGCTGTGGATGGTGGAAGACGCAGCGCAGGCGCACGGCGCCGAGTACAAGGGGCGGCGTTGCGGTACCATCGGTCGCCTGGCGGCGTTCAGCTTCTACCCGGCGAAGAACCTGGGCGCCTGCGGTGAAGCGGGCGCGGTGGTGGGGAGCGATGCCGCGAGCCTCGCCACGGTGCGCCAATTGCGCGACCACGGCGCGTCGCGCCGCTACCATCACGACATCGAGGGATACAACGGCAGGCTCGACGCGATTCAAGCTGCGTTCCTGCGCGTCAAGCTGCGGCGCCTCGCGCGGTGGAACGAGGCCCGCCGGCGCCACGCCGGGCGCTACCGCGAAGCGCTGGCGGACGTGGCGGAGGTGCGGCTCCCGCTCGAGGTGCCGTACGCGAAGCACGTTTATCACCTGTTCGTGGTCCGCGCCGAACGGCGCGACGCACTGCAGAGCCGGCTCGCGGAGCGCGGCATCGCCACCGGACTGCACTACCCCCTGCCTCTGCACCTCCAGAACGCCTACCGCCATCTCGGGCTGGGGCCCGGCGCGTTCCCGGTCACCGAGCGCGCGGGCGAGACGATCTTGAGCCTCCCGATGTTTCCCGAGCTGACCGATGCGCAGCTGTGCCGCGTGGTGGAGACGATCCGCGAGTTCTACCGGGGCTGACCAATGACCGCCCTCCCCCCGATCGCCTTGTTCTTCGGCACGCGTCCCCAGGTGATCAAGGCGAGCGTGCTGCGCGATTGCCTCGCCGCCGTGGGCCCCGTGATCGCCGTGGATACCGGTCAGCACTACGACTACGCGCTGCACCGCGTGCACTACGACCAGCTCGGCGTACGGGAGCCGGACGCGTGCCTGGGCGTGGGATCGGGCAGCCACGCGGCGCAGACGGGAGCGATCCTCGCGGCGTGCGAGGCGTGGCTGGAGCGGCAGCGGCCGCGCCTCGCCGTGGTGATCGGGGATACGAACTCGACGCTGGCCTGCGCCCTGGCTGCGGCGAAGCTGGGAGTCCCCGTGGCCCACGTGGAGGCGGGGATGCGCGCGGCCGACCGCCACATGGCGGAGGAGATCAACCGCCGCGTCGTCGATGCCGTGGCGGAGCTGTTGTTCGCTCCGT
>WNGP01000951.1_pt1 | contig 33939 bp, 29 predicted proteins | sample 5407671 | NCBI WGS metagenome assembly WNGP01 (sample SAMN13153381, study PRJNA577476) | soil metagenome | isolation source: 40 cm soil or saprolite under Garry oak tree replicate 2 | place: USA:California | collected 2016-06-15 | reverse complement strand
TCTAGCGTCAGAAGCCCGAGCTGCTCGTGTCCGGTCTCATCGCAAAACACGCAGCGCAGCGTGGGAATCGCCCAGCCGCTGCCGCAGCGCCCACAGCGCAGCCGGCGCTGGCGCTCGAGGCCCGTGTACTCGGCCACCACCGGCCACGCGCCGCACAGCGGGCAGTACCCCTCCCACCAGGACGTCGGCAGCTCTGCCGCGAGCGCTCGCCCGCAGGCCTGGAGTAGGGGCAACGCGGCCATCTGCCCCACCACGCGGAACGCCTGAGGGCTCGCGCCCCCCCCCACTGCTGCTCCAAGCGCGTCAACGCGGGCATCGTCCTGACACAGGGCCGCTTCGAGGAGCGCGGTCGCGTCGATCTCTCCCCCGTTGCCATTCACCACGCCGGCAAGCGCGACCAGCCGGCGCACCCAGCCGTCGGCCGCTCCGTCGTCGATCATCACGGTGGCCCGCGCGAGCAGCGGAGCCTTGACGGGACGCTCGGCCGCAAGGCGAGGGCTGGTCTTGGACACGCCGCCGTCTTCGGTTTCCGCGAGGGCGGCCTCCAGCAACCCGAGCCATGCCTCGGACTCCGGGGCGTGGCCGCGGGCGGCTGCTATCCGCTCCTGGATCGCTACGTCCCGGGGGCGCCGGAGGCGGGCAGAGGGCCAGAGCATTTCACCTTCACGGTGCGGCAGGGCGTGTGATAGTACATCTTGGCGCCTGCGTGCAGCTCGGTGACGAGGTCGTGGTTGCCCGGATCGGCGCCGGGCCCGCCGCCCCGTACGCGGGCCGCCTCGGGGCTGGCGCAGCTCACGAGCCCCGCCGCGAGGAGCAGGGCGAGGCACCAGGAGCGTGGGGAGGTCACCCTACATCCCTGCGACGACACGGTAGTGCTCGATTCCCTCCGAAGCGAAGATCATGGCGAGGCGCAACAGGAAGCCGCCGAGCAACACGAGCCTGGCCGCCTGCGCCGGTTTCGCGTGCATGCGCAGCGGAGCCACGATCCCGAATCCGACGACTCCGACGAGCAACAGCACGCCCCAGAAGCTCACCCACACGCGGTTGACCGAGCCGAGCGACGCGACGAAGAGAGCGAGCACGAGCAGCTCGACCACGAGTGCCTTGGTGTCGAACGCCGACAGCCGGGCGACCGATTGGTCCGTCGCCCCGCGTCGCGGAGCGAGCAGGATGAGCGCGGCGGCCCCGGTGGACACGCCCGACGCAACGAACAACGCGCCCAGCCACGGGCTGTCTGCCCAGATGGGGCGATTCGTAACGGACAGGAGCACTCCGGTGTAGCCGGCAATGAACACGCCGAGCAACCCGGCCACCGCCCCGACGAGTTTGGCGAGTCCACCCCGGACGACCCCGCCCACCGCACGGAGCGCGGCATTGCGCAGCCGCCCCTCCTCGGCCATGCCGCCGAGCGCGGAGAGGACAGAGAAAAGCGCGAACAGGAGAATCGCCCAGGCCCCGAAGGAGATGGGCGACCATCCCTTGAACATGAGCGCCGGGACGTTCGCGGACTGGAACAGCATGTGCCAGAAGCGCAGCGGCCGTCCCAGGTCGAGCGTCAGGAGCGCGCCCGACAGGATCGCGCCGATGGCGGCGACGTTGTATCCGGTGCGGGCCACGGGCCGGTCCTCCGGCCCGCCCAACCAATCCGCGACGGCCGCGAGGAAGCAGGCGCCGCCCGCGATCCCGCCCACGAAGAAGTAGAAAATGATGAGCCAGGACCAGTGTGGCGCGGCGCTGAAAAAGGTGTCAGACATTGCCACCTTCTCCTCGGGCTTGCTCGTCCATGCGACGCTTACGCAGCCCCACGATGGCGAGCACCCCGAGCACTGCGGCGCTGGCCGCGGAGAAGGAGGCGCTCTTCGACAGGCTACGCGACGGCAGCTGCGGGTTCCGCGGCAGCCCGTACACCTCGGGCTCGTCCACGAGCAGATAGAAGGAGTTGAGCCCGCCCAGCGCCCCCTTCGAGTCGGCGCCGTACAGCTGGGCCTCGACGCCCTGACCGCGCAGCTGGTCGCGGCGCCGCTCGGCCCGCTGCCGCAGCTCGGAGATCGGCCCGAACTGGATCGAGTCGGTCGGGCAGGCCTTCGAGCATGCCGGCTCGAGCCCGACCTTGAGCCGGTCGTAGCACAGGGTGCACTTCTGTGCGGTCCCCGATGCCGGATTGATGTCGATCACGCCGAACGGACAGGCGGCGATGCACGCCCGGCAGCCGTTGCAGACGTCGGACTGGATCACCACGGTGTCGAACTCGGTGCGGATGATGGCGCCGGTCGGGCACACCTCGAGGCAGCCCGCCTGGACGCAATGCTTGCAGACGTCGCTCATCATCAGCCAGCGGCCGTCGTACGGGCCCTTGAACTGCTCGATGAATCGGACGTGCCGCCAGTGGGTGCCGTCGAGGCGGCGGGTATTGTCGTAGCTGTCGCCCGAGAGCTCCCGGATGCCGCCGTTCTCCGCCGGAAGCTGGTTCCATTCCTTGCACGCCACTTCACACGCCTTGCAGCCGATGCAGACCGTGGTGTCGGTGAAGAATCCCAGGGCTTCCGCCATATCACGCCCTCTCCACGTTGCAGACGAACGCCTTGCCTTCGTGGATCGACACGTTGGGATCGCCCACCCACGCCGTGAGGTCGTTCACCACATCGCCCGTGCTCAAGCCCATCCACCCCCAGTGCCACGGCATGCCGACGTGGTGGATGCGTTTGCCGGCGACGTTCATCACGCCGATCCGGTCCGTCACCAGCGCCTTCGCGCGGATGTGGCCGCGCGGCGTGCTGATGACCACCCAGTCGAGGTTCTTGATCCCCTTCTCACGGGCCAGGTCTTTGCCAAGCTCGATGAACAGCTCCGGCTGCAGCTCGGCGAGCCAGGGCAGCCAGCGGCTCATCGCACCGGCCAGATAGTGCTCCGTGAGCCGGTAGGTGCTGATCACGTAGGGGAACTTCGGGTCGCCCACCGAGGCGAGCTGGTTGTACGGCTTCCCCGGCGCCCAGACCTTGTGGACGGGGCTCGACTGCTGCTTCGGGTACAGCGGATTCTGGACGGGCGACTCGTGCGGCTCGTAGTGAGTCGGGAGCGGACCGTCCACCAAACCCGCCGGCACGAACAGCCACCCCCTGCCGTCCGCCCTCATGATGAACGGCTGGGTTCCTGAGAGGGCGTCGAGCCCGATCCCGTCCGGTTTGGGTTTGGCGTCAGGCGCCTTGGTAGCCCCGAAGTCCGGCACGTCGTACCCGACCCACTTGCCGCGCGGCACGACCTTGCCAGTCTTGGGATCGGGCGGGTTCACGAAGCTCGCGTCCCACCAGACCCACCGCTTCCGCTCGCTCCAGGGATTCCCCTTCAAGTCGGCGGAGGCGCGGTTGTACATCACGCGGCGGTTCGCCGGCCACGCCCAGCCCCACTTGAGATGTGCGCCCGGCACGCCGGGCGGGTCGGGCTCGCGCCGTGCCGTGAGGTTCTGGTCCCAGGCGGGGAAGCAGCCGCAGTAGATCCAGGACGCGCACGTCGTCGAGCCGTCGTCCTTCAAGTCCCCGAATCCCTTGAGGTGCTGTTTCGGGTCGGCCGTCTGGTACCCGTTGATCTCCCGCAGGACCTTCAGCGCGCTGATCTCGCCGGGGTAGAGCGCCGTTTCGCCTGGATCAGGATCGAAGTCCCAGCTGAGGCTGTTCCAGCCCTGGTCGCGCGGCAGCTTCGAGCCCGCGTACGCCTTCTTCAGGCGCTTCGCGAGGTTGTGGTAGAACCAGCTGTCGGTGCGGCAATCCCCGGGCGCCTTCGCCGCGAACGAGTGCCATTGCAGCATGCGCTGCGTGTTCGTGAAGCTGCCGTCGTACTCGGCGATCTGCGTGGAGGGGAAGAAGAAGACCTCGGTCTTGCTGTCCTCGATCTTCACCTCACTGCTCTTCACCTCGGGGGCGAGGTACCAATGCGTAGCGGTCTCGGTGAGCCAGTTGTCCTTCACGACGAGCCAGTCGAGCTGGCGCAACGCGATGCGCGTCGCACCCCCGTTCAGCGACGTGGCGGGGTTCTGGCCGACGCAGCACATCCCTTTCACCCTGCCGTCGGCCATCGCGGCGAAGGTCGCCATGTGGGAATGGTCGCCCAGAATCTTGGGATGCCAGTCGTAACCGAAGTCGTTCTCCATGGTCGCTGCGACGCCGTACATCGACTTGAGGTAGGACACGAGAAACTTGGGCGTGTTACCGTAGTAGCTCGTCGGCGTCGTCTCGGCCGCCATGTAATCGCGCAACGTCTCGTGCGGGCGCAGCGCCGAGGGCGCGTTCATGTACCCGTGGATGCTGTGGTACAGCGTGGGCACGTCGGTGGAGCCCTGGATGGCGGCGTGGCCGCGCAGCGCCATCACGCCCGCGCCCGGCCGGCCGATGTTGCCGAGCAGCAGCTGGAGCAGGGCGCAGCAGCCGATCATCTGGACCCCGTAGGTGTGCTGGGTCCACGCTACCGCGTACGCAAACGCGCTGGTGCGGTCGCGCCCTGAGTTCTCGAGCAGCATCTCCGCCACCTTGATGAACTTCTCCTTGGGCGAGCCGCACACCAGCTCCACCATCTCGGGCGTGTACCGGTTGAAGTGCCGCTTCAGGATCTGGAAGACGCAATGCGGGCTCTGGAGCGTGGGATCTTTTTCGGCCGGCGCCGGCTTGAGCGACCGCACGAGGTCGTCGAACGGCGGCCCGGCCCGCTTCGCGATCAGGTCCTTGGTCGCCGGGCCGGGTCCCTTGGGCCCGCGCTTGTATTGCCAGGTGGCGTTGCTGTAGCTCCCCAGCAATCCGTTGTAGGGCCAGAACTGGGGCTCCGTGAACTGCACGAGTCCCGAGAAGGCGCCGTCCAGGTCCTCGGTGTCCTTGAACTCGTCCACGACGATCGTCGCGGCGTTGGTGTAGTTGACCACGAACTCCTTGAAGAAGGGGTCCGAGTTCCAGCGCTTGCTGTTGATGACGTAGTTGATGAGCCCGCCGAGGAAGGCGATGTCCGAGCCGGCCCGGATCGGGACGTGCAGGTCGGCGACGGCGCTGGTGCGCGTGAAGCGGGGATCGACGTGGACGAGCTTGGCGCCGTTCAGCTTCGCCTTGAGCGGCCAGCGGAACGCCACCGGGTGGCACTCCGCCATGTTCGAGCCCATGATGACGAAGCAATCGGTGTGCTCGAGATTGCGCGGATACAGAGTCGCCGCGCCGCGACCGAACCGTGTCCCCAGACCGGGGACGCTAGAGCTGTGTCATATCCTGGCCTGGTTCTCGATGGCGACGACCCCGAGCCCGCGCCAGAGCTTCTGGCACACGTGGTTGAACTCGTTGTCGAGGGTCGCGCCGCCCAGGGCGAAGATGCCGGGCGACATGTTCACGAGCTTCCCGTTCGGGAGCCGCTCGATGAACGTGTCGTCGCGCGTCTTCTTCACGAGCTCGGCCACTCGGTCCATCGCCCACTCGAGCTCGACCACGTCCCAGTCCTGGGCGCCCGGCTTCCGGTGCAGCACCTTGGTCGCCCGGTTCGGATTCATGTGCAACTGGTAGATCGCGGCGCCCTTGGGGCAGAGCGTGCCTTCGTTGTGCGGGCTGCGCGGATCGCCCTCGATGTTCACGATCTTGCCGTCAACCGTGTGGACCAGGGTCGCACACCCGACCGAGCAGAACGGGCAGATGCTGGGCGTCGTCTTCGCGTCCTTGATCCGCAGCTCCTGAGCCCGGGCCACGGCGGGCGCAAGCGTGAGCCCAAGCCCGGCCAAGCCGCCGATCGCCGTTCCTGCCCCTGCATTGGCTGAGAGCCGCAAGAAATCACGACGAGTGACCTGCATTTCACCCTCCGCGCGCGTGAGGTGGGCTGGCGATGCGCGAAGCCGTAACTCGCCGATGATATAAGCACGGTTTCGTGCCGCGCAACCCCGAACAATCCCCCCCTGACGCCATGTTGCGTGCGCGCAACCCCCGGGCTGGCGGGGTTTTCACCGGGGCCGTAGAGTCTGCCCAACTCGAAAGGAGGCTCGGCATGACCGAAGCAGCAGCACAGAAGGACGCGATGGATGTGCTGGCAGCCTGGGTGGACGACTACAACGCACGCGCCCGGCCCGCGATCCGGCTCGGCTCAGCGGGCGAAGCCGGCGGGGCCCAGCTGCGGCTCAAGTACAGCCCCGCCGAAGGGGAGGTGTCGATCCTTCACATGGTCGCGGTCAGCCGGGACGGTCGTCCCAGGATACTCGTGCAGCGGTTCGACGGACCGGCGCCCGATACCGCAGTGCAGGCGGGACTGTGGGCCAGCGCGCAGCTCGGGCGCCGCTAGTCTCGATTCAGGATCTCGGCACGCTGGGCGGGGCCTTCAGCCAGGCGAAGGCCGTGAACCGGCAGGGCCACGTGGTAGGCACCAGTCAGGACGCCCTGGGCCGGAGCCGCGCGTTCGTCTGGAAAGAAGGGGCGGGGATCGCCGACGTGGGCGCTTCGATCGGGGTCAGCAGCTCGGCCAACGACATCAGCGAGCGGGACGAGATCGTCGGCGGGGCAGATACGGGCTTCGGCGCCTTTCACGCGTATCTGTGCTCCGAGGGGATGACCTTCGACCTTGGGACCTTGGGGGGCGACGAGAGCGAGGCGCTGGCGCTGAATCGCCTGGGCCAAGTGGTGGGGCACAGCCGCACGAGGGGGGGCCCCGCGAAACACGCTTTCTTCGTTCCCGAAGCTGGTCGGTTGTTGGACCTCGGCAGCCTGGGCGGGGACGGGGCGATGAGCGTCGCCCACGACCTCAACGATCAAGGGTGCGTCGTGGGGCTGGCGGAGACCGGTGCCGGTCATCCGCACGCGTTCCTCTGGACGGCGGCACGGGGCATGCGGGATCTTGGCGGCATCGGAACGGCCTCGAGCATGGCGCTCGGGGTCAACAACCCGGGCGACATCGTGGGCGGCAGCGGTCGCGCGTTCCTGTGGACGGAGCGGGATGGCATGGTGGACCTGGGGACCCTCGAGGGGGGGGGACCGACCAGCTGCGCGAACGACATCAACGATCTCGGCTGCATCGTGGGGGTGAGCCAGCTGGGCGCGACCGATCAGCGGGGCAGGGCCGTGACCCACGCGTTTCTCCGGACTCCGGAGGGAACGATGGTCGATCTGGGGACGTTGGGCGGCGAGCACAGCGCCGCGGTGGCGATCTCGCAAGAGCAGGACGGGAGCGTCTGGATCGCGGGACACAGCCACGACCAGACGGGCGCGGTGCGCGCGGTTCGCTGGAGCGTGCGTCTGTCCCCGTGAGCTTCGCCTCGGTGTCGAGCGCGAGCCGGGCGGCTGCCGCCTACCCGCCGATGAATTCGGCGCCACCCGGGTTCGACCCAGCTCGGGACCTGGCGCCCGGCCTGTTCGAGTTCCTGGCTCCGCTGCACCGCGAGTTCACGCCGCGTCAGCAGCAGCTCCTGGCTCGGCGGAAGGACGCGCTCGCCCGGGCACATCGCGGCCAGCTGCCCACCTATCTCCCGCCTTCTGCGGCGACCACCAGCTCCTGGCGCATCGCCGTCCCCGAGTGGTCTCAGGATCAGCGCAACCAGATGACCGGCCCCGCGGACGACGCCGAGCTGGTCGTGAAGATGCTCAATTCCGGAGCGCCCGGCGTGATGCTCGACCTGGAAGATTCGCTGGCGAACCGGTGGGATCGTCTCATGCTGGGGCTGGACAACATCCTCGCGGCGTTGCGCGGCGAGCTGACGTACGTGGACCGGAAGCGCGGCCGCACCGCGGGCATCGAGCCCAGCAAGACGGCCGTCTGGGTGCGGCCGCGGGGCCTGCATTTGGGACAGGCCGGGGTGTTCGGCTCGGAAGTCATGTCGGCCGCGCTGTTCGACACGGCCAGCGTGTTCTACCGGGTCGATGCCGCGCGGCTCCGGCATCCGCTGGCGTTCTACATCCCGAAGTCCGAGTCGGCAGAAGAGGGCGCGTGGTGGCGCGATCTGTTCCAGGCGCTCGCCGCCACGCGCGGACTGCCGCGGGACTACATCACGTGCATGGCGCTGATGGAAGCGCACCCACTGGCCTACCAGATGGAGGAGTTCCTTTTCGAGCTGCGTGAGCACTGCCTCGGCCTCAATCTGGGTCGCTGGGACTACATGGCGAGCCTGCTCCATTTCACCTTCGAGCAGCCCGAGTGGGTGCTCCCCGACCGCAACACGATTCCGCACGACGTGCCGTTCTACCAGCGGGTGCGCGAGCTGCTCGTGGACGTCTGCCACAGGCACGGCGCGCTCGCGATCGGCGGGATGACGGCGCTGTACCCGAGCCGCGAGGACCCGGAGCTGAACGCGCGGGCGCTCGCCGTGCTCGCGCAGGACAAGAAGAACGAAGCGAGTTGCCTGATGGACGGCGCCTGGACCGGCCACCCGGACCAGAACGAAATCGCCGTACGGCAGTTTCCAGATCCCAACCAGCTCCAGGGCCGGCCGGCGCTCGCCGACCCGCACCCCGATCTCCGGCCCGTGCCGCGAGGCGTGGGTACCCGATCCCTCGCGGGCACGCGGGCCGCCGTGCGCACCGTCACCCGCTACCGCAACGGCGTGCTGAACGGCAAGGGCGCCAGCCTGCTCGACGGCTACATGGAGGACCTGGCGACGGACCGTATCTACCGGCTCGTGATCGCTCAACGGCTGCGCCATGGCGCGGAGATCGCGATGCCGGACGACTCGGGCCAACCGATTCATCACACGCCGCAGCTTGTCTCGAGTTTGTTCGACGAGGAATTGGCACGCATTGTACGCGAGCTCGGCACGATGAAGGACCTCGGGACGCCCGAGACGTTCCGTCAGGCGAGGGCGATCAGCGAGGCGATCATTCTCGGAGGCGCATTCGATCCGCTGTAGGGCCGTCACGGGCCCCTAGGGGGTGAGCCATGGCGTGGACGCAAAGTTACGATCCGCTGCACAGTTGGATCCTCTCGACGCTCGTCGCGGCATTACCCATTCTGGTGCTGTTCGGCCTCCTGGCCGGTCTCCGCGTGAAGCCGCATTGGTGCGCCATCGCCGCTGCGGCGACGGCGGTGCTGGTCGCCGTCACGGTGTTCGGCATGCCGTTCCGGCTCGCCGGCATGAGCTTCGTCTACGGGGTCGGATTCGGCGTCGTGAAGATTGCATGGATCGTCCTGGCGGCGGTCTATCTCTACGACGTCTCCGTCCACACGGGGCAGTTCGAGATCATGAAGGAGTCGGTTGCGGGGATCACGGCGGACCGGCGCCTGCAGCTGTTGCTCGTGGCCTTCTGCTTCGGCGCGTTCATCGAGGGTGCGGCGGGATTCGGCGCTCCCGTGGCCATTGCGGGCGCCTTCATGATCGGCCTCGGCTTCAAGCCGTTCCACGCGGCGGCCCTCAACCTGCTCGCCAACACGTCGCCCGTGGCGTGGGGCGCGATCGGCACACCGGTGCACACGCTGGCGGCCGTGTCTGGCCTGCCGGAATCCGACTTGAGCGCGATGATCGGCCGCATCCTCCCCATCACCGGTATCATCGTCCCCTTCTGGCTGGTGCGCGCGATGGTGGGGTGGGGTGAGACGCTCGAGGTGCTGCCTGCCATCCTCGTGGTGGGCGTCTCGTTCAGCGTGACGCAGTACTTCTGGTCCAATCACGTGGACTCCAACCTCGTGGACATCGCGGGCGGCGTGATCTCGCTCGTGGCGACCGTGCTATTCCTGCGGTTCTGGCAGCCGAAACGCATCTGGCGCCTGGAGCACGAGCGCGGGCCCGCAGCCGGCGCGGTCGGTGCGCGTCGGCACACCGCCGGTCAGATCGCCAAGGCGTGGATGCCGTTCGCCATCCTCTCGGTGTTCGTGCTCCTGTGGGGTCTGCCCGCGATCAAGGGCGCGATGAACCGGGCCACGACCCCCATCTGGGACGTACCCTTTCTGCACAACGCCGTCTCGCGTGCCGCACCAGTCGTCACCAAGGTGACGCCGGAGGCGGCGCGCTACGACTTCAACTGGCTGTCGGCCACCGGCACGGGGTGCTTCTTCGCGGCGATCGTCGCCGGCCTGCTGCTCGGCGTGGGGCCGGCGCAGCTCGCCAAGATTTTCTGGTACACGCTCAAGCGCATGAAGCTCGCGGTGATCGCGATCTCGTTCATGCTGGGATTGGGATTCACGACGCGCTACTCCGGGCTCGACGCGGTCCTGGGCCTGGCGTTCACGCGAACCGGATGGCTGTTCCCGTTCTTCGGCACGTACCTGGGATGGCTGGGCGTGGCGCTCACGGGCAGCGATACGTCCTCGAATGCGCTGTTCGGCAGCCTGCAACGCATCACCGCGCAGCAGCTGAACCTCGACCCGGTGCTGATGTGCGCCGCGAACTCAGCGGGCGGCGTGATGGGCAAGATGGTGGACGCGCAGTCCATCACCGTCGCGACGTCGGCGACCAATCAGGTCGGCAACGAAGGGGTCATCTTCCGTTGGGTGTTCTGGCATTCGATCGCGCTGGGAGCGGTCGTCGGAGTGATCGTGTTCCTGTACGCGTATGTCTTCCCGGGTGCGGTGCCGCACGGGTTGACGATCGTGAAGTAGGAGCTACTGCCGGCAGGTCCCGTTCGGGTCGGGTTTCGGCTGATCGATCACCGGGCGGTGGTCGAGATTCGCGACGTGGACGGCGACGTCCTCGACGAGTGAAGTTACGCGCGCCATGTGCTCGTAGTCGATGTATTGAGGCTCGTCCGAGATCTGGTGGTAGTCGGAGTGGAGCCCCGTCGTGAAAAAAGTGATGGGGATGCCGTAGCGCGCGTACTCGTAGTGATCGCTGCGGCAGTAGATGTTGGACGGGTGCCCGTCGGCGTCGAGCGCGTAGTCGAACGCGAGGTCGTGATGGTCCTCCCCGTTCACCCGCTCTACTAGGTCCCCCAGCTCGGTGGAGAGCCGGCGCGAGCCGACGAGCTGCAGGTAGCGGGGCCCGCCGTGGAGCGGCGTCTTGTCCTTGGTGCGTCCCGTCTCGTCGTCTGCGCCACCGCGACCCACCATGTCGAGATTGAGCTGCGCCACGATCGAGTCGCGGGGCACGGTGGGGTGGTCCGTGAAGTAGCGCGATCCCAGCAGCCCCTTCTCCTCGGCCGTGTGCCACACGAACAGCACGGAGCGCTTGGGTCGCGGCGTGAGCGTCGCGATGCGTTCGGCGATCTCGAGGATCGCCACGGAGCCTGAGCCGTCGTCGTCGGCGCCGTTGTAGATGGAATCCCGCCGCACGCTGGGACTGCGGGCATGGAGGCGGGCCACGGCCACGTCCACGATCGCTTTCTGGGACGGGCTCGGCTGCTTGCCGAAATCGTCCGCTCCTTCCGGGCGCACGACGTGGTTCCAGATGCGCAGCGAGTCGTGGTCCACCGCCGTGCGGTCGATGCCGAGATGGTCGTTGTGCGCGCCGATCGCGACGTATTCGCCCCGCAGCCCGGAGTCGCTCCCCGGCACGATCGCCACGACGTTACGGGCGGGTGCCGCCGTGGGCTCGACCTTGACCCGCACGTCGAGCTTCGCCGTGGCTCCCGCGGCACCGGGGGCGAGCGCGGCCAGCGGCCTGGGGAACATGCGCGCCGCGGTCGCCCTCGAGATGAGGAACACGGGGGCGCGGGCCGGTGGGGTCGTTCCCCCGTCGTCCAGGAACGATCGGGGGCGCTGCAGAATCGCGAGCACCGGCGGAGGCAGCGAGTCGAGGGCGACGAGCGCGATCGCCGCCACGGTCGGCGGGGCCGGCGCGGCCCGCAACGCCCGCAGCCCGTGGAACCCCGTCGAGACGGCGAACACCACCAGCTTCCCCGCCGTGGCTTCGGCCGCGAGCGGGTGAGTCGTGTCGCCCGCCTCGCCTCCATACACGATCGCGACCGAGTCGCTCTGCACGGCCCGGGGATCGAGCGCCACGTAGTCCGTGAAGGCCGCGAGCGGCGCGCCGGCCACCGTGAACGTGGACGTCTCATCGAAGCTGCGCGTTTTCAAAGGGATCGTCTGGAAGTACGTCCCGCTGTCGCCCGCCGGCACGAGACCGAGGCGCTTGAGCTCCCTTGCGATGTACTCCGTGCCCCGCACGTTGCCCGCGCTGCCCGCCTCGCGGCCCTCCATCGAGTCGTCGGCGAAGACAGAGAGCCGCGTCTTCAGGTCTGGGGCCGTGATCGCCGGCACAGTTGCTCGCTGGGCCAGCACGGCCGCGGGAAGAAGGCACAGCACGATGGCGAGGCGCAGCGTCATTTCGTCCTCCGCACCCACTCGGTGGCGTGCTCGAAATCGACACGGGAGTCCGTGGTGAGGCGGTACATGCCCAGGCCACCGCTCACGTCCTTGAACACGAGCGACAGGTGGGGATGCGTGTACTCCCACCGCACGCCCGGCAGGACGCCACCCATGTCCAACGCCTGGTCGGGCTCGCCCAGCGTGACGAACACCTCCCCACGATCGGTCTGCCAACCCGGGGTCACGGGCTCGCCGAACCGCCGATTGGCCGATTCGATCCGCCGGAAGTATTCGTCCAGCGCCTCGTTTTGGGGCGTTGCCGTGTCGGGGTCAGTGCGGTGGTACAGCTCGTGCCAGGCGGCGGCCCGCCGCTCGCGCGGCGCCGCGCGCAGCTTGTCCACGAGGTCCTGCGCCGAGAAATAGCGCAGCAGAGTCAGCAGCTGGTCGAAGTTTGCCGCGGCCCAGCGGTCGGAGAACGTGACGAGGAGAGGCACGTGGGCGTGTGCCGGCGCGCCCACTGCCTCGATGCGCAACTCGCCGCGCCCCGGCGGCAGCTGCCCGGGCCGGATCACTACCTGGGCGTGAGCCAGCGCCGTGTCGCCGGTGAGCGTGAGTGTGTCGCGCCACAGTTCGGCGGTGTCGGGGGCCACGAAGCGCGCCACGACCCGGGTGCCCGTCTTCCAGTGGTACCCCTCGATGTAGCAGCGCAACGAGTCTGTCCCGCTGTGGAGCAGTCCCCGCGGATTGACGACCAGCGACGGCGTCGCCCCGAGCCGCGTCCGGCCCGTGCCTTCGTACACCGGGATCGGCGAGCCGAGGCTCGGGCCGGCGAACGGCGGCACGGTGTCCAGGGCCGTGGTCTCCGCGACCGCCGGGCTGTTGGCGTCACGGACCACGACGCTCACGCTGTACGCGCCAGGGCGCACAGCGACGAACTCCTGGAACACGATGCTCTCGTCGCGCCGCTGCGTCTCCCGTATGTTGTTCACCCGCACCGTCTCGTCCCGTGACACCTGCAGCACCGGGGCCCCGATCCCGCCGCCGCTGTCGCGGCGGAAGGTAAGGTCGACGTGATAGCGCGCCACGAAGTCCCCGGCCTGAGGGACGAATGTCAGCGCGGCATTGCGGAGCGAGACGGAGAGGACGGCGAGACTCGAGTCCGGCGTCCCGGCTGCGAGATAGCGCAGCGACCCCACGAACCGCAGCCGCGTCGAGTCGGTCAGCAGCCCCATCGCCCGGTACACCGAGCCCACTTCGGCGGGGACGAAGCTCGTGGGGCCGGCGGACATCGGCCGCGGCGCGGGCCACATTCGGGGTCCGCACGCCGCGAGCAGGCTCGCCATCACAGCCGGTGCCAGATGTCGCCTCACTGACTCCACCTCACAGAAGATTGTGCCCCGGGGAAGCTAGCACGGCGGGCGGCCTTTCAGGAACCCCGCGCGAGGCCGAGCGCGGACCGCGCGAGGCGCAGCACGGCGGGCGTCACCTGCTCCGGGGTCCGGGTCTCGCCCGCGAGCGTATCGAAGGTCGGGAAACTCGTCAGTGTGAACAGCACGTCGATGACGTCCTCCTTGGGGCGGCCCGAGGGCGTGAGCCGTGCCGCGATCACGCGCAGCCCCTGGCGCCGCCACTCCTGGCGCGCGGCGATGGCGCGCCCCAGCTCCGGGTCGAGCACGCCCAGCGCCTGGAGCCGGCGGTGGATGAGCCGGGCGGAGGTCCAGAAGCGTCCGAAGGTGGCGACATAGCGGGCGAGCGCCTGCTCCGCGTCGGTGAGCTGAAAGGCGTTGCGCAGGTCCCACATACCGCCACGGGCGGCGAGATCGTCGAACAGGGCCTCGAGCAGCGCGCGCCGCGAGCCGAACTGGTGGTACACGGTCATGCGGGTGACGCGCGCCCGCCGGGCCACGGCGTCGAGCGAGAACTCCCCCGGGCGGCGCGCGACCAGCAGCCGGCGCGCGGCGGCGACAATGCGGGCCCGGGTCGCGTCCACCGCCTGCTGCCGGCGGCCCATCCGGTAGCGCCGTGGCGTCATTGAAACTTTCACCGCGTCAATTTAGTTATACACTCTGTACAGTCAACCTTGGAGGCTGCTATGCTGTGGCTGCGGCTGGTGCACATCCTGGCCGGTGTCTTCTGGGTCGGTGCGGCGGTCTTCCTGGCCGCCATTGTCGTTCCCGCCGCGCGCGCCGCGGGCGCCGAGGGCGGGCAGTTCATGGAGCGGCTGATGCAACAGCCGCGTACCCGCGCCGCCCTCGGCGCGGCGATGCTGCTCACGGTGCTCTCCGGGCTCGCGATGTACGGCCGGCTCTCGGGGGGCTTCCAGCGCGGCTGGGTCACCTCCCCGCAAGGGCTCGCGCTCGGGCTCGGTGCCATCGCGGCGATCCTCGCCGCGGCGATCGGGGGCGCGCGCCGTGGACGCTCGCCCGGCCTGGTGGCCGGGCTGCTCGTGGTGGCGGTCGCCGCGATGGCGATCGCGCGGTACCTGTGAGAATCGTGGCGCGGGCGCGCCGCCTGGCGCGCCTGCGCAGCGTTCGCGAGCCGCAACCCCCCCCCTCCGCCTGAGTGCCGCCGCGCGCGTCCCGGCACGCGCTTTGATGCCGCCCTCACGGCGCACTGGTGATCGCGAACCGCGATGCGGAGCCACATCCCCCGCAGCACCCCACTTCTCGACACGTGCACCTCTGCACGGAAGGACCTCTCATGCTGACCACCGTTCGTTGGTGGCTCGGAGTCTCGAGCCTCGTCTTGTTGTGCGCACCGGCGTTCGCCCAAGGCGATGCCCCGACTGGGTCCATCGCGGGGACCGTGACGGATGACCGCGGCGCGCCCCTCACCGGGGCGCAACTCTCCATCGACCGGCTCGGAAAAGGTGCCGTGAGCGGGAGCAGTGGGGGCTACCTGATCGACGCGGTGCCCGCCGGATCTCAGATGTTGCGCGTGCGTCTCATCGGTTACCGCAGCCAGTCGCTGGCGGTCACGGTGGCTGCCGGACAGCGGGCGACGCAGAATTTCTCGTTGGCGGCGGACCCGTTGAAGCTGGACGCCCAGGTGGTCACCGCGAACGAGACTCCCCGGACCAAGTTGGAGACGAGCAACGCGACGACGGTGTTGAGTGCCGCGGATCTCACCCAGGCCGCGCCACGCAGCACCACTGAGGCGCTGCGCTACGTGCCGGGATTCACGCGGGTGGAAAGCTCGGGCGGTGAGGTCAACGAGAATATCACGATGCGAGGCATTCTAGGGGTCGAGTACGTAATGTTCATGGAAGACGGGCTGCCGGTGTTTCCCACGATGCACACGTTCTTCATGAACGCCGACAACCTGTTCCGTGTGGACGACAACATCGAGCGGATGGAGGTGGTCCGCGGCGCGGGTTCAGCGCTGTTCGGGTCGAACACCCCCGGGGCGATCATCAATCTGATAAACAAGACAGGTGGCCCCGAGGTGCAGGGGAACATGATGGCCTATGGGGGGAGCGGGGCGCTGGCGCGCACCGACTTCAACGTCAACGGCCCACTCGGCCCGGACTGGCGGTTCAACGTCGGGGGCTTCTATCGCTACAATCGCGGCGTGCGCGATCCCGGGTTCCCTGGCACGGCTGGTGGGCAAATGAAGGCCAGCCTGACGCGAAACTTTGCCAATGGCTACTTCCGCACTTCGCTCAAGGTCATCGACGACCGCAATCAATTCATCCTGGATCTGCCCTTCAGCGGGCTGGGTAGCGCGAACTACGTTCCGGGATTCTCGGACTACGGGTCGATGAACACGAACGAGGGCAATAACATCACGGTCCCCACGCCCGACGGCCAGCTGGCGCTGCCGTTGGACAACGGGCTCCGCACCAGGGCGTACTGGCTGACGACAACTGCGGGGTTCAATCTCGCGGGCGGGTGGAACATCGAGAACAGCGCACAGCTGATGCAGAACCAGCAAGAGTGGAACGCCATCCTGCCGTTTGACGTGATGACCGACACGGCGGCGGTGCAGCAGTACCTGACGAGCTATTGGGCGAGCTACTATTTCGGCGTGCTCAAGAACAAGGGCACCATTCCGGCGAACCGCAGCATGACCGGCGCCGGGCTGACGGGCACGACAACCTTCACGCTCAAATATCCCAACGTGCTCGACGCCACCGGGAGCCCGACGACCTACAACGCCGCCAACGGCCTTCTCTCGCCCGGCGGCGAATGGCACGTGTCGAAGCCTATCTCAGCGTTTCAGGACCAGCTGACGTTCAAGAAAGCCCTCGAAGGGGGACACAACGTCTCCCTCGGCCTCTATTTTGCCAACTACTCCCAGACCAACAACTGGTATTTCACGGATATCCTGACGGACGTGAGGGATAATCCTCATTTCGTCGACATGACGATCAACAGCGCCACGGTCGTGATCCGCGACACGACGCCAGCAGGTGTCAAGGAGAGCACGACAGTGGCGCTGCCCGCCAATTTCGCTGCGACCAAGAACGGCTTCCGTCGCTTCACGTCGAACTATGTCAACGGCGAAGGGCAGACCACCGTGTTCTCGGGGGTCGCGGGGGGCTCGTTCAAGCTCAGCGACCGGGTGCGCGCCGATCTCGGCGTACGCTACGAGAACGACAGCTACGTCCAAACCTCACAGAACACGACCACGACCCCGGTCAACGGCGACACGCTCAATTCCCTGACCCTGTTCGATCAGGACGTGTGGGGCGCCTCCTCCTCGTACCGGCACTTCAGCCGCAGCATCGGGGATTGGGCTGCGTCTCTGGGGCTGAACCTCGCGCTGACCGACCAAACGTCGATCTACGCCCTCGGAAGCCGGGCGTACAAGATGCCGGCGCTGGACGAGTTCCTGAATGCCTCGGCCCAGCAACAAGTCTCGCTGCTCGGATCAAAGCGCAATTGGACGGGGGAGGTCGGCTTGAAGCACGCCTCCCGGAACTTCGGCGTCACGCTGGACGGCTTCTACACCGTCCTAAAAGACATCGTCAGTCAGGGCCTGATTGTCGATATCAATACGGGTCAATCGATCTGGATCATCCAGGCCAACCCAGAAGTCAAATCCTACGGTCTCGAGGTCGAAGGGTCGGCGCGTCTCCCCAATACCGGACTTAGCGCCGTGACCAACTGGACGTTGCTCCGGGCCGCGTACGCGAGCTGCCCGACGGGCGCCGCCGGGACGGTGCAGACGTGCCCGACCGGCGCGGACGTCGGCACGCTGTTGTCGGGCGTGCCGCCCATCGTGGGTAATGTTGCCGTGACCTACGGGACGAAGCAGGGAGTGAGCTTCGACGCGGATTGGCACTTCGTCGACCGGCGGTGCACTTCCGCTGTCGGCTGTACGAACAAGTTGCCCACGTACAGTTATCTCAACCTCGGAGCGCAGTACCTCGTTGCGGCGAGCGGCATCACCATTCGCGCCGACCTGCTGAACGCCTATCAGGCGATCGGTCTTGAGGAGGGCAACCCCCGCTTGAGCCAGTCAGGAGGCTTCACGAGCAGCCTGTTCCTCGCGCGTCCGATTCTGCCGCGGGCGTTCATGGTGTCGATGGGCTACAAGTTCTAGTCGCGATCTCGCTATCCGTGCCACGCATTCCGGCCGCGGTCACGCTGCTCGTCGTCCTGGCTCGCTCGCTCGCGGGCCAGGACTCGACGTTCCTGCTCTCGACGACCGACCCCGGCTACCGCACTCCCACGTTCGTCGGCAACGGCGCCTTCAGCCTCGTCGCCACGCCGCTCGGCACCGCGCCCGCCCTCTCCTTCGCCGCCGGCGTGTACGATGCCGCGCCCGGCGACGTGCCGCGCATCGCCGCCATCCCCGCGTGGAACGCGATCGACGTGTCCAATGGCCAGGCGTGGCTCAATGCGACGCCTTCGGACACGACCCGGTTACGCGGCTACCGCCAGACCGTCAACCTGTTCGACGGCACGCTCACCACGGTGTACGACTGGGTGGACGGCGATCGCCGCACGTCGGTTTCCGTCGAGGCGTTCGTGTCACGCGCCAACCCGCGCCTCGCGGCCGTGAAGCTCGTCGTGGTGCCGCATTTCACGGGGCGCGTCACATTCGCCTTCCCGTTGCGCCCGCGCGCGCCGCCGCACCGGCTGGCGCTGGGGCGCCTCGAGCATTCGGAGCCCAGCTGGAACCTGGCGACCGTCTGGTATCCGGGCCACGTCCTGGTCGAGCGGCGCGGGGTGACGCCGGGAACGGCAGGCGGGGACCTGTGGCTCGCCGGGCGGACGGAGGGCCGCGGCACGCCGGTCACACTCGCGGCCCGCGCGGCCTGGCCCGCAGGGCTTCGTGCGGCGACACTCCGCCCGGTTTCGGGCGACTCGGGTGTGGCCCTCGAGGCAGCGTTCGACGCGGCGCCCGAGGTGCCGCTCACGGTTTACAAGTACGTCGCGCTCGCAATGCCGCGCGACAGCGCGCCGCTCACGCGTGCGGTGGCCGTCGCGAGCGCGGCCGCCGATCGCGGCTACGCCGCGCTCCGGGCCGACCACGTCGCCGCCTGGCACACCCTGTGGGAGACGGACGTCGTGGTGCAGGACGATCCGGAGCTCCAGCGGCTAGTGCACTCCATGCTGTTCGCGCTGCTCGCGAGCGCGCGCGAGGGCTCGGACCAGAGCATCCCACCGATGGGTCTCTCGAGCGCCGGCTACTACGGGCACCTCTTCTGGGACGCCGACACGTGGATGTTCCCCCCGCTCGTGCTGCTGCATCCCCGGATCGCCCGCTCGCTCGTCGCGTTCCGAGTGCGCGCGCTCGCGGCCGCGCGCCGCAACGCGGCGAGCCACGGCTACCGCGGCGCGCAGTACCCGTGGGAGTCGGACGAGCTGGGCGAGGAAACGACGCCGCACTTCGCCTGGCAGAACGCACTGTACGAGATCCACGTCAACGGCGACGTCGCTCTGGCCCAGTGGCAGTACTTCCTCGCCACCGGGGACACCGCCTGGCTCGCCTGCTGCGCGTATCCCGTGATCCGCGCGACGGCGGACTTCTGGGTGAGCCGCGTGGGCTTCGACACGGCGGCCGGGCGCTACGACATTCGCCAGGTGGTCTCGGTCGATGAAGGCCTGATCGGCGTCGGGAACGACGCGTACACCAACGCCGCGGCGCGGAAGAATCTCGAGATCGCGATTGCCGCGAGCCGGCGCTTGCGGCGGCCCCCCGATCCGCGCTGGGCCCAGATCGCCGAGCGGCTGTACGTGCCGTACGACTCCGCCGGCGCATACCATCCGACCTATGAGGGCGCGCCGCCCGAGACCAAGGGCTCCGTGGTGCCGCTCCTCGCCTACCCATTAGCGCTGCCCATGAGCGACCGCGCGAAGCGGAACGACCTCGAGAGCGCGGTGCGGCTGGCGCGCGAGCGGGGCTCCGGCGTGATGATGACCGTCACCCTCTACCCGGCCGTCGCCGTCGAGCTGGGGGACCGCGCTCTGGTGGATTCGCTGCTGCCGCTCACCTACCGGGGGTACATCCGCCCGCCCTTCGACGTCCTCGCGGAGACGCCCGAGAACGAAGGCGCGGACTTCCTCACCGGCGCGGGCGGCTTCCTGCAACAGGTCGTGTACGGCTACACCGGGTTGCGGCTCGGCCCGAAGGGTCTGACACCCTCGTTCCAGCCGATTCTCCCGTCGCGCATCCGGCGGCTCGTGCTGCGCAACGTCTCGGCGCGCGGGCGGAAGTATGACATCCTCGTGGAGCGCGACACGGTCCGCTTCGTGCCGAGATGAAAAAGGGGCGTGCGGCCCTTGTCGTCCTTGCCGCCTGTGCCGTCTTTGCCTGCCGGTTGGCCTCGCCCGCCGCCGCGCGCTATGACCCCTCCCGCGATCTCGGTGCTCTGTTTCAGGCTGTTCAACTGTCCGGGATGTTCGCGGACTCGAAGACCTTCGTGGACGCGCGCCCGCTGCTCCCTCCCGCCGAGCTCGCCGCTCGCTACGCTTCAGCGCGAGACTCCGCGGGGTTCAGCCTGCGGGCGTTCGTGGCGCAAGACTTCGAGGTGCCGCGAGCGGTAGGAGCCGACGTCCGCACCGACCCCTCCCGGACGATGGAGCAGCACATCCGTAACCTCTGGCCCGTCCTGACCCGTCCGCCTGACACGCCCGACGCACGCTCGTCGCTGATCCCGCTTCCGGAGGCGTACGTCGTCCCGGGCGGGCGGTTCCGGGAGGTCTACTACTGGGACTCCTACTTCACGATGCTCGGGCTGATCGAGAGCGGCCGGACCGACCTCGTGCGCGGCATGCTCGACACCTTCGCCTATCTCGTGAAAACGGTCGGGCACGTGCCCAACGGCAACCGGACCTACTATCTGAGCCGCAGCCAGCCGCCGTTCTTCGCCGCCATGGTTGGCCTCTACGCGGCAGCGACCGATACGACGCAGGCGCTCCGCTACCTCGACGCGCTCGAGGCCGAGCACGCCTTCTGGATGACGGGAGCGGAGCGTCTCGGCCCCGGCGAGGCGTACCGCCGCGTGGTGCGGTTGGTCGACGGATCCCTGCTCAACCGGTACTGGGACGACCGGGCCGAGCCCCGGCCCGAGTCCTACCGCCAGGACTACGATCTGGGGCAGGGCCTCTCCCCGGAGCGCCGCGGGGCGTTCTATCGCAACGTGCGGGCTACGGCCGAGAGTGGCTGGGACTTCTCGAGTCGCTGGTTGCGTGACCCGCGGGACTTGCGGACCTTGGAGACGGTCGACCTGGTGCCTGTGGATCTGAACAGTCTCCTCTACTGTGCCGAGCGCACGATCGCCGCCCTGCGGGCGTTCCGCACGCGGGAAGGTGATGGGCAGGTGGCGCAACGCTTCGCGGCGGCCGCGGAGCGGCGGCGCGCCGCGCTGCTCGCGCTCACGTACGATGCTCACAGCGGGTTCTTCTACGACGCTCGCTGGCGGAGCGGCGAGCGCGTCACCGATCGCCCCACTCTCGCCGCCGCGGCGCCCCTCTACTTCGGGCTCGCGACCCCGGAGCAGGGCCGGGTCGTGGCTGCCCGGTTGGAGCGGGACTTCTTGAAGCCCGGCGGGTTCGTCACGACCCTGATCAACTCGGGTCAGCAGTGGGACGCTCCCAACGGATGGCCGCCCTTGCAGTGGCTGGTGATCGAGGGCGTGCGCCGCTACGGCCGCCCCGACCTCGCGGCAGCGGCGAGCGCACGCTGGCTCGCTCTGAACCGGCGCACCTATCGCGCGACGGGCCGCATGATGGAGAAGTACGACGTCCTGGATCTGCGGCGGCGAGCGGGCGGAGGTGAGTACCCGACGCAGGACGGTTTTGGGTGGACGAACGGCGTGGCGCTGTCGCTCGCGGCGCGCGACGCGTCGGGCGTGAGGCGCAAGCACAGGAGGCGGGCCGCCCGAACGCGGGGTATGTTGGTGGCGTGTCCGACCTGCGCACCGCGCTCGAAGCCGCCCTCGGACCCATCTACCGGGTCGAGCGCGAAGTGCGCCCCGTGGGCGAGTGCCGGATGTTCGTGGCGTCCGAGATCCCCAACGGCCCCGAGCTCCTCGTCAAGGTGCTTCCCGCCAAGCTCTCGCTTGCGGTCGATGCCGGGAGGTTCGAGCGCGAGCTGATCCTGCTCGCCGACCGGCTACGCCACGCAGGGCTCGTCGCCTCGCGCAAAGGCGGACGGGCCGGCGCATACATCTATCATACGCGGGCGTTCGTCGAGGGCACGACGCTGCGCGCGCTGCTGATGCGCGGCGGCGAGCTGCCGCTGCGCCAGGCGGTCGGGGTGCTGCGCGATCTGCTGGCAGGGCTCGCCCATGCTCACGCGGGGCGCGTGGTGCACGGCGATCTAAAGCCTGAGAACGTGCTGCTCGCCGAAGGGCACGCCCGGGTGGCCGACACCGGGATCGTGGATGCAGTGGAGCGCTCGCTCAACGGCGCCGCGTCGGGCGCGGCGACGGTCGCGCTGTGCGCGGGGCCTTACGTCGCCCCCGAGCGGCGCGGGGGTGGCACCCCCACGCCCGCCGGTCCGCGCGATGACATGTTCGCGGTGGGCGTGCTGGCGCACGAGATGCTGACGGGGCGGCTGCCCGCGCCGGAGTCCGAGTCCCTCGAGGAGGCGCGCTCGTTGCCGGCGTGGCTGGGCGAGCTGGTGCGGCGCTGCCTGGCGCTCGAGCCGGCGGAGCGCTGGCCGGACGCGGGGGCGGCGCTCGCCACCGTAGGCGGTCCTGCCCGCCCCGGGGCATAGCCGCCCCGTTGCTTCGGCGCCACACCTAGGTCGCTCCCCAGCGTGCGACTCCCCGGTGCGCGCCTTGCGTCCCCCACCCGCCGTAGATGAGGATCTTGCGCTGGGTCCTGCTCGCGTGGCTCGTCTCGAGCTGCGACATCAACCGTCTTCTCACCTCGACGGGGGACACGGGACCGGTCCCGGCCCAGCTTGCTTTCACCGCTCAGCCGGCCGAGGCTGAAGCAGGGGGGGCGATCACGCCGGCGGTCGAGGTCACCGTGCTGGACGGCGCCGGCAATCCTGTGGCGACGTTCGACAGCATGGTGACGGTGGCGCTCGACCGGAATCCCGCAGGCGCCACTCTCGCGGGCACGATGAGCGTCGCGGCCGTGCACGGCGTGGCGACGTTCCAGGACCTGCGACTCGACAGAGCGGGCTCGGGCTACACCCTCGCAGCCAGGGTGGGGAACACTCTGCCATCGGTCGAGAGCGACTCGTTCGTCGTCGTGCCCGGTCCGGCCGTGACCCTGGCGTTCACGGGGCAGCCCAGCAACGCGTTGCCGGGGGAAAGCTGATGAATGCGGTCCTTTCAGGGCACACGACTGTCGCGGCGGCGAAGGGCGTGGCGATCTTCGCGGACTTGAGCATCGATCAACCGGGGCAGGGCTACACCCTGGCGGCCGCATTCGGCGGCGGCGACCTCATTGCGAGGAGCGCCCCATTCAACATCGGAGTACCGTGATGCGCTGTCCCCACTGCGGGCGGCCCGACGTCCCCGAAGGCGCCAAGTTCTGCATCGACTGCGGCGCGTCGATCCAGCGACGTTCCAGTAGCGGGTCCTTGGCGCGGCCTCGCGTGAGCGAATCGAGCCTGATCATCGACTACGACGACGTGCGCCCGAGCCGCCGCCCCCGTGCGGGCAGCGCGGCCCTCGTAGGGCTCGGGGTCGTGATAGTCGCGCTCGGCGTGTGGCTCACCTTGTCCTCGCTCGGCGCCTCGCCTCCCGCCGACCTCCCCGCATCGCCGCCCAGTGCGGCGCCGGCTGCCGCCGCGATCGACTCGACTCCCCCGCCGGCACCGACGCCAGCGCCCGCGCCTGCGCGCGCCGAGCCCGGACTGCTGTCTCTCAACGCGGTGCCGTGGGGCCGCGTTTCCATCGACGGGCGAGTAGTCGGCAACACGCCCGTGCTCGACCTCCGCGTCGCGCCGGGAGCGCATCGCGTGCGCGTGCAGCGGCCTGGCTTCGAGCCCTATGAGCGGGACATCTCGGTCGTGGCGGGTCAGCGACTGCGGATTACGGACATCTCGCTCGCCAAGCAGCGACGCCGCTAACCGAGGTCAATCCCCGGCGAGCCGCACGCCCACCTCGTCCAGGTGGCGTAGCAGGTCCGCCGGGTCTTGGTACACCCGGTACGCGCCCGCCCGCTCCAGCTCCTCCTGCCCGTAGCCTCCCGAGAGTAGCCCGACGGCGAGCGCCCGCGCGCGCCGCGCCGCAAGCAAATCCCACACGCTGTCGCCCACGACGACGGAGTCAACGACCGGCACCCTGAGCCGCTCCGCCGCCGCGAGGAAAAGGTCGGGATCGGGTTTGGCGTGCTTCACCTGGTCCCGCGTGATCACGGGCGTGCCGGGCGGCACGCCGAGCAGCTCGAGTGTGGGGCGCGCGCTTTCCAGGCGGCCGCTGGTCGCGATCGCCCACGGGACCTGGACCTTCGTGAGGAACGTCAGCAGCTCTCGCGCGCCGGGGAGGGGCCGCACCTGACTCACCTGGCGTGCGTACGCCTCGGCGTGCACCCGCAGCACCCGGGCCTCCTCGTCCGGCGTGACACGGCGCCCGACCTCGCGCAGCAGCGCGTCGAGAAACAGGCCACCGCTCATCCCGATGCGGCGGTGGATGCGCCACACAGAAAGCTCGATCCCCGCCGCTTCGAGCGCCTCTCGCCAGGCGAGCACATGCTGGTACACGCTGTCCACCAGCGTGCCGTCGAGGTCGAAGATGAAGGCGGGGGAGGGCATGCGTGTCAGCCCGCGAGCTCCTGCATGTCTGCATCACTCAGGCGCAATTGCGCCGCTGCGACGTTTTCCTCGAGGTGTCGTGCGCTCGACGTTCCCGGGATCGGCAGCATCACGGGAGAGCGCCGTAGCAGCCACGCGAGCGCGACCTGCGCCCGCGTCGCGTGCAGGCGCGCGGCGACGCGCGCGACCGCCTCACCGCTTGGGCGACCCAGCAGGCGCTTCACGACGTCGCGCGGCCCTGCGGGCCGCACCAGCTCCCCGCTCTCGAGCGGATACCACGGCAGAAACGCGCACCCCCGGGCCTCGCAGGCGTCGAGCACGTCGTCGTACCTCCGGTACGCGAGGCTGTAGCGGTTCTGTACCGACGCGATCGGTGTGAGCCGGCGCGCCTCCGCGAGCTGCGCCACGGTCACCTCCGACAAACCGATGTGCCGAATTTTCCCTTCTTCTTGGAGGCGCACCAGCGCGCCCAGCTGCTCGGCCAGGGGGATCGCGGGATCGACGCGGTGCAGCTGGTAGAGGTCGATGCGGTCGAGCCGCAACCGGCGCAGGCTGCCTTCGCAGGCCGCCCGCAGGTGCGCGGGGCGGCCGTTCGGCGTCCACCGCCCGGGGCCCGGACGCTCGAGCCCGCCCTTGGTGGCGATCACCAGCCCCGCCGGATACGGATGGAGCGCCTGCGCGATCAGCCGCTCGCTTACCTCCGGCCCATACGAGTCCGCCGTGTCGATCAGGTCGATCCCGAGCTCGACCGCCCGTCGCAACACGGCCAGACATGCGCTCGGGTCGCGCGGCTCGCCCCACACCCCGGACCCCGTGAGCTGCATCGCGCCGAAGCCAAGGCGATGGACGGGGAGATCCCCGCCCAACAAAAAGGTGCCGCTCTCGGTAGCGGGAAGCGCGGGCTGGGTCGCCATGGCAGGAACGTTAACAGCGAACCATACGACCGGGTTCCGCGGGCTGTCGCGCAACCGCTACACGGACGCCCCTCGGTGTTCTCCCGATCCTATCGGCATTCGTCTTGCGGTTCCGGCGGGCGGATTTTCGACTCCGGGAGGTCCCATGAACAAGTGGCTCATCACTGCGTCGCTTCTCATCGTGGCAGCAGCATGCGAGCCCCGACCCGAGGTAGCGGCACCCGATGGGATGCGGAGGCTCACGCCCCGCGCGCAATTGATCGACCCGACACTCCAGACCGCGCTCGCTACGGCAGCGTCGACCGACAGCCTCGTCGTAATCGTCAACTACGATGCAACGGCGACGAGCGGCGACGCCGTCACCAGCGCCATCCTCGCCACCGGCGCGGGTGTGATTCAGTTCAAACACCTGGCCCTGGTCGCCGCGCTCGCGACGCCTTCCCAGATCGCGCAAATCGCCGGGCTCTCAGGGGTCCGGTCGGTCTATTCGAACCGGCGGCTCTGGTACTACGGACTGCCGTTCAGCGGCTTGCTGCTGCACGAGAGCGTCCCGACGATCCGCGCCGACGCGGTGCAGGCGATGGGGATCACCGGGAAGGGCGTGGGCATCGCCATCCTCGACTCCGGCATCGACGGGCTCTACAACCCGGATGTGCGCTATCCCACGAAGACGGTGCAGAACATCAAGATCCTGTTCAACCTGCGGGATGTGTTCACCTTCCAGGGCTCGATCAACAAGGTGATCAAGCGGGGCGCCGAGCTGTTCGTCGAGAACCTCCCCAACAGCGAGACCTCCATCGGACACGGCACGCACGTGTCCGGGATCGCGGCGGGTCTGGGCGCCGCATCGGGGGGCTACTACACGGGCGTCGCGCCCGGTGCCAAGCTCGTCGGCATCGGGGCAGGGGACGTGCTGTTCGTGTTCTGGGTGCTGGCGGGGTTCGATTATGTCCTGGATCACCAGCGGGACTACAACATCAAGGTGGTGAACAACTCGTGGGGCACGAGCGGTGCCTTCGACCCCGAGGACCCGATCAACAAGGCGACGAAGGCCGTGCACGATGCGGGGATCACGGTCGTCTTCGCCGCCGGCAACGACGGGCCCGATCAGAACACGCTGAATCCGTATAGCGTGGCGCCTTGGGTGATCGGCGTCGCCGCGGGTTGCAAGCTGGTGAGCCCCGACCCGTCCAAGTCGGCGATTCACTGCGACGATCCCACGGGCCAGAACCGGCCGCCGTGGCTGGCGGACTTCTCTTCACGTGGGCTCCCGAGCGACGCCCTCTACCACCCGGACATCACGGCGCCGGGCGTGCATATCGTTTCCACCCGGGCCTCCACCGGGTTCGTTCTCAACGTAGACGACGCGCCCCATGACTTTGATCTCACGAGCACGTGCGCGCTGAGCGTGATGAACGCGTCGTACTACACCTGCGCCTCCGGCACCTCGATGGCGACGCCCCATATCGTCGGCGTCGTCGCGCTGATGCAGGAGGCGGCGGGTGGACAACTCACACCGGACCAGGTGGCGGCCGCCATCACGGCCACGGCACGTCCGCTGCCGGGATTCGCGGCCTGGGAGGTCGGCGCGGGATACGTCGACGCGCTGGCGGCGGTGAACGCCGTAAAGGCGCCGTGACGTCGGCGGCGCCGGACCGCCGCGCCTTTCTCGGCACCCTTGGGGCCGTGACCCTCGCGGCGGCGCTCCCGCACTCCCTGGCGCGTCGGGCGGCGCGCCGGGAGGGACTCGGCAAAATCGGGCTGCAGCTCTACACCGTGCGCGCCGCCATGGCGCAGGATTTCGAGGGCACGCTCGCCCGTGTGGCGCAGATCGGCTACAACGAGGTCGAGTTCGCGGGTTACTTCGGACGCTCGCCCGAGGCAGTGAAGGCGGCGCTCACGAGTGCCGGGCTCACGGCGCCCTCGGCCCATGTGGGGTTCGACATGCTGGGAGAGCGCTGGCCGGAGACGCTCGCGAACGCCGGGGTCATCGGGCATAAGTACATCGTGGTGCCGTCGCTCCCGGGTGACTTGCGGCGCAGCGCGGACGGCTACAAGCGGGCTGCCGAGACGTTCAACCGCGCGGGGCAGGCGGCGCGCGCCGCCGGGATCCGCTTCGCCTACCACAACCACGACGTCGAATTTGCCCCCGTGGACGGACAAATCCCCTACGACGTCCTGCTCGCGACCGCTGACCCTGCCGTTGTCGAATTCGAGATGGACCTGTATTGGGTGGTGAAAGGCGGCGGCGATCCACTCGCCTACTTCACGCGCTACCCGGGTCGGTTCCCGCTGGTGCACGTGAAGGACGGGGGGCCACCGCCCGAGCGTCGCATGGCGGACGTGGGGAGCGGCGTGATAGACTTCCGCTCGATCTTTGCGCACCACCAGCAGGCGGGCATCGAGCATTACTTCGTGGAGCACGACCAGCCGCAGGATCAGCTGGCGTCGATTCGCGCCAGTTACGACTATCTGAAACGCCTCACCTTCTGAGGGATTCGATGCCCGTGCGGCGGCAGGCGAAGACCTACGACGTGTGCATCGTTGGCTCGGGCGCCGGGGGGGGCATGGCAGCCTACGCCCTCACCCAGGCCGGAGCCGACGTGATCGTCCTCGAAGCAGGCGCGCCCTGGGACAACACGAAGGACTCGGCGATGCTGACCTGGCCGTACGAGTCGCCTCGGCGCGGCAAGTCAAACAAGCAGCGCCCCTTCGGCGAGTTCGACGCGTGCATCGGCGGCTGGGAGATCGAGGGTGAGCCCTACACGCGAGCCCCCGGTACCGAGTTCAACTGGTGGCGGGCCCGCATGGTGGGGGGTCGCACCAACCATTGGGGCCGCATCTCGTTGCGGTTCGGTCCCTACGACTTCAAGCGCAAGAGCCGGGACGGGTTGGGCGACGACTGGCCCATCTCCTACGACGACGTCGCGCCCTACTACGACAGGATCGACCGGCTGATCGGGATCTTCGGCAGCAAGGAAAACCTCCCCAACGAGCCGAACGGGGTGTTCCTCCCGCCGCCGCGCCCTCGTTGCCACGAGCTGCTCGTCAAGCAGGCGGCCGACCGGCTCCACGTCACCTGCATTCCCGCGCGCCTCTCGATCCTCACGCGGCCCCTGAACGGCCGGGCCGCGTGCCACTACTGCGGCCAGTGCAACCGCGGCTGCCGCGTCAACGCGAACTTCACCTCGACCAACGTGCTGATCGCGCCCGCCCTCGCCACGGGCAGGCTCACGCTCGTCACAAACGCGATGGCGCGCGAGGTGACGGTCGATACGACCGGCCGCGCCTCGGGCGTCGTCTACGTGGACAAGACGACGGGCGAGGACCGGCACGTGCGCGCCCGGGTCGTGGTCGTGGCGGCGAGCGCGCTCGAGAGCGCGCGCCTGCTGCTCAACTCCAAGTCGGCCCTGTTTCCGAACGGGTTGGCGAACGCGAGCGGGACCGTCGGCAAGTACATCACCGACACGACCGGCACGGACGTGGGCGGATTCATCCCCAGGATGATGGACCACGTGCCGCACAACCACGACGGCGTGGGAGGCATGCATCTGTACATGCCGTGGTGGCTCGAGGACGCCAAGCTCGACTTCTCACGCGGCTACCACATCGAGGTGTGGGGGGGCACGCACGCCCCGGGCTACGGCTTCATGGGCGGGATCCAGCGCTATCCCGCGGGCGGCGGTTACGGCAAACAGCTCAAGGACGACTATCGGCGCTACTACGGTGCCACGATCGGCTTCTCGGGCCGCGGTGAGATGATCCCGAACGACGACACCTACTGCGAGATCGACCCGCGTGTCGTGGACCGCTGGGGCATTCCGGTGCTGCGGTTCCACTGGAAATGGTCGGAGCACGAGCACAAGCAGGTGAAGCACATGCAGGAGACGTTCCGGGCGCTCATCGCGGAAATGGGCGGCGAGGTGTTCTCGCCGATGCCGGGACCCGAGCGCGGCTACGGCATCGCCGCCGGCGGGACGATCATCCACGAGCTGGGCGGCACGCGCATGGGGAACGACCCCAAGACGTCGGTGACCAACCGCTGGTGCCAGGCGCACGACTGCAAGAATCTCTTCGTGGCGGACGGCGCGCCGTTCGTGTCGCAGGCGGACAAAAACCCCACCTGGACGATCCTGGCGCTGTCGCTTCGGACGAGCGAGTACATAAGCGATCAGATGAAGAAGGGGGCCTTGTGAGACGTCGCGAGACCATCAAGCTGCTGGCGGGGGCGGCGGCGGTCTCCTTCGCGCCGGACGCCGTACGGCGCGCGGCCGAGTTCGCCGCCAAGGTCCGTGGTGAGGGGAGCTACGAGCCCAAGCATTTCACCCCCCACGAATGGGACACCGTGCGCTTGCTCGTGGATCTGATCATCCCCAGGGACGAGCGCTCGGGAAGCGCCACGGACGCGGGGGTCCCTGAGTTCATGGACTTCATGCTCGGCGACGACCCGGACTTGGAGACGCCCGTCCGCGGCGGCCTGGCCTGGCTCGATCACGCCTGTGACGATCGCTATGGCAAGACGTTCGTCACGGCGAGCGACGGCGAGCGGACGGCGTTGCTGGACGACATCGCCTGGCCCAAGAAGGCCAAGCCCGAGCACTCGGCCGGCGTCGCCTTCTTTAACAGCTTCCGTGATCTGACCGCCTCCGGCTTCTTCTCGAGCAAGCTGGGCGTGCAGGATCTGCGCTACATCGGCAACACCTTCGTCGCCGAGTGGAAGGGCTGCCCACCGGAGGCGCTCGCGAAGCTGAACGTGAGCTACGCGGACTGACAGAAACGGGACGGGGGAAGAGGGAAGGGGGACGGGTACGGCGGAGCGCAAACTGGGCGTCGGGTTCATCGGCAGCGGGTTCAACGCGCGCTTCCACCTCCAGGCGTTCCAGGCTGTGCGCGACGCGGACGTGCGGGGGGTGTGGAGCCCGAGCCGCGAGCACGCGGCGGCGACGGCGGCCCTGGCGCGCCGGCTCGATGTGGGCGAGGCGAAGCCCTACGCGTCGATCGCGGCGATGTGCACCGATCCCGCGATCGACGCCGTATGGCTGTGCGGCCCGAATTACGCCCGGGTCGAGAACGTCCAGGAAATCGCCGATGCCGTGACCCGCGGCAAGGCCCAGCTGCGCGGGATCGCGTGCGAGAAGCCGCTCGCCAGGAACGTCGCCGAAGCCCAATGCGTCGCCGAGCTGGTGCGGCGTGCGGGGATCGCGCACGGGTATCTCGAGAACCAGGTCTTCGCGCCGGCGGTCATGCAGGGCCGCGCCCTGATCTGGGCGCGCGGCGCGGCGCTCACCGGCCGTCCCTACCTGGCTCGAGCGGCGGAAGAGCACAGCGGACCCCACATGCCCTGGTTCTGGCAGGGCAAGCTTCAGGGCGGCGGAGTGCTGAACGACATGATGTGTCACTCCGCCCTCGTGGTGCGCCACCTCCTCACCCAACCCGGCGCCCCCCTCGGCACGGTGCGCCCTGCGCGCGTCACCGGCCACATCGCGAGTCTCAAGTGGAGCCGGCCGGAGTACGCCAAGCGCCTCCAGGAGCGGATGGGGAAGGAAGTGGACTACGCCAAGACGCCGGCCGAGGACTTCGCCAGCCTGACGGTCGAGTTCGAGACGGACGACGGCGCGACCGTGCTGGGCGAGGCCACGACCTCGTGGAGCTACGTGGGCGCCGGGTTGCGCCTCTCGGCGGAGCTGCTCGGCCCCGAGTACTCGATGGCGTGGAACTCGCTCGACAGCGGGCTCAAGCTGTTCTTCAGCCGCGAGGTGCAGGGCAAGACCGGTGAGGACCTGGTCGAGAAGCAGAACGCCGAGACGGGCGTGATGCCCGTGGTCACAGGTGAGCCGGCGATCTACGGCTACGAGGCCGAGGACCGCCACTTCGTTCGCGTCTTCCTGGGCCTCGAGCCGCCGCAGCTCACGTTCGACGACGGGCTCGAGGTCGTCAAGGTCCTGATGGCCGCATACATGAGCGCGGAGCAGGGCCGGACCCTCGATTTCCCACCGCCCGGACTCGACGCGTTCGTACCGGCGGTGGCGAAGGGAACGTGGAAACCGTGATGAGGAACGCGGAAGTGGGAACGCGGAACGGGTGCGCAGACCTAAGTTCCGCGTTCCGCGTTCGGCGTTCCGCGTTCTGTTGGTCGGCGGTCCTGGTGCTCGTCTGGGCGCCGGCACCTGTCGGGGCGCAACAATGGCCGCCTAACTCCCTCGACCGTCCCCGCCCGGCCGTCGTCGATCCCGGTCCCGAGCGACCCCCAGTGCCCCCGCCCTCGGATGCGATCGTGCTGTTCGACGGGAAGGACCTGTCGCAGTGGCAATCGCAGGACAGCACGGCGGCGAAATGGGTGGTGCGGGACGGGTATGTCGAGGTCGCTCCTCACACCGGCGCGATCCTCACGCGGCGCACCTTCGGCAACTTCCAGCTGCACCTGGAATGGGCGGCGCCCACCCCGCCAAGCGGCACGAGCCAGGAGCGCGGCAACAGCGGCGTGTTCCTGATGACCCACTACGAGATCCAGGTGCTCGACACCTACCACAACGACACCTACGCCGACGGCGAAGCCGCGGCGGTGTACGGGCAGACGCCGCCGCTCGTCAACGCGAACCGGCCCCCCGGCGCCTGGCAGAGCTACGACATCGTGTTCCATCGCCCGCGCTTCGCGCCCGACGGCTCGGTGCGCGATTCGGCGCGCGTGACAGTGCTGCACAACGGCGTGCTGGCCCAGGACAATACCGTCATCACCGGGTGGACCGTGCACGCGGCGGTGGCCCGCTACCGGCCGCACCCCGACCGGCTGCCGCTGTTGCTCCAGGATCACGGCGATCCCGTTCGGTACCGCGACATCTGGATCCGCCAGCTGCCGGACAGCCAGTGAGCGCCGCGGCGTCCACCCTGACGCGCCGGGATTTCGTCATGGCGGCCGCGAGCGCCGTGGGGTCGTCGCTCGTGCCGCCGCGTCTGTTTGCGGGTCCCGTCGTCCTGTTTCAGGGAGACTCGATCACGGACGCCGGTCGCAATCGCGGCGTGGTCGAGCCGAACCGGTCCGACGGCTTGGGCAGGGGGTATCCCCTGCTCGTCGCCTCCGCCCTGCTCGACCAGCATCCCGAGCGGAGCCTGAGCTTCTTCAATCGCGGCGTCAGCGGCAACACCGTGCCCGACTTGGAGGCTCGCTGGAAGACCGACACGATCGATCTCAAGCCGGACGTGTTGAGCATCCTGATCGGCGTGAACGATTACTGGCACACGCTGAACGGGAGCTTTCACGGCACGGTGGACGACTACGAAACGGCGTACGGCGCCCTGCTCGAGCGGACCAGGCGCGAGCTGCCGGGGGTCCGGGTCGTCGTGCTGGAGCCGTTCGTGCTCGTGACGGGGGTGGTGACGGACGCGTGGGTCCCGGAGTTCGACCGGCGCCGCGCTGCCGCGGCGCGCGTTGCGCAGCGGGCGAACGCGACGTTCATCCCGCTGCACGCGATGTTCCAGCAGCTCTCCCGCCAGGCGCCGCCCGCCTACTGGGCCGCGGACGGCGTGCACCCCACGCCCGCCGGGCACGACGCAATCGCCCGGGCGTGGATGCAAGCGGTCTCCGTGTGACCGTGCCCTAAAGGGCCGGCTCGGCTAGGGTGTGCGTCCTTAAGGACGCACCGAGCGCCGAGCCCGCGTTTCAACGCGGGGATACCGACGCGACTCCGGCGCTACACGAAGCTCCACCCCGTGCGATAGATCGGCCGCACGTACTCGTCGGGCACCTTCACGTTCGTGATCTGCCCCGCCTCCGGGCTGATCTCGAGCGGCCGGCCAGTGCGCACCGCCAGGTTGCCGAGCAGCACCATCTCGGTGAGCGGTCCCGAGTACTCCGCGAAGCTCGAGTTCGCCTGGCCCTGACCCTTGCACGCGGCGATCCATTCCTGATGGACCCCCGGTGAGCGCGGGTACTTCTGCGCCAGCGGGTGCGCCGTGATGTCAGCCTGCTTCGCCGGGTCGAGCAGTCGCGGGCGCTCGGCGTACGTCCCCGCGTACAGCTTTCCTTCCGTGCCGATCCACAGCTGGGCGCTGTTCTCGGGCGGCCACGGCTGATCGTCGGGGACCTCGGGTGGACGCGGGGGATAGAGACTGCCGTCGCGCCACACGACGTTGACCGCGGGGCGGTTGCCGCGCGCCGCGTACGAGTAGGTGATGCGCGAGCTGGCCGGGGCGGTCTCCGCGAACAGCTGCGTCGATTCCGCCTCCACGCGGGTCGGGTAGCCCAGGTCCAGCACCCAGAACGCCGCGTCCATGATATGGCACGCCATGTCGCCCAGGGCGCCGGTGCCGAAATCCCACCAGCCGCGCCATTTGAACGGCGCGTACGCGGGATTGTACGGCCGGGCGGACGCGGGCCCGAGCCACAGGTCCCAGGCGAGCGTCGCGGGCGTATAGTACTCCTGCAGCGGGCGATCCAGCGCCTGGGGCCAGATCGGGCGGTTGGTCCACAGCTGCACCTCGCGCACGGTGCCGATGGCGCCGGCTTCGACCCACTCGCGGATCTGGCGCACCCCCTCGCCCGCGTGCCCTTGGTTCCCCATCTGCGTGACGACCTTGGACTTCTTCGCCACGTCCATCATGGCGCGCACCTCTTCGCGGGTGCGGGCGAGTGGCTTCTCGCAGTACACGTGCTTGCCGGCCTTCATGGCGAGGATCGCGGCCGCGGCGT
>WNGP01000816.1_pt1 | contig 33948 bp, 31 predicted proteins | sample 5407671 | NCBI WGS metagenome assembly WNGP01 (sample SAMN13153381, study PRJNA577476) | soil metagenome | isolation source: 40 cm soil or saprolite under Garry oak tree replicate 2 | place: USA:California | collected 2016-06-15 | reverse complement strand
CTACCGCCGTCGCGAAGATCTTGAAGGCTGCACACGTCAACTTCGCCATCCTCGGCCCCGAAGAATCATGCACCGGGGATCCCGCCCGTCGTATCGGCAACGAATACCTGTGGCAGATGATGGCCCAGCAGAATATCGAAGTACTGAACGGCTATGGCCTGAATGTGAGCGAGCAACAGCATGCACATGCCACGAACGGGCATGCTCCTGGCCAAAGTGTAGCAAGTGTAGCAGGTGTAGCGCCCATACACCGCACGATCATCACCGCCTGCCCACACTGCTTCAACACCATCAAGAACGAGTATCAGCAGCTTGGCGGAAACTACGAGGTGCTCCACCACACCGTCTTCATCGAGAAGTTGTTGTCGGAAAAAAAGATCACCTTGCCCGCAGGCTTTGACCAGCGCAAGCTGACCTATCACGACCCCTGCTACATCGGACGCTACAACGACATCTATGAGGAGCCGCGCCGCGTGCTCAGCGTCATCAATAGCCAGGGCGTTACCGAGATGCGCCGCCATCGCAGCAAGAGCTTCTGCTGCGGCGGTGGTGGTGGTCGCGCCTGGATGGAGGAGAAGATCGGTAAACGTGTCAATCAGGCCCGCGTCACCGAGGCGCTGGAGACCGGTGCGGAAGTGCTGGCCGCCGCCTGCCCGTTCTGTATTACTATGTTTGATGATGGCGTCAAGGGCGTCGAGGCCCAGGAGCAGTTGCAGATCGAGGATATTTCCGAGATTGTGGCGCGGGCCATCGAAGCCAAGTAGCTTTCCAGGGCGACCTTGGCGGTCGCCCTGGTTCGTGCGCCGGTCTTGTATGGATGGGTCTCAATCCACCAGCGTAAAGACAAAATCGAACTCCGACCCCACCGGATTGCCCCTTGCATGCAAGAGCATACTTCCATGCGCTTCTACAAAGACACCTGTTCCACCTGTAATGGTAAGAGTTGTATCTGTGCCATCGTCAAAGAACGGCCCCTCGACGGTGATCTGCCCACCTTCAAGAAACGTCGTCCAGAAACATTCCCACTCGGTCTTACCCTTTGCAACAGTACGAATGCACTGGCCGTTGTCACGCCCGACCTGTTTCTCATTTTCGGCATTAAATACAGGATTGTGGAACCCAAGCACGTCTCCCAGCGACATGTTCGGCGGATGGAACTCCTGTACGGTGTCAGTGATGGCATGCTCCACCACATGCACCGTTCTCGTACCATTGGCGTACACCACACCGCTGTTGCGCAGGTTGGCGAACATCATGCCCGCCAAAATACCAACCAGGAGCGCGAACGCAGTACAGAGGATAAGCGTCTTCTTCATGAGTACTTCCCCCTTGTGAAAAATATAACAATGAGCCAGCAAAGCTAGCCTGCTCTATTGTTAAAGTGTAAGAATGCGCTGATAGCTTGTCAATGGAGAAAGCAACTATGTTTAATCACTCTTGTGTTAGCTCGTCTACATATCTCGAAGCATTTGCATGAGTACACGCAACCCATCGAGGTAGAGAAACCAGCTTCCCAGCTTGATGCAGAAAACTAAGCCGACTTTATATGCTACAATACTTCTTAAACCTTGACAATCCAATAGTCTCCTTTACGCAGGAAGGAAGCATTCATGGATCGGCACATCCCACTCATTATCAGTGAAAGTACCCCTTTTGAGCGGGGCCTGCACCTGGGTCGTAGCGCACAATCACGAGTCATATATACAGTCACGGCGTATATGGAGATCTTTCAACGCATATCAGCGCAAGACCGTTATGTACGTGAGTACTCGGAAACACGCGAACGCGATAAACGCCATGCTCGCCGATCACGGCACATCTCCTTATGCCATTTGCGTGCACAACCAGGCTCAATGGTCATTTGAGGAGCAGGGCGAGAGCATCGCCTCCATCATCTTCGACCTGACTGCTGGAACAATTGATGTCGCGGATGGGCCACCTTGCCAGTATGAGTATCAACGATATAGCATAGACAAGCTTACATCGTATCGGCGAACAAACTGCTGACCGATTCGCCGATGTGGATGCGGCGAATGGTCTCGGCCATCAGTGGCGCAACCGAGAGGACCGTCATCTTGGGTATGCGTTTCTCAGGTGGAATCGGGACCGTGTTGGTGGTGACAATCTCTACTACATCTGACTGTGAACCCAATCGCTCTATAGACTGGTCAGTAAACAATCCGTGTGTACAAACAACGGAGATACGCCCAACCTGATGCTCTCGCAAACGTTCGATGAGCTTTATAACAGTGCCACCATTGGCAATCTCATCGTCAAGGATAATCGCATTCTTCCCATCGACATCACCAACGATAGCCTCGATCACCACATCAAAATCACCCAGGCGCTGCTTACTGCCTGCCGCCACCGGCAGTTTCAATAAGCGCGCAAAGTGCGAGGCTGATTTGGCGTATCCAAGATCGGGAGCAACAACTACCGTATTGCTTAAATCTCGATTGCGAAAATGGTTCATCAGCACCTTGAGCGCATTCAAGTGATCGGTTGGCACGCTGAAGAAGCCGTGTACCTGCGGTGAATGCAAGGTCATGGCTAACACACGATTGGCTCCTGCCGTCTGTAACAAATCGGCCACCAGTCTGCCCGCGATGGAGATACGCGGGGCGTCTTTTTTGTCCGAACGGGCATACGAATAATAGGGAATGACTGCTGTGGTACGCGCCGCCGATGCGCCGCGTGATGCATCGAGCATGAACAGCAATTCCGCCAGGTGTTCCTGCACCGGTGGCGACAATGGCTGTATCAGGAAGACATCGCTTTCACGGCAATTGGCATTCAGTTGCACATACAAGCAATCATTGCCGAAGTGCCGTATCGTACTTTTGCTCAGGGGCACTTGCAAAGAGTCACAGACTTCTTTCGCCAGTTCCACATGGGCCGTACCACTAAAAATTGTTATCTCACGCATGGGACTCTACCTCAGTTGGACGCTGGGTCCTTATTCCGACTGCCCAGCGAACGTAGGCGCGATTAATCGGGCCACTACGGCAGTCGGGTGGGCGCGCTAATTCGGGCCTCTACATTAGCAAATCACGGGCAATCACCAGGCGTTGAATCTGATTGGTGCCCTCGTAAATCTGGGTGATCTTGGCATCGCGCATCATGCGTTCGGCTGGATATTCCTTCATATACCCGTATCCGCCGAGAATCTGGATGGCATCGTTGGTGACTTCCATAGCCCTATCCGAAGCAAACATCTTCGCCATCGCCGAATACTTGCTGAAGTTTTTTTCGCCACTTGCAATCATCTCCGCTACATTATAGACAAGCAGGCGCGCCGCCTCCACCTTGGTCGCCATATCTGCCAGCATAAACTGGATACCCTGGTTATCTGCGATAGGTCTGCCAAACTGCTTGCGCTGCTTGGCATAGGATACTGCCAGGTCGAGCGCTCCCTGCGCGATACCGAGTGCCTGCGCGCCAATACCTGGCCGCGTGCGATCCAGCGTCATCATGGCGATTTTGAAGCCATCACCCTCGCGCAGCAACAGGTTTTCCGCCGGAACTTCGCAATCGGTAAAGATCAGTTCAGCCGTTTGTGATCCCTTGATACCCATTTTGTCTTCGATACGCCCCACCGAGAAACCCGGAAAATCCTTCTCAACGATGAAGGCGCTGATCCCACGCGTCCCAATGGTCGTATTGGTGAGCGCAAAGATCGAATTGACCTGCGCCAGGCCGCCATTGGTGATGAAGCGTTTCGAGCCATTCAAAATGTACTTATCGCCTCGGCGCACCGCTACCGTCTGCATCGCAGCCGCGTCCGAGCCAGAACCCGCCTCGGTCAACCCAAAGGCCGCCATCCATTCGCCACTCGCCAACTTCGGCAAATACTTCTGTTTCTGCTCCTCATTTCCGGCCAGGATGATCGGTAATGACCCAAGCTGCTGCACCGCCAGGATCAGTCCCGTCGTCGCGCAATGACGAGACAGCTCCTCAATCGCCATCACCACCGCCAGTTCGCTGGCCCCAATACCGCCGTACTCAACAGGAAATGGCATGGCTAAAATATCCTGCTGAGCCAGCAGTTCTTTCATATCCCAGGGAAACTCCGCTGTATGATCTATCTCAGCTGCGCGCGGCGCGACCCGCTCTCGCGCAATTTCACGTATCGCTTCTATCAGCGCCTCTTCTTCTTCGGACAGATGGGATACCGCCATACCTATGCTCCTTTTTTCATAGACACAAAGCTAAAATAGCTACCCAAGTATTATAGCAAGTTTCAAGAAATATGGATACTTTTGACGCTCTCACTACCTGACTCCTTGCATTTCTTGGTGATCTCAGGTAGAATATATATAACCATGGTTATAAATAAAGATAACTGGTGTACGACATGTTTACGAGACGTGTTGTGACAGCAAGACGGGAGGAGCCGATGGATACATCACAGACGGTTGAGGCGACCGCAACACCGACCCCAGAGCGAGTGCCCTACACCCTCTGGCAGGTGGTGCGCTATTTCTTACGTTTGGGAACACTCGGCTTTGGTGGTCCCGTGGCCCTGGTCGGGTATATGCAGCGCGATCTCGTCGAGCAGCGAGGCTGGATTGCAGAAGCTGACTATAAAGAGGGTCTGGCCCTTGCCCAGCTTTGCCCGGGTCCGCTCGCCGCACAACTGGCCATGTACCTGGGCTACATTCGCTACCGCATCCTGGGGGCAACCCTGGTAGGACTGGCCTTTATCTGGCCGTCATTTCTGATGGTGGTGGTTCTCGGCTGGCTCTACACACTCTATGGCGGGCTTTCCTGGATGCAGGCCGTGTTCTATGGGGTGGGTGCCAGTGTGATCGGCATCATCGCTCACAGCGCGTACAAGTTGACCACCAAAACCATCGGTCGTGACCCTCTGCTCTGGGCGATCTTTCTGGTCACGGCAATCGCGACCATTCTCACGCAGTCCGAACAGGTACTGCTCTTCCTTGCCGCGGGTCTCCTTGTCTGGCTGGTCAAGGCTCCCCCCAGGTCATTCTGGAAAGCCTGGAGAAAAGGAAAGACAGGGGTAGCCAGCCTCTCACCTGTGCCTCTAGCAGCAGTATTCGCTGTGGCAGGCGTCACCGGTGGAACACTGTGGGCGCTCTTTACCTTCTTTGCCGCCGCCGGGGCTTTTGTGTTCGGCAGCGGGCTGGCCATCATTCCCTTTCTCTACGGTGGAGTTGTGCAAGGCCATCACTGGCTCACCGACCGCCAGTTCGTGGACGCCGTCGCCGTCGCCATGATTACGCCTGGGCCGGTGGTGATTACCTCCGGGTTCATCGGCTACCTGGTGGCCGGCTTTGCCGGGGCGTGTGTCGCAGCTCTCGCAACCTTCCTGCCGTGCTATGCGTTCGTGGTCATCGCCGCACCCGCCTTCCGTAAATACGGAAAGCGTCCGGCCATCGCGGCTTTCGTCAAAGGGGTCACCGCCGCTGCCGTCGGCGCGATCACCGGGGCTGTCATCATCCTGGGACGGCGCACCATCATTGACATCCCCACCGTTCTGCTGGCCCTGGTGACGCTGGCCTTACTGTGGCAGTGGAAGAAGATCCCGGAACCACTCATTGTTGTAGGAGCCGCTGTTATCGGCCTGGTCGTTTACTCAGCGATGCATCGTTAGGAGGAAGACGGCGTGGAACAGCCGCAGGAAACACCGTGGGTGCTGCTCGTCTACAAAATCCCGCGCGAGCCCACGTCCAGCCGCGCAACGATCTGGCGCAAATTGAAACGGCTGGGCGCGCTGCTCTTGCATGATGCCGTGTGGGTGCTGCCCGCCACGCCCTGGACCCGCGAGCAGTTCCAGTGGCTGGCGGTAGAGATTGGCGAACTCGAGGGGGAGGCCTACCTGTGGGAATCGCACTTGCTCTTGAATGGGCAGGCAGACGCGCTGGCGCAGCAGTTCCAGGCGCGTGTGGATGCCGTCTATCAGGAGATCCTGAACGAGGTGGAGCGAGAGGACGCTGACCTTGTCGTGCTCTCCCGCAAGTACCAGCAGGTGCGGGCGCAAGACTACTTTCACTCGGAGTTGGGTATCCGCGTGCGGGAACGACTGATGAGTGCGAGAGGAGGATTTGTATCATGAAATGGGTGACTTGGGAACAGGTGGGCGTGGACCGTATGGCCTGCGCCTGGCTGATCATGAAATACATTGATCCACAAGCGGAGTTTCTCTTCGTGCCTGCAGGACACAAGCCACTGCCGGAAGGGGCGGAGCCATTCGATATCCCCGGCGTGCGGCTCTCCCATCACCGGGGGCACTGCACGTTGTACACCATGCTGCGCGAGTATGATCTGCGCGATCCGGTCTTGCAACGCATTGCCCGCGTGGTGGATGAGGCCGACACCGTGCAGGACGTCATGCTGGAGCCAGCGGCAACTGGTCTGGACGTCATCTGTCAAGGTATTCGCCTGATCAGTCCGAGTGATCTGGTCGCCCTGGAGCGGGGCCGGCTCGTGTATGACGCCCTCTATGCGCAGTTCGCCAGTGAACCAACCCAGGCGTAAAGAGGCCACACAAGAGAAGAAGAGAGAAAAGCATGTCGACGAGCAAACTGGCCCTGCGCCAGTACATTCCCCTGCCACCACATCCGGCGGGGGACTTCGATCACGGCGATGTGGACCTCCAGAGTGGTCGCGTCTTCATCGCCAATACCGCAGCAGGTACCGTCGAAGTGGTTGATGGGGAACACCTGCGTCACCTCGCGACGATTCCTGGCTGCCCGGAGGCCAGTGGGGTGCTCGCGGCTCAGGATGACGCGCTGATCTTCGCCGCAGCACGAGGCGCGGGCAAGCTGCTTGTGATTGATGCCAGAAGCACTACAGTAATACGAACCGTTGACGTAGGATCGCGCCCCAACGGCCTGGCCTTTGACCCGCTCCGCAGACAATTGCTGGTGGCCGATGTCCAGGACAACACCGCACGGCTCATTGATGTGCAGGAAGGTCGGGTCATTGCAGCGGTATCTCTGCCTGGCAGACCACGCTGGGCGGTCTACCACGCGCCTGGAGATCGTTTTCTCGTCAATATACGTGAACCGGCAGTAGTGGCCGTGCTCTCGACCTCACCTTTCACGCTGGTCGGGCAGATCCCGATCTTGGATGCAGGGCCGCATGGATTGGATCTGGATCAAGAGGGCCGCCGGGCCTTCGTCGCTTGCGATGGAGGACATGTCGTGACACTAGACCTCATGACTGGCAGCGAACTGGCCCGGGTGCCGGTTGCGGGCGTGCCGGATGCCATCTGGCACAATCACCGCACCGCGCGGCTCTATGTTGCCATCAACGACCCTGGACTCATCGACGTGGTCAACACCTCCACCATGACAGTTGATGAGCAGATCTCCACCCAGGCAGGAGCGCATACGACTGCCTACGATGCACAGCGACAACGCCTTTACGTCTTCTTGCCAGGTTGCCGCGTCGCGGTGTATGAAGAACGCGAGGTGGAGTAACCAATCATTGTTCCTCGTCGTATTTCGTTCGCATAGTATTCGATAGTTCAAGAAGGAGAACAACGCAATGAAGTGGATTACCCGTGAACACGTCAAGGTAGACCGAGTGGCCTGCCCCTGGCTGATCAAAAAGTTTGTGGACAAAGATGCCGAGTTCCTGTTCGTTCCCAACGACCAGGTGATGGAGGTGGCCGAACGCGAAGGAGCCATTCCCTATGATGTAAAAGGGGTGGAACTGGGTCATCATGGCAACGAGTGTTCGTTTGAAGCCATCCTCAAGAAGTATAACTTGACGAGCGACGCGGCGCTGGTCCTGCTCGGTAAGATCGTCAACGGCGCGGATACCGACAATACCCTCTGGCACCAGCCGGAAGGAGAGGGATTGGAGGCGATTGCGGAGGGCTTCCGCCATCTCGGCTTCAAGGACGACCACGAGCAGAACGCCGCCGAATGGATTGTGTACAATGCACTCTACGCCTATTGCCAGGAGATGGTGCGCCAGGGTAGGCCGGATGGCGCATTCAAAGAAGCCTCGTCCGAGCAGAACGTGGGGAGCATAAATCCGTGGGATCGCACAGGGGCACAGACCAGCCCCAAACAGTAATGCCCGCCGCAGACGAACGAGACCGGCGCACAACTACCCGGCTCATCCTGGTGATGCGCGGGCTGCGCTCACTGGCCTACGGACTGTTGTCTGTGCTTTTAGGCGTAGCCCTGGCAGATGAGGGGTTCTCGCCTGTGGTGATCGGCATCCTGATCACGGTGTCCCTGGTCGGCGACATGGTGGGAACCTACGTGATCGGCCTGTTTGCCGATGCCTGGGGACGGCGGCGCACGCTCGCGCTGCTCGCACTATTCATGGCGGCGACAGGGATAATCTTCGGGCTGGTGACGAGCTACCCCGTGCTGCTGGTGGCGGCGTTCTTCGGGACGCTTGGCACCTCGGCATCGGAGACCGCGCCTTTTCTGCCCATCGACCAGACGATGATGGCGCAGGTGAGTACGTCTGAGCGCCGGACCGCCCTCTTTGCCCGCTACAACCTGGTCGCTGCGCTGAGCGTGGCGATAGGAGCGCTGGTGGCAGGGGTGCCGGATCTGCTGACGCGCACCGGCTTGCCCCTTGCTTCTGGTACCCGTCTCATGTTCGGCCTGTACGCGGCTCTTGCGCTCATTGTGGCAGGGCTGTCCTTGCGGCTTTCATCCAGCGTCGAGGCACCACTGCACAGCTCTACTCAGTCGCAAGACAGCAGACCCCGGCTTGTCCCTTCGCTTCATCATTCAGGCGGCATCGTGTGGCGGCTGATGGCACTCTTCAGCGTGGATGCGCTGGCCGGAGGGTTGGTGGTGCAGAGCCTGGTGGTCCTCTTCTTTCACCTGCGCTTCGGCGTCCCGCTTATAACGCTCTCCGCTCTTTTCTTTGGAGCAAATCTCCTCTCGGCGCTCTCATTTCTGGCAGCGGTGCCGCTCGCCCGGCGCTTCGGCCTGCTCAACACGATGGTCTTCACCCACCTGCCCTCGAACATCCTCTTGATACTGGTGGCCTTCGCACCTACCTTTCCCATCGCGGCAATGCTGCTGCTCTTACGCCAGACGCTTTCGCAGATGGACGTTCCTACCCGGCAAGCCTATACGATGGCGCTCGTCGCCCCGGAAGAGCGCACGGCTGCCGCCAGCGTGACTTCCCTGGCCCGCTCGATAGGCTCAGCAACCAGCCCGGTTTTCTCCGGCCTGCTGCTTCAAGGACCCCTGCTCATCGTTGGGTTGCCGTTCATCCTGGCTGGAATTCTCAAAGCCGCCTACGACCTCACGCTGTGGTCCATCTTCCGGCATGTGCGCCTGAAAGAGGAGAGACTCTGAAATACATTGACAACACTCCTTCATCAGGATAACATGAATATGCGTTTCCCCAGCAAAAAGAACAACGTTAGAGCTTATAACAGCGAAAGAGGTGGAGCGAGAAATATTCATGAAAAATCCATTACCGACCTTGCTAAAAAGACGCCGCTTCTCGATCCGGCGTATCTTATTGCAGTTTTTTGGTGTATTCGCCGGGCTGCAAGTGTTCATTGTGCTGATTCTCCAGGTTATTTCTATCCGGCGCAAACGCCATCAGCTTCAGGGCGGCTTTCCTCATTCAAACCTGGAGAGTGTGCAGTTAGGAGAAAATACCCTGCGACTGTACGACTATGGACGCGAACTGTATGATGCTATGCTCGCGGATATCGATAGCGCGAAGGAGTGCATTTTCCTGGAAACCTACATCTGGAAAGGCGACGCGGTCGGCCAGGCATTCAAAGACCACCTGGCGCGTAAGGCTGCGGAAGGCGTAGATGTCTACGTGATCTACGACCAGTTCGCGAACATGGTCGTACCCAGGCAATTCAAAGTCTTCCCGCCGGACATTCACACGCTGCAATATTACGCCATTGGCTCACCTCTCCATCTCTTTGATCCGCGTCGCTATGCCCTGGATCATCGCAAAGTGCTGGTCGTCGATGGCTGTATTGGCTACATCGGCGGTTATAATCTGGGCAGCGTGTATGCCACCACGTGGCGCGATACCCACCTGCGTATTGCAGGGCGCGCCGCAGCCGACATTGCGCGCTCATTCATCGACTTCTGGAATGTGCATGACCCCTCTTCCAGGCAAATTACCCGGCATTATCCACGCCGCTTTGACCCGTTTATCAACGTGCACGAAACCAATGCGATGCGCCTCACTTTCCCTATACGCGATATGTACATCGAAGCAATTCTTAGAGCGGAACAAGGCATCCGCCTCACCGATGCCTATTTCGTGCCAGATCGCGTTCTGCTTGACGCGCTTAAAACCGCCGCCGGGCGAGGCGTCAATACACAGATACTTATTCCCTGGACTTCCAATCATATTGTCGCCGACTGGCTGACGCGCGGCTACCTCGCAGAATGCTTGCGGTCCGGCATACACGTCTATGGCTATCGTAATATGCTGCATGCCAAAACCTGCACCATTGATGGTCAGTGGTCTACCATCGGCACGGCCAACCTGGACCGCCTCAGTTCCGTCGGCAACTATGAAATCAACGTCGAAGTCTACAGCGAAAAACTGGCGCTACAGATGGAGGAGTTGTTCGAGCGCGACCTTGGTAATGCCTTTGAGTTGACGCTGGATAGCTGGGTACATCGCTCCTGGTATATGAAGTTGAGCGAACGTATTTTAACGCCGCTGCGATTGCTGATGTAAGAGGGGGGGGATATTGAGCACGGCGGGCGACGCAAGCGTCCAAGTGACCCGCACCACCCATCAACACCACCCCCGCCCCTACAGAAAAAATGTAAATTTGCGTTGCTAAACGAGCGAGAATGTGATATAATACCCTCAGAATAGAGGAAAGGGTCCGTATTCCGACTTCCAGACGCACTGCGCACTCAGGCAGTCGGTAAAGAATTATCTTTTGAGAAAAGTGGGCATCCCCCACTTTTCTGCTTGACTGAGGGATTTTTTACTCATGAAAACCGCTGCATTGGGCAGCGGTGATAGCACTCGAAAAAATGATGTTACCGTCCACAAGGCGACTAGCGGAGGAGCAAGGCATATGAGGAGCGAATTTCAAGCTGCCATTGCACAATTAATTGCCGAGAAAGGCTTACCACGCGAAGTGGTAATGGAAACCGTTGCTACCGCTCTTCTGTCGGCCTACCGTAAGAGCTATGGCGGGGGAGAAAATATTCGCATCGAAGTAGACAAGAACGGCGAAGTGCATGTGTGGGCAGCCAAGCGTGTTGTGGCACAGGTGACCAACTCCAATGATGAGATTTCTCTGGCCGAGGCCCAGCGTCTCGTTCCACACGCCGCGCTCGGACAGACCATCGATGTCGATTCCTCGTACATCTTCGCCAAAATTCCGGCGCAAACCGCTAAACAGGTCATCTTACAGCGCATTCGTGAGGCTGAACACGAACATCTCTACGACCAATTGAAGGATTGGATCGGTGAAATTCGCCTCGGCACGCTCACCCGCAAAGACCCTGTGCGCGGCTGGCTGGTCGACTTTGACAAAGCAGAACGAGTCGAAGGCGTTATGCCTCTGGGCGAAGAAGTGCCTACCGAAAAATATCGCGTCGGCCAGCGCCTGCGCGTCTACATTTATGATGTGCGGCGTATACAGGGGCGTATGCTCCAGATTATGGCCTCGCGCACCCACCGCGACCTTGTGCGCCGCCTGTTTGAGTCTGAAGTTCCCGAAATCTATGAAGGAACCGTCGAAATTAAAGCCATCGCGCGCGAACCTGGTAGCCGCTCAAAGGTGGCCGTCGTCTCTCGTCAGGAGGGGCTGGACCCCATTGGCTCCTGCGTAGGCGTGCGTGGGTCGCGCATCAATAATATCGTGCATGAGCTTAATGACGAGAAAATCGATATCATTCAGTGGAGTCCCGACCCTGCTACCTTCGTCTCCAATGCACTCAGCCCCGTCAAGCCGCTCAAAGTGCAATTGCGCGAATCCGACCATACCGCGCAGGTAACGGTGTTAGAGAGACAACTGTCGCTGGCAATTGGCAAAGATGGACAAAATGCCCGTCTAGCCGCCAAACTGACCGGCTGGCGTGTCGATGTCACCAAGCCTGTCGAAGGTGAAATCTATGACGAGCCGGTTGAAGAAAGGCGCGAAGTGTCCGTTCCCTACAATGGGAGGCGCGAGCGCGGCGACCGTTCTTCGAACCGTTATGATCGTGGCGATCGCGGTGAGCGTGGTGATCGGAGCGGCTCAAAACGCTCACAGCAGCGTGGCGGCAGGTATAGCGGGCCACTCGACTACGACGAATAAGTGGAATAGGGGGTAAAAGGCAAACCCATGGCTAAAAGCACGAAACAGCAGGTTAAACAGGTGAAGCCACCCAGGCATGTTCCGTTGCGCACCTGCGTTTCTTGTAGAGAAACTAAACCGAAACGCGAACTCCTGCGGGTGGTTCGCACACCGGATGGTCACGTTTTGATGGATGCTACCGGCAAGAAATCGGGGCGCGGAGCATACCTGTGCGCCAAACTTTCTTGCTGGGAGAATGCCCTCAAGAAAAAACGGCTTGAACAGGAATTTGAACTGGTATTATCCGAGGAAGACCGGGCAGGTCTGGATGCATTCATCGCTACCCTGCCAAAGGATTAACCTCGGCCAGTCCATTTGGGTTGCAAATAAGGTTACAGTACGATATACTAAAGCAGATATCCGTATGGGATAGGTGTTTTTCTAATTATCGGAATCGAAACAAACAAGTACACAAACGTATGAGTCACTACATCTCTTCTCTTGATAGAGGCACAGCCCCCCGTTTGGAGGGCAGTTTTGGCACGGTTTGCGGAGCGACAGCTATGAACTAATAACCATAGCCCCTACGCCGGAGAGCGCAGACGAATATTGCCTGGCACTGCACCAACGAGGGCCTGTCTCCTTCCTGCTCAATTGGAAGAAGACAGTCCTTTTTATGTGGCTGTGAAGAGAGATTTCCGCCGCTTTGTACAATAGTGTGCCAGGGCGGGGACAAGCCCACGCCCGTACCCTACGACGAAGTGGCTTGCCAAGCCGTATAGGGTACGGGCGTGGGCTTGTCCCCGCCCTGGTCCGTATTGGAACCAGTGGCGTATCACTAGATAGAAGGGGGTCTTCTTCATGACCAACACATCTGAATCCCCAGATGCCAACGAGCAGGTAAAACCGGCTACACGTAGCCGAACCACTCGCACCAAAGTAGAGAGCGCCACGCCTAAGACGCCAGACGGCCAGGAACAGGTAACGAAACCAACCACGTCGCGCCGCAGCGCGTCTAGCGCCAATAGCCTGACTGCTGCCCGCGCGCAAAGCGCGACAGAGAAAGCCAGCGCGGCACCAGCCGTCGAAGCTCGTCCAGTTCGCCCGGCGTCTGCGTCGTCCGCTTCGCCTGCTGAGACAGCACCTGCGCCACGCCCGACTACGGGTACTACGAACACCGCGCAGTCTACTCAGCCAGCGTCTCCGCAGCAGGGCGCGATAAATCGGGCCCCTACACAGCGTCCGGCTTCCGGTTACACGCAGTCTCCGCAGCGTAATGCCCCTGCCCAGCGTCCGGCTGGATCAACTCAGCCAGCATACCCGCAGCGCACAACACCCGCGCCGCGCAATGGAGGAACACAGGCGCCTCCACAGCAGGGCGCGATAAATCGGGCCCCTACACAGCGTCCAGGCGCTGGCACTGGTCATTCCCAGCATCCGGCATCGACAGCTCGTCCAGGAAGTCGTCCTATCCCCAGAGGTGGAGCAACACAACCTGGCACAGGTCGTCCGGCGAACCGTACTGTGCAGAGACCAGCAGAGCGACGCGTTGTTCTACCCAAAGAGAAACCAACTGGCCCGGTTTCTATCCCCGCGCAGATTATGGTCAAAGACCTGGCAGATATGCTGCAAGCAACGCCGAACGAGATCATCGGCGACCTGATTAAGAAGCACAGCATTTTTGCCAACATCAACCAGGTAATTGACTATGATAAAGCCGCGCTGGTTGCCAAAGATATGGGCTTCGAGCCAACGCAGAGCGCGCTTACCGTCGCACCTGCCGTGCAGCGTGTCAAAGACGGACTGTCCGCCAATGAGGCCATGATGGCTACCCGCCACGAAGACAATATGGTCGTTATTCCGCCAGTCGTCACCATCATGGGTCACGTCGATCACGGCAAGACCTCATTGCTGGACACGATTCGCAAAACCAAAGTGGCCGCAGGTGAAGCCGGTGGCATTACACAGCATATCGGAGCCTACCAGGTGGAGGTCCAGGGCAAGAAAATCACCTTCCTGGATACTCCCGGTCACGAGGCATTCACCGCCATGCGCGCACGCGGCGCGCAGGTGACGCATATCGCCATCATTGTGGTGGCCGCCGACGATGGCGTCATGCCACAGACACGCGAGGCCATCGACCACGCGAAAGCCGCGAAGGTTCCTATCATCATCGCGCTCAACAAGATGGATAAACTCGACGCCAACCCTGATTTCGTCAAGCAGCAGCTCGCCGATATCGATGTCGTCGTTGAAGACTACGGCGGAGATGTTATCTGTGTCCCCGTCTCGGCACGCAAAGGCACTGGCATCGATGATCTGCTGGAAATGATCTTGCTCGTCGCCGAAATACAGGATATCCGGGCCGATCCCAATCGTCTCGCAACCGGCACCATCATCGAAGCCAAACTGGAAAAGAACACCGGCCCGACCGCGACCGCGCTTATCCAGCAGGGGACACTCAAGATGGGCGACAACATCGTCGTCGGCGCAATGTCGGGCAAAGTGCGCGCCATGTTCAATGACCGGGGAAAGCGTATTCAGAAGGCACCACCCAGCACACCAGTCAGCATTCTGGGCCTGCCAGAAGTGCCACAGGCCGGAGATCGCCTGGAAGTCGTCGCCGATGAACGTACCGCCAAACAAATGGCGACACGCATCGTCGAGCAGCGCCGCAGTGAAACCGGGCCGCTTGGTCAGGTCAGCCTCGACACCCTCTACATGCAAATGCAGGAAGGAACCGTCAAGGAATTGAACATCGTGCTCAAGTGCGATGTTCAGGGATCAGCCGAGGCCATCAAAAACGCGCTCTCCAAAGTTGGCGATGAGAATCTCAAGGTACGTCTGATCCACGAAGGTATTGGAAACATCAGCGAGACCGATGTCCACCTGGCCGGAGCATCCGATGCTGTAGTCATTGGCTTCAACGTCAAAGCCGATGGAGCGGCTCAACGCCTGGCGCAAAAAGAAGGCGTCGATATTCGCTACTACAATATCATCTATAAGCTGATCGACGACATCCAGGCCGCGCTGACCGGTATGTTGGAACCGACCTACCGCGAGGTAATCGAGGGCCATGCCGAGGTCCAACAGATATTCAAGGCCGGGAAAAACGTCATCATTGCCGGTTGTCGCATCACTGATGGCAAAATCACCCGCTCGTCCCAGGCGCGCATCATGCGCAAGAAAGAGCGTGTCTACGACGGCAAAATCGCCTCGCTGCGGCGCGGCAAAGACGATGTGCGCGAGGTTGCGACCGGCTACGAATGCGGCATCATCCTCGAAGATTTCACCGACTTTGAAGTTGGCGATGTGATTGAAGCGTATAACCAGGAGCGCGTCAAGCCGGGAGCGTAGATAGAGTATGCCAAATCCACATAGACAAGAGAAACTTGGCGAATTGATCACGGCAGAAGTCAGTGATCTGCTGCGCACACGCGTCAAAGACCCGCGTGTGGGTTTCGTTAGCATTACCCATGTAGAGGTAAGCGGCGATTATCGTCACGCGAAAATTTTTGTCAGTGTTATGGGCAATGAGGAGGAGCAGGCCAGCACCATGAAAGCGTTGAAACACGCTACGGGCTTTCTGCGCCACGAGCTAGCCAGCCGCCTCACCCTGCGCTACATGCCTGAAATCGTATTCAAACTGGATACATCCATCGAACAAGGCGCGCGTATCCTCGAACTCATCCGGGAGGTGGCAAGTGAAAAGCCAGTTGGTAGGGAAGACAACGATGAGTGAGGATATTCGCTCCCTGGATGCGCAGCTTGATCCTGTACTCGTGCGAGAAGCGCTGGCCCTGATAGAGCCAGCGCAGCGCATTCTGTTAATCGCGCATGAGCATCCCGACGGTGATTGTATCGGCTCAGCGTTGGGACTGGCGCATATCCTGCGCCTTGCCGGGAAAATCTGCGTTCCCGCCTGCGCCGACCTGCCACCACGCAACCTGTCATTCCTGCCCGGCATTGAAACTATGCAACACACCCTCGACAGCGAGGACTTTGACCTGGTCATCGCCCTGGATGCCGGGGAGTTCCGTCGTTTTGGCGCGCTGTACGAAGAGCATCAAGCATTCTTTGACCACGCGCGCGTCCTCAACCTCGATCATCATATCAGCAGCGACGGCTGCGGCCAGGTCAACATTATTGACCCGGCTTCAGCAGCGACGGCGGAACTGCTGGTGCTGTTTCAACAGCAGGCGCGCCTGCCGCTCGATCGTGATGCTGCCATGTGCCTGCTCACCGGCATCATTACCGATACCAGTTCATTCCAATTTACCAACACCACCCCGCGCTGCCTGGAAGTCGCGGCGCTCTTATTGCGCGCTGGCGCGATTCCGGAACACATTATTCAGCCTCTCTATCGCGCACTTCCATTAGCGCAGGCACGCTTTCAGGCTATGATCATTGCCAATGCTCAGACCGCGTGCGAGGGCCGCTTGATCTGGTCACAGGCCACCGAGGCCACACTTGAGGCGGCAGGAGCAATACCGGAGATGGACGATGGTATTTCTACCCGGCTGCACGATATCGAAGGCGTCCAAATCGCGGCATTCTTGAAAAGCTATTATGAGCCAACCGTCACCCGCCTGAGCCTGCGCGCTTCCGCCCCCTACAACGCGGCGGAAATTTGCCAGCGCATCAGCAATGGCCTGGGCGGTGGTCATGCCCGCGCGGCCGGGGCGACATTTCACATGCCTATTGAAGAAGCAACAATGCTGGTAATTGGAGAACTAGAGAAAGAGATCAGGTCTGTAGGGGCATGATTTATCGCGCCCTGGTGGACGACCGATTCACATGGACGAGGGCGTGATAAATCACGCCCCTACAGAACATCAACCTATGGATGGCATACTCAACATTCATAAACCCACGGGCTTGACCTCTCACGATGTCGTGGCGCGTGTGCGCAAACTGCTGAAACAAAAGCGCGTCGGACACGCGGGCACGCTCGACCCGGCTGCGAGCGGCGTCTTGCCCATTTGCGTTGGTCAGGCAACACGAGTCGCGGAATACCTGAGTGAGAGCGGCAAAGCATACCAGGCCACTATCGTCTTTGGCGCCATCACCGATACTTACGATTCTGAAGGCGCCGTCATACGCACAATCAGCACACACGATCTGACTCTCTCCCACATCCAATCACTCCTGCCAACGTTCCTGGGAGACCAGCTGCAGGTACCACCGCGCTACTCCGCCATCAAACTTCAGGGCCAACCCGCCTACAAGCGCACAAGGGCGGGCGAAGATGTAACGATGGAGGCGCGCCCCGTTACTATCTACCGGCTTGAAATCATTGATTGGCAATCTCCCATGCTTACCCTCGCCATCGAGTGCAGCAAAGGCACCTACATTCGCTCCCTTGCCTATGATCTCGGCGAGCAATCAGGTTATGGCGCTTACTTGCAGGCACTTGTCCGCACCCGCAGTGGGCCATTCACCTTGACGGAAAGTATCACGCTTGAACAGCTTGCGGAGGCCGCCGCTCAGGGACCAATCGAACAGTTCCTCTACCCGGCAGATAAAGCGTTAGAGCAATATCCCGCGCTTTTCCTGGATGAGGTCATAAGCGAGCGTGTGCGCCATGGCAACGCTTTTCAGCATGAGCAACAACCAGCAAATGCTGTAGATAAACAACAAATTGCCCGTGTATATGATCACCAGGGGCGATTTCTGGCTATTGCCCGCTGGGATGAACAACAAAAGATGTGGCAACCAGCCAAAGTGTTTCTTTGATGCAGCGATTGCGTCTAATAATCAAGAGGAGCTAACCATGCACAAACGCGAGAGGATTGAACCAGGGCCGGGCCAGGAATCGGTGTGGGACTATCCGCGCCCACCTCGGCTTGAGGAAAGCAGCAAACATATCCAGGTGATCTTCAATGGCGTGGTCATTGCAGATACGCGGCGCGCCAAACGCATCCTGGAAACCAGCCACCCACCCGTCTACTATATTCCACCGGAAGATGTGCAGCTCGACAGGTTCTTCACGCCCACTCCACGCACAACGTTTTGCGAATGGAAAGGGGCGGCTTCCTACTACACGATTAGCGTGGGAGACAAAAGTGCAGCCAACGCGGCATGGTTCTACAAGCAGCCTACTCATCCCTACGAGGCGCTTGCCAACCACGTAGCCTTTTATCCCAGCAAAATGGGTGCGTGCTTTGTGGATGGTGAACGAGTACAGGCCCAGGAGGGTGACTTTTACGGGGGCTGGATTACGAGCGAAATTATTGGTCCCTTTAAAGGCGGACCGGGGACGTCTGGCTGGTAAGCCTACTATGACCTATCTTATTGCCTATATATGGTCGCTGTGGTACTATAAGCCAGAGAACTTTTAGGATACCCTTTCGAATAACTTATGGACTATGAAACAACCGTCTCGGGAAACACACCTATCGCTATTACCATCGGCAATTTTGATGGGATACATCGAGGGCATCAACGTCTTTTGCGTGAGCTGGGAACGGTGGCGCTGGCTTCAGGCTGCACACCAGTAATGGTAACTTTCTCACCGCATACCTTACTCGTAGTGAGACCGGCCATTCAACTGGAATGCCTGACGACGTTGGAAGAAAAGCTGGCGCTGGCGCAACGCTATGGACAGGTCGCGAACAACATTGTCGTTCATTTCACACCAGAAGTAGCAGCGCTGACGGCGGGCGCATTTCTCGATGAATTGCGGGCGCATTTTAACATTCAAGCCATGGTTGTAGGCAGCAATTTCAGCCTGGGACATAACCGGATGGGCGATCTCGCTTTTCTGCAACGCTATGGGCAGGAACATCATATACTTATCCGACCTATCGAGTTGGAGGAAGCTGAACGCGCACGTATAAGCAGCACACGCATCCGTTCATTGGTAAGTGAGGGGCAGATAGCGGAGGCGAACGAATTACTGGAGCATCCAGTCATTGTGAGCGGCGTTGTCATTAAAGGCGATCAACGCGGCAGGCTACTGGGGTTTCCCACCGCCAACTTGCTGCCAGAACCGCACAAGCTGCTGCCCGCCAACGGGGTCTATGCCGCGAGAGTCCGCGTAGGAAGCCCAGCAGAAAGTGACGCGACAGGTCGCATACCCGTCTCTAATGATGAACAACAGAAGGAATGGAACAGCGTGGTAAATGTGGGAGTTCGCCCAACCTTTGGTGGGCAACAGCGCCTGGTGGAAGCACATCTCCTTGATGTTCAACTCGATTTGTATGATCAACGTATTACTATTAACTTCATCGCGCGATTACGCAACGAGCAACGCTTTAACGGCATTGATGCGCTGAAGGCTCAAATCGCGGCTGATGCGCAGCAAGCCCGTCAGCTTTTCCAAGAGGGAGGTTGAGCAGGGTGAAAACTCGCCAAAACCCACTCTCAAAAGTAGAATCTTTGATGCAACGCATGGTGGAAGGCCCCTTTGCGTTTCTTTTTCCGTCCAGACTACAACCCGCGCAGGTAGCTCGTAGACTGGAACGCGCTATGGAAGATCAGTCTCTCCTGCAAGGTGAGGGACGACGATTGGCCCCTGAGATTTATGACATCTATCTCAGTTTCAAAGATCACCAGCAATTGGCTCCCGTTGAGGCCACGCTGAAAAAAGACTGGCAAGACCATCTCGTGCACTTCGCGCGCCAACATCACTATACTCTACGCACCATGCCGGTGTTGCGCCTGCATCCCAGCAGCGATTTACGCTCCGGTGACGTGCGCATCGAGGCGCAGCTGGTCGATAAGCAACATATGGTGGACGGTGGGGAAGGCGGCCTGATGGCTACCCAGGCGCTCAGCGCCGAACAACTGGCGCAGTTACGCGCGCAGTTGCCGCCGGGACAACCATTGCCCGGCATATCCAACCCCGGCGTGATGCCAACAGGTCCATATAGCTACCCGACAGGCGGCCCGATGGGTTCCAACCCATCCCTTATGCCGCCAACCATACCACCTACATCTGTACCCGTAATGCCCCAGGCATGGTTAACGATCCGTTTACCGCAGGCCGGTCAAAAGGTCTACCGCGTCGAAAAACCCGTTGTCAACATTGGGCGCCAGCTCACGAATGATATCATTGTTGAAGACAAACGTGTTTCGCGCTATCATGCTCAGATAAAATACCAGGCCGATGGGCAATTTACCATTTATGATCTTGGCAGCACCAATGGCATTACCGTCAATGGCACACCGCATCTGCGCCAGCACCTGCTGCGCAGCGGTGATCGCTTCACCATTGGGAGTTATGATTTCTACTTTGAGCGAAGATAAGGTTTAAAATGCGATGTTTGAAAGGCAGCCAGAAACGACGCTGCGCGTCTAGCCTGCGGCTCATCTGGCTGAAAAGAACGAATGACGCTTGATGTCTTTTTAATAATCTTACGTCTCTTATTAATTGTACTGCTCTACCTTTTTCTCATGCAGGTAGTCATCGCCATTACACGCGATTTGCGCAAGACGACAGCCCTCACTGAGGCAGGGGGCGGCAAAGGCGCTCCCATCGTCGGTCATCTCGTTGTGGTAGATAGCGGACCCAGCCAGATAGCTCCAGGCACGCGCTTTGATCTCATGCCCCTGACAACCATCGGACGCGGCCCTACCTGTACCATCCAGATTCCAGAAAACTTCATCTCTGGCGAACATACTCGCATGTGGTTTCGCAATGGGGCCTGGTACGTCCAGGATGCGGGCAGCACCAACGGCACCTACCTGAACGATCAACCGGCGCGTGAAGCTCTCACCGCCCGCTTTGGCGATATCATTCAAGTTGGATACATTCGTTTCAAACTGGCTCAATAAAGAAAGAATCATATGGCAAGTCAATCTCAAAATATCTTAAGAAGGTACCGTTGGAAAGAATTAGGGTTGTTCATCATCCCTTTCATGATTTTGCTGCTTGCAATGATACAACTGCCCCTGGCGCAATACTACGAAAACCAGCTCAACACGAATAAACAACTAGTACCTTTCACCCTGGCCGTCCTGCCATCGGTACACGCGCTGATACCCATCCTTGGTTTAATCGCCGTTTTGCTCTTCGTCAACTTACTTTTCAGCTTCTTTTTTCCAAAAGCAGACCAGGTCCTTTTACCGCTTGTCGGCCTGATGAGCGGCATTGGCGTGCTGATGGCCACACGCCTGGGACCGGATGTGGGAGACCCGAATCTGGGTGCCCGGCAGCTTCTATGGGTATTGATCGGGCTTCTCATGTGTATAGGGGTGCTGTTTGGCCTGAGAAATATGAACTGGCTTCGACGCTACAAGTATACCTGGGCCGCGCTTGGCATCATCCTGGTGGGCTTGACCCTGGTGAATGCCTTGCGTGTGAAAAATTTTAACGCCCCCACCCATGACCAGTTGAACTTTGGGCCACTCAACCTGCAGCCATCGGAACTCCTGAAAATCTGTATTGCCATTTTCTTCGCAGCTTATTTGAGTGAAAATCTCGATGTGATCGCGGAGAGTAACCTGCTGTTAGGCCCTTTTCGCCTGCCTCTCTTCGGTGAGATCGGGCCATTCCGGCTGCCACCCTTACGCCAGTTGGGACCGCTGGCTCTGATGCTGGGCATCTCGCTTGTGCTGTTCTTAGGCATACGTGAGTTGGGATTGGCGCTGCTCATTTACGGCATTTTCCTGGCAATGCTCTACCTGGGCAGCGGAAAAATGTCCTACGTTATTGTCAGCCTGCTGATGTTTTTTGTGCTCGGCTTCATTGGCTATAAGCTCTTCACGTATGTGCAGGATCGTTTCGCGGCGGTGTCTATCGATGCCGTAAACTGGCAAAACTGGTCAGGAGATACCATTGCCTTCGCCAAAGCGCAGGCATACCAGATTATGCAGGGCTTGATCGCCCTATCAAGCGGCGGAATCATCGGCACGGGTTTAGGTTTAGGACATGCCGGTAATTTTGTGCCAGTTGTGCAATCCGACATGATCTTCACCGGCATAGGCGAAGAATTAGGGCTGGCCGGACTGTTCGCTATCATTGGTATCTACCTGCTGATTATCTATCGTGGTTATCGCATCGCAATTGAGTCCAGCAACGAGTTTAACCAGTTGCTGGCTGCCGGCCTGACCTCGATCTTCGCAATCCAGGCGTTAATCATCATTGCAGGTAATATGAAATTCCTGCCTTTAACAGGTATACCCCTACCATTTCTGAGCTATGGCGGCAGCTCGATCATCGCCAATTATATTATTGTTGGTATCCTCTTGCGCATTTCGCATAATACAGCGATGGAACGAGAGGGGTAATATAGACCTGTTTCACTATATATCTACTTGTCTCTTCGTGCCACACATGCTATACTGCCTTCGTTATCATTTGCTGTCAGAAACATGTAGGAACAAAGAGTATGGGTCAATACCAGCAATGGCTACATTACCAGGAAGTTGATCGACGCTTGCGCTCAACGTTAGAGGTGCTTGAAATAGAGCTGGCTCGACTTGAAAGTCAACTCGATAGCTGCTTTTTAGAGCAACTCATGCAGCAGGCCAATCCTCTGGCCACAAATTCCATTCTTTCCACCCTCCTCACTCAAAAGAGCGCCAGTACGAATGGGCACATCCCTTCAAACAACGAGGCATCTTCCTTCTCCCAAACAAACGAGCAGGAATACGCCGCATCACACGAAACCCTTTCGCCTGAGCTTCTGGACCGGGGAGGTCTGCCAGATTCTGGCCCACAGCAGATAGAGCAGATGGGACAAATGGGACAAATGGGGCAAGCTGATCACTTTTTAGATTTGCCACCTTTTCCATCCGCCAGCCATCCTGAAATAGAACTGTTACCTGAAGACATGCTTGCCTTGATGGATGCACATGCGCAAACTGACCCGCAAGTTGAACTTCCCTGGTGGCTGCGCAAAATCACGATTGCCTCAAGTGATGCTGAAAGCGGCAGGCCCATCGACCAGGAAAGTATACGCACGAATCGCCTGGTGCAGCGCTGGGTAGAACGTTGGGGACGCCAAAGCTCGACGGCCTTCCCTGAAGAAGAAAGCGAGGACACGCCTGATGCAACATAGTGCGGAACCGGACTTTCTTAGCCAGCTTGACACGATCTTCGCGCAACTGAACCCACAGGAGGTCGAACAATTCTACGCTACTTATAAGCAGTGGCTGCTGCAACAGCATATCGCATCGTTACAACAACGCATCGTACGCATACAACAGCAGCTTGTGGAAAATACCCGGCTTATCCAGCAGACACAGCCCTCACCCATCGCTCTTGCTACCTTAGCGCGCCTTCAATCCGACGGCGTCAATGATATTGACCTGCTCGACAGCATGCTCGCACGCGGAGAAGCATGGCTGGATGCTACTATGCAGCGCCTCGACTACTGCGAGCAAATCGACGATTTCATTCGCGATGACTATACGCAATGGTGTAAACTCGCCCTGGAAGGAGCCTTCGACTGGATCGATTCGATGCTCGATGAAGCCTCCCCGACTTCACCACCCACCGCCATTGAAGAATTCCAGCCCGGCGCTGCCGATACCGTTGCTACTGCTGATACAGAAGCAACCGAGGCCATGCTCCTGCAAAAACTTACCAGCGATTCCGACGAACAAGAAGAAGTCTCATGGCAGGAAGAGACACTCAAGCAAACAGCCATTAAATCGCCTGCTCAGGAAGATGCAGAAGAATCCGCGAGCAGCGCAGAAATTACTCCTTCACAAAACGAAGAAGCCACGCTTGTCGAGTTCGCTCCACCAGAAACAGCGCCATATAGCGACGAAACCACTGTATCCGAGAACGAACAACCACCTCTCATTGAGTTCGCGCCTGAAGAGGGGTCTGCAATCTTGAGAGAAGCTCATTCGGCGGATGGCGAACTTCCAACTTTCGTCGAATTTGCTCCCACAGAGCAAATTAGCGATCCTGAACCAGAACACCCTGAAAACATTGAGGTGGATAAGCCTGGACAGATTGAAGAGCCAGGATCGGAGGAGCAGGCGCGCCAGCCAGTCCTACAGCCTGAGATATCACCCAACAAACAGCCGCTTTCTCTTACAAGTCTGCCCCCAAAACGTGGATTCTTGCGGCGCCTGGTCGGGATATTGCTGGGAGCGTGAATTATTGTCAGGGTGATCGCCAGGGTCGCCCCGGAAGCTACTGGCCTACCTCCGCCATATTATTGTGAATAAGGAGGCCGGGTGTTGCGTATTCCAGGCATCGGTACAATTACTCACCACATAGAGCAGCAGCGCGCCCAGCACCCAGGAAAGCAACAGCACTATGCCTAACGGCAGAGTCGGTGTATGCCAGGCAAAAAATGTCAGGTGTACGCCGATCATCAACGTTGAACTATTCTCAATCACCAGTACTGTAATCAAGCCACCCGCCAGCAGAAACAGTACGAGCATGACATAAAGCACAGCTTTCTCCTCCAGTATTCCAGGCACAACAAGATGCCGTTCTCATCAATAAACACCGGTTGTCAGCCGTTTTTTCTGATTTCAGAAAGAAGTAAGTAGATGTAATATTGGTAAGCTGTCACTTGAAACCATACCTCAGTTCTGATAACATGATACCGTACAATAGTAACTATCAATAATAAACTGATATTAATTGTCTGGACGAGGCAACATGTTATTCGAAGACTACGTAAAAGACAATCCAGTACATAGCCCGATCCGTACACAATATTTACAGATCAAGCGGCAGAACCCCGACGCCATCCTCTTTTTTCGCATGGGTGACTTCTATGAATTGTTTGATGATGATGCGGAGATTGTGGCGCGCGAACTGGAAATCGCCCTGACACGCCGCGATTGGGGGCGAGGCGAAAAATCGCCCATGGCCGGTGTTCCTCACCACGCCGTAGACGGCTACATCGCGCGGCTCGTCGGCAAAGGCTACCGCGTCGCCGTTTGTGAACAGATGAGCGATCCAGCGCTTTCAAAAGGGCTGGTTGACCGCGAAGTCATACGCATCGTTACGCCGGGTACGATCATTGACCCCGCCATGCTTGCCACCAAACGCAACAACTTCCTGGCGGGCGTCGTCGTTGGACGCCAGGCGGTCGGCCTCGCCTACGTTGATATCACCACCGGCGAATTTGCCGTCACCCAGTTCAACACACCCGAACCGGAACTCTCCATCCAACAGGAAATGGCGCGCGTTGCCCCCGCCGAAATCATCATTGAATCACACAACAACCACCTGGGCAGCCGCAAGCGACGCTGGCTGGCGGCTGCGATGAGCGAGAAAACCGTTACCAGGGTTGGCAGCAACGGCAACCCCAACGCCGATGTAGAAGAAGCGCTGGCAGCCGCGCATGACACCTACGCCACTAACGGAACAAGCAATAGCATCCCCCTGGACGATGACGATGATGATAGCGCACCACTCGAAAAGCTGCTGGCAGGCATTGCCGGACACGTCACTCCCTATGATGCGCGTTACTTTAGCGAAGACGACGCGCGACACCGCCTACTGACGCACTTTGATGTAGCCTCGCTCGAAGGTTTTGGCTGTGCCCACCTCCCACTGGCGATTCGCGCCGCTGGAGCAGTGCTGGCTTATGTGCAGGAAACCCAAAAAGGCTTATTGCGCCAGCTTACCTCGCTGGAAACGTATTACACCAACTCTTTTATGACGCTTGATCCCCATACGCGGCGCAACCTGGAACTCTTCGAAAGCGGGCGCACCGGCTCCATTAAGGGATCGCTGCTGTGGGTGCTGGACAAGACGCGCAGCCCCATGGGCGGGCGTCTCATGCGGCGCTGGATCGGGCAGCCGCTCCTTGACATCCAGGTGCTGCACCATCGCCAGCAAATCATCAGCGAGCTGCTCACCGACACCCTGACACAGGCGCGCCTGGCTGAGGGCCTGAAAAAAGCCGGGGATATCGAACGCCTCATCAACCGTGTGCGTCAGCGTATCGCTACACCACGAGACCTGGTTGCGCTGGCTGGAGGTTTGCGAGCCGCCGCAGATGTGCGAGCCGCTTTGCCCGCCAACGCCGAAGAATGTATGCCCACCCTAGCGCAACTCGTGCAGCGGCTCGCGGATAACGAGGAGACCATTTCCCTCATTGAAAGCGCTATTGTTGATGAGCCGCCATTGAACACATCCGAGGGCGGAGTCATCCGTCCAGGCTATAGCGAGGAACTCGACAACGTCAAGCATACTTCAAAGAGTGGGCAACAGTGGATCGCCGAAATGGAGCAGCGAGAACGCAAGCGCACCGGCATTCCTAATCTCAAAGTTGGCTATACGAAGGTCTTTGGCTACTTCATCGAAGTCTCCAAATCCCATCTGAGTCGTGTACCACAGGATTATATACGCAAGCAAACCCTGACAACCGGCGAGCGCTTCCTTACCCCCGATCTCAAGGAACAGGAGACGCTCATCCTCAATGCTCAGGAACGCAGCAGCAAACTGGAAAGCGAACTGTTCGCCCAACTGCGCGCCGAAATTGCCATACATGCGACGGAGCGCATTCTCAATACCGCGCACGCGCTGGCGGAAATCGACGTGTATTTGAGCCTGGCCAGCGTTGCCGCGCAGCATAACTATTGCCGCCCGCAGCTCAACGAGGGCGACACCGTTCATATCGTGGCTGGCCGTCACCCCGTCATCGAGCAGTCGCAGGTAGATATGCCGTTTATCCCCAATGACGTGGAGCTTTCCAACCGCCAGGCGCAAATTTTGATTGTCACCGGGCCAAACATGGCCGGTAAATCCACCTACCTGCGCCAGGTCGCCTTAATCGTGCTGATGGCGCAAATTGGCAGCTATGTCCCTGCCGAGGCTGCGACCATCGGCCTCGTTGATCGCATCTTCACGCGCATCGGCGCACAGGATGACCTGGCGACAGGGCAGAGCACCTTCATGGTCGAAATGGTTGAGACCGCCAACATCCTGCATCATGCCACGCCGCGCAGCCTGATTATTCTCGATGAGATTGGGCGCGGCACCAGCACCTATGACGGACTGGCCATCGCGCGCGCCGTGGTCGAATACCTGCACAACAACAAGCGCTGCGGCGCACGCACGCTCTTTGCCACCCACTATCACGAGCTGGTCGAGGTCGCGAAATCGCTGCCGCGCATCCAATGTATGAATGTCGCCGTCACCGAGGAAGAAGGGAGAGTTGTCTTCCTGCATAAAATAGTCCCTGGCGGCGCGGATAAAAGCTATGGTGTGCACGTGGCACAGTTGGCCGGTATCCCCAAACCGGTCATACACCGCGCTGAGGAGATTCTGGCGGAGCTGGAGCAAAAAGGCGATGCCAGATTGCGCCGCAAAGCTATGCGCGACATGGAAACGCCTGGCGTCCTGCAAATGACCCTCTTCTCAGCCGAGCCGCATCCATTGATCGAAGAGATCAAACAGCTCTCCATCGACGAACTAACCCCCATCGAAGCAATCGGCAAGTTGTACGAGTTGCAGCAGAAAGCGAAGGGGAGAAAATAACCGCGGGAAACCTTCTTTTTGGTAAACCTCCAATCTTTACGCCTATACACAACTTGCAACGTGTAATAGATAGATAGACAAAGATTTGGCTCTTCGCTTTATTTCATGCTATCATGAAGGGAGACATACGTATTGTCGCGGGCGTAACGAATAGCCCCGTTTTAATACCAAACCATAGGCGACCCCCATTGCGGTTTTTAACTTGGTACCTATCCGTCCTGCCAACGCTACTGCGTAGCTAGCAAAGAAGTCCGGGGGACTTCTGCGAAGCACTCAGGCAGGACGATAAGAGAAGGAGAACACACATGACCAACCCTTTACTGCTACTCAAGACGTATGGTCAAAGCGTCTGGTACGATAACGTTGACCGCGCGCAGCTCGTCTCCGGCCAGTTCAAACGCTTGCTGGACGAAGACGGCGTGGTTGGCGTTACCGCCAACCCCACCATTTTTCAAAAATCCATCAGTCATGGCAATGCCTATGACGAACAGATGACGCAGCTTGTCAAAGAGGGCAAAAGCACCAGTGAGATTTACGAGGCGATGGTGATACAGGATATCCGCACGGTGGCTGATATCCTGCACCCCATCTATGACAGCACAGGCTGGGTGGATGGCTACGTCAGCCTGGAGGTCTCGCCCGACCTGGCACACGATACGGAAGGCACCATCGCGGAAGTGCGCCGCTTCTGGAAAATGGTGGATCGCCCCAACCTGCTGGTGAAGATTCCTGCGACACCAGAAGGCATTCCGGCTATCCAGCAAGCCTTGACCGAGGGCATCAATATCAACATCACCCTCATCTTCTCGATTGAGGCTTATAAGGCAGTGACAGAAGCGTATCTCAACGCCCTGGAAGATCGCAATGCCTCAGGCAAAGATATCAGCCATATGGCCTCCGTCGCCAGCTTTTTCGTCAGCCGTGTCGATACGCTGGTTGATAAACTCCTGGAAGATAAAATCAAAGCTACCAGCGACAGCGCTGAGCAGCAGCGATTGAAGGCGTTGGAAGGCAAAGCCGCCATCGCCAATGCTCGCCTGGTCTATCAAGAGTTCAAGCGCATTTTCAGCACGCCGCGCTTTGAGTCGCTCAAACATAGCGGCGCGCATGTGCAGCGTCCACTATGGGCCAGTACCAGCACGAAAAACCCTGCCTACCGTGATGTTCTTTATGCCGAGGAACTGATCGGGCCGAATACCGTCGATACCATGCCGCTGGAGACTATCGAAAACTTCCGCGACCATGGCCGTGTCGGCCTTACCATCGAAAAAGATATTCCACAGGCCAGGGCCGAGCTGGAGGCGCTTGAACGCCTGGGCATCCATTACGACGCGGTGACGCAACAGCTGCTCGATGAAGGCGTGCAAAAGTTCGCCGATTCTTTCCACGAACTCTTCCGCGGCATCGAGGAGAAAAGGAAAGCTATCCAGACACAGGTTGCTCGTTAAGTCGTAGGGACAAGGGGCGCAATCAAAAGCGCCCCTCTATCCATAACATTTCAATTGAGGAGAGAACGCTTATGCCTCAGCGCAGCGTAGTAGAGGCTCCTAACCCTTTACGAGAGGGTATACGCATTAAAAACAGCCCTGAGCCGTGTGTCATGGTCATATTTGGGGCCACTGGCGACCTGACACACCGCAAACTGCTTCCAGCGCTCTACGATCTCGCGTTGGAACAACCGCTCCCGGCGGGTTTCTCAGTCGTAGGATTCGCGCGGCGTCCCTATACCGATGAACAGTTTCGCCAGCAGGCCCTCGAATCTATTAATCAATACTCCCGCCAGAAGCCGGTCAATCCACAGGTTTGGGAAGGGTTCGCTTCCGGTATCCACTATCTCCAATCCGATTTTCACGACGCAAAGGGCTATGAAAAGCTCAATAACATGCTCAACATGCTTGACCGGGAGCGCGGCACAGGCGGCAATCGCATCTTTTACCTGTCGACTCCACCCAGTCAGTATCCCGAAATCATCCAGAATCTCGGTGCGGCGGGCCTGAATAAGAGCCGCAAAGGGTGGACGCGCATCATTGTTGAAAAACCGTTTGGACACGACCTGGCATCAGCGAAGGAACTAAACCGGCAGGTTGCCAAAGTCTTTAGAGAAGAGCAGGTCTACCGCATCGACCACTACCTGGGCAAAGAAACGGTGCAGAACATCCTCGTATTTCGCCTGGCAAACGGTATCTTCGAGCCGGTATGGAACCGCCGCTACGTTGACCACGTGCAGATCACGGTGGCGGAAAACATCGGCCTGGAAGGGCGCGGCGGTTATTACGAAGAAGCGGGTGCGATTCGCGATATGGTCCAGAATCATACGCTGCAATTGCTCTCGCTGGTAGCAATGGAACCTCCCATCGCTTTCGATGCCAACGCGGTACGCGATGAGAAGGTCAAAGTGCTGCATGCTCTACAGCCCATGACCAGCCAGGATGTCATCACACACATGATACGCGCGCAGTACGGTCAAGGCTGGGTGAATGGACAGCAAGTCGTAGGATATCGCCAGGAACCAGGCGTCTCGCCCAGTTCGACTACCGAAACCTACGTGGCCTTGAAGGTATTTATAGATAGCTGGCGTTGGGCCGGCGTGCCATTTTACCTGCGCACTGGCAAACACCTACCTAAACGTGTCACCGAAATTGCTATACAGTTCAAGCAGGCGCCATTGATGCTCTTCAAACGCAGCGAAGCGCATGGTCAGGTCGAGCCAAACGTTTTGACATTGCGCATTCAGCCGGACGAAGGTATTTCACTCAAATTCGGCGCGAAGGTGCCCGGCACGGAGATGCAGATTCGCTCCGTCAACATGGACTTCTTTTACACTTCGTCCTTCCGGGCTCAACCCGAAGCCTACGAACGTCTCTTACTCGACTGCATGCTGGGCGACTCGACGCTTTTCACGCGCCGAGACGAAGTAGAAGCCGCGTGGGCCTTCATACAGGGCATCCTTGACGAATGGGGTCACGAACCGGCTGAAACCATCCACACTTACGAATCCGGCTCGTGGGGGCCGCAGGCCTCAGATGAATTTATCTGGCGCGATGGTCGAAGATGGCGTCGTCCGTAACGTCTATACTATAGACACTGTCCCTTAACAGTAAATTGAAAACATCACTGCAACGAGACTGGTCTCTATAGTGCGTACCAGGCAAGCTGCAACGAAGACACTGCGGGTCAGCAGTGATGAAAGGAAGTAATGGGAAACGAGCATGACGAATGATACCGCCAATGGTCCAGTGATACGTTTACCCTGGGCCGGAAAAATGGTACGCATCGAGGAAGTTGAAAAAACGCTTGCCTCTTTGTGGAGCATGTCCCTTGATAACCTGCGCACTGGTGCCAATATCAATGTACGCACCAGTGTCTTGAACCTCGTCATCTGTACCCCCGATATCGATTCTGCCCAACGCGCCAGCAAAGTTCTTCGTGATTTATCAAGCACACACCTGGCGCGTGTCAGTATTCTGGTGCTTGATAGCGGAGCACAGGCAGCTTCCTCTATCTCAGCATGGGTGACGCTGCGCTGCTACTCTATGATCTCAGACCTGATGCGGCACTGCTTCGAGCAAACAACCTTGTTGGCTATGGGCAGCGCCGTGCGCGCGGTTGGCAACATCGTACAACCCTTGCTTAAACCAGACCTGCCCGTCTACCTGTGGTGGCTCGGTGATCCACCCGATCAAGGCGATCCCACCTTCCAGAACCTTGTCGAACTCAGCAACCGCATCATTTTTGACTCGACCAGTTTTTTCAACCCGGAGCAGGATATCCGCACACTCGCTGCACTCTGTATTGCCACTCCCAGCTGCGCATTGAGCGACCTCAACTGGGGCCGCATTACTCCCTGGCGCGATTTAGTCATCCAATTCTTCGATGTACCGGAATTTCGCCCATTTCTCGCAGGCATTCACTCTATCGAAATCGAACATACCGCCGCGCCTCTCGCCCTGCCTGTGCGTACCGCAGAGGGAGATGTCTCGCCCAATCCTACTCGCGCCTTGTTGCTCGGCGCCTGGCTCAAAGAGCGGCTCGAATGGGTGCTCTCACCGTATACCGGTAATAATTATCATGATACCGCCAGTGGCAGCTATCACTGGGAGATGCAGCGCCCGTCGAATACGCGCGGAACCCGCCAACTCGTCTCACCCAGGAGTAGAACGGACCGCCTGGGTGGTCAGCCGGTCAGCATCACTATTCGTCCTTTGGTTCACTCTGAGCTGCGCCCAGGTTCCATCGCTCTTGTGCGCCTTACCGGCACTTTTGAAAATAGAGAGGCCATTTTCACCATCAAGCGTGAAGAAGATCTCGACCATGTTTACACCTCTGTCGTGCTTGCCAAGGAAACGCGCCAGAGTCGTGTCGTCAGTCTGACCAGGTTTCACCAGGAAAGCGAACTTTTGCGCGATGAACTGGAGATCACCGGTCACGACTATCTCTTTGAACAAACGCTGCAAGAGCTCGCCGTATTATTAGATGCTGAACCCTGAAATGGACGCGAATAAATCATGTCTTTCCGGCTGCCTGAGCCGCAGGAGATACCTATGCACATCGCTGTTTATCCTGATCTCGATACAATCAGTCAACAAGCCGCCCAGTATGTTGTACATGTGGCCAACGAGGCTATCGTCACGCGAGGCCGCTTCACCATAGCCTTATCGGGCGGCAATACCCCCAAAAAGCTTTACAGCTTGCTTGGAAGTGAACCCTATCGCAGCCAGATTGACTGGAAACTGGTCGATATATTCTGGAGCGACGAACGCTGTGTGCCGCCCGACAGCCCGGACAGCAACTACCGCATGGCCCACGAAGTACTGCTGAGCCAGATACAGATACCCGCGCCCCAGGTTCATCGCATGCCCGCCGATGCACCTGGCCGCGATGCCGCATGCCTGGCCTACACCCAGGAAATGCAGCGCGTCTTGGGTACGAATGGCATTCCCAACTTCGATCTCATCCAGCTCGGCATGGGGCCGGAGGGACACACTGCCTCACTCTTCCCACACCAGCCATCCCTACATGAAACCGAACGCCTGGTCATACCCGTATCCGTTCCTAAACCTCCACCCGACCGTCTGACCTTCACCCCTCCCATTCTGAACGCTGCCCGCAACGTGTTATTCTTAGTAACAGGCGCGGACAAAGCAGACGCCCTGCACGCCGTCCTCGAAGGTGAGTACAATCCCGACGAATATCCCGCCCAGATTGTGCGCCCCCCCAACGGCGAAGTGACGTGGATGGTAGATACAGCGGTTGCGCAGAAGATACAAATAAAACCATGAGGAAGGCATTTTGATATGATAGGAATCGTCCCATCAATTCTATCGGCCGATTTCACCCGCCTGGGCGAACAGGTGCGCGAGGCGGACGCGGCAGGCGCGCAGCGCATCCAGATCGATGTCATGGACGGGCATTTCGTGCCCAACATCACCATGGGGCCAATGGTCGTCGAGGCGGTACGTCGCTGCACCCGGCTCCCCCTCGAAGCCCACTTGATGATCACCAATCCTGAACGATTTATCGAAGATTTTGCCCAGGCTGGTGCCGACGTTATCATCGTCCACCAGGAGGTCTGCCCCCATCTTCATCGCGTCATCATGCAAATAAGAGATGCGGGGAAAAGCCCTGCCGTCGCCCTCAACCCCTCGACCCCCGTCTTTATGCTCGAAGACATGCTCTCATTTCTGGATATGGTACTCATCATGACCATCAGCCCCGGTTTCGGCGGCCAGGAGTTCGTTCCCGAAACCTTGCCCAAAATCACACGCCTGCGCCAGATGATTATTGACCGGGGCCTGCGCTGTGATATTGAAGTAGATGGCGGCATACACGAGGTAACAGCCCCCCTGGCAGTAAGGGCAGGAGCCAACCTGCTGGTTTCAGGTTCGGGAGTGTATAACAAACGTGAGAGTGTTGCACAGGCTATCGAGCGCTTACGTAACGCTGTTCAATAAACACGAAGGAAGGCAGAACGGGTCATGCAACCGGTTACCATTACGGTCTCGACCAGGAAAAAGGACCAGGTCGTCGATATCACCGAAACCATCGAAACACACCTGCGCGGCGCCCCCAATGAAAGCGGCATTTGCATTGTCTTCGCCGCTCATACGACCTGCGCCCTCACCACCGCCGACCTGGACCCAGGCACCGACCTTGATTTGCTCAATGCCTTGCGACATGTGCTGCCACAACTATCATATCGCCATCCACATGATCCCTCGCATACCCCCGACCACCTTCTATCCTCGATTATTGGGCCGTCTGTGGCGATTCCCTACCAGAATCGGCGATTGCTGCTTGGTACGTGGCAGCGTGT
>WNGP01000775.1_pt1 | contig 33963 bp, 25 predicted proteins | sample 5407671 | NCBI WGS metagenome assembly WNGP01 (sample SAMN13153381, study PRJNA577476) | soil metagenome | isolation source: 40 cm soil or saprolite under Garry oak tree replicate 2 | place: USA:California | collected 2016-06-15 | reverse complement strand
CGGCGCGACGAGTGCATCTTGCGGACCTTCGTGCCGCGATGGATCACCCCGAAGGAATCGCTCGTCTCGCCGTGCATCACGGCGACGACTTCGCCGAGGTCCGCGGTCGCGACGCGGGCCGCGCTGAGCAGGTTCGTCGCGGCGTCCGACGAGGGGCGGTCGCTCGACCGCTGCGCCCCGACCACCGCGACGGGGCCGGTCAGCTCACGTAACATGAAGGACAGCGCCGCCGTCGTGAAGTGGAGCGTGTCGGTCCCGTGCGGGATGATCACGCCGGTCGCGCCGCCGTTGAGTTCCTTTCCCGCCTCCCGTGCCAAGTTCTGCCAGTTCTCGGGTTTCAGGTTCTCGCTGTAGATGCTATAAATGACCCGGGCTCGGACGTTGCAGACGTCGAGCAACTCGGGGACGCTGAAGACGAGTTCCTCCGCCGTGACCGCCGGATGGACGGCCCCTGTCCGGTAGTCGACGTACGCGGCGATTGTGCCTCCGGTGCCGAGCACCGCGACGGTCGGCTTGTCCTTCGCCGGCGGGGGAAGATTCCGCTGAGCTTTCGTCGGAGCGTGCTTCGTCACGACCTCGACGGATTCGACGTCCCGGATCGCAATCCCGATGTTGTATCCGTTTGGCAGTTTGACCGTCAGGATGTCGTCGCCGCTGAATCCGTGGTGCGGCATGAGGACTCCCTCGTACCGCTCGCCCCTCGCGCGGACGACGACGGCGTCTCCCCGGTCCGCCTTCGAGCGGTCGAGCAACGCCCGGACGCGTGGCGGGTAGTCCATCGCGTCTCGGAACCGGTGGGCCGGATATGGTCTTTGTGCCGCGAAGGCGAAAAAAGACCGGATCACCATCGCGGCGTCGATGCGTCGCACCGCCCGGGCGGTCCTGAACGAACTGCGGTGGCGTGAGCCCGCTCGGCTCCTCGATGCGGTACTGTGGTATGTCGACCGAACCCGCCCGGGAGGCTATCGACTGATACGCGGCTCCGAGGTCGTCGACCTCGAGCGCCGCTATTTCACGACCGCCGAAGCGCGCCTCCCCTACTACAAGATTGTCCGGATCGAGTGCGGCGAGGACGTCCTCTTCATTCGTCCTGCCGTCCACCAAAGGCTTTCGGGAGGTCCGTAAGTCGAAGCGGGAACGAAAGGGGGTGGCGGCTTCGCTATCGAGACGCCGGAGTGCGAAGCCGATCTTGCCGGCTCACGTGTGCTTGGACCAGGGGAGGTACGGGTTTGCCGCCGCCAGGATTGCGCCGAGGAGCCCGATGACGCCGCCAATCGTTCCCGGAAGGCCGCCGAAAGCGAGCAAGACGATGCTCACGACGCCTGCCACGATTGCGCTGTTCATCAGGTTCTTGTGGCCAATCTTGGGGGAGACCCACAGCGCGGCCCCGAGGACGACGTCGATCACGAGGACCGTCGTCAAGCTCGCGAGCTGGCTCGCTGCGATACCACCCTGTGCCCAGTCGATTGCGTACAGGAGAACGGACAGGAGGATCGCCAGGGCGCCCCCGAGCATCAGCAGCAACTCGTGCGGCTGCTTGTTCTCGAGGTCCGCCATGGCGGTCCTGCCGGCCGACTCGTAGCCTTGGGTCATGGTGGCGGGGCAGGCGTGCCTGTCGGTGATAAGTGTTCGTTCGCGGGACGCGGTCCTTGATAATCAGCCTCCGTGAGAATCATTCTTGGTAACGGACCGCCGGGTGCTTCGCCCTAGGTTTTTGGTCCGTTGGCGCGATGCCGCTGTGTGTTCCGATGACCCGATACCCCGAGGAGGTCCTGACGCGCACGAAGAAGGGTGATATCGAGGTCCGCTCCCAGATCGATTGAGGCCGGTACGTCCGGTACAACTACCTCCACCCGGAAACGGGCGAGCCGCTGGAGGGCGGGAAGATCAAGCTCATCCCCATCGCGGACGGCGGGAAGACCGAGAGTTCTTCATCATCCCCACGAAATCGAAACGGGACCTGCTCGTGCCGGCCGCCGAGAAGGGGGCCCGGAAGATCTGGGACGGGATGAAGTCGGTCGATCTCTAAGATGGCTCACCCGATGCCTACCGGCCCTGCTGAAGGCGGGGCCAGCTCGTACACGATGCGATCCGTCTCCCTGCCTTTCGACCGCTTCTCGGTGACGCGCACCCGGCCGATCTCGGACACATTCTTCAGATGGGTCCCGCCGCACGGACAGTAGTCGGCCGAACCGATCTGGATCACCCTCAGCCGGCGCACGGACTCGGGGATGAGGTCGAGGAGCGCACGGTCTTCGATCTTGTTGTGCACCACGACCCGATCCTCCTCAAAGATCCGGACCTCTTGTTTCGACCCGATGACTGAGTTTGTCTCGTCCTCGATTCGCCTGAGGTCTTCCGGTGTGAAGTTCGCCGGCTGGAAATCCACGCGGCTGTAATCCGTGTGAATCTGATTGCCGACCGTGCGCGCACCGTAGATGCGGAAAACGAGGCCGGACATGAGATGTTGCGATGTGTGCATGCGCATGTGTTTGTACCGCCGGTCCCAGTCCACGATGCCATGGACCGCGGTGCCCATCGGCATCCGGTCGACATAGTGCTTGATGACTCCCTTGTCCTTCATCACACGAAGGACCTTCGACTCCGCCTCGCCTCCTCGGAGGACGCCGGTGTCGTAAGGTTGGCCGCCGCCCTCGGCGTAGAAGAGGGTCTGGTCGAGGACGACGAAGTCCGGCCCCTGCTCGATGACCGAGGCGTCGAACTCGCGCGCGTAGCATGGATCCGGCTCCTGTCCGCGGCGCTCTTCCATGTAGAGGACCCGAGTCGCCGCCCGCCATATAGGATTCTCTTCATTCGTCGCGGTGCGGAAAGGACCACAATCCATAAATCGGCCGAGCCCGTCCGCCGCTTCGTGGTCGCGGCTGAGCCGAAGTCTCGCTCCCCCTCCATCGAGGTGGTCATCTATTTCGGATTTCTCCTTGCGTTCATGGGACTCCTTGCGCTCGTGTCCGCCGGATTCGGTCTCATCCTGCTGGACATCGTGTTCGCCGGATTCATCGTCGTGGTCTTGGGCTGCGTCGTCGTGATGGACCGCGTCATCGGCTAGGCTCGCTCCGCCAACGTCCGGCACCGACGCACGGGCGCCCGCGACCGTTCACTTCCCGAGAACCGCACGCGCGATGACGAGCCGCTGGATCTCCGACGTGCCTTCATAGATTTCCGTGACCCGCTGGTCCCGGTACAGCTTCTCGACGACGTAGTCCTTGATGAATCCGTACCCTCCATGGATCTGAACGGCCGAATCAACGGCGCGGTGGGACGCCTCGGATGCGAACAGCTTCGCCACGCTCGACTCGTAGGTGTGCCGCTGCCCCAGGTCCTCCAGCCGGGCCGCCCGGTACGTGAGGAGGCGCGCCGCCTCGATTTCCGTCGCCATGTCGGCGAGCTTCCACTGGATCGCCTGGAACTCCGCGATCTTCTGCCCGAACGCTTCCCGCTCCCTCGCGTACTTCAGCGACTCCTCGAGCGCCCGCTGGGCGATGCCGAGGGCTTGGGCCGCGATGCCGATCCGGCCGCCGTCGAGGGTCGCCATCGCGATCGTGAAACCCTTGTTCATCTCGCCGAGCAAGTTGTCTTTCGGAATCCGCATGTCGTCGAATCCAAGCAGCGCTGTGTCACTCGCGCGAATCCCCATCTTGTCCTCCTTCTTGAGGACGGAGAACCCCTTCGCGTCCGTCGGGACGATGAACGCGGAGATGTCGTGCTTCTTGGGGCCCGTGCGGGCGTACGCGAGGACGACTTGGGCGACCGTGGCGTTCGTCGCAAAGGACTTTGTCCCGTTCAGGACCCACTCGGGACCGTCGCGCTTCGCGGTCGTGCGCATCGCCGCCGCATCGGACCCGCTCCCGGGCTCCGTGAGGGCGTACGCCCCGATCGACTCGCCCCGGGCCACGGGCTCGAGGTAGTGGCGTTTCTGGTCCTCGGTGCCGTACCGGAGGAGCGGCTCACAGACGAGGCCGTTGCACACGGCCGCGATGACCCCGGCGCTCGCATCGGCCCGGGAGAGTTCCTCGATCGTGATCGCGTAGCACACGGTGTCGAGGCCCGACCCACCGTACTTCTCCGGCACGAACACGCCCATCAGCCCGAGTTCGCCCATCTTCTTCGCCCAGGCCGAGGGGAACTGCTGGCTCTCGTCGAACGCGCGGGACTGCGGGACGATCTCCCGCTCGGCGAAGTCGCGCACGGTCTTGCGGGTGATCTCTTGCGTCTCCGTGAGCCCGAAGTCCATCGGGCCGTCGAAGGTCCTTCGACCGGATAAAATCTCCGCGGTGCGCGAAGGTTGATGCGCCGCAAGTCCCTCGCCGACCGCGTGGTCGTGTCGCTCGAACCCCTGCAGACGATGGAGGCGCATGCCTATTGGCGGGTCTTCGTGTCGGGCCGGGGCGACCTCCCGACGCGCGAGCTGAAAGTCCATCTCGACCGCTACCTCGCCCTCCCGCCGGAGGAGCAGAGGGCGCACTTCGCGTTCCGGAAGGACGGTCGGATCGTCGGGGCGATTCGGCTCGGGCCGGGTGAGATCTCGGGATTCTCGATGGACCCCTCGGAGGCGGCGGAGACGACCGCGGCCCTCCTGAAGGCCGTGGATTTTCAGCGGGCGGCCGGCACGGGCCCGATCACGGCCCACTACGAGGACCGATACGAGCCCGTCTTCGCGGGCCTTGGCTTCCGGCGGATCTTCGCCCGCATGCGGATGGAGGCACCGACCGTCCGCGCGCCGGTCCCGGAGGGCATCCGACTTGTCCCCCCGGAGGAAGGGGAGATTGCGCGGCTCACGGCGTTCCTCATGGACGTCTACAATGGGCACATGGAGCAGCAGTACGGGCTGCACACCGGGACCGAGGAGGAGTGGCGCGAGTACGTCGGGGGTCTCTTGAAGGGCGATTCCGGCCGGTTCATGCCCGATGCGTCCTTCGTCGGCATGGAAGGCACAGGCATCGACGGCGCAATCCTCGTCACCTACTGGATGGGCATGCCGCTCGTGGCGGAGCTGGGCGTCGCGAAAGGCCGGCGCGGTCAGGGTTTGGGCCGTGGCCTCCTCCAGGCAGCGATGAACCGGCTCGAAGGCCTCGGCGAGCGACGGCTGGCGCTCTACGTGACGATCGGAAACGATCCGGCGGTGGCGCTGTACCGATCCGCCGGATTCGTGCAGGTCGGCGGGCAGTCCGTCACCGCGCGTCTCGAACCGTGATCATTCTCATCCGTGAATCCAGCGAGCGTAGACTTAAGGCCCATCCGTCCGAATCGAAGGTCGGTCGGGTCGATGGCGGTCTCCGCGGAACAGTTTGTGGTCCTCGTGCTGAGCATCTCGTGCGGCGTACTCGGCGCGTTCCTGCTCGCGCACAAGGGCGTGCGGATGATGCGAGGCGGTCTGTTGTATCGGCTCAGCATGGGTCTCGCCGCCGTTGGGATCGCGTTGAGCCTCAGTGCGGCCACGCTCGTCGTCCTGTTCTACGTCGGATACAGCGCCTGGCTCAGCGCCCATCAGATGCCGACCGAAGCGTGAGAGCGTGGGCGCGCAAGGGGCGTACGACCGCATCGAGGCCGACATGCGGGCCATCTGGGGCGACATGGCTCTGGCGATGCTGCGGAAGCGGCTGCGCGATGTTCGCGCGGACCGTTCGACCCTCACGGAGGACGACCTCGTGAAGGTCGTCGAATTGCTTCGCGCCCGCACGCTGCCGTCCGTCATCGGAGAGGACGGCGCCGAGGTGAAGGCGAAGCAATATCTCGCGTGGATCGCGGACGGCTCGTGACCTCTCAGGCGGTCTCCTCGAGTTCGTGGACGCGGAGCGACTGGAACCGGGGCGTGAGCAAGGCGTACGGGGTACAGTACGACCGCTTCGGAGGCTTCGGCCTGCAAGGCGTCGCCAAGCGGTCCGTTTTCATCCTCGACAGAGAAGGCATCGTGCGGTACAAGTGGGTCACGGAAGACCCGAAGGTTCCCCCGGACCACGCGAGCGTCCTCGAGAAGCTCAAGGAGATGTCGGCGTAAGCCCCAGGTAGGTCCGGACCTCCTCGGCGCTCTGGACGGTCGGGACACTCGGGAGCGGCGGCTCGGAGTCCCGCGGGGCACCCGTGTTGACGAGGACCACGCGATCGTCCGGCGTGATCGTGCCTTCGTCATAGAAGCGGCGGAGTCCCGCCAAGGTCGCCGCCCCTTCCCGGCACGCGCCGATCCCCTCGAGGGCCGCGAACGTGCGGGCCGCGACTTCGATCGCGTCGTCGGACACGGCGACGGCGGCGCCGCGCGTCTCCCGGAGCGCACGGAGGACGATGCGGTCTGCGACGGTCGAGGGGACGCGCAGACCGGCCGCGTTCGTCTTCGGGTGGGGCCAGGGCTCCGCGGACTCCCGTCCCTCCGCCCACGCGCGGACGAGGGGCGCGCACCCCTCCGCCTGGACGAGTCCGATCCGGGGCCACGGGCCCTCGAACCAGCCGAGTTCCCGGAGCTCGTGGAGCGCCTTCCACGCGCCGGCGATTCCGGTCCCGCCTCCCGTCGGGAACAGGATCCAGTCCGGCATCGTGCCGAGGGCCTCCCAGATTTCCAGCAGCATCGTCTTCTTGCCCTCGACGCGGTAAGGCTCTCGTAAGGTCGCGACGCTGAACGTCGGCGTCGTCCGCGCGAGATCCTCGACGATCCGACCCGCGTCCGCGATGTCCTCGTCGACCTGGAGGAGGTGGGCCCCGTAGGCGAGGGTTTCCTGGGCCGCGGCGGTAGGTCCGTCTCGGGCCATGACGACGATCGCCCGCACACCGTACACGGCAGCGTACAACGACAAGGCCGCGCCCGCGTTGCCCGCGGTCGGGACCGCGAGGGTCGATGCGCCCAGCGCCTGGGCCATCGGCACCGCCACCGCCATGCCGCGCGCCTTGAACGTACCCGTCGGGTTGAGTCCCTCGTCCTTGACGTACAAGGCGGCGACCTTGAGGCGCGCGACCCGTCCGCCGCCCCCGATCCGGTCCAGTTTGTACAGCGGCGTGCCACCCTCACCGCGGGAATGGATCTCGCTCTCGTTCAGCGGGAGCAGCGGTGCGTATCGCCAGAGATCCTTTCGCGCCAGGAGGTCCTCTCGCCGGACGTCGCTCCACTCGTAACGCGCGAACAGCGGGGCGCTGCATTCGCAGACGTTCCGTAGGCGGACCTCGTGTTTCTTCGAACATGCGGTGCATTCGAGGAACGCGGGGCGCACGGCACCGGGCATGCCGACGACGCCCTTACGGTTTTGTCCCGCGATGCCTTTATCGTCGTGCGCGCATTCGACGCGCCGATGGAGGTCACGGCCCCCGCGGTCGAGCTTCAACGTGCGTACGAGGCGATGGTCGCCGCGATGCGGGTCCGCGGCCGGATCTTGGTCGCGTACTCCGGAGGCGTCGACAGCGGCCTTGTGGCCCGGGTCGCCCACGACGCGGTCGGCGCGGACGCGCTCGCCGTGATCGCGGACTCGGAATCCTTAGCTCGACGCGAGCTCGATGAGGCGCTCGACGAGGCCGCCGAGATCGGGATTCCGGTGAAGGTGGTCCGCGTATCGGAGCTGGCGAACGACCGCTACGTCGAGAATCCGACGAATCGTTGCTATTTCTGCCGCCAGGAATTGGGTGTGGCGCTCCGGCCGCTCGCGGCGGATCTCGGCTATCGGGTCATCGCGGACGGCGTGAACGTGTCGGACCTCGGCGACTATCGACCGGGAATCCAGGCGATGAACGAGGCCGGCTTCTGGCACCCCCTCGTCGAGTTCGGACTCGCAAAGGCAGACGTCCGCTCGCTCGCGCGACGGCTCGGACTGAGTTTTCATGACAAGCCGAGTAACGCCTGTCTTTCCTCTCGCATCGCGCACGGGGAGGTTATCACGCTGGACAAGTTGCACCGGGTCGAGGCGGCGGAAGACGCGATTCGCGCACTCGGGTTCCGGGTCGTGCGGGTGCGAGCGCACGAGGGGATTGCGCGGATCGAGGTCCTTCGGGAAGACATTCCGCGGATCGTCGAGCCGGACTTCGCGGCGAAGGTCGTCAAAGCGGTCCGCGATGCAGGATTCTCCCAGGTGACGATCGACTTGCGCGGGTATCGCAGCGGCTCGATGGACGAGCCTCGAGGCGCGCCTCCGAACCCTTAAGTATTACGCCGTTATCGACGCGATGCCGGGGACGTCCAACCGTCCAAAATCAGGAGAGGCGCGTGTGGCAACGTCGATCGGGATCATCCCAAGCCTGATCATCGGGATTCGGGAAGGGATCGAAGCCGCCCTCGTGATCGGCATCATCCTTGGCTACCTCGTGAAGATCGAGCGGGGCGACCTGAAGCGCTACGTCTACGGAGGCACCGCCGCCGCCAGCGGCGCAAGCGCCGGCGTCGCCGCAATCCTCGTCGTCCTGACGATCGAATGGGAGGGCTTTGGCGAGCAGGTGTTCGAAGGCATCGCGATGCTCGTCGCGGTCGCCGTCCTCACGTCGATGGTCCTCTGGATGATGAAGGCGTCCACGAGCATCAAGGCCCACGTGCAGCACCGCATCGACACGGTCTTGATTGAGCGACAAGGCTTCGGCCTGATGATCCTCTCCTTCGTCGTCGTGCTCCGGGAAGGCATCGAGACGGCTCTCTTCGTGTTCGGTGCGGGGACCCTCACCTCGCCGCTCGAAGCGGTCGTGGGCGTCGCCCTCGGGCTGCTCGTGGCCACGATCATCGGCGTGGGGATTCCGGCGTTTTCCTCGTCCTGATCGCCGCGGGCCTGTTCGCGCACGCGATTCACGAGCTCCAGCAAGCGTTCTCGTGGACCTTTGGCTCCGTGGCCGTCTACAATCTCACCCTCGTCTTCCCGGACGACGCGTCGAACCCGGCGGGGTATCTCCTCCGGGGGATCCTCGGTTACAACGCCGCGCCGACCGTCCTCGAGGCGGCGGGGTACGTCGCGTACTGGGTCGTCGTCATCCTGGCGTACATCGGAATCCGCGGCGGCCGGATCACCGTCGTGACCCGACCGTTCCGCCGCTTCTTGAGCGCGATTTCCGGGCGAAAGGAGCCCGCAAACGTCGAGGGCGACTAGGGCTTACCCATCGATCCAAGTGCCGTTTCGCGAGCGAATCGCGGAAGGGTCCGGGGGCGAATCCGCCTACGGACTGATCTTGATGACCTTCGTTGGGCAGGCGGTCTCGCACGCCATGCAATCGATGCAGTCCGACTCGCGGATCATGTCGGACTTGTCGGTCCGGTACTTGTCCCACTCCTCGCTGCCCTTCTCGATAATCTTGTCGTTCCCGGTCCCCTTCTTACCCGGGGCGAGGATCCACTCGAAGACGTCGACGGGACAAACGTCCATGCACACGCCGTCCGCAACGCAGCCGTCGAAGTCGACGGCGACGTGGGTGCCGTGGATCCCGAGCGTCGTGGGGTAGGGTTTGCCGTCCGCGTCGGGCCGTTCCTTGCCCTCCGCGAAGACCTTGTGCTCGAAATGGGTCCCCGTCTCCGGATACTCGTCGGGCTTGTTCATGAAGTCCGGATCGATCGGCTTTGCGTTGAAGTCCACTTCCCGCGACATGCGGTTGCCTCCTTTGGCGGTGTCCGCCCGACCCCGTAATCGGGCCGGGCAATGGCTTGTATACACCCCCCCTTTTTGACCTTTCCGGTTTGACCGAGGCCGCGGCCTCCCGCGCGCGATCCGGACCATTTCGACCGCGCGAGTTCGCAATCTATTTCGCCTCTCGCGTCGTGGCCCGACCTCATGGCGAGACGACCGGGCCCGCAGACCCGCGCGATCCACGGCCGCAGACAGAAAGGCCACGGACCGCTCGTGACTCCGATCTACGCGAGCTCCACGTGGGCCCTCGAATCGGCGCGTCAGGGCGCCGAGCTCGCCGTCCAGTTCGCCCCGGAGGCGTATTACACGCGATGGGGCAATCCGACCCTCCGGGACCTCGAGGAGACGCTCGCCGACCTCGAGGGCGGCGCCCGCGGTCTCGTGACCGGATCGGGGATGGGGGCGATCGCCTCCGCCATCCTCGCATGCGTGGACGCGGGCGATCACGTCGTGTCCGGCTCGAGTCTGTATACCGCGACCACGGAGATCTTCACGCGCCTCCTTCCTCGGTTCGGCGTGAAGACGACCTTCGTGGATCCGCGTCGCCCGCGCGCGTGGGCCGAGGCGGTGCGCCGGAACACGCGCCTCGTATACGTCGAGACCCCGGCGAACCCGACGATGATGATCACCGACATCCGCGAAGCGGTGAAAGCCGCACGATCGGTCGGAGCGCGCACGCTCGCGGACAACACCTTCGCCACCCCGATCAATCAGCGTCCGCTGGAGTTCGGGATCGATGCGGTCCTGCACAGCGCGACGAAGTACATCGGCGGCCACAGCGACGTCGTGGCGGGTGCGGTCGTCGCCGCCAAATCCCCGATGTTCGATCGGATTTGGTTCACGTACAAGATGCTCGGTCCGGCGCTAGGCCCGTTCGAGGCATTCCTCGTACGCCGGGGACTGAAGACGCTCCCTCTCAGGATGCGCGTCCACGAATCGAACGCTAAGGCCCTCGCCGAATTCCTAGAAGCGCATCGCGCCGTGCGCATCGTGCACTACCCCGGATTGCCCTCGTTCCCACAGCACGCCCTCGCCCGCAAGCAGATGTCCGGGTTCGGCGCGATGTTGAGCTTTGAGCTCGCCGGTGGATTTCGCGCCGCTAGGGCGTTCGTCGAATCCGTGCGCGTCGCAACGCTGGCCGTGAGCTTGGGTGGAGCCGAGACGCTCGTCCAGCATCCCGCCTCGATGACCCACGGCCCCTTGACGGAGGAAGAGCGTCGGGTGAGCGGGGTCACCGAAGGACTCGTCCGCGTGAGCGTGGGCCTCGAGGACACTGAGGACCTGATCGAGGATTTCGATTCATCCATCCGAAAAGCGTCGCGGACGCGTCGCTCGAAGTAGACGATCCCGGGTGTGGGAGATCTCCTCTGTTCGGTGCCCATACCGGCCAGTGCGCACGCGCAGAGTTCAGAGTTTGACGCCGAGTTGCTGCGCGAGGGCGCGGAGTTCCTCTTCTTTCTTGCGCATCTTCTCTTCGCGGTCGAGGAGCTCCATCGCCTTCTTCTGGATGATCTTCACCCGGCTCTCGACGTCCTTCTTCCATTCTTCCATCGCGGCGCTGGTCGGGCCACCGACCTTCTCCATGTCGGCGACCTTCGCGCGGAGGCGCTCCACTTCCGACGTGAGCTTCGCCGTCTTCGCGTCGAGTTCCTGGCGGTCCGACTCGATGTCGCCCTCCTTGCCCTGCAAGATTTCTTGGCGCGTATCGAGGCTTCTCTCGCGCTCCGCGATCTTCGCGTCGCGCGCGCGGATTTTCTCCTCCTGGTCCAACACGTCGAGGGCCTTCTTCTGAAGGAACCGAAGGTTCTTCGTGACCTCGGCTTGCATTCCGTCCGCTTGAGCCCGCAGCCGCTCCGCGTCCCGTTTCAGCGTCTCCGCCTCGTCGCGGGCGGCGAAGCTGACGCGCCGGTCCTCCTCGATCTGCCCGCGTTGCGAGTCCACCTCGTTCCGTGATCGCTCGAGGGATCGGATCCCTTCCCCGAGCTCGGCTTCTTTCGCCGAGTGGCTGACGGTCCGTTTCGACATCTCCGCCTCCGCGGCCCGGATCGTATCCTCCCGTGCGCGGATTTCGCGCTCTTTCTTGGAGAGATCTTCCATCAAATTGTCGGCCCGCTGCAACTCCGTGGTGAGGGTCTGTTCCTTCGTCGACAGCTGTGTGCCTTTCGCATCCAAGGCGCCTGTCCGTGCCTCGATCTCCCTCTGCCGCGTCGCGAGTCGGTCCGATAGGCTCGCGACTTGAGCCGACTCCTGATCGAGGGCGGTCTTCCGTGCCCGTATCTCCGCCGAGGCCGAAGCCGCATCCCGCTCGGCGATTGCTACGTTCGCTTGCCTCGCATCGAGCTCTTTCACCCCGGCATTGATCTCCAATTCCTTCGTCGCGAATCGTTGCGAGGCTTCATTGACTTGTGCGATCCGCACCTGCAGGTCTCGCTCCGCCTTCTCCGCATCCGCACGGCGCTTCTCGAGGAGGTCTTGCTGCCCGACGAGCTCTTCGGTTTGCCGCTTCGCCGCCTTCTCGGCCTCTTGCGCGACGAAGACCCGACGCTGGGCTTCGGCGACGAGGCGCTCCGCCTCCTGCGTCTGCTGACCGGCCGCATCCCGCGTCGCCTCGAGCTGTTTCAGCTCCTCTGCGCGCTTGGCGGACCATGTGGACCGATCGGATTCGAAGTCCTGACGCGAACGGAGGAGATCATCTTCCTTCGCTTTCAGATCCGCGATTCGGGTCTCCGACCGCTGCCACGCCGCATCCGCCTCGCTTGCCTTCGACGCCGCGGACTTCGCCTGCGATTCGAGTTTCGACCGTTCGAGGTCGAGCTGGGCTGTCGCGGCCCGCACCGTGCGCTCCCGGCCATCGACTTCTTCCATCCGCTTCGTCAATTCGGCCGTCCGCGACTCGGCAGACGCGTTCACTTGGGCTTGCTGCGTCCTCAGGTCGCCCTGCAGCGTTTCCCATTGGCCGCGCTTCTCTGCGGCCTCCGACTCGAACCGCTTCACCGTGTTGTCGAATTGGGAGGCACGCTCGTTGATGTCCTGCTCTCGCCGGCTCAGGACGCCCGCCTGGGCGGAGAGTTCCGTCGCCGTCGCGTCCGCCTGGCGCTCCTTCGTCTCCAGATCCCGGAGGCGAGCGTCCAAGTCCTGCTCCTCCGACCGGAGCTCCAACTCCCGCGCGGACACGGCCTTGTCTCGGGCCGCCAGTTCCTTCGCCTTCGCGCCGAGCGTCTCCTGGAGCATGCTCGAGTCCCGCTCGATCCGCTCGCGCTCGGCCTTCAAATCGGCTTCCTTCGCGGCGAGGGATTGGCGGGTCGCCTCAGCCTCGGACCGAACCCGAGCGGCCTCGGCATCGTAGCGGTCTTTCATGTGAGTCAGTTCGAGCTGCCGGGCCTCCAGCTGCTGGGTGGCCACTTGGACGTCGCCCCGCTCCCGCTGAATCCGCTGCTCCGCCTGGCGGAGCGACTCCTCCGTGGAGGCGATCCGCGTCTCCCGTTCCTGGAGCTCGCGGGCCTTCGTCTCGACGGCGTGACCGGTCTGCTGAATCTCGGCTTCCATCTGTTGGAGCTGCTGCGTCCGCGCGGCCTGCGCCTGCTCGAACTCGGAGCGCCGCAAGCCCAACTCACTCTCGAAGGCCTTTAGGGTCTCCGTCCTTTCCGTGAGTTCGACGGCGTGACGGGCCGATTCCTCGCGCATCGTCCGCTCCCGAGAATCGAGCTCGAGGGTTCGCTGCTCGACCTCGCGAAGCATCGCGTCCGCTTTTTCCTTCAGATCCGAGGCTTGCCGAGCCGCCTCGGCGGTTGACGTCTCTCGGCGTCTCAGATCCTCGTCGTTCTTCGTGACCCGATCGATGTCCGTCCGGACTTTCTCATCCGCGTCCTTGACGGCATCTTCTCGCTCTTCGACGCGCATCACGCGATCCGCCCACGAGGAACGGAGGTCCGACATCTCCTTCTCGAACGTCTCCCGCTGCTCCTTCAGGAGGGCCTGCTCCGACTCGAGCGTCTTCTGCCAGGTCCGGAGCTCCTCTGCGCGGCGGGCCTCCTCATCTCGCAGGTGTTCGGCTTTCGCATCGAGGTCTTTCGTGAGCGCGGTCAGTTCGGCCTTCCGTCCGTCCGAGTCGGCGCGCGCCTTGTCGATGCGGGCGCCCTCGATTTCCAAGGTCTCCTCACGGGACGCGAGTTCGGACAGACGCCGACCGTTCTCTTCCGCTTGGGAGCGGATCGCCTCCTCCTTCTCCCGGATCGACTGTTCCCGGGCCTCGAGCTCGATCTCTTTGGAGAGGATCGCCTGATTCTTCTCCATGCGGCTCGTCTCGAACGTCTCCTTGTCGTGGGCCAGCCGAAGTTGGGCTTCCCCGACGTCTTTCGCCTGGCCGTCGAGGTCGGTACGCCGGCGCCGGAGCTCGTCCTCGTATTGGGCGGTCCGTTGCTGGAATTCCTTCCTCTCGATATCGAATGCGCCTCGAGCCTCCTCGAGGACGACGCGATTTTCTGACAACGCGGTCTCGCGCTCTTCGACGGATCTCGCGCGTTCCGCGACTTCTCGGGCGGCCGCCTCGGCGATCGCCTTCAGGCTCTGAAGGTCCGATTCCTTCTCCGAGACGGCAGCCTCGCGGGCCGTAAGGTCGGCTTCGAGCGGCTGGATGTGCGCTTCTCGGCGTGCGAGGTCCTCGGCCTTCGCCGCCGCTTCGTGTTCGGCCTTCTCGACGTCGACGACGCGCTCGTCGACCGTCCGTCGGAACTCGAGGAGGTCCTTCTGATCCGACTCGAAGCGCTGACGACCCTCCTTGAGGCCCGCTGCATCCCGGACCACGGCGGATTCGCGGCCGTCGAGGTCCTGTCGCATCGTATCGAGGCTGGCAGAGAGCGCGTTCAACCGCACGGACTCCGCTTGCAAGCGGGTATCCTCTCGCCCGAGCGTCTCCTCCCGCTCCCGGATGACCGCCTCCTTCGTCGTTGCGCTTTCCTCGCGCGCCAAGACGGCGTCGGATCTCTCGCCCACCGCCGCGGCGTGACTCTGCGTCTCCGTCGCACGCCGGTCCAGGGAGGTGCGCGACTCTTCAAGTTGCCTAGATAGATCGTCAACCGCCTGGCGGCCCTCCGCGAGCGTCTGCTCCCGGCGGACTAGGTCTTGTTCCTTCGCCGCGACCGCGGCGCCGTCCGCGTCGATCTTGGCTTGGGCCGCTTCCGCCTGCCGGAGCATCGATTCGACCTCAGTGGCCCGCGACTCGGCGGCGCTCTGCCGTTCATCGAGAGCCTTGGCGCGTGTGCCAAGCTCCGTGTCCCGCGCCCGCGCTTCCTCGAGGCGCTGCTTCACCGCATCGTCGAATTGGTCTTGGATTTGGACGAGCATCTCCCGAGCGAACCCGACTTGCTCCGAGGTCACCGGGCCGTAGGCGAGCAGCACGACCGCGAGGGCGTCCCCGCGGACCGTCTGCCCGTGGTACTTCGTGACCTTGATCGGCTTCTCGATCGCGTCGAGCACGCCGGCCTGGACCGCCTGGTCGTACGTGACCTGGCAGCCGGGGTCCAGGGTGAATTCCCTGAGCATTCGTCCGTTTTCGTCCACGAGGAAGGCTTTGGCGGGCTTCCACCGCGCGCGTTGCGCAAACATAGCTACCACCACGAAGACCCCGATCGGAGGCAGGGCGAGGATGTACGGCGCCTGCCACCATGCGGGCGTGATATGGAATGCCACCGACACGGCGCGAGTTGCGAGCGACGACCCATCGGAAATTGTGACATTGAACTCTGCGGTCTTCCAGTCGGACGGGAACGCGAGCGTGAGGCGTTGGCCGCTCACGTTGACGTACGGGCTGTCCGTCGTCACGGTGATCGAGGCGAGTGGCGTGTCGACGTCGGATATGTAGGAATTGAGATCGAGGACGTACGCGGTGCCCGCTTCGATGGAGAGCGTCGGCACGGCGGCGAGGACCGGAGGGTCGTCGACCGAGCGAACGGTCACGGCGAACGCGACCTCGGCGAAGCCGCCGGACGGGTCCGTCCCCCGGAGCCGCATCGCCTCCGCTCCGAACCAGTTCGGGTCCGCCCAGAAGTCGAGCGTGCTGTTCGGGTTGACGCGGATGTGCACGGAACGATTTCCGAGGACCGTGAAGGTGAGCGGGTCACCGTCCGGATCCACGATGAATGCGGTCGCGATCGCCCCCAGCCCGTTCGGCGTAGTCGTGTCCTCGTCGAACGCGACCGATGGCGGCGTCGAGACGACGCGCGGGGGATTTGTTCCTGCCGCCACGATCGTGAGGACCGTCCACGCGGTGTCGACTCCGTCCGAGACCCAGAGGGTCACGATGTACGTGCCCGCGGTCGCGTACGTGATCACGAGGGACGGGTACGGGCCGCCGAGCGAGGTGACATTGGCGCTGTCCGCATCGGAGATCGTGAGGCCGGAGAGCGGCGTGTCGAGGTCCGACACGTAGAACGTCAGGTTCAGGCCGTACGGCGCACCCGCGTGGACGTGAATCATGGGGATGCTCGCGATCTGCGGAGGATTCGTCCCGATCGTGCGGCTCCCGACGCCGATCTTGTCCGCGGACCCCCGCAGATTGACGTCGTCGATTGCGACGGCGTGGACGGTGACCCCATTGACCGGGCCGCCCGGGGTCCAGACGTAGGAGCCGTCAACCGTCAGGTCGGTCCCGATCACCCGCCAGGCGCCATCGAAATACGTGAGGTCGACGCGGACGACGTCCGAGGAAGTCGCATAGGTGAGCGTGAGCGTGCCGCTCGTCGCCTGGTTGTCCGCTACGGCGCCGAGCGTGATGGCCGGCGGCATGTTGTCGACTTCGATGGGGGTGACGAGCGTGGTGTTCGAAATCGTTCGGTTGTTGGTCACGACCGCGCGGAAGCTCCCGCCAACGAAGTTGAGCGGCGTCGTGTCCCAAAGGAACGTTCCGTTCGGCGGCGCGGTCGTCCCGATGGTTGTCCAGCCGGATCCGCCGTTGTAGTCGAATCGGACCGAGATGGCGTCCGCGCTGTTCGTGAACGTGACCAGGACGACGCCGGTCAGGTGGACCCCATTCGTCGGAGAGGCGACGGCGACCCATGGCAGCACCCCGCTGACGACGTGAATTTGGGCGATGCCGCTGACCGCCCCGACGGATGCGACGACCGTACCGTTCGCCGGAGGCGGACTGGCGGTGAAATTGACGCTCGGCCCCGTCGTCCTGTTCAGGGAACCGATGCCTCCCGTGACGCTCCACGAGTACGCGAGCCCTGCGATCGAGTTGTTCCACCGGTCGTATCCTTGGGCGGCGAGGTCTCGGCCGTCGAAGGGTAGGATCGTCACAACGCTCGGCGTGAGCAGGAGGTGGTCGAGGGCGCCCGGTGCGACGACGACCAGCGCGCTCAGGCCGGACGCGCTCCCGAAGCTCGCTCGGATCCGTATCGTCTCCGCCTTCGTGTAGGTCTCCGTGCTAAGGGTCGTGGACCCGCCCGCGGTGATCGCGATCGACGTCGTGCCCAAGGTCCCGCCGCCCGGCGTGACGCCGTCGCTCAGTCGCGCGTCGATGGCCACGGTGCCCGTCCACCAGGTCATCGTCGAGTTGCCGGCGTCCTTGGCCGCGATCGTGACGGTGAACGATGCGCCCGCCGTTGCACTGGCGGAAGCCGTCACGAAGAAGTGGTCGAGCAGATGGCGGTAGCTGAGCCGCATTTCGCTGATCTTCGGGGTGATCGTCGCGTTCGACGTCGACAAGGTCGCTCGGAAGCGGATCTTCCCGGAGGCGGTCGAGACGGCGAGCAGGGAGACCGGCGGAGAGACGCCGGTCCAGCTGCCACCCGAGTTCGTCGAGTACTCGTATGCGATCGTCTGGCCGTTCAGCGTGTGGACCACGGCGAAGGAGCCCCACTGGCTCAGGTCCGCAGGGGCGAAATCCTCAGTCGTGAGCGTGCCCGAGGCGGGATACAGGGACCAAGAGACGTTGACGGCCCCGATGTTCGGCGTGTGGTCGGGGTACGTCACCGCGAACGAGAGCCGGAATTCCGCGTACCGAGCGACGCCGGCCATCGCGGAGCCCGACGGCGTCGGGTAGGGCGAGGACCAACCGGTCCACGTGCCGTCCACGGGGCTCGCGTTCCCGAGCCGAGTCGAGACGGCGACCGTCGCGTCGTTCGAAATCTGCACGCGGAGGTAGTCGATGTCCACCGTGTGGGCCGTGCCGGAGAGGCCATCCGCGACGAACAGCGCGAGCCGAACCTCGAGCGGATACTCCAGCCCGGGGGTGTATGTGTCCAACGTCGTCCACGTGGATCCATCGGAACTCGTGGACGCGACGAGGCTCACCCCGGATCGGACGATCCGGAACCACGCCGGGATCGGGTTGCCGCCGGAGGTCGCACGGACCCCGGACACGGAGTCCGTGGTCGCTTTCGCCTGCCAGTCCACGGTCCCCGCGACGTTCACCTTCTGGAGCGCGTACCAGTTTCGGTTGTTCAGCAGGACCATGAGGCCCGCTTTCTGGCCCGCGACCGTCGGATTGCCGCTGATCTTCGCGATTGCGGTGAAGTCGCCGACCACTTCGTTCGCGAGGACGTTGCCCGTGAAGGTCGCTCCGTCCAAGTCGACGCCCGTGCTGGAGACGATGTGCAGACTCCCGGGCGTCGTCGTGCCTTCATCGTACGCGGCAGGCAGGTTCGTCCACGTCCACTTCGGATCGAGGGTCGCCCCGTTGAACTCGTCCGACACGTAGGAGCGCTCGGTGAGATTCCACGAAATGGACTGCCACGCCACGAGAGAGCCCGGGCCGCCGACCTTCGAGATGTACTCCCCTGTCGCGCCGAGGACCCGATATCGGATGTCGAGCTTCGGTCGGAGGGTCGGATCGACCGCGTAGTCGGAGGACCAGAACGTCTTGTCGAGGTTTGTCCCGCCGGCCGAGCCCAGCAGGATCATGCCGTTGTTCGGGACGCGGCTGCGATACCAAAGGTCGACGATTTGCGTCACGTTCCACGTCTTCCATCCGAGGACCGCATTGAGGCTCTGGACATCGATCACGCGCGCGTCGTAGTCGCCCCCGGCCGTCGTCCAAGACGTCCCGGTGAGCCGGTCGTTCCACGTCACCTGGGCTTCGGCCCACGTCGGTGTCACCGCGTGGAGCTCGGCCGGAGACGGATTGGCCGCGGCGGCGGACATGTACAAGCCAAGTTTCGCGTCGTCGATGACCGCACCCGCGGGGATCGACGCCAAGCTGAACTGGAGGATCGGCCGGCGGTTCGTCGAGCCCCGGGCGTCGTAGATCAGGGTCGTATCGCCGCCGTGGTTGAGGGTCACGGAGCCCCGGTCAAGATAGGCGTCGAGGCCCGCGGCCGGGTCCGGCTGGATCGTGAGGAGCGTAGACGCTCCCGATGTCGTCGAGAGCACGATGTCGCCGGGGTACGTCGCATAGTCGACGTTCGTCGCGCTGTCGGGTCCCGCGAAATCGGCCGCGGTGGTGCTGTTCCACCATGTGACTTGCGGACGCAGAGTGGCCAATCCACTGGCCACGCGGACGTTGGAGAGCGTGTAATTGGCCGGGTTCGAGAAGTTCCAGACGACGTCGGACGTGCCGTCGAGGTTGTTCGTCGACGTGGGATCGGCGGCCGTCGGGTGAACCGGAACCAGCGCCACAGCGAGTGCGCTGAGCATGAGGACTAGGGCTATCAGGGCCGCGGACGATCGGCGCATTGCGGAGACCCTCCGGTGGAGGCGACTCCCCCCACCGAAAACAGGATTTCAGGCCCGAGCGACCTATATAAGAGCCCTTCGGTAGTTATCTCACCTGATTACACGGAGGGAATGGGCTACTCCGCCGGCACGCGCCCGGAGAGGCGGGACTCCATCGCCTCGAGCTCCGCGGCCCGCTTCCGTAGCTTCTCTTCGCGGTCGAGCAACTCGAGCGCTTTCTGTTGGATGATCTTCACTCGCCGCTCGATGTCCTTCTTGGCTTCGTCGGTTTCGGCCCGGACCTCGGGGGGTTGCGGCCGCGCTTGCGCGAGGAGCGTCTTCGACCGCTCGAGGTCATTCTCGCGCGCGGCCAGCCCTTCCTCGCGGCGGTTGAGGTCCCGCTCTCGTTCGTCGACCCGGCCTTCGCGATCCCGCACGCGCTCTTCGCGGTCGAGCAGCTCAATCGCCCGTCGTTGAAGGAATTTCCTCTCCCGGGCGAGTTCCCCTTTCTCCCCTTCGACCGCTTTCTTCACTTCGTCGGACGGTTCTCCGGGCGGTCGATGAGACGCGACGAGGCGCTCCTTCGCCATCGCTGCAAACCTTTGGCTCAGCTCCGCGACTCGAACCTCGATCTCATGCCGGGTCTTATCTTCCTCGGCGGCATGGGCCGCGGTCTCGCCCCGTTCTCGCTCGAGCGTCGCAACGGCCTCCTGGGCTTCCTTCCCGAGCCGCGCGTTTTCGGCGATCGCGTCGCGGTACTTCGTCTCGAGGTCGGCCTTCGCCGACTGCAACGCCTTGCGCTCCTGCTCGAGCTGCAGTCGCGCGTCGTCCGTGGCCTTCGATTCCGCTTTCTTCGACTCGGCCCGGGTCGCCGCCGCAACCGTCTCGGCTTCCTCGAGTGACTTCACCGCCCGCGAGACGCCCTGCGCGACGCCGTCCTGTATCCGGGCGGAGTAGTCGGCGACCGCGGCGAGTTGCGCCTTCTGTCGGTTCAGTTCCTCCTGACGTCCCTGGAGGTTCGCCGCTTCCGCCTTCAGCTTCACTTCGAGCTCTGCGAGCGTTCGTTCGCGCGCGGCGAGTCGGGATTCGCGCTCCCCGAGCGTTTTGTCCGCATCGGGCCGCGCCTCGGCGGCGCGGGGGGCTGCGGTCCGACCGGCGCTCTTCGAGAGATGCGAATCCGCGGCGGTGAGCAGCAGTCCCGTCCAGTCGAAGTCCTCCGATGCGAGATGGCCGCGGGACAGGAGGACGAACACGAATTTACCGCTCTGGAAAGCGGTGAACACATACTCTCCGACGAACAGAGAGTCGCGATCGCCGATGCCTTCGTTCGGCAGCACCTTGAGGAAGTCGTTGAAGTCGAGCGGGCAATCCGCGTCGAGCACGTACTCGCCCGCCATCTCGCCGCGCTCGTCGAGGACGTAGATTTTCTTCAGTTGGGCGCGGGAGACTTTCTTCAGGGGCGCGGCCATGAGGACGGAGAGAAGCGCAGGGCTGAGTCCTCGTACTAGGATGCCGGAGAGCAGGGTCTCGATCGCCGCTAGCATTCGCTGCCCGCCTCGTATCGCGAGGGCATTCCCTCGCAATCTACTGATGAAGAAATCGAGCGGGCTGAATGTTATTAAGGGAAGGGATTTGGTTATCGGGAGTGAGAAGCTGCGGTCACGGAGGCGGGGCGGAGACGTCGGGCGGAGGCGAATTCTCTTCCCCGCCATCGGAAACGTCCGGCTTCCCGCTCGCCGTCCGGAACGCCCGCTGCAAGGCGACCGCATAATCTCGGAGGGCGTCGACCCGCATTTCCCGTGCGCAGACCACCGCCTCGAGTTCCCGGACGTTGGCCGTCGCTTCTTTGACGTCCGCCTCGAGCTGCGCCGCGCGCGTTTCCCGCACCGCGACGTCCGATTCGCGCCGCTCGATGTCTCGCTCCAGGTCGCGCAGCGTCGCTTCTTTCTCCGCCAGCGCGGGCAAGAGGCTCGACGGGAGGTGGGCCTGCATCGCGGCGAGCAGGGTGCCGATCGCGCCGCGATCCTCGACGCGCGGCACCCCGTGGGTGAGCACGACAAGCCAAAGCCGTTCGACGCGGAACGGTGTGAAGGCGTATTCGCCTTGGTACACCGGCACCAGGTGCCGCAGTCCACTCACGGGGATCAAGCGCCTGAGGTCGTCGTACTCGAGAGGGCAGTCGTCCCGGAGGGCGTACTCGCCGAGGAGCTTCATCTCCTCATCGAGGACGAAGATCCGTTCGTAGTCGACCCGCGGGACCTTCTTGGGACCCTGGATCGCGAAGTGCGTCGGGACCTGACCGAAGCCATCCCTTGGGACCGCGTCGTCGCCGGACGTCTCTCTGGGCACGCGTTCGCCTCCGGTGTGCCTGGGCGGTCATGATAGACACGAGTTCGCACTTGAGCGTTTCGTTCCGTGGAGCGCCTTTTCGTTATCGGATCCGAGAATGAATCTCAAAAACCGATGACAGGCCCCTCAGACGAGGGAGCGCGCCTTCTCGAGGTTGTCCACGCCGAGGGCCACCTGCGCGTGTCCGCCCACGCTGCCCAGGTGGATCAGGCTCACGATGTCGACCCCCGCATCGCCGAGGCGGCGGGCAAGGCTCGCGAGCGCGCCCGGCCGGTCGTCGAGGCGGACCACCAGGACCGTGCGACTCGAGCACGTATACCCCCGCTTCATCAGCGCCTCTCGGGCCTGCATGGGCTGGTTCACGACGAGGCTGACGTAGGATCGTCCACCGGTGGACTCCGCGCTGATCGCGTCGATGTTGATTCCGGCTTCGCCGAGGATCGCCGCAAGTTTCGCGAGCTCCCCCGGCTTGTCGGGAACGTCGACATCGATCTGGATCGTGAGGGTCCACCCCGGCAGGCGCATGGTGTTTCCACGTTACAAGGGTTCCGCGCCGTCGCTCGGCGGCAGAGCGCTTATCGCGGCCGGCCCGCTTGACCGGGCGATTCCCATGCGGTACCGTCTGGCGTACGTCGGGATCCAGGTGCAGGACATGGAACGATCGATCCGCTTCTACACATCCGCGCTCGGGATGCGCTTGGGTCGACGGCAATCGGTCCCCGAGACGGGGGGCGAGTGGGCCGAACTCCACAGTGCTGGATCGAAGCAGGTCCTGGAGTTGAACTGGTACCCGGAAGGCTCACGGTTCTTCAAGGGGCCGTACCGCCACGGAGATGAACTCGACCACATCGCGTTCGAGTGCGAGGACGTCGGCGCGGCGTACCGCGAACTCCTCGCGTTGGGGGCGCGTGCCGGCGAGCCGCCCTTCGAAGAGGGCCGGTCGATCCTCGCCTACGTCGTGGATCCCGACGGAATATGGATCGAGCTCTGCGCCCCCTCGTCTGGGCCCGGCGGATGAGGGGGCTTCGCGTCCGAGCCGAGGACGATCCGGGCGTCGACGGCGCGGTAGCCGTCTCCTTTCCGAAGCGCGACGACGGGATTGAGGTCGATCTCCTGAATCGACTCGAAGTCGAGGACGAGTTGGGAGAGCCGCAGGACGGCATCCACGAGCGCGTCAACATCGCTCGGCGGCTCGCCCCGCACGCCTTCCAAGAGGGGATACGTCCGGATCGATTCGATCATCCGCCGCGCGTCTCGATCCGTGAGCGGCGGCAGTCCGAACGCGACGTCCTTCAGGTACTCCACGTAGATTCCGCCGAGGCCGAAGACGAGGAAGGGCCCGTAGACCTTGTCGCGGGTCATCCCGAGGATGACTTCCTTGCCGCCTCGCACGAACTCCTGGACGACGTACCCGTCGAACGCCGTCCCGGCCTCGCGAAGTCGGTCCCGCAGTTGGGTCGCGGCGTCGAGCAGGTCTTTCTGCGTGCGGACGTCAAGGATGACGGCGCGGAGGTCGGTCTTGTGGACCAAGCCCGGCCCCGTGGCCTTCAGGACGACCGGGTATCCGATGTCCTTCGCGGCCGCCGGCAGCGCGTCGACGTCGGCGACGAACCTGCTCCGCGCGATCCGGATGCCGTACGCGTCGAGGACGTCGAGCGCTTCCGCATCGCGGAGCCTCGTGCGTCCCTCGTCTTGTGCATGTCGGAGGAGCCCGGCGGCCCGCCTCCGGTCGACCGGGAACGTCCGCGTCTCCCCCTCCTCGCGCGCCCGGTATTTCGCGTACCGGTACATCGCGCCGAGGGCGCGGGCCGCGCTCTCCGGGAAGAGGTACGACGGCACGCTGTGCTTCACGAGCTCCACGAAACCCGGACTTTCCTCGGTGCGTCCGAGGAAGTTGCAGAGGACCGGCTTCCCATGCTGCGACGCCGTCTGCCATATCGCACGCGCGACCTCGACTTCGTCGACCCGAATCGGCGGCACATAGATGGCGATCGCGGCGTCGACGGCGTCGTCACGGAGGACCGCGTCGAGTGCCCTCCGATAGTCGTCGAGGCTCGCCTGGGGCGTCAAATCGATTGGATTCCGAAGCGAGGCCTCCGGGGGCGCCCACGTGCGCATGAACTCGACCGTCCCCGCATCGAGTTCTGCGAGGCGAAGGCCTTGCGCCACGAGTTCGTCGACGCACATGATCGCGGGCCCTCCGGCGTCCGAGACGATGGCGACCCGGGTTCCGTCTGGGAGGGGCTGGAGGGAGAACGCCATCGCGTCGTCGAACAGCTCCTCGATGGAGTTCGCGCGGAGCACGCCGGTCTGGTTGAACACCGCCTCCGCGGCCAGATCCGAGCCACCGAGAGAACCCGTGTGAGAGACGGCCGCGCGGCTCCCCGCTTCTGAGCGGCCCGACTTCACCGCGATGATCGGCTTGTGTTTCGTCACATCCCGCGCGATTCGCACGAAGTTGACCGGGTTCCCGAAGTTCTCGATGTACGCCAGGATCGTCTTCGTCTGCCCATCGCCGTGCCACATCGCGAGGAGGTCGTTGAGGCTGACCTGGGCCTTGTTGCCGAGCGAGCAGAACTTCGCGAAGCCGATGCCGAGCGACTTCGCGTGGTCCAAGATCGCGATCCCGAGAGCCCCGCTCTGGGAGACCAGCGAGATGTCCCCTCGGAGAGGAGGTGTGGGCGCGAACGTCGCGTCCATGCGGACCTCCGGGTCCGTGTTGATGACTCCCATGCAATTCGGGCCGATCATCGTCATCCGGTACTGGCGGCAGAGGGCGAGCAGGCGCTCCTCCCGTTCGATCCCTGCTCCGCCGACTTCACGGAAGCCTGCCGTGATCACGACGAGCCCCGGGACCCCTTTCTTCCCGCACTCCTCGACGGCGGCGAGGGCGACCTCCGCCGGCACCGTGATGATCGCGAGGTCGACGGGATCCGGGATCGCCAGGACGCTCGGGTAGGTGCGGATGCCGTGGATGCTCGTAGCTTTCGGATTCACCGGATACAGAGTCCCTTGGTATTCGTTCACGATCAGGTTGCGAAGGACCGCGTAGCCGATTTTGGCGCGGTGGCGGGACGCGCCGATCACTGCGATGGACGTCGGGGAGAAGATTGCGTCGAGGCCTTCGCGGCTCACGCGGGCGCGAACTTCCCCGGTCGTAATGAAACTTGTCGCTTCCGAAAGGCGACGACGCCGGTCCAGCCCGCGATAGGTTATCGCACACGATAACGGCGGCACGTGGATAATATATCGTCGGGGGAAACGGGGGGCTGTTCCGCCGGCCCCTTCGGCCCGGGAGCCATCGTCCACATGCGCCCCCACGATTCCTCCTCGACCGTGCGAAGCATCGCCCTCGTCCTCGTCCTTCTCGCCGCAACGTGGGGAGCCCTCCTGCTCACTGCGCCTTCGGTCTCCGCGACCACGTACGTCCGCGGCCCCATCACTAAGAACACCGTGTGGGGTGACAACGACACGACGTACGTCGTGATGCGGGACGTGATGGTCCGAGTGAACGCGACGCTGACGATCCGACCGGGGACGACAGTCAAGTTTGACCCGGGCACGCATCTGTTCGTCGAAGGCTCTCTCGTCGCCGACGGGACGTCCTCGAAGCTCATCACGTTCGGGCCGAACAACACCGCCTCTGTGTCTCCGTGGGCGGGCGTGCAGTTCAACGCGAGTTCGTCGGGCTCGGTCTCTTGGTCCACGTTCGACCGGGCCGACCGGGCCGTGACGGCTCTCTCAAGCTCTCCATCCCTGCACGACAATACGGTCATCCAAGCAGGCATCGGATTCGCCCTCGTGTCTTCTGGTAGCGATGTCTCGCACAACACGATCCGGCGGGCGGCCGCGTTCGGAATCTACATGAACGCCTCGAGCGGCACGGTCGACGGGAACGTGATCAATGGGACCGCCGTGGCGATTGACGTTGAGCAGCCATCGACGCCGACGATTTCCGCGAATACGATTACCAACGTCAGCGGTGCCTTCGCGGTCGGGATCCTGATTTCCGGCGCAACGGCGGACGTTTCGTCGAACGTGATCACCGGGGTCCAGGGAGCCCGCGGGGCGAACGCGATCGTGCCGGGAGCCGATGGCCAGAACGGAGCGATCGCCCTCGGGATCTTCGTGACAGGCGCGCCCTCCGCCTCGATTGTCGGGAATACGATTAGCACGATTATCGGCGGCCGCGGGGGAGACGGCGCGGCAAATACGGGCGGCTCGGCTGGCCGAGGAGGCACCGGCGGCGCCGCGGCCGGCATCGTCGTCGCGTCCACGCCGGACGCCCTCATCCAAGGGAACACGGTCACGGGCGTCAGCGGTGGTCGCGGTGGAACAGGTGGCGGTAGCGGGACCACGAACTTCGGCGGCCGCGGCGGGGACGCCGGGACGGCGATTGCCGCCGAGATTGCCTTGGCGAACGTCGCCGGGCAGGTCGAGCGAAACCAGATTACGGTCGTGAGTGGAGGCGTCGGCGGCTCCGGCGGACACGGGCTCACGACGGATGGGAACGGCGGTGTCGGCGGCGACGCGAACGGCGTCTTCCTGATTTCCGTCGCGCAATCGAACGCGACGTCGAACACGGTCCAGAGCCTTCGCGGAGGCCTCGGTGGCAACACGAGCTCGAACGGCGCCGGCACGGGCCTCGGGGCGGCGGGCGGCGGCGCGACCGGGATCGAAGCCTTGTCCGTCATCCGGTCTGCCGTCTTCGATTCGAACGCCATCTCAACGCTGACGGGCGGCGATGGAGGCCGCGGCGTCCGCGGCGGTCATGGCGGCAACTCTACCGCGGCGGTCGCCCTCGGGAACAACGACGCGGCGTTCAACACCACCGTGCTCACGGGGAACGACGTTCAGGCCGTCACCGGCGGCGCGGGGGGGATCGGAGGGCTGTTCGGCGGTAACGGGGGCAGCGCCACAGGACTTGCGCCAATCCTCGTGAGGCCAACACTTGCGTTGAATTCGATTGCCACGCTGCGGGGAGGCAACGGCGGAGACGCGGTGGATGGCAACGACGGTGGCCGCGGAGGCGACGCGATCGGCATCATCGGCGGCTTCGTCGCGAACGGATGGTCCTCGGGTGACTCGATTTCCGGCGTCACAAAAGGCGGCGTCGGTGCGGGTCCGCCAGCCCAGGTTTCGTACGCGGACGGCGTCTACATTCTCGGAAATGCGACGTTCGCGTCGCGCCTGACGCTCGACAACGGGACGTTCACGTCCGTCGGCAGTTACGATTTCTACGTTGACAACTACACCGAGGCCGTCGCCCTGAACACACCGTTTGCGACCCATGCGGTCGAAGCGGCCGGGAACCTGACGGTCCGAAACTTCCTCGAGGTCGACGTCCTCTGGCCGAACGGACTGACGCCCGTCGCGGGGGCGCACATCCTCGTCGACGACAACGGATCGCCGATATGGGACGCGTCGACGGCAAGCGGGATCCAATCCTGGATCGTCGTGACGGACCGGCGGTACATCAACTCGAACACGGCGACGGACAACCGGACGACGGTCAAGGTCACCTACGGTTCCTACGGCTTCCAAAACAATCCGCGCGGGGTCGACATGGGGACGAGCCACGCCGAGGCGTTCGTCATGATTGACCAGGATGCTCCGACGTCCGCGGCGGGCGCCCTTCCGACGTACAGGAACTCGCGGACGTTCTTCGTCGGGTACGTGGCGAGCGACGGGAACGGGACCGGCGTGGCGAACGTCACCCTTTGGTACCGCACCGGCGGGAGCGCCACATGGACGTCGTACGCCACGCAATCGGGAAACATCGGCCAATTCAGCTTCACCGCCGCCGCCGACGGGACTTACGAATTTGCCACCACGGCGATCGACGTCGCGGGCAACGCGGAGGCGACCCCGGGGGCGAACGATACCTGGACGATCGTCGACACGATCCGGCCGGGTTCCCATGTGAACGACCTGCCGGCGTACGAGACCTCGAATTCCTTCCTCGTCTCGTGGTCTCCGGATTCGGGCGTCACGGACATCGCCACGTTCACGATTCAATACTTCACCGGAGGGGGCTGGGTGACCTGGCTCGTCGACACCCCATCGACGTCGGGCACGTTCAGCGCGGGCCTGCAAGGCGTGCACGCCTTCCGCTCAATCGCGACGGATGCGGCGGGCAATGTCGAGCTGGCGCCCGCGGGCAACGACACTTGGACGATCGTCGACACGATCCTGCCGTTCTCGCACACGCGCGCCTTGAGCCTCTACCAGACGTCCACAAGCTTCGTGGTCGCCTGGGAACCGCAGGCCGACACGACGGACATCGCGAGCTACGAGGTCGACGTCCGGGACAACGGAGGCGTGTGGACGATCTGGATTCCGTCGACGAACGCCGTATCGGCGACGTTCGCCTCCGGGGTGGACGGACACACGTACGAGTTCCGGTCCCTCGCGACGGACCGCGCGGGAAACCGCGAACTCCCGCAGTCCGGTAACGATTCGTGGACGATCGTGGACGTGACGCCTCCGGATTCGTCGATGATCGCTCTCCCGGCATACGAGAATGCGCTTCAGTTCACGATCTCCTGGGGCCCCGTGGCCGGGACCTCGGATATCGCCGCGTACCGAGTGCAATCGAAGGACGGCGCGGGCGCCTGGACGGATGTCTCGGGCTACACGGATACGACGGCGACGAGCGCCTCTTTCGTGGGGGTGGACGCCCACGTCTACGGGTTCCGGACGATCGCCCGCGACCGTGCCGGGAACGTGGAGCCGACACCCGCCGGCAACGATACGTGGACGTTCGTCGACGTTGATCGCCCGTACGTGACCGCGACCGAGCCGATCGGCGCGAACACCAACACCTCGCCCCTGATTCGAATCACGTTCAACGAGCCGATGGATCGGAACTCGGTGGAACAGGCTTTCTCGATCACGCCTGCGATCAACGGCGTGTTCTCGTGGAGCGCCGACGGTCGAATCGTCACGTTCACCCCCGCCCGCGAACTCCAGGCCGGGACTCCGTATTTCGTCGTCATCGACACGGGCGCCAAGGACCTGGCGGGCAACGCGATTCTCCAGTCCAGGAGCTTCGGCTTCACCACGGCGGCCTTCACGCTCTCTGATTTCTGGTGGCTGTTCCTCGTCGTAGGGGCGGTCGTCGGTGCGACTCTCTTCCTCGTCATGCGGCGCCGGGCTGCCTCCGCCTCGAGGCCCGCGTCGGCTGCCTCCGCGAAGAAGGGCAGCGAGGCGATCCTCGAGGACGTCTTCCTGCTCTACCACCGGGACGGCTTGCTGATCAAGCACGAGACCCGCCGCCTCCGGCCCGACATCGACACGGACATCCTGAGCGGCATGCTCACGGCCGTCCAGGCGTTCGTCAAGGACGCCCTGCGGGGCGACGACTCCGGGGACCTGAACGAGATGACCGTGGGCCACATGCACATCCTGATTGGCCGAGGGAAGTGGCTCGTGCTGGCCGCGCGGATCGAGGGTGATGGCTCCGAATCGTGGACGGACCAGATCCAGCGGTGCATCCAGGACATGGAAGACCACCACTGGGACCAGCTCGAGGACTGGGATGGCGACATGGGCCTGGCGGGCGTGCTGTCCCCGTATGTCAAGAAGTTGATCCGCGGCGAGTACGCGTGACCCGGATCAGGGCTCAGGCCGGCAGCAAGGTCAGGAGCGCCATGACCTCGTCGCCCGGCGATTCCTGCGCGCGGGTCTTCGCCGCGAGACGCTCGAGCTTCCGTCGTGCGTCGTCGAAGATCTCCTGGACCTGCTGAACCGAGTCGCGCCGCCACGGGACGTGGTAGAAGTACGCCCGCCCGACCTCGAAGTCGACCGTGCCGCGCTCTTGGATCCGTTTGATCGACTCGTTGATCATGCCTTTCAGCATGCCGAGGACCGCGAGCCGGTAATTCACCTTGTCCGGATCGGTCAGACGGTCCCAGATCTGGCTCGAATCGATGCCCGTGGCCGGGATGCGATAATACTTCTCAACGAGGTTTCCGCGGATCTCGGTCTTCGTCGGGATGATGAGGTTCGCGTCCAGGAGCTGCGTAATGTGGTGGTGGACCGTCGCGGGGGACAGCGACAACACCCGTGCGATGTCGGAGATCGACATGTCGCGTTCCATCAGCAACGTGAGGATTCGAAGGCGGGACGGCTCACTCAACACCTTGAGTTGGTCGACGGAGACAGCGACGTCGCGGACGGGGGAGGTCTCGGGCGGTTCCGGCGTGAAAGGGACCCCTTATTCGACTTTATCAAAACGTGTTACTGTCGTCAACATACTTAAGTACCGACCTGTCCAAGGCGAGTTTCGATAACAACCGGATTGGCACGCGAGGTGAGCTACGATGAAGATTGTGAAGGAATCCCAGCGGATCGTGCGAAAAGACCCCCCGGCAGTCATGCTCGTGTTCGACATCGGGCGGCGGGTTCTGATCCGCTGAGCACGGGTTGAAGGCCATACGATGTCCATCTTTGTCCTCCCGAGCGTCGCCCGGGCGCTCGTCAGGCGTCCGCCCGTTTAGCCGAACGTCGCCTCCGCGCGACGCGACGCACCGACCTGATTGCCGGTCCGAGTCCGAGCCGTCTCTTCGCCTGCATCCAGCGGCTTGCGCGCGAATCGTTACCGACCTTGGCGCAGCGTTTCGACTCGAATGTTCCAGCTTGCCGGTGTCACGCTCCCCGATTTCCGAAACGCTAAACGCCAATCCGCCGTTCCGCCGATTCGTCATGAGCCCGGCGGGCCGCGCAGCCTCTCGTCACGGGTGGATCCCGGCGAATCGGTAAGGTGATCGCCCTGGCCCTCGCGCGAGCCGGCGCCGATGTTGCCATCAGTTATCGGGCGGATGCTCAGGCGGCGCGGCGGACGGTGGCATCGATCGAGACGCTCGGCCGGAGCGCGTTCGCCGTCCGCGCGGACCTGACCCGCGCCGCGGAATGTCGACGGATCGTCGAGACGGCGGTCCGAAAGCTCGGCGGTATCGACAGCCTGGTCAACAACGTGGTGAATTTGTCGTCGAATCGGTCGCATCGATGGACGCCGGGACGTGGCGGCGCATCCTGGACTCGAATCTCACCGCAACGTTCCTCTGTTCCAAGTACGCGGTGCCGCACATGCGCCGACGGACGTGGGGTCGCATCGTCAATCTGGGCGCGGCGGGCGCCTTTCGCGCTCACGGGTCCGCCCGAATGTCCGCGTTCTATGCGGCGAAAGCTGGAATCGTCGCGTTCTCGATGTCCTTGCCCGGGAGGTGGGTCCGTTCGGGATCACGGTGAATGTGGTCGCGCCGGGGGTAATCGATGATCCGGAACTCCCGATTGCCGACGCTGGGCGAAGGGAGGACAAGCGCTTCGCGGTCCCGCGCGTCGGGACCGGGGAGGATGTCGCCAGCGCCGTCCTGTTCCTGGTGTCGGAGGAAGCCGAGTTCGTGACGGGCGATGTGCTCGAGTCACCGGAGGCTGGCTCCTCTGAGCCACGGCCTCATTCGTCGATCGGCACGCGCGACGGATTTGCATTCGCATGAGCGTGCCTTGGTCCCTCTTCAGCACTTCGCTCGATCCGATCGGGCCAACGGCCTCGCTGATGTAGAGCTTTCGCGCCGCTTTCAGCACGAATTTCCGATTTCCTCGTTCGGACGATGTTCGTCCCATTCGACCGACGCACGCAATCCTCGTCGATTCGATGAAACCTTGCGTTTGTCGCATCTCCAGTACCGATAACAAAAGCTTTAATTTCGGATGCCACTTTCTAACAAGGGATGGGACGAGGCAGTCTCTTGTTCCATAGACTCGTGTCGAGAGAGCAGATGCTGTCGAGACTCGACGGCTCGCGGACACATACGTAGGGAGATCAACGAATGGCGAGCGATGAGGGCGACGGGAAGGTGTCGAAGTCGGCGGACGCCGTGCGGGACGAGTTCGAGGAAAAGATGGACCGCCTGCGCCGGCAATACGAGCGGGACCTTCACTCCTTCCGATACGAAATCGAGGAGCGGGAGTACCGCCTCAAGGCGTATGAGGACAAGTTCAACAAGATCAAGCAGCCGCCGCTCCTCTACGCGTACGTCGTACGCAAGGAGGGCCCGGACCTCGACGGCAACCAGGTGGTCGTCGCGCGGGCGACGGAACTCCTGAAGGTCTCGACCGGCCTCGTGGACAAGGCACAGCTGGGCGTCGGTCAGTACGTCTGGGTGCATCCGCAGACGTACGCGATCGTCGAGGGCAGCGCCGTCCACAACGAGGGCGTGATCGCGAAGGTCGCCGACATGATGGACGGCAAGCTCGTCATCTCCGTCGAGGGCGACATGGAAAAGCGGCTCATCGACTGCGACAAGGGCGTCTACAAGAAGCTGAAACCCGGATTCCAGATCAGCGTCCTGCCTCCGACGATGGAGGTCCTCGATGTCCTCCCGAACCTCGAGGTCAAATCGCTCCTGCTCGGCGAGAAGCCGAACGTCGGGTACACGGCGATCGGCGGGTTGATGGAGGCGATCGAGCGGATCAAAGACGTCGTCGTCCTCCCGTACCAGGAGGCCAAGCTGTTCGCGCAGATCTCCCTCGAGGCGCCGCGGGGCATCCTGCTGTACGGTCCGCCGGGCTGTGGCAAGACGCTCCTCGTGAAGGCGATCGCGACGGAGAACGACATGACGTTCTTCAACGTCAGCATTGCGGACGTCCTCTCGAAGTGGGTCGGGGAGAGCGAGCGCATCATCAAGGAGATCTTCCGCCAGGCGCACGAGAAGAAGCCGAGCATCGTCTTCTTCGACGAGATCGAGGCCCTCTTCACGGTGCGGGGAATGATGGACACGTCCGGCGTGCACAAGAACATCATCGCGCAGATTCTGAGCGAGATGGACGGACTCGTCGAGCTGCACGACGTCTTCGTGATCGGCGCAACGAACCGCGCGGACCTCGTGGACCCGGCGCTGTTGCGACCCGGGCGGTTCGACGAGATCATCGAGATTCCGCGGCCCGACCGGAACGCGGCCGAAGAGATCCTGCAGATCTACCTGAACGAGGACCTCCCTGTCGCCGCGACGTTGGAGGAGCAGTCCGGCGGGCACAAGGAGGCCGTCGAGACGCTCCGCCGCTACGTCCTGGACGAGCTGTACGGCGAGAACAAGTGGGTCAAGGTCAAGCTCGACGCCGAAGCGAAGGAAGCGATCAAGACGGTGAAGCGCAAGGACATCATCTCCGGCGCAATCATCGAGGCCATCGTGACCACCGCGAAGAAGAACTTCGTGAAGCGGGTCATCACGCTCAAGAAGCCGGACCGCAAGAAGGAAGGCCTCAGCCTAAAGGACCTCGAGATGGCGATCGACGAGGAGTGCAAGGAGCACGCGATCACCGAGATGTACGTCTACGAGAAGAGGCAGCGGGAGGTCTTCCGGACCGGTGCGGACCCGATGGTCGGGTGACGCATGAAGAAGATGGTCCAGGGGACTGAGCACGAGTACACGCTGTACTGCCGCAAAATGGGCACGATGGGCTTCGACCCGCACATGATGGCGCTCGACCTCCTGCGGGACTCGGACCTGCACCTGGCCGGCGAGTTCATCACGAACGGCTCGCGCGTCTACTATGACGTCGGGCACTTCGAGGTCAGCACCGCCGAGACGACGAACTTCCACGACGTCGTGACGTGGGAGAAGGCGGGCGAGAAGATCCTCGACTGGCTCCGCCGCATCATGGAGGAAAAGTACACCGGCGAGACGAAGATCCACGCCTTCAAGAACAACACCTCGCCCGATGGGACGTCGTACGGGTCGCACGAGAACTACTGCGTCTCCCGGGACGTCGCGTTCCCGGGGCGGTTCATCCGCGAGCTCGTGCCCCACCTCGCGACGCGGATCATCTTCACGGGGGCCGGGGACATCGTGCGCGGGAAGTACGTCCTGTCGCCGATGGCCTTCCTGACGTCCCAGGTGATCAGCGGCGAGACGATGCACGACACGGGCATCCTGAACACGCGCGACGAGCCCCACGCCGACGGGCGGCTCTGGCGGCGCCTCCACGTGATCGTGGGGGACGCCCTGATGAACGAGACGGCGATCATGCTGCGTCACTTCACGACGTCGGCCGTGCTGCAGCTGATGGAGGCCGAGGCGCTCGACGACGTGCCCCGCATGAAGGATCCGATCCGGGACCTGTGGCACAACGTCGAGATCCGGAACCCGGAGCAGTGGACCGTCGAACTCGAGGACGGCAAGATCGTCTCGCCGATCGACATCCAGCGGTACTACCTCGAGAAGATCGAGGCGATCGTGGAGGACGATTGGGAGCACCGCGCCTTGCGGATGTTCGAGGAGGTCCTCGACGACCTGGCGAACCGGCGGTCGAAGGATGCCGCGCGCCACGTCGAATGGCTGGACCGATACTACGCGATCCAAGAGGC